>OFFE01000757.1_pt1 | contig 25849 bp, 18 predicted proteins | sample 1521371 | NCBI WGS metagenome assembly OFFE01 (sample SAMEA3504131, study PRJEB24116) | mouse gut metagenome | biome: mouse gut; feature: mouse-associated habitat; material: faeces | place: Denmark | collected 2011 | reverse complement strand
TAGCATACCACTTATCTTCGTAATCTGCAAGCTTCTTTTCCAATTCTTTGATTTTCGCGGTATAGTCGTCGTACTCTTTCTGCATCTTCTTGTCTTCGTATGCAGTCATGGCAGAGCTGACGCCCTCTTCGCTCCTCATCATCTCGAACATCTTGTCTGACATCTTCTGGGAAAGCTTGGTGAAGAAGGATACCACTGTGTCAGGGTCATTGGCAATCATGGACTTCAGCTTGTCAGGATTATTGGCGGTATTCTCATCATCCGGGTCGCCGTCTATATGGTAGGCGTATCTCTCGTTGTCCTTGGCGACATAGTAGTTCAGGGTGCCGATGCCGAAGTTGGAGAGGTACATCTTCTTGCCGTCCTCCATCTCCACGCCTTCCATCATGATACGCTTCATTTCGCTGGCGAAGAAGCTCAGGGTGCTGTCCTTGCGGAGGATGGAGTCCTTAATCTTGTTCTCCCATTCCTCAATCTGGGAATCGGACATGGCCTCCTTCTCCTCGTCGGTGAGGGGCTCATAGCCCTTGGCGGCTTCCGCGTTGTAGAGCTTATCCATCTGGTTGATGACGGCATTGTACTCCTTGAAGAAGTTCTTCACCATGTCGTAGATGCCGTTGGTGTCATCTTCGGTGGTGATGGTGACGCTCTCGCCGGGAGCCGTGGTCGCGCTGACGGTCAGGGTCAGGCCGTTTATCTCCAATGTGTTCTTATCCGCCTTATACTCCACGCCGTTCAGCGTAACCTTGGCATCCGTTGCGTTATCCTTATGACCACTGTAGACAGCGCTGGAATTACTCAGCGTCTCATACATGTCCACTGCAGTCCTGATAGTGTTTTCAATGGAATCTTTACTTGCATCCGACAGGCCTGTCACACTGCCACTGGCGTCAATCACCAGATTGCTTTCTACAGACTTCAGGGAAGCTTCCGTGCTGTTCCAGTCAGACACAGTGGTATTCCAGTCTGAATTCAGATTTTCCAGCTCTTCTTTCTTTGCGTTTCTATCGTCCTCTGAAAGAGCGGGGTCATTTAGAGCCTTCTCATATGCTTTGTTAAACGCCTGCTGCATAGCGGTCTCAAAAGCCTGCTTTTGATCCTGATCCAAAGCATTATATTTGGCAGCATTAAAATCCGAAGCCGTCACATCGAAAGGCAGACTCGTTGCTCCCAGCGCATCTTTCAGCGCATCTTCCCATGCTGTCTTGACATCCGAATCATTCAGTACCGTTTTTATTTTAGTAAGATAGTCGTTTTGGTCAGTTTCTAAGTTTGCCTTATTGGCTAACAGCGTATCCCTCTCTGTCTTAAGTTTGCCCAGATAATTATTCTGTTCAGCGGCAATCTTAGCATCAACAGCCTCATTCAGCCCTGTTGTCACGCCAGACAATTTGTTCTTATTCGTGTTCCAATCCGCCCATAGGGCATTACCGCCTGAAAGGGTATCGCCTGCCGCAGCAATCGCTGTACTCAAAGCTTCATCGAATTTCTTTTTTTTGTCCTCAGCCAGCTTATTATATTCAAAATTGGAAGCCGTCACATCAATACCACTTCCAGAGATTGCTGTGTCCCACGCACTCTTAAAGCTTGCATTCTTTTGAAGGGTATCTTTGATTTTGCCAATCAGCGATTTCTGATCCAAAAGATTCCGCACAGTATCGTCATTGAATATACTTGCATAATTATCAAGGGCGCTGTCGTCCTTATAATCCAGTCCCAGCATCGCCATGGCTCTCCAGCCAGCCCCATCGTTGGCAATGATGGAGAAATCATTCTTCGTGCCCGAGCCCTTGGACGTGATATGGATTCTCCCATTGGCCTCGTCAAAATTAGCATTCAGCCCCGCCTCTTTCAGAGCAGTGACAAAGTTGCCTATGGTAGAATTCTCATCCAGAGTAATCTCCGCCACTCCATCAACAGTCTTCAGCCTCAGGCTGCCTTCCCCCATAGCATAGCCCAAATCGCTGAGCTTTGTTTTACTCGTGACAGGTTGACCGTTCGCATCCAGTCCGTTGCCCTCCGAATCAAAATTAGCCCCAATCTGTCCCCCTGTCAGGTATCCTGACCTCGCCAGCTGATTCACTTCCAGGCTCTGCACACTGTTCATGGCATTCTCGCCCGTAATGACGGACACAATACTGCTGTTGGACACCTTCGTGACCTTCTTCATATAAGAACTCTGGAAACGCATCTGAGTCAGGGACTTGTTGTACAGATTGACAATCTGCTTGTTCAAATCCTTCCACGCGTCCTGCTTATACTTCAATGTCTTCTGCGCCTTTACGGCTTTTGTTACCTTGGTCTTCTTGGCCGACACCAGCTGCTGGATAATCGATTCCGTATCCATGCCGGACATCAGGCCGCTTAATCTCATGGGCATATTCCTTCCATCCTTTCTATGTTCAATCTCTCATTCGGAACTGGCTGTCCCTATTGTGTCCCGCTGACTTCCGTCCTAAAACCTGTGCAGTGCTGCCCGCGAAGTCCGCTTCCATGCAAGAGGACAGCTCCGATGATATCCGGAATCTCTCAGCTCGCTGCCCCTGCGGGATGGCATTCCCTCCTGGATTACATCCTCTCGTCAATGAGGATGCCTGCCATCTCCCATACCCTCGCAATCATGTCCAGGGTCTTCTCGGGAGGAAGTTCTTTGATGACCTCCTTCGTGCTCTTGTCCACGATTTTGATGGTGACACGGTTGGTGTCCTCATGGATGCCGAACACTGCCTCGGAATTGGGCATCTTCTTGTTCAGGGTCTCCACGGCCTTGCGAATCTTCTCGTGATAGGCCTGCTGATCCTGGCTCTGCTCACCGTTGTTGGACTGGCCTTTCTCCCTGGCGCTCTCCACCACGCTGGTGGTCCTGTCCACGTACTCCACAGCCGCCGTGCCGCTGGCGCTGCTGTTCTCCGGCTTCTCCGCCTCCGCGGGAGCCTGTGGCTTCTGCACTACACTTCCCTGTGCCTGGAATGTCATTACGCTTGAAATAGGTTCTACTGCCACTTCCCACACCTCCTTGTATGTTTACATGCGCACATCAAGAGCATCCTGCTCGTTGATATTCCTTTGCGTCTAATTGTTTTATCGGAAGTTTTCTACAAAAAGTTAACCGGAATGCCCCAAAAATTGGTCTCATTCCGGTTACAGTTCGTTACATCATCCCCAGATTCCGCAGGGCCTCCATGCCATCCGCGTTCACGGCCTCCTTGTTGGCCTCCTGAATCTGCGTGTACACTTCCTTGCGGTAGATGGGCACGTCCCTGGGCGCGGTAATCCCTACCTTCACCTGGTCGCCCTTCACCTCCAGGATGGTAATCTCCACATTGTTGCTGATGATGATCGCCTCGTTCTTCTTCCTCGATAATGCCAGCATCCTATACACCCGCCTTTCCTTTTGCTGCCTGCAGGATATCGTAGACAGGGAATTTCACGGGGTAGCTGCTGTTCTCCACGATGAGCTGGCAGGCCTTGTGCTCATCGATGTTGATGATGATGGGGCCCTGGAGGTTCACGCTCATCTTCTTCAGGTCGCCGGGGATGGAGACTGTCACCAGCACCAGCAGGTTTTCCTCGGTTATATTGCCGGCAGTGGCCAGCAGCTCATCGTCCACCTCGGGATCGTAGTCCGGCTTTACCGCCAGGGGATCCATCACGGGCATGGCAAAGCCCGGCTCGTCCAGGGACTGGAGGAAGCGGATGCCCGCCCCCGCGCCCCGCTCCTCGTCATGGAGGAGGGCGAAACGCTTCATCTCCGGGAAGCCGATGATGCCGTCCTGGAAGGTCACGATTTTTTCTTCCGAAATCTCTATCTCGCCGAAAATCTTCGTCTCAATCTTCATGGTAATCTGCTCCTATCTGCGTCCGCCGCTGCCTGAAACCCGTTCTCCGGCTGCTGTCCGCTCAATGGGGCGGGGTTCCGCCCCGGCAACATCAAATGAAGTTCATCAGGGAAGTCTGCATGACCTTTCCTGCTGCCATCAAAGCAGCATCGTAGGTCAGCTCCGCGCTGGTGAGCTGTATCGCCACTTCGGTGATGTCGATATCCTCGTTCTGGCTCTTGAGGGTCTCATAGGTGGTCTTCTGGTTCTGGCTGCGGTTCTTGATCAAATCCAGCTTGCTGCCCCTGGAACCGCAGGCGGTGACGCACAGATTGGCCTCGTCCAGATATTTCTGGAACGCGCTGATGCCGCCCTCGAACATTTTCTGCTCTTTCTTCTTGGCATAGGTCAGAGCCTTCTCCACTGCGTCCAGCTGGTTCTGCAGAGTCGGCATACCTGCATCGCCCTCCGGCAGCTTCTCCATGATGGCCTTGATATCGGCCTGCGCCCTCTCCAGCTCCTGGACATTCTCCATAGCGGCGATGATGTCGTCCACTTCCCTGCCGATGCCGTGCTTGAAGCATTCATCGGCTCTGGAATTGATGCGGATGGTCTGGTTGAAGCCCACGTCATACTCGATGACCTGGCGCTCGGCATTGGTGGTCAGGTAGGTGTCGTTGTAAGGAATCCTGATGGGGTTGCCCTGGTCGTCCGTCACCACCGCTCCTGTGTCATCCAGCTTGTCAGCCTCGCAGGCGAAATAATGTTCAGGCCGCAAATCACCCTTATCCCAGTGGCTCTTTTGATATGTGATGCGGATTTCACCCTCGTTTACGTTGGATGTCGCCGCATCGTCCTTCGTCTCCATCAAAGCTTTGTAGGCATTATCTCCGAAAAGCAGTTCTCCGGTCTCAGGGACATATATGACAGCGTCAGCATCGCCGGCAACCTGAGAATAGGGATCGTCAGCATAATTCACTTTTTTAATCTGATATTTCGTAAATGGGGGCGTAGTAGTATTATCTGTCGTCAGCGGATCTCCATCCGCCCACACCTTTGTATTGACAGTCCCATCCGAATTGGCCCCTGTCACAAAGGAAATCACAGGTACTATATCATCGCCGCCTGCAGTCTTGCCATCCACACAGTTATTATATGCCAGCCTGATACGATGGACATCCACGGACGTAATATCATTCTCATTAATACCACTATAATTCGGATCATTATAATTTGCCGAATTGATGTCAAGCACTTTCCCAGTATTCACACTGGTAAACAAATCCAGCGCATTCTTATCCAGCTGCTCCGTGATGGTATAATTCCTCTCCTGCTCCGCCAGAAAGCTCAGCGGCGTATCCGTCCGATATCCGGTGAACACGTATCTTCCCGCGAAGTCCGCATCCCCGGTGGCGTAGACTTCGTCCGCCAGGAGCTTGAGCTGCTCCAGGATGGTCCCCCTGTCAGTCGTGGTGAAGTCGGAATTGGTCCCTCTGGTGCACTGGGCCGCCATATTGGCGATGATGTCCGACAGCTTGGACAGGGAGTCCTCGGTAATCTTGATCCAGCTCTCGGCATCGGGAATGTTCTTGCTGTAATACTGGGTTATCTCCGTCACATTGCTGCGGAGCCGCAGGGAGCGGATGGCCACCACGGGATCCTCGGAGGGACGGTTTATCTTCTTCTGGGTGGACATCTGGGTGCTCAGTTTGTCCTGGTACATCTTGTTGGTATTGATGTTGGACAGATTGTTGCGCTGCATGATTTTATTCGTTATTCTCATAGAAATCTCCTCTTTCTGCCAGGCAGGGCCGCTCTGGGGCCTGAATCAGTTTCCTTCAAGCGCAAATGCCGCGCTTAGACGCCGGTCTGCAGGATAAGCCTGTCATATACTTCCGTCAGTGTCTGAATCATCTTGGAGGCCAGGGTGTATCCGTTCTGATATTTCACCAGGTTCACTGCCTCTTCGTCCTCGTCCACGCCGGAGATGGATATCCTCTGGGTGTCGATGGAAATCGCAATGTCCGCGTAGCTGCTGTAGAATGTCTCCGCCCTGCTGGCATTCAGCGCCACGTCGGAGAGGATGCACTGCAGGAATTCCGATGCGGAGCAGCCGCGGAAGCTCATGCTGCCCTTGTCGGTGGCAATTTTATTGATGTCCTCAAGCAGGTCGTTCTGCTCGGCGCCGTCCCCTTCCTTCTTCTTGGTGGCCAGGAGGCTGGGGTCGTTCTCCACGGTATTCGACACATCGAAATATTTGGCGGTCATCAGGTAATAACTCTGGCTGTTGGCGTCGTCCTTGCCAACGGTTACCTTCAGTTTGGCAGCCTCTTTTATCTCTGCGTCTGTCAATCCCAGATTATATTTGGTATTGAATGCCTTTAATTTGTCAATTCTCTTACCATAAGCTTCCTTGGATTCCGTATCATATCTGTAATCCTGCAGCGCTGCCTCGCACACTGCCAGCACCTTATCCTTGTCAGCCAGATTCGCTGGATCCAATTTCTGATCCTTCAAAATTTTCTCCACCCTCGCCACATACTCGGCCTCCGTCTCGTCGCCGTGGTTCCCGAAGAAATACTGTTTGTTTTCCGTCATCATATTGGCGGTAAACAGCGCAATGCCCTTCTGGTCCCCCGCGTAGCCGCTGGTCAGGATATCATTGAACTTCTGGGAGAAGGTCCTGATCCATTCGTTCATCTGGGCCATGTAGTAGGGAACGCCCTGATAAGCGACGCTCTTGCCTACGGATGCGGTAGAGCCCTCGGCCGCATTGATCGTAGCTGTGTCGGACATCTGGAAGGTGTAGGTATATTCCGGCTCACCGTTATCATAGCTGACGCTATAAGTCCAGGAGTCATAATAATACTCCTTGTTCCCCAGCTTGATGACGCCGCCGCTGTCCGAGAGGTTACATTTATTCAAATCTTTCAGATAGTGCTTATCTACCTTTACGGTGACGGTATGATTCGTATTATCGACACCGTTAGGGACAATCACGCCCGAAAAGCTCTCTCCATTGTTTCCGTCCCGCAAATCTATCAGCCCCTTCAGGGCGCCGCCTATGGCACCGCCGTAGAGGTTGAATTTGGAATTGGTTCCATCGTCCCATACCACATCGTACAGGCCGTCCACATCGGTCTGGTTCACTTTCTGATCGTCGGTCCTGGACACGCATTTCAGGCCGTTGTACTCGAAATTGTCCACCAGCACCTGGCCGCCGGCAATCTTGACGGTGAACCTGCTGCCCCCTGTGTTGCGGTCCGGATTGTTGAGGTCGGCTATCTTCGTCTCCTTTACCTCCACGTCCACAATCTGGGAGAGCTGGTCTACCAGGAGGGTACGCCTGTCACGGAGCTCATTCGCGTTCACGCCTTTGAGCTCTATGGTGTTGATCTGTTTGTTCAGGGCGGCGATTTCGCTGGCGATGCTGTTGATTTCGTCCACCTTCACCTTGATTTCTTCATTCACGTCCTTCTGCAGCTTCTCCAGATTGCCCGCCACATTGTTGAAATACTCGGTGAGGGCTCCGGCATAGCCCACGAACTGTTCCTTGAAGGACAGATTGTCCGGGTTCTTCATCAGTTCCTGCAGACCCGTAATCATCAACTGGTCGAACACGGTCTTGAATCCGGCGTTCTGGCCGTTGTCATGGAAGTAGGACTCTATCTGCTCCATGTAGTATATCTTCTGCTCGTACTCGCCTACCTTCTCATTGTTGTTCCAGAATCTGAAATCGTAGAATTCATTGCGCACGCGCTCGATGGCCAGGGTCTCCACGCCGGCACCGGCGCAGCCGTAGGTCTGGAACACCCGCAGGGCGTTTGCGGCCTGTGTGGTCACCTGCTGGCGGCTGTAGCCTTCGGTCTGTACGTTGGCGATGTTGTTGGACGTGGTGTTCAGCGCAGCGTTGCTGGCCAGCAGTCCGGTATATGCTATATTCAATCCGAAAAATTGTGATGGCATTTATCTCTACCTCCTTTTTGGAGAGCATTTCAATCTGTGTCAAAAACGCTTAAACGCCCAGCGTGCTCAACAGGTGCTCCAGCATCCCGTCGATGACGTTTATGTAACGGCTGGAAGCGTTGTAGGCGTTCTGGAACTTGATCATGTTGGACAGCTCCTCATCGGAGGAGACGCCCGACACCTGTTGCCTTGCGCTTTCGATGGACTCCATGGTATCCTGCTGGTTCAGGTATATGCTCCTGCTCACGTAGCCGGTATTCGCTATCTGGGACACCAGATCCGTATAGTAGCTGACGAAGGTGGAGCGCTTCGATAAATTGGGGTTCAGCGTGTAGTCCTCTGCCGTGAAAGCCGCCTTGAGGGCATCAGCCGTGGCCTGGTCCTCGGAGCCGTCCGGCAGCCTGAATCCCAGCATGGAGGGCTTCTGCATCAGTTCCTGGTCTATCTGGAGGTTTTCGATGTTGTAGAGAGAACTGGGGTTGTTGGGGTCTTCGGGGACGTATACCCAGACATCTCCCGTAACGGGATTGCCATTCTCATCCAACACAGGATTGCCTGCCGCGTCAGTCAGCCCTGTCACCGTCATCTTCTTATAACCATTGCCGGAACGTGTTGTGAACATCTGAATGGGGCTTCCGTCATCTTTGCGCATATATCCATCGGAATCCGCCATGCAATACTGTGCATTTTTCAGGGTCACAGACTGGCCGTTCTCATCCGTATAAGTCACATTTCCTGTAGTAACCCCGGCCGCCGTGCCCAGAATCTCATTTATCTTCGTCGCGATATTATGAATCAGCTGGTCGAACTCCGCCTGCACGTTCATAATGACGGACTGAGAGACGAAATTCCCCGATCCATCCGTCCCATTGTACTTATCCTTGTCAGCCACATCCCTGTAGTCCGCCCTGTGGTCGCCCCTGGCCAGCAGCGTGGCCTTCAGGCCGCCGATGTCCGTATTCAGATCCGTGGAAATCTCCCGGTTGAACTTGAACACATGGGCATTGGCGATGCTTTCTTTAGTATAAATCTTATTGCCATTGGCATCTGTGGTATAGGAGGCGTTCTGCGGCCAGAAGGGGGTATAGAAGCCTGTCTCCTCGTCCGGGAGAATCCCCATCTCAAAGCATCTGGGGCCTTTCACGAAGTCCACGCCCTCTATCTGCACCCAGACATCGCCGTTGACGGACTCGCCGTAGTTGATGTTCGCCATCTCGGACAGCTCATCCAGCAGCTGGTCCCTGGTGTCCCTCAGGTCGTTGGCCTGCTCTATGCCGCCGGACTCGATCTTCCGGATAGCCTCGTTGAGCTGCAGTATCTTCTTTCCGTAGGAATTGATTTTGTCCACCTGCTCCTTGACCTGCATGTTCAGGTTGTCCTGATAGGCGGACAGGCCCTTGTAGACGGCCTGGGCGCGCTGAATCAGCTCCGCGCCCCTCTGGACAAAGAGTCCCTGGGTCACGGAACTGGCGGGATCCTTGGCCAGCTCCTGCACAGCCGTCCAGAAGTCCTCGATGGAGGTCTGGAACGCCTCGCCGTGCATCTCGCCCAGCTGTCCCTCCACCTCTTCCATGACTTCGGTGGACACTTCATAGAACATACTGCGGCCGGATTCCCTGCGGTATATTTTGTCAAGGAAATAATCCCTTATATGTTTTACCCTGGAATAAGTGACGCCCAGGCCCACCTGTTTGTTGTTGACGGACCTGACGTCTACTGAGAGCTGCAGATAACTTCTGGTAGACTGCTGCACCTGCTGTCTGACATAGCCGGTGGTCTCCGTGTTAGTAAGATTATGTGCTGTGGTGTTCAGCGCATTCTGACTTGTCTGTAATCCTGATGAACCTACGTATAAACTACCCATTAGTGGCATGATAATCACCTCTTCGTTTCTGCAAGAATGCTATTGTTTGGCATCAAAGCCTCCGCTGTCCACACCCATCTGCGCCCCTGAGTTGTAGGCGCTTCTGGTATAATTGGCTGTCTCCGGCGCGGCCTTGTAGGCCTGCAGCATGTTCATCTCGAAGTTCACCAATTCCAGTGCTTCCTCCAGCAGTTCCCTGTTCTGCTCGTTCGTCCGCTGGACTTCCCGGACGACGCTCTTCAACCTGTCATGGACTGCCGCCAGCGCAGCCTGCTCCGCGGGCCTGGCCGACAGCATCTCAATCAGGTTGGTAAGCTTCATTGTCTCAACATCCTTGTTCAAAACATTGGCGATATCCGCAGCGACCTCAATCCGTCTCTTCTCCAGACGGTTGAGCCTGCTCACCACCTCCTGTTCATCATCCGTGATTTTTTGTAGATCCTCTAAATTCGCTCCTGCGATAATCCGCATCTTCTTCTGGGACAAGGCCAGAAGCCCCTCATATTCCTCGCTTTCCTGACCGAGCACTTCAATCAGGTTCTCCATTAAACTCGCCACGGGACTTCCTACCTCATTTCCTCATATGCGGCATCCATCTCGGCCCTCTTCTGCAGGAGCCTGTCGGCAAAAGATGCATTGTCCACTTTGTACGTACCGTTCTGTATCTGTGCCTTAATGGAGGCCGTCATTTCCTCCCTGATGGCAGGAGCTCCCGCAACCGCTGCCTGCGCTGCACGGATATCCTTCCCAAGGCTGCTGAACTGCAGTTGATCCGTCCGGGATTCGCTGCCGGTCTGACGCGTCTTGTTCACCTTCTTGGTCTGGTACAGCTGCTGGACTTGATTGTATGCTTCAACACGCATGTAGGATTCCTCCCTTCCCATTTCCGCTTCTGTCAGCCCCGGCTCCCTGCTCTGCCGCAGGGACGGCTCCGTACTGCCGGAGCGTGGCGGGCTTTCATTCTCTGTAGAAATCATTCCCGCACGGCTGACTGCTTATTAAGAATATCGGCAGAGGCGGCAAATACTTTAGCTTTTCCGCAGCTCTTTTTTTCGGTGCAGTATCCGGTGACTTCACATTTGGGCACGAAGTAATGCTCCACCAGATAGTTCCACTCTTCTGAGTATGCCCGGAGGGCCTGGCAGATATCCCCCATCAGGCGGCGATATTCCCAGTAAGCCCTGGTGCAGAGGCGCTGGTGGGACATCTCGATCAAATTGCGGACGTTTCTCTTGTCCACGATCCTGGTGGTCATGCCCAGGGGCAGGAGCATGGCGGCGTCCTCCCTGGGGATGCCGCATTCGCTCTCCAGGCGGCTGCAGGCCTGGGCGATGGTGTCCATGGTCTGCCGATATATTTTCTCCGCCTTTTCGTTTTCCGCCACCAGGGGCGGCGTGGTGTAGGAGAAGTCCTTATAGTTGATGTAGCGGGTGCTGGCCTGGAGCCTGGTGGGCGCGCCGCCGATGTGGGTGTACCATTCCCGGATGACCCGGGCGGAGTAGCCGTCTATAATCATCTCTACATTGACGTACTCCAGAACCCGGTGATGGCCGGAGCGGATGCAGTCCAGGCCCCTTTTGTAGTTTTTCTCTTCATTATTAATGTCTCCTCCCCAGCAGACGCCGGCGCGCCGGCCCATGAGGGTGATGGGGTCTTTGGGGGTTTCTTTCAGGATTGTAATCATGTTCTGTTCTTCTCCTTTGCGGGGGACAGCCCCCTTCTCTTTGTGCTGACAGCGCTTCAGGGCACGGTTTTCCGGATGCAGGATCCGTCTACCCGACAGCGCCCTGCCTGTGCACATACATCCTCGACATATCCGGCTCCCCGTCCCCCCGCACCAGGCAGTGGAACTCCCAGCCGTACCTTTCATAGAAGGAGTCATGGTCCGTGAGCAGGTACAGGGTATCGATGCCCTGGGCCGCCATGTCGGCGCAGACAGCTTCCAGCAGCATTCCGGCGATGCCCCTGCAGCGGAACGCCTCCTCCACGTAGACCGCGCACACATTGGGGGACAGGTCTTTGCGGTTATGATAATCGTTCTCAATTACGCCCAGGCCTCCTGCGATGTCCTCGCCGTTCATGGCCAGATACCACTGGGGCACAGGGCTTTCCTGAAGATGCTCAATCCCCGCTTTCAGGCATTGGCCGATGCTCTCCTGGTAAGCCTCCAGGGGGATGCCCCATTTCTCATGGAACCACCGGGCGGCGGCATCCGCCATATCCGGATGCTCCCTTACCTTCCTTATTATAATATTGTCCATCCTGCACTTCCTCATTTCCGTTCTCTGTTGCCGGTTTCCCGCTTCCGCCCGTGCGCTCCGGCTCCCTTTCCAGGCAGGCCGGAGTTTTCGAGAACCGCCGGTGGCGGATTCAGGCGGACCCGGAATCGTATCCCCATTATACAGGAGAAACCCGGATTCTTCAACACCGGATTCTTTATCAGAGGCTTCCATCCGCCTCCCGGTATTCTCTGGGCGTGCAGTGCATATACCTGCGGAACATTCGGTTGAAATAGCTGATATTGCCGTAGCCGCAGTCCATGGCCACGGCCGTGACCGGGGCAGAACTCTCCCGCAGCAGGTCGCAGGCCACGCTCACCCGGTACTGGTTCAGGTACTCCGTGGCCGTCATGTTGACCCGGGACTTGAACAGGCGGCAGAACTGCCCTTCGCTCATGTGGAAGCGGCCGGCCAGCTCCGGCAGGGTGATCGCGCGGCTGTAGTTTTCCTGCATGAACTGGAGGATCTCCTTGATGACCAGCGTCTTCGCATCCCTGTCCCCCGGGCCGGGGGACAGGGCCGTTGCGGGATATTGGCAGAGGAAATGCCAGGCCTGCAGGAGGGCCGCTTTGATCAGCAGCTCCCGGCCCGGAATCCCCGCCAGGCACAGGCGGCGCAGCTCCTCCAGCGCAGGGTGCAGCGCCTCCCAGGCCTCCTCCCCGGCCCGGAAGTGGTCGCGGAACACCAGCCTGCCCGAGGACTGGCTCAGGATGTATTTCTGCTGGATGTCGTCATTGCCGCTGCTGCATATCAGCTCCCGGCCGAACACCACGGCATAGAAGCTTAGAGGGATGCCGGGCTCCGCGGACAGGGAGTGGAGGTTTCCGGAATCCACGAAGAGGATGTCCCCCTGGGCAATCGGGAATCGGTGGTTGTGCACATGGGCGATGCCCCGGCCTTCCTCCACGGCCAGCAGCTCGTACTCCTGGTGCCAGTGGGTGTAGAGGCGCTCCCGGGAAGACGGATTCGTCGTATATTCATGCAGCATCAGGTGGAAGCGCAGATTGCCGTGCTCAGTGGCCTCGCGGAACAGATCCGGGCTGCGGCTGTTCATGGGAAGTCCCTCCTTTGTCAAAATAGTGTCAGAAACCGCCATAAAAGGTCAAGTATTTCTCTCCTTGGATTAGTATAATACAAGTATGGCTGAATTGCCAGCCCTGTATGCGGGCTCCCGGCTACAGATGCACCAGCCGTTACCGTTTACGGCAAAGCCATGATCTGCAGCACCGGCCGAACCGGCGGCAGACGGAGCGATCCCTCGTGGGCTTAAAGTCACTGACCATACATATATTGTAGCAGAAAGGAAGAAAAAACATGCAATTCAAAGAAGAAAACGGCGCTCTGATCGCCAGGCAGAACGGAGAGACGCTGCGCATCGAGGCCTGGGGGAAGGACTCCCTGCGGGTGCGGGCCACCAGGCTCCCCTCTTTCACGGAGCAGGACTGGGCGCTGACGGAAGACCCCGGGTCCTGCCGGGCAGCGGTGGAGATCGGCGAGGCAGACCACTGGGTGGGGGACGGCACCATGGACAAGCGCCAGATTGCCTCCGTCACCAACGGGCGCATCCGGGCCGTGGTGAATTTCCGCGGCGTGATGGTGTTCTACAGGGACGGGAAGCCTTTCCTGCAGGAGTATTTCCGGGAGTACGACGGGACCCTGAGCCGGGAGAGCCGCTGCCTGAAAATCGTCAACCGGGAGTGGAAGGGCATCATCGGCGGCAGCGAGTACCAGCTTAACGTGAAGTTCGAGAGCAATGACGGCGAGAAGCTCTACGGCATGGGGCAGTACCAGCAGCCCTACCTGGACCTAAAGGGCTGCGTGCTGGAGCTGGCCCAGCGCAACTCCCAGATTTCCGTGCCCTTCCTGGTGTCCAGCTTAGGGTACGGCATGCTCTGGAACAATCCGGCGGTGGGACAGGCGGCTTTCGGGAAGAACTACACCGAGTGGACTGCCCGCTCCACCAGGCAGATGGACTACTGGCTCACCGTGGCGGACGCACCCAGGGGGATCCTGGAGAACTATACGGCAGTCACCGGGCGGGCCCCCATGTTCCCGGAGGACCGCATGGGCCTGTGGCAGTGCAAGCTGCGCTACCGCACCCAGGAGGAGGTGCTGTCCGTGGCCAGGCAGTATCAGAAGGAAGGCATCCAGATCGACCAGATTGTCATCGATTTCTTCCACTGGACGGTGCAGGGGGACTGGAAGTTCGACACCACTTACTGGCCGGATCCCAAAGCCATGGTGGAGGAGCTCCACGCCATGGGCATCAAGGTGGTGGTGTCCATATGGCCCTCCGTGGACAGGCGCAGCGAGCATTTCTGGGAGATGATGGACAGGGGCCTGCTGATCCGTACAGAGCGCGGGGCGGCCCAGACTTACGATTATCAGGGCGACTGTGTGGAAATCGACGTGTTCAACCCGGAGGCCAGGCAGTATGTGTGGGAGGTCTGCAAGCGGAATTATTACGACCTGGGGATAGACGCTTTCTGGCTGGACAATTCCGAGCCGGATTACGGGGTGTATGATTTCGACCACTACCGGTATATGGAGGGGCCCGCCCTGTCCTGCACCAATATCTATCCCCAGCTCTACAGCCGCGTCTTCTATGACAATATGAAGGCGCTGGGGAACGAGGAGATCGTGAACCTCCTGCGCTGCGCCTGGGCGGGGAGCCAGAAGTACGGCAATGTGGTCTGGTCCGGGGACGTGCCCAGCACCTTCGAGGCCCTCTACGACCAGCTCCAGGCAGGGCTGAACATGGGCCTGGCGGGCATCCCCTGGTGGACTACAGATGTAGGCGGCTTCATGACGGACGATGTGAACGACCCGGATTTCCGGCAGCTCCTGATCCGCTGGTATGAGTTCGCGGTGTATTCCGCGGTGCTGCGGATGCACGGGGACAGGGGGCCTTACAATATCCCGCCCCTGGACGACCGGGACTGGGGCGGCGGCTATCTGCACACGGGCCAGCCCAACGAGCTGTGGAGCTACGGGGAGGAGAACTACCGCATCATGCGCAAGTACCTGGACATCCGCAGGGGCATGCACGATTATATCAAGGGGCTCTACAGGGAGGCCTCGGAGAACGGCTCTCCGCTGATCCGGACCATGTTCTATGAGTTCCCGGAGGACGGGAAGTGCTGGGAGCTCCAGGATCAGTACATGTTCGGGGACAGGTATCTGGTGGCCCCGATCCTGCGGCTGAACCAGTTCGAGAGGGATGTGTACCTGCCCGCGGGCACCTGGCGGGATACCAGGGACGGGAAGGAGTACCAGGGCGGCCAGGTCATCCACACCATGGCACCGATTGATTCCATTCCGGTGTTCGAGAGGGTGATGTAAGGCGGGAAAACGGAGCGTTTTTTGAAGCGAGAATAATCTAAAGTAGCCAGTGAAAAGAAAATCCCCCGGAAATGCCATTTGCCAGCATTTCCGGGGGTATTTTTATACCGTCAGCTCCGCATCTGCGCGCCGTAAGCCTCGCCCAGGAGCTCCAGGATCTTCCCGATGGTCTCTTCCATCATCTCGTCGGTGACATCCTTCTCCTTTGAGGCCAGCTCGATGTTGAAGGCCATGCTCTTCTTGCCCACGCCCAGCTTCTCGCTCTCGAAGATGTCGAAGAGCTCCACATTGGAGACCAGGGCATCCGCATGGCAGATTTTCTCGATGATCTCGCCGCATTCCACTCCCTTGTCCACCACCAGGGAAATGTCCCTGCGGGCCCTGGCGTAGGGAGCTTCCGGCTCATAATGGATCTCTGCCTTGAACTTGGCGCTGAGGGCATCGTAGTTCAGCTCCGCCACGAAAATCTTCGTATCCCCCTTCTTGTCCTTGGCGATGGCCAGGGAGTCCACCACATCATAGCGCAGCTGCCCGAAGGTGCCTATCACCGCACCGTCGCAGATGACCTGCGCCGTCCTGCCCGGATGGAGATAGGGCACATTGCCTTTTTTATAGGTAAATTTCAGGTCGCTGTCAGCCGCCAGCGCCTCCAGCGTCTCCTTCATGGAGAAGAAGTCCTCGTCCGCCCCGCAGGCGCCCAGGCACAGGGTCTTCACCTCCCGGGGCACCTGGGTCAGGGGCAGGCTTTCAGGCAGGTATACATTGGCCAGCTCGAAGAACCTCAGGCTCTCGTGTCCGTTCTTGATATTGTTCTCAATGGCCCTTACCATGGCGGGGGCCATGAATGTCCGCATGATGCTCAGGTTTTCCGTAATCGGGTTCAGAATCTCCACCGCCTGCCTCTCCTCCTCTGGAATCAGGAACTGGTCGAATTCTGTCCTGGCGGTCATGGCGATGGTCTGGATTTCGAAATAGCCCTGGGTGCAAAGAAACGTTTTTACGGCCAGTTCTTTCCGTTGTGCCGCATTCAGGCCGCCGTTGGTGACCAGAGCCTCCCCCAGGAAGGTGGGGACTACCTTGTCGTAGCCATATTCCCTGATCACTTCCTCCGCGATGTCCTGATCCGTCTCGATGTCCTCCCGGTAGCGGGGCACGGACAGGGTCAAAACGCCGCCTTCGCACTCCACGCCGAAGTTCAGGGCACGCAGGATGCGCACCATCTCCTCCTCAGGCACCTCTATGCCCAGCACATAGTTCACCCTGGCAGTCTCTACCTTGATGATCCGCCTCTCGGTGGACGCCCCGGCGCTGACGTCGAAGTGGGAGGAGCTGACCTTCGCCACCCCCAGGGTCTGGACCAGGTTCAGGGCACGGGCCATGCCGCATTCCACGGAATACTCATCGATGCCTTTCTCGTACCGGGCCGCGGCGTCGGAGTGGAGCCCCAGCCCCCTGGCGGTCTTGCGGACGCTGTCCTTGCGGAACTTGGCGGACTCGAAGAGCACCTCTTTTGTGTGCTCCGTAATCTCGCTGTTCTGGCCCCCCATGACGCCGGCCAGGCCTACGGGCTTCTCCTTATCGCAGATCAGCAGATTGCTCGTATCCAGCACGCGCTTCTTCCCGTCCAGGGTCACCAGCTCCTCCCCCTGGGCCGCCCGGCGGACTACGATGGAAGAGCCCTCCAGGGTGTCCAGGTCAAAGGCATGCATGGGCTGTCCGATCTCCACCAGCACGTAGTTGGTGATGTCCACCATGGCGCTGATGGCATTGTGGCCCACAGCGATGAGCCTGCGCTTCATCCACAGGGGCGACTCCTTGTACTGCACGTCATACACATAATGGCCCAGATACCTGGGGCAGATATCCTGGTCGATCACCGTGACGCTGATGTCCCCGTTCACGGTGCCGTCACAGGCGTAGCTCATGTCGGGCTCCTTCACTTCCTTCCCCAGGATAGCCGCCACCTCCCTGGCGATGCCCAGCACGGACTGGCAGTCCGGCCGATTGGCCGTAATCGAAATATCGAATACATAATCCTCCAGGCCCAGGTAGGTCCTGATATCCTCTCCCACAGGCGCGTCCTGGTCCAGGATCATGATGCCGTTCACGTCCGCCCCCGGATACCATTCCTTGTCCAGGCACAGCTCCTCCCCGGAGCAGAGCATGCCGTATGACATCATGTCCTTCATCTTCCTGGGGGCGATCTCCAGGCCGTTCGGCAGCTTGGCCCCCACCAGGCAGGCGGGGACCTTTGCCCCCTGGAACACATTGTCCGCGCCAGTGAGGATCAGGTGGTCATGGCCCTGCACGCCGCAGTCGATATGGCAGATATAAAGATGCGTCCCTTCGTATTTTTCTATGGAGGTGACCTGACCCACGTATATCTTCTCAATATTTTCGCCCAGGTAGGCGACCTCCTCCACCTCCAGCCCGGCGGAGAACAGCTTCTCCTCCAGCTCCTTCGGGGTCACGTCTATGTCTACATAATCCTTTAACCAGCTCAGTAATACTTTCATATCCAGCCTGTCTCCTCTCTATGCCTTGAATTGCTTCAAAAACTCCACATCGTTCTCGAAGAGCTTGCCCATATGGTTGATGCCGTATTTCAGCATGGCGATGCGCTCGATGCCGATGCCGAAGGCCAGGCCCGAATACTGCTCCGGATCGATGCCGCAGTTTGCCAGCACCTTCTTGTTGACCACGCCGCCGCCCAGGACTTCGATCCAGCCCGTGCCCTTGCAGAGGGGGCAGCCCGCGCCGCCGCACTTGAAGCAGCTCACGTCCACTTCCACGGAAGGCTCCGTGAAGGGGAAGTAGGAGGGGCGCAGCCTGGTCTTCGCCGCGTCGGAGAACAGGTTCTTCACGAATTCGTCCAGCATGCCCTGGAGGTCGCAGAGGGTGATGTGCCTGTCCACCACCAGGCCCTCCATCTGGCTGAACATGGGGGAGTGGGTGGCGTCCGAGTCGGAACGGAACACCTTGCCGGGCACCAGCACCTTAATCGGCGGCTTCTTGCTGTCCATGACCCGGATCTGCCCCGGGGAGGTGTGGGTGCGCAGGAGCAGGTCTTCCGTGAGCCAGAAGGTGTCCTGCATGTCCCGGGAGGGGTGGTCCTTGAGGACATTGAGCCTGGTGAAATTGTGGTCGTCATCCTCGATCTCCGGCCCCTCGAAGACCTCGAAGCCCATGCCGGCGAACACGTTGATGATCTCATGCTTCACGGCGGTGAGGGGGTGGAGGTTCCCCACAGGACGGCGCTTCACCGGGACTGTCACATCTATGGCTTCCCTCCGGTACTTCTGCTCCAGCTCGAAGGCCTCTATCCGGGCCTTCTTCTCGTCATATTTTTCCTGTACCCAGGTCTTCACCTCGTTGACGAACTGGCCGTAGGCCTTCTTCTCCTCCTTGGCCACTTCCTTGATCCCGGTCATCAGCTTCTGGACGGAACCGGTCTTGCTGAGGTACTTCTTCCACACATCGGAAAGCTGGATCTCGGATGCGGCCGATTCAATGTCGGCCAGGAATTCTTTCTTCAGGTCGTCTGCATTGAACATTTCGCTCATCTCCTTTTCTTCTTAAAAAAATCCCCTCTGCGCATGGCGCAGAAGGGACGAATCATCGCGTTACCACCCTTTTTCACCCGGGAAAGCCCGCGCTCTCCCAAGTGCTCTCATTCTCACTTTAATGCAGTGAATACATCCTGCTTAGTTTCTCGCAGGAAGCTCCGATGCTGAAATTCGCGGACACGTCCTGCCGGATGCTTCCAGCCAGGGCATCCTTCTCTGGGGGCGGGAAATCGTGTGGGCTACTGACACATCTTCATCGCTGTTGGGGGTAGTATATCATTATTTTGTTTTGAATGCAAGAAAAAAATGTGAAATCCCTATCTCACAGCCCACCCCTCCGGTATCTCCTCCAGCGGCGCAGGTTTCCGATATCTCTCTCCGATCTGCCGGAACCGCTCCACCATGTTATCGTCCAACAGCCCATCCGTATTCGGTGAACCATTTATTATGAATGATGTATTGCAGCTATTGGAACGCTTTATCCAGTCAATCGCCCAGTCCGCAGGCTTCAGGACCTTATCTCCGTCGCCGTCCCGCCAGAACCAGCTCTTCGTCAGGACATGGCAGCTTGCGCCGGGGCCCGCGAACCCGCCCTCGAACCTCTGCCCGGCAGCGCACTCATGGAACACGATGTCGGAATGCCTCAGGCCGTCCAGGCTGCCGATGTTCAGCACCAGGCATTCCGGCTGAAGCCCCTTCACCCAGCCGTCGAACTCCTCAAAGGACAGATCCTCATAGCTGGGGCCTCCCCAGGGGGACTGCCATCCGTCAACGATGAGAAAAGGGATTTCGCCGTAACCGGTGAGCAGCTCCGTCACCTGCCCCTTGATATATTCTTTGTTCTCCGGAGAGCAGCCTCCGCGGTTGATGCCCTGGGTCAGGTCCAGGATGGAGAAGTACAGTCCCGCTTTCATCCCCTGTACCCGGAAGGCCTCTAAATATTCCCTGACCACATCCGTCTTCACCGGGGAGTTGCGGACACAGTGCTCCGTATATTTAGTGGGCCACAGGCAGAACCCCTCATGGTGCTTGGCCGTCAGAGCCGCGAATTCCACCCCTGCCGCCTTTCCGGCTTCCGCCCACTGGGCGCAGTCCAGCCGGACGGGATTCCAGCTCTGGGGGTCAAAGGGAAAGCGCCTGGGCACTCCCTGGTTCTCGTGGTCGAATTCCCAGTCCACCACATCCGGATTGGAGCGGAACTGGAAGGTGGCGCTGTTGAAATGGATGAACATTCCGAAGCGCAGGTTGACGAAATCCTTTTGAAGTTCGATTAAATTTTTTCCCATACCACATGTCTCCTTGTCGATTCTACGGCGGAAGCCTTCCGGTGCCCTGCCTCCGTTGCCGGAAGCGGGGCCGCATTCCTTATTTGCCGCCGTACTGGCGGTCATACGCCGCCTGATAGGCCTCTGTCATCTGTGACATGCTGTAGACGCTCTCCATGTTCTTCACATGGTTCTCCCAGTCGCTGTCCAGGTTCCAGGCGCCTGTTACGAAATTGAAGAACATCTCGGAGAAATAATTGTTCCACTCCGTGCGCAGAGGGGACACCATAAAGTTCTCGTCCTCCGTGAGCTTCAGGGCAGGCAGAGCGTAATCGTCCATGTCATATTGATCGTACATCTCTTTGGTGGTTTTGTAAAGCAGGAATTCCATGCCGTCGGCGGAGTAGAGGTCTACGTTCGGATCCACCGTCTGTCCCGCGCGCCACTCCGCGCTGAAATTGTAGACACCCATCTGGGTCCAGCAGTCGTTCCGGGTGCTCCCCACATCGCCGCCGTAAGCGATGAGCGCCGTCCAGAGGGCAGGCTGCCCCTCAGAGCCCACCTCGCCGTCCTCGGCGTAGCGCCAGGCCTTCCCCTCCACGCCGTTGAAGATGGTGTTGCATGCCTCTCCTGTATAGAGCGCATTGGCCCACTGCATGGCAAGGGCGGGATCCGCACAGTCCTTCGTGATGACAAAGTTGCCCGTGCCGGGGGTATAAGGCGCGCTGTAAGCGTACTGGACGCCTTCCGGCCCCTTCAGCGGCGCCAGCGGACGGTAAAGCTGATAGCGGTCTCCTCCTATCTCGGTGGTGAACTGCCCGCCGTAGCCCGCGGTGGTGGCCCCCACCAGGGGTGCGTCCGGATTGTCCACCAGCTTCTTGAGCTGGTCGTTGGTCTGGGTCAGGGTGCCCGCGTCCATCAGGCCCTCGGCATATAAATCGTTCAGATAGGCCAGGGCGTCCCGGAAGCGCTCGTCCGCGGACAGGTTCACCACCTTGCCTCCGTCCAGGCCGAATCCCTGGCTGTAGGCGCTCATGGGAAGGAACGCGCCCAGCAGGAAGTAGGCGGACTGCGTATACCAGCCGTTGGTATCTCCGCTCAGGGGAACCTCGTCCTTTATGCCGTTGCCATTGGGATCATTGTCCCTGAAAGCGATCAACATCTCCTTGAACTCCTCAGTGGTGGTGGGATATTCCAGATTCAGCTCCTGCATCCACTGGTCATTGACCCACATCTTCAGGGCGCGGCTGCAGTGGAAACAGGGATTGATCTCCGGCAGGCTGTATATCTGTCCGTCCACCTCCCGCAGCAGATCCATGCCTCCCTGGGCCTCAAAGGGCTCCATGGCCTCAATCAGGTTCGGCGCATACTGGTCGATCAGGTCGTCCAGAGGAATCAGATACTGGTCTTCCACGCCGTATTGGGTCATCTGCGCGGCCGTGATGCCGCAGTTTAAGAACCCATCGGGCAGTTCGCCTCCGGCCAGCATCATGGCGATCTTCTCGTTGATGTTCTCCAGGGGCAGCTGCTCATAGTTCACATGGATGCCGGTGACCTCCTCCAGCCACAGGGATGCCTCATTGGTGTTCATATCCTCCACCACGGAAGGCTTTCCCACCACCACATTCAGGACCTTCTCTCCCCCGGTCTGCGTCCCCTCGGCATCGGCTCCCTCGTCCGTTCCGGCATCGGCCTCAGAGGTGCCCTCCTGCGGGGCGTCCTCCTGTCCCGCGCCCCCATCGGAGGACGGCGTCCCGCTGTCCCCGCCGCAGGCGGACAGGGCCACGCACAGTGCCAGCAGCGCCGGCAGCATTCGGATTCGCTTTGATTTCGTCATAATCTTCTCTCCTTTTCGTTTCGCTTTGTCTCCTCTATTGTTTCAGAAGGGTCATCCCTTCATGGAACCCATCATGACGCCTTTCACGAAGTGCTTCTGGATAAAAGGATATACCGCCAGCAGCGGTGCGCTGGACACCACGATCAGCGCGTATTTCAGCACATCCGCCAGTCCCTGCTTCAATATCATTTCCGAAATGTTCACCGTCATGTCGGAGGACACGGAATTCATCACTAAGATATCCCTCAGTATGATCTGCAGCGGATACATGTCCTGGTCTTTCAGGAACATCATGGCATAGAAATAGGAATTCCACTGCCCCACCACATTATAGAGCACCAGCACAGCCAGGATGGAGCCGGACAGCGGCAGCACCATGTAGACAAGCCTGCCCAGGTGGCTGCAGCCGTCTATCTCGGCGGCCTCCAGCATTTCCGCGGGGATAGCCGTCTGTATGTGGGTGCGCATGAGGATGATATGGAACACGTTCAGCGCCACGGGCACCACCACGGACCACCGGGTATAGAGCAGCCCCAGATTCTTCACCACCAGGTAGAAGGGGATGAGCCCTCCGGAAAACAGGGTGGAAAATATCAAAAGCTTCGAGAACAGCCCTCTGCCCATGAGCCTCCTGCAGGAGAGCGGGTATGCGGCGCATATGGTCACTGCCAGGCTTATCAAAGTGCCCCCTGCGGAATACAGTATGGTATTGGCATAGCCGGAAAGTATCAGCTTGTTCTTAAAGACCTGCCGGTATGCCAGAAGGGTGGGGTTCACCGGGAACAGGACCACCCTGCCGCTCACCACATCCGCCGGGGCGCTGAAGGAAGCGCTGACGATGTAGAGCAGCGGGTAGAGCACGAGCAGCCCGGAAAGTCCCAGAAGTATGTATACAATGATATCGAAAAGCTTCACTTTTTTCATATAGGTATCGTGACCTCCTTTACCACAGACTGGTTTCGCTGGCGCGCCTGCATATGAAGTTCACCAGGACGATGAAGAACGTGTTAATGACCGAGTTGAACAGGCCTACCGCCGAGGAATATCCGTAGTCCAGGTTGATGAGGCCCATCTTATAAGTATAAGTAGAGAGCACCTCCGACACTGCCAGGTTGGCGGAATTCTGCATCAGGTACACCTTCTCGAATCCCACGCTCATGATGGAGCCGCAGCTCATGATGAACATGATGGTAAAGGTGGGCAGGATGCTGGGCAGGTCTATATACCAGATCTTCTGCATGCGGTTAGCCCCGTCTATCCGCGCCGCCTCGTACAGTTCCTGATCCACGGCGCTGAGGGCCGATATATAGATGATTGCGTTGAAGCCTGTGCCCTGCCATATCCCCGACCACACATATACCGACCGGAACAGGGACTGGTTCGTCATGAAGTCCACCGGGCCTGTCCCCAGCTTGTTCAGGAACACATTGACCAGCCCGGTACGGGGGTCCAGCAGTTGGAACAGGATGGCCACCATGACCACTGTGGAGATGAAATAGGGCGCATAGGTCACCATCTGGACAGTCTTCTTATAGCGGGTGCCGCGGCACTCGTTGAGCAGCAGCGCCAGCAGGATAGGAAAAGGTATCCCCGCGATCAGCGAGTAGAGGCTCAGCCGGAAGGTATTGGCTATGGTCCTGGTGGCCGAAGGCGTGGAGAAGAACCTTCCAAAGTTAGCCCAGCCTATCCACCTGCTGCCAAAGATGCCCCGGGTGGGACTGAACTTCTGAAAGGAGATCAGCACCCCGTACATGGGCCAATAGCTGAACAGGATAAGGAATACCAGCGGTATCGCCATCATGATATAGAGCTGTCTGTCCTGCCACATTCTATGGACCTTTCTGTTGAAAGGCGTTTGGGCCTTTGTCCCTTTGTCGGGACGGTTCGTGTTTCTGACTTCCGTTCCCATATATCCCTCCTTATATTGTACATTTTTCCGTCTCCGGATTCCTTTGGCCTTAGTATTGCACAAAGCTCGCCCGTTTTTCAAGGTTCATTCCGGCAGATTGACGATTTTCGAAAAATGTCCCTTTCAGGCCCCGGAATCTGTGGACATGCCGCCCATGGTACATATTTTTCACATGGTACAAATTCCGCGTTGGCCTTGCAATTTTCGAATGATATTTGATACACTATGGACAGTACATATATTTCATTGCAGGTACATCGTGGGAGAAATCAGGGGAAATGGGGGGAGGATCGTCATGAACCGTAGAGAGCGTTCCAAAAACAGTATATTCAAAATCATGTTCGCATCCTACTGCGCCATGCTCATATTGCCCCTGCTGGCATTGCTTTTGACCTACGGCTCTTCCTCCGCCATCATCAAGGAGGAAATCCAGACCTACAACCAATATCTGCTGGATGAATGCATGCGCTCGTCCGAGGAGGTCTTCGACCTGACCGACCATACCATGAACTCCATGGCCTTCAGCCATACCACCCAGGAATTCCTGGTGCCGTATACCTATAAGGGCTCCAGCCTGCTCACCCGGGCGAAAGCTGCCTATCAGAGCCTGTCCGTCTATGAGGAGGTCTATTCCTCCTCCGGGATTCTGGATATGCTGATCTATGCCGGAAACAGCGATTGCCTGGTCTCCCGCAAGGCGCCCTATTCCCGCCTGGAGCATTATGACGGAGTGCTCCTTTTCCCGGACAGGGATCTGAAATTCTCCGATTTCCTGGCGCAGCATATCGGCGCGGAGTACATCTGCCCTGCCACAGAGGTGGAGATATATGACCGCTCCTACAACGCGATCCTGTTCTTCAAGCCCATTCTGGCCGGCTACCGCTCCAACCCTTCCGACAGCGTGGTGGCCGTGGTGGATACCTCAGAGTTCGCCGAGAAGCTCATGAAGATGAACCTGGGCTCCACCGGCATCGCCTGCATCGCCGATGATGACGGCAGGATCCTGCTCCAGGTATGCGGAGGCGATACGCAGCCCGCTGCCTCGCTGCAGGAGCTGGACTTTCCGGAGAAGGATTATCTCCGCTTCGATTCCCAAAGCCCTGCCAGCGGGCGCCGCTGCGTGGCCTATATCCCCAAGGGGGAGATCTATTTCCGCCTCCGCAGCCTGCGGACCGTGATAGCCGTCATACTGGTGGTGGACCTGGTTCTGGGGCTTATCCTATCCTGGCGCTTTTCCTATAAGAATTCCGAGCCCATCCTGGATCTGTTCCGGCTGCTGGACGGCCGTTCCGGCGAGGACAAGGACGTTTCAAAGGATTATAATTTCCTGAAAGGGACGATTTCAAAGATGGTCAGCAGCTACGGCGAGCTCAGTGAAAAGCTGGAGCGCCAGACGCTGGTGATCCGGTCGGATTTCCTGCTGCAGCTCCTGCGGGGAACCATATCCCGGAACCAGACGGAAAGCCTGTCGGAATACCTCTCCTTCAACCTTGCGGGGCAGAGCTATTCCGTGCTGCTGGTCAACAATACAGGCTATGGCGAATGGCTTGACTCCCAGTCCATGCATGAGCTGGAGAGCGCCACTGTCCTGATACTGTCCACTTTTTCGCAGACTGAGGCCTTCCGGGCCTATGGGGCCCAGTATAATCAGCAGGTATCGGCATTCCTGCTCATCTTCCAGGAGCGGGACGCTTCAGCGTGCCGCCGGAAGCTGGAGGAGACCATTGCCCGGGTGCACAGACTGTTGGGGGAGAGGCTCCACTTCCCCCTGTCCTATCTATGCGGCGGTTTCTGCGAGGACCTTGACGAGCTTTCGGAGCTTTTTGACCGTGCGGTATCCCTGTTGGACGACGAACCAGTAGTAAAATCAGGAAGCGTCACCTTCTATGATGCCAGCCAGGCCAGGAGGACGCACACCGCCGTATTCCCTATCGAGACAGAGTCGCGGCTGATCAATCTAGTGGCCACGGGCCAGACCAGGCTTATATCAGCGCTGATCTCAG
>OFFE01000748.1_pt1 | contig 25962 bp, 23 predicted proteins | sample 1521371 | NCBI WGS metagenome assembly OFFE01 (sample SAMEA3504131, study PRJEB24116) | mouse gut metagenome | biome: mouse gut; feature: mouse-associated habitat; material: faeces | place: Denmark | collected 2011 | reverse complement strand
CCTGCATTGGTTTGTCGCTTCTGCTTATTGTTAGCTTTTTTGAAGATTGCTATAATTTGTGCAGCTTAGCTGAACACTCTGCAAATACAGCGTTTCTCCTTTGACGGTCAGCAGACTCCGACTTATGAACTGAGCCCGACTGTGCTATACGATACAAAATGAGAATCTGCAAGAGAATAATTTCTCTTGCAGATTCTCATTTTGCCGTACTGGCTACCCCTGTCTCACATTGTGTTGCTTTGGGGGTATTCACTTTGCGATACGTCTATTTCCTAACTTGGTAAGCTGCTAGTTTTTTCTCGAAAGTAATACCTGTATCGTATATGCAACAGGTCCGGGAGCGAGGTAATCTCATTGTTCTTTTCTTCCAACGCGTCTTGGCCTAAATAGTTTCTTTACTCATGCGCTTGCCGTGGGGCGTTGGATGTGGAGTCCGTACTTTTGAAGTTCTCGCAAAGACAAAAGCCACACCGGGCGGACTTTTCAGAAAGTCTGTCCGGTGTGCCTTTTGAATTTTTTAGCCGTTCTTGCGGTGGTTGGGGCATAGCAAGGCCAGATGCCTGCCGATATGGGCATCCAGAAGAGAAGCATACTCCTCCCGCGCGTTCCTCCACAGGTGGTACAGACGTCTGCGGAACTCCGGGCAGCCCAGAATCTTTCCGTAAGTGATGTGCAGAAGCTGCCGGGAGGCATCCTGGCTCAGCAACTCAGGGAGCTGCGCATCCTCTATGGTGGAAATGTCTGGTACCATGGAGAGATACGTGGAAACATGGTAGTATCTGCTGCACTCCTGGAATACCTCCTGCGCGTAGCGGTAAATCTCCCGGAACAGCATACGGTCCTCGCCAGCAACAATCCGCAGGGCCTCCAGCCAGCTGGTGCCGGAGGTCTTCGCGTGGAAGCGTTCACCTGTCAGCTCACCAAGGATGGGAAATACAGAAAATTTATCGGAGCCGGAGTGAATGCTGAGCTTGTAGCTGAAATGTCTGGCGATCGCGGCGTGAGCAGCGGCATCCTGCCGGAAACGGGAGAGATCTCCGATATAGTCAATCCCCTTCTGAAACTCACCGTAAAACCGGGGAGCCATCGTGCAGAACTCCACACCGGCCAGACGCAGCTCGTTGGCAACGAAAAAGTGCTGCTCCGGTGTGGTGGACTGATCTGTCTCGTCCATACTGATTTCCAAATCGACCGGCTTGCCTTGAATGCAGTCCCGGTAGATTTGAATGGCAAAACCGACTGCGTCCCTAAACACCGCCTGGGCCTGCGCCAGAGTTTCTTTGGTAAAATGCAGGCTGGTTCCGGGCAGCTGGAGCGGCTGGCGGAGGTATCGCTCCTCCAGCTCCAGGGTCAGCGGCGCGGAGGTGCGCTCACAGTGGATGTGCTCGGAGCAGTCCAGAGTAATCATGCTGACGCCGCACCCGATGGCCATACGGATTTCCTCCGCCGTCTTCAGATGGTCTCCGTCTGCGCCGTAGCCTTGACGGTAGCCCGCCTGGAATACCTGGAAGGTAACCCGGTCCAGGACTGTATCGTAGGTGTTCCCCATCAGGGTCAGCTCCCGCATGGACTGCTGGGCCAGAACTGGCAGCACGTCAAAGCCCTCCACGGCCCGGATGTGGCCCAGGGTGGCGATGCCCAGCCGGTCACCGGTACCGATTGTGCGCTCCTCCCGGAGGACCTGTCTGGGCGCGGTCCAGGGCAGCAGATTCCACAGCTGACGGGCGGTTTCGTGGTCCAGCGGCAGCCGGTACAGTCCCGGCTTCACTTGGGCGCCGCCGGAGATCGGGCAGTGCTCCCCGGCGAAGAACAAGCCGTCCTCCTCTCCCAGGTCCGCCATGTAAAGCAGGCCTTCTGGCAGTTCGGCCAGTGATGAGGAATAGGCGTTTTCAGGTAATATATTGTTCATATTCAGCCTCCACTATAATATTGTGTCAGGTGCATCCACGGGCATCGCGGTGAATCAGGCAGACGCTGGCGGCAATGAGCAGTGCGCCCAGGAGGTGATTCCACAGGAGCGGCTCCTCCAGCAGCAGGAATGCACTGACCGCCGCCGCCGTAGGCTCAATGACATTGCCCCAGCGGTGGATGCGGGTAACAGTTCAATGGAACGGAACGTCAGAAGATAAGGAAGCGCGGAGAAGGCCCACAGATACCCAACCAAAACCAGCGCGGCCTTCCAATCCAGAAAATACGAGGCAGTGGCCGCCAGACCGTTGGAAAAGGGCAGTCCCATCATCGCACCGGCGGCCATGCCGTAGAACATGAAGAGGAGCTTCCGTCCCCACCGTCCGGCAATCTTTCTGTTGATCGTATAGACGGCCTTTCCAACCCCGGAGATAAAAGAAGTCAGCACGCCCCAGAGAAGCCATCTGACTGCCTTGCAGTATGCTCCTGCTCCACACCACCGAGACTAGACCGGCTAGACCAATCAGAATACCGGCGCATTTCTCCCGGCTGATTTTTTCATGAAACAGCAGCACCGAACAGGGAACGGAGCAGGGAGAGATCCTGGAAGGGGATCTGGTCAAAGTGATTAAAAATCACTTTCAAAGTGGTGCTTCCGCAGCCGAAGCATATGGCGGCGCCAATAGCGCACAGCATGCCTTGGGGTGCATCTTTCATCGTTCTTGCACTCCCGTATTAACGCAAAAAGAGACTCCGTTCCCAGGACCGGAGCCTCTTGGCGTTACTTGAAGAGATGGATGTTTTGGAATTGGTAGGCCTTCACAGAAGCAAGAACGTCCTGATCGTGCTCAGACATCAGCCGCCGGGCGTCTGGACCGTTGCTGCTCCGGAGCGCTTCCAGAACCGCACTGTGCTGCACAATGGAGTCCTTTGCACGATCCTTGGTGATCGGCAGAGAGATGCGGGTGAGCTTTTCAAACGTGCTCTCCAGGGTGGTGTAGATCACATGGTTATAGGCGGCCTTGGCGATCGCCATATGGAACAGCCGGTCCCAATAGGCCAGCTCTTCGATATTATCCGCACTGATTGCCCTGTGATACTCGCTGATCCGCACAATCTCCGCAATGTCTCCCACCGTCCGCCGCTGGGCGGCGTAGAAGGCTGCGGCGCTCTCTACCGCTTCCCGCAGCTCCAGCAGCTCCAATATCTCAGAGAAGCTGATGGGGGCTACGATAGCGCACCGGTTTGGGAGCATCTCCACATACCCCTCATAGGACAGGCGGCTGATGGCCTCCTTCACCGGCGTCCGGCTGACATTCAGCTGTGTGCTCAGTTCCCGGATATACAGCGCGGTTCCGGGGGCGTAAGCGCCGCTGAGAATCTGTGTGCGCAGCGTTTGATAAACAAACTCCGCTTTATTCTTGGCGATAGAAGGATTTTCCAAATGATCCATCTGATAAATCTCCTCTTTGACAAACTTCAAAGCATGATTACTATACAAGTTTTAGAGGGAAAAGTCAACAGTTCTCCAGCAATTTTGTCAAAAAGGCGTAACCTTCGGCTCCCGTAGTCAGACTGTCTGGCTTGGAGATGCATTCCAGGGAAATCGTCCCCCGGTAGTGATTTCTTTGCAGAGCGGAAAACAGGGCCTGGAAGTCCAGATGCCCCCGTCCAGGTGCCAGGCGGTTAGAATCCGCAACGTGGAAATAACCAAGCAGTTCCCCGGCGGTATCAATGGCCTGGACCATGTCGGCCTCATCGATATTCATGTGGAAGGAATCCAAGTGGACCAGACTGTTTTTCAGCTTCCAGGTCCGAATGAACTCCACCAGCTCGCCGGCTGTATTGAACAGATTGGTCTCATAGCGGTTGATGACCTCGATCAGCAGCCGCTGTCCTTGACTGCCGGCGTACCTGTCCAGATCCAAAAGCTGTCCGGCCAGCAGCTGGTCAAAGCCCGCATCCTCCTCCGGGCGCTTCCCCTTGACCCAGCCGATGACCACACCGTCAGTTACCCCCAGGCGGGCGGCAAGGTCGATGTAGGCCCTCAGCTCCTCCATGGCCCTGGCGCGGTTGTCCGGGTCGGGGGAGGTGATGCACAGCCCCCGCTCCGTATAGATTCGGCCAGTCACGATGGCGGAAATGCGGCACTCCTGCTTCTCACACTCCGCCAGGACCTGCTCCGCTGGGAAGGCGGCGGCATCAATGACGTGAATCTCCACCGCCTGATAGCCCCACTCCCGAGCCTGACGGATGCACTGGGGCAGCCCGCCCCGCAGGACCAGGGGCGCGTCAGGAGCGGCGGATGTGATGGCAGTGATGGCAAGGGGGTTTGTCACGGCATTTCCCCCCTGTCAATAAGCCAGCGTGTAGATGTGACGTTCGCCGGCAATGACGGCACGAATCGCCTCAGGATCGCGCTGGGTCATCAGCTCGGTGGGCGGCAGCTGGCCGGCGGGATAGCGCTCCAGGATGTCATTGACCAACTTCTCCAGGTAATCCAGAGTCATTTCCACACCCTTGCGGGCCTTCTCGGCATCTGCCAGAGAGGCGTCACCGATGATGCCTTGGGGTTGGCAGATACACTCCATGCCGCAGGAACCCAGCGCGTTGTACCACTTGATGGGACCGTCGCCGCGCTCGGCGGAGTTGTTGATGTGGCCCTTGGGCAGCATGGGAGCGGAGGGGACCTTCACGGCATACTCCTGCTTGCACAGCTCCGGAAAGAGGGCCAGGGACCAGGACTGCTCTACCTCGTCGGCATGGACAAAGGGGGTGTCATAGGGGCCGCCCTTGTCCTTAGTGTCCAGCTCGCCTTTGGCGCAGTTCCAGAAGTGGGTGTAGAGGATGATGGCGGGGACCTGGAACTTCTTGCCAAACTTGTGGATGGCCAGGGGGATCACATAGTCCTGACCGTGGCCGTTGACCACGATCATCTTGCGGAAGCCTGCGTTCCAGAATCCGGCGAACACGTAGACCAGATAGTCGGCCAGGGTTTCCTCAGGAATAATAATGGTTCCCTTCTGGCCCAAGTGGTGGTAAGGGTGGGAGCCGTACCAGATGGGCTGTGCCACGGTGCAGCAGGTGGCCTTGGCCACCTGCTCGCACAAGCGGGTATCCAGATAGGTGTCCTCGCCGTAGGGGGCGCTGGGACCATGGTTCTCAGTGGAGCCGACAGGGATCAGGATCACGTCGTTTTTCTTCAGGCGTTCCGCCACATCCTGGTTGGTCATGTTCTGATAGTAAATGCCGTTGTTGACCTCCATGTTTCCGCCGGTTGCCGGAATTTGCCATTTGCTCATGATAATACCGCCTTTCTGAACGAGAGAGATGAGGTAAAAATGCCACTGGAGTAAAAGAATAAAAATGGTATGCCTATGGCATGCCGCGATGTAGAGCATTATAAGGGCGTTCTTGGGAAATTGCAAGAGTGTATTGAAAATTCCGAAGCTAAAATTAAAAATTTGTGAAAAAACACAAAAAGAGCTAAAAATTTTTTACAGGCTACTTTGTGGAAAAATAAAAAAATCTATTGCTTTTTGGAGACAAAGTGTCTATAATTCAAAAATAAGTCATGAAGGCGTCCCACTCGTAAGGGCGATGCTTATTGGTTGCTCGAATGGCATACCACTTAAATGCCAATTTTTAGATGCGTGCTTTCTGTGGAAATGCAGCGGCGATGAAGCGGTTTCGATTTCCCAGATTTATTTTGGAAAGGAGATGTGCTCGATATGCCACAACAAATGCGGGCGGTCCAGATCCGCGCTCCCGGCGAATTTACCGTAGATACCGTCCTGGTGCCGCGTCCCGGATACGGCGAGGTCCTGGCAGAGATCCGGTCGGTGGCAATCTGCGGTTCCGACCCCGGGATTTTCGGAGGAAAGGTCCTTCACAACGGCTGGCCCCCCCATTTTCCCTTTATTGCGGGGCATGAATTCGCCGCCAGAGTTGTGGAGACAGGCGAAGGCGTCAGCACCCTGCGCCCTGGCGACCGGGTGGCCGGCGAGGCCCACTGCGGCTGTGGCACCTGCGAGATGTGCAAAAAAGGCTTTTATAACCTCTGCCTGCAATATGGCAGCCACAAAGCAGGCCATCGCCACTACGGCCATAACGCCCCCGGATGCTACGCCCAGTATCAGGTGTATGATCAGAAGGCGCTGACCCTCCTGCCGGACAGCGTCTCCTATGACCAGGGTGCTATGGTGGACACGGCAGGCATTGCCTACAACGCGCTTCGCCTGACCGGTATGGAGCCGGGCGGCTGGACGGCAGTGATTGGACCGGGTCCCATGGGCATCATGGCGATGTGCCTGGCGAAGGCTATGGGCAGCAAAACGGTGATCATTGGCCGGGGTGCGCGGCTGGAGATGGCTGGCCGGCTGGGGGCTGACGTACTCATCGATTTTGAAAAAGTGGATTCCACAGTGGACGAGGTCCGCCGGGTTACTGGCGGCGGCGCACATCAGGTCATCGAAGCCGCCGGCAGCGGAAATGCCTATTTTGAGGCTGTGCAGATGGCCCGCAAGGGTGGCCATGTGGCCCTCATCAGCATCCCTGCCCAGGATGGGCAGCAGGCGGCGCTGAAAACGCTGATCATGAACCAGATCACCCTTCACGGTGTCCGGGCCAACCCCAACTGTGCGAAAACGGTGCTGGATATGATGAGTCAGGGGATATTGAATGTGGATAAGATGATCACCCACAGCTTCTCTCTGGAGGACATTCGCGAGGCATTTGATACCTTCATCACCCGCAGGGACGGGGCGCTGAAGGTGGTCATCCACCCCAACGGAGAGGAGGAGAACCGATGAATCAGATGATGAAAGCTGTCGTCCTTCACGGGCCGGGGGAATACGCAGTGGAGAAGGTGCGGATACCGGAGCCTGGATACGGTGAGGTGCTGGTGGAGATCCGCAGCATCTCCATCTGCGGCTCCGATCCCGGCATCTTCGCCGGCGCGGTGCGCAAGGACGGCTGGCCTCCTGCTTACCCCTTTGTTGCAGGGCACGAGTTTGCAGGGCGGGTGGTACGCCTGGGAGAGCGTGTGGACACGTTGAAGGTTGGCGACCGGGTGGCCGGCGAGGCCCACTGCGGCTGCGGCACCTGTGAGATGTGCAAGCGGGGACTCTACAACCTCTGCCTGAACTATGGACGGGCGGGCCACCACCATTACGGTCATGCCGCTGCCGGATGCTACGCGCAGTATCAGGTCTACGATCAGAAGGCGCTGACCGTTATGCCCGATAACGTGAGCTACGATGAAGGCTCCATGGTGGATACCGCTGGGGTAGCCTACAACGGCATTCAGCTCACCGGCATTGTTCCCGGCGGCTGGACGGCAGTGATTGGGCCGGGTCCCATGGGTATTATGCTGGCCCAGATGGCCCAGGCTATGGGCAGCAGGACCATCGTCATTGGCTATAAGGACCGGGAGCGGCTGGCTGTGGCGAAGGCGTCCGGCGCGGACTATGTGATTGAGACGGCGGAGACGCCGGACGTGGTGGCCGCAGTATGGGAAATCTCCGGAGGCCGGGGGGCAGACCGCAGCTTCGATTGCGCCGGTGCAGGGGATACCCTGGATAAGGCCATCCGCATGACCGGCATGAATGGCAGAGTGGGGGTCATCGCCTATCCCAAACAGCCCACCACCCAGGAGGCACTGTACTATATGGTAAAGCATCAGATTACCGTGCAGGGCGTCCGGGCCAATCCCAACTGTTCCAAGACGGTGTTGGACCTCATGGGCTGCGGTAAGATGGCGGCAAGGAGTCTTGTGACCCACAGCTTCCCCATCGAAGAGATCCGGGAGGCGTTCGACACCTTTGTCAACCACAAGGATGGCGCGGTCAAGGTGGTCATCCACCCCAACGGAAAGGAGGAGCAGCCCCTATGATTTCTTATATTCTCAAGGAGCCCGCCTGCCTGGAGCCCCAGGAGGAGGAGAAGCCCATCCCCCACGGCAGCGAAGTTCTGGTGCGGGTGAAGTATGTGGGCCTCTGCGGATCTGATATTCACTTGTTCCGTGGTACCTACAGCGCCCCTCACAACTACCCCATGCGTTTTGGCCATGAATGGTCAGGCGTTGTGGAGGCGGTAGGCGAGGACGTGACCAGGGTTGCGGCGGGCGATCTGGTTACCGGGGATTGCTCCCGGTACTGCGGCAGCTGCCCCAATTGTGAAGAGGATAAAAATCTCTGTGAGAATATTGAGAAATTTGGCATCACCATCGACGGCGCCAGCACAGAGTATTTTGTGCGGGACGAAAAATACCTGTACAAATCCCCGGATGGTGTGGACGAGAGACTGCTGTGCCTGTCCGAGCCGGTAGCCGTGGCGGCCCACCTGCTCTCCAAGATCCGCCGGGTGCTCCCGGAGGGCTTCCGTAACAGGCAGGTGCTGGTTCTGGGCGGCGGGGTGATCGGCATGAGTGCGCTGATGCTGCTGATACATATGGAAAACTGTCAGACGGCGGAGCTCTATGACCTGTCCGCGCTGCGCACGGGAATCGCGGCTTCCGAGGGGGCGCGGATTCCCAAAGGGGCGGAGCTGAACGCTGAGGCCGGCGGTACGGACTATGTCTCTATGTATGCCGCCGCCAAGTACGATGTGGTCATCGAGACCACCGGCGCAGCGTCCGTATTTGCCAATGCGTTCCGTCTGGTAAAGCCGGGCGGTGTGCTGGGCAGCGTGGGCATGATGGAAAAAGCGGAGATCCCCCAGCGGCTCATCGTCACCAAAGCGCTGACGGTGCTGGGCTCTATCGGCGGAACTGGAGATTTCGACCGGTCTATGGAGTTTCTTCGGGACTATCCCCATGCGGCGGAGAAGCTCATCAGCCACACCTTTCCCATGACCCGGGCTACAGAGGCGTTCTCCACGGCGCGAAATCCGGAGGAGAGTATGAAGGTGGTGCTTTCACTGTGAGTGCGCTTGGCTGGATCGGCGTTGGAAACATGGGCGGACCGATGGCGGCCCGGCTGTGCCGGTCGGGCTATGACATGTTGGTCTGTGGATCTGGGAAGCGGGATCTCAGCAGCTACGCTGCCGAAACCGGTGCCCGTTTGGCGACAAGTCCCCGGGAGATAGCCCAGAAAACCGATGTGTTTTTTACTATGATCCCCAACGGCGAAATTCTGCTGGACATTATCTCCCAGATAGAGGACCTTGATCTGACCGGCAAGGTGCTGGTGGATATGAGCACGATTGATCCGGAGTCCTCTGCCGCTGCTGCTGCGCGGATTGAGGTGGCCCGCGGGCAGTTCCTCCGCGCCCCGGTGACGGGAAGCACCCACTTTGCTGCGGAAGGGACGCTGGGTATCATGGTCTCAGGGGCCAGGGAGGCGTATGAGCAGTGTCTCCCCTATTTGCGGATATTAGGCAGCCGGCAAACCTACCTGGGTGAGGGGGAGAAATCCCGTGAGATCAAGATTCTCATCAACCTGCTGCTGGCCCAGGAGCTGCAGGCACTGTCGGAGACGCTTGTGATTGGGGGAAAGCTGGAGCTCCCATGGGAGACCATGCTGGATTTGATTGTGGATAGCGCCGCCGCTGCACCCATCTTCCGCTATAAGGCGGACACGCTCAAGGACCGGGATTTTACACCCACCTCAAGCGGGTATAATATGCACAAGGATATGAAAATGGCTATGGCTCTGGCGGCGCGGACCGGAGCGAAGGTCCCGGCGGCCGAGGTGACCATGCAGCGTTACGACAAGCTGATGGAGCTGGGCATGGCGAGGAAGGACAATACAGCAATACTGCTGGTAAATGAATGGTACAATTCTGATGATCCGGATGCGGTCACAGTATAAAGGAGGAATAGCTTGGAAATGGATGAGAGCAGGGTGATCCTTAAACTGGAGAACATTACGAAGCGCTTTCCGGGCACTCTGGCGCTGGACCACGTGCAGCTGAAATGCGAAAAAGGCAAGGTGCACATTTTGCTCGGTGAAAACGGCGCGGGAAAATCTACGCTGGTCAAGATCATCTCCGGCGTCTATAAGCGGGACGAGGGCACTATGTGGTACGATGGCCGGGAGGTCAGCTTCACCGGTGTGCGCCAGAGCATGGACGCGGGCATCAGCATCATTCATCAGGAGCTGAACCTGCTGCCGGAGCGGACCATCGCCCAAAACATTTACTTGGGCAACGAGCCCATGGTCAAGGGCATGAAGGGTGTAGTGGACTACAAGAAGATGATCCGGGACAGCAAGGAGCTGATGGATAGCCTGGGATTGGACATGAACCCCAACACCCTGGTCAAAAAGCTCAGCATTGCCCAGATGCAGATGGTGGAAGTGGTCAAGGCCCTGTCCAAAGAGGTTAAGCTGGTGATTATGGATGAGCCGACCTCCTCTCTGACCAGCCGGGAAATCACCAAGCTCTTCGAGATCGTGGAACGGCTGAAGAAGAAGGGCGTGGCCATCATCTACATCTCCCACCGCATGGATGAGATCAAGCGCATCGGCGACCATGTGACGGTCATGCGGGACGGTAAATATATCGACACCGTGTCCGTCCCGGATGTGGAACTGGACACCCTGATCTCCATGATGGTCGGACGCAGGATTGAGAAAATGTACGAGCGCAACTACCGGGAGCCGGGCGAGCTGGTCTTTGAGGCCAAGAACCTGTGCGGCTACCGTTTCCGGAATGTAAATATCACGGTACACAGCGGCGAGATTGTCTCCCTCTCCGGCCTGATCGGCGCAGGGCGCACAGAGATCGCCAAGGCAGTCTTCGGCGACGAGCCGATAGAGGGCGGCAGCTACACTCTCTATGGCAAAGAGATCCGCCGTACCACGCCTAGAAAGAGTGTGCAAAACTCCCTGGGACTGCTGCCGGAGGACCGCAAGATCGAGGGCCTGGTGCTGCAAATGCCAATCAAAGAGAACCTGACCTCGGCCAGTCTGGGGCGGGTGTTCAAGAGCGGCATCCTGCGCAGCGCTCCAGAGAACGCCATCGGCAAAAAGTACGTGGAGAAGCTGAAGATCGCCACCCCCAGCGCAGATAAACTGGTGGGCGAGCTGTCCGGCGGCAACCAGCAGAAGGTGGTTATCGGAAAGTGGCTGGAGACCGGCTGTAAGTTCCTCATCATCGACGAGCCCACCCGCGGCATCGACATCGGCGCCAAGAGCGAGATATACCACCTGCTGGACCAGCTGGTGGGCGAGGGGTACGGGATTCTGATGATTTCTTCGGAGCTGAGCGAGGTCATTGGCATTTCTGACCGGGTCTACGTCATGAAGGACGGTGAGATTACCGGCGAGGTCACGAGAGAAAATCTGACCCAGGAAGCGATCATGCGCTATGCGGTCGGCGGAGAGGAGGCATGAGTACATGACGAAGGTAAAGGCTGTGCCCACCCCGCTGCAAAAGGCGGGTGAGGCATTCAAGAAACTGAATATTCCCGGTATTCTCATCGGCGACGTGCTGCTGTTCATCTTTTTCAGTCTGGTGACGGGGAGATTTTTCTCCTCTTATAACCTGATGCTTATCGCAAGAAACTGCTGCACGCTGCTGCTGACCTCCACAGGATTGACCCTGGTCATCCTGATGGGCAAGAACGATGTCTCCGTTGGCTCCACGGTGTCCATGTCGGCGGTAACGGTGGCGCTGCTGTGTCAGGCGGGGGTGCCCACGCCGCTGGTAATCCTCATCCCTCTGGTCATGGGTCTGGCTATCGGAACCTTCAATGGCATCCTGGTAGCGAAGCTGAAATTCGACTACTGGGTGGTTGCCTTCTCCAGTATGAGTATCTTCGCCGGACTGGCACTGGTGCTGACCAACGGTATCACAGTGCCCATCAAGAATGCTGCGCTGGACTATATCGGCAACGGCAAGATCGCCGGGATCTATGTCGTCATTTGGATCACCGCAATCCTGGTGGGCTTGATGGTCTTCATTCAGAAGAAGACCCGTTTCGGCTATGACGTCTACTCCATCGGCGGCTCCGAGAACGTGGCAGCGGTCAGTGGCGTGAAGGTCACGAAAACACGGATCATGGTCTACGCCCTCAGCGGACTGTTCGCGGCCATCGCGGGTGTGGCCATCGCCTGCATGACCAACTCCGGCAGCCCCTCTGTGGGCATCGACTACTCCTTCAACGCCATGGCGGCGGTGGTCATCGGCGGCACCTCCATGGCGGGCGGCAAGGGCGGCATCACCGGAACTGTGCTGGGTACAATTCTGCTGCGTATTCTCGCCAGCGGCCTGAGCCTGATGGGGATCCCCTCCACATGGCAGAAGGCGTTGATCGGTATCGTCATCGTGGCACTGATCGTGGCGGATGTCATTAATGAGCGCAGAAAGAATATCAAAGGGTTGAGGAGGGTATACGGACATGTCTCTTAAAGCAAAAAATCGGATCGACCTGCTCTCCCGCTTCCTGATTTTGCTGGTGGTCATGGCGGCCCTGGCAATCATGCAGCCCAGCGCGTTCCTCTCTGCCGACAACCTCAGCCAGGTCATCTTCCAGCAGACGCCCTTTACCCTTTTGATGGCCTTCGGCATGAGCCTTGCCATCATCTCCAAGGGCATCGACATATCCATGGCGTCCAACATGGTGCTCTCCAGCTACCTCAGCGCTTCCTTCTTCCAGGCGGGCAACTATTTGTTGGGCATTGTGGTATCCCTGGGTATCGGCGCAGCTTTCGGCCTGTTCAATGGCATTCTGATCTCCAAGGTAAAGATTGAGCCCTTTATCGCTACCTTCAGCGTGGACTTTGTGGCCCTGGGCCTTGCCTACGTGGTCTGCGATGGCAAGTATGTCTACGGCTTCCCAGACACTTTCCGGGCCGTCACCAACGGCGCCCTGATCCCAGGTATCCCCAATATTGCGCTGGTCACCGGCCTGGTCTTTGTCCTCCTGTACTTTTTGACCAAGCACACGGTCTATGGCCGCTCCCTGTACGCGCTGGGCCATAACCGCACTGCGGCCAAGCTCTCCGGCATGCGCTCAGACGAGGTGGTCATCTCGGTATACGTCATCAACGGCCTGCTGGCCTCCCTGACCGGCATCCTGTACCTGGCCCGCCTCAACGCGGCCGACCCTACTATCAAGGGTTCCCTGACCATCGACTCTCTGGCCTCCGCATTGATCGGCGGCATCGCCTTCGGCGGCGGTAAGGGCTCGGTCATCAACACGGTCATCGGTGCGCTGGTTATCATGTTCATTCGCAATGGCATGAACATCATGGGCGTTTCCACCAACTGGCAGCAGGCGGTGGTGGGCTTTGTGATCCTGTTCTCCGTGTTCTACGAGTTCGCGCTGAACCGGCTGATGATTCGGTTTGCGGACAAGCACAGCGACAAATCCGCCCAGGCAGCGTAAACGGTCATGACAGCGCATGCTGTATGATAAATCATTTATTCAGAGAAAAAAGGAGTAGACAGATATGAAAAAGAGCAATAACATGAAGAAATTGGCAAGTATTGTCCTTGCAGCTATGATGTGTCTGACCCTTCTGGCCGGCTGCGGCGGCGACAACAAGAGCGGCGGCGAGGGCGGCAAAGAGATCCTGGTCATTGTAAAGAACAGCACAGCTCCCTTCTGGATCAGCGTCATGGACGGCGCAAAGGCCGCCGGTGAAGAGCTGGGCTATAACGTCACCTGCAAGACCCCTGTGGACACCGCCGAGGGCTCCGGCAACGAGCAGCAGAGCAATCTCTGCGAAGAGGGTATCGTCAGCGGCACCAACTGCTTGGTCATTGCCCCCGTAGACTCCGAGGCTATTGTCCCCGCCACCAAGAAGGTCAATGACGCCGGCATCCCCGTTGTCAACCTGAACACCAAGATTACCGACGAGTCCCAGTACAAGACCTTCGTGGGCCTGGAGAACGTCAACCAGGGCTATGATACCGCCAAAGCTCTGTTTGAAGCCATGGGCGGTTCCGGCAAGATCTTCATCATCGAGGGTTCCACCGGTGCGCAGACCTCCATTGACCGCGTCAAGGGCTGCGAAAAGGCGTTGGCTGAGTATCCCGACATCGAGGTCGTCGCCCAGCAGTCCGCCAACTACTCCCGCGCCGATGCGCTGAATGTTGTGCAGAACCTGCTCCAGTCCGAGCCTGACGTGGACGCCATCTTCTGCTGCAACGATGAGATGGCCCTGGGCTCTGCTGAAGCTGTTGACGCCGCTGGCAAGACCGGTGAGATCATGATCTCCGGCCAGGACGCCAACGAAGACGCTGTCGCCGCCCTGAAGGAGGGCAAGATTACCATCACCTCCTACGGCAACCCCTATATGCAAGGCTACACCGCCGTCAAGGCTGCTGTGGACGTGCTGGAGGGCAAGGAGGTAGAGAGCTTTTATGAGGTCGCTACCAAGGTGGTCAATCTCGATAACGCCGATACGTTCAAAAACAACTGATTGGGCTTATACACGGACTGGAGGAAGAAAACATAATGAAAGAGCGCTATTTGACTACAGAGTACCCCAATATTTTCTTTGAGGACAACAAGGTTGGCCGGCTGAAAAAGCGGCTATGGGATGCCTCTGAGGAGGAGATCCAGACGATTCTGGACGACTACGGCATCCCCTCCGACTCCGAGATGGGCCGCCCCGGCTGCTACATCCAGACCTCCCCCCGGAAGATGGTCATTGAGAAGCGGCACAAAAATGACATTGTCCTGATCCCCATTGGCTGTACGGAGAACCACGGCATCCACAACAACTCCGGCCTGGACACCTTCATGTGCAGCTCCATCTGCGAGGCCGTCCGCCGGAAGACCGCCAAGTCCGGCCATGAGGTAGCCCTCGCACTGCCCCCGATCAACTACGGCGGCCACCCCTATCACCACCTGGGCATGCCCGGCACAGTGATGACCAGCGAGAAGACCATCGTGGACACGCTGATCAATGTAATGCTTGGCCTGTGGGACGATGGCTTCCGTAAGATCATTCTGGTCAATAACCATGGTATGGATTGGATGATAGAGTCCGCCATCCAGGAGTTCTTCAAGCGCTACCAGCTGCCCGCCTTCGCCACCGTAGTGGAGTGGCACCGCGCGGTCCGCGAGTTTTTCTACCCCCTGGGCGGCGAGCGGCCTGACTTCGTCAGCACTCCCTTTGTCCATGCTGACGAGGCGGAAACCTCTGCGGCTCTGCTGATGTTCCCCGGCATGGTGGACATGAGCTGCGTCGTCGATGCCCAGGCCAAGAGTATGGGTATGCTGGATGAGGGCTTCTATGACGGCAGTGTGGACTCCTTCCACCGCCCCAACAAATGGTCCGAGGCCGAGGGCCACCGCGTGATCGAGCGCTTCGGTACGCCGGAAGGCGTGGTGGGATACCCCTCGCGGGGTGAACCGCGCCGCGTCAAGCGGGCGATCGCAGCCATCTGCGAATACCTGAACGCCATGGTCGAGGACATTCTGGCCGCGTATCCCGCCGGACAGGTCCCCGATCCCAGAAAGTTCTCCCTGCGTCCCTATGAGGAGATTGAGCCCTGCCTGCAGGAGCCTCTCTCCGAGGGCTGGAAGAGCGTACACGAGCTGCCCAAACGGGGCATATTTATCGACTGATTGTTCTACCATAAAAGGCGGGGGGCTGCCCTAGCCCCCCGCCTTTGCTGCGGTTTGCGGCAGATTTTTCGGTGGGGATCAGTCTTTACGGAAGGAGTACTGGTATGATAACATCCATGACCATCACGGACCAGATCCGTGGGAGCGCGCCGTTTGTCTACGAGGGGGACTTTGCTGCCGGAGTGCGGCAGGCCGCACAGTTGGGCTACGACGGCGTGGAACTGCACCTGGCGGATCCGGACCGGGCGGACCGGGAGGGACTGGCCGGTGCGCTGAAGGATCACGGTGTGGTCCTGACCGCCGTTGGTACGGGCCGCGCCTATGTCAACGACGGACTGTCTATTACGAACCCGGACCCTGTGGGCCGTCAGGCGGCAGTTGCCCGCCTGGAGCGTTTCCTGGCATTTGCCGGGCAATTCGGCGCAAAGATCATCGTTGGCTGCATGCGTGGCAATGTCGCGTCTCCAGATGAGCTCCCGGCGGCGCTGGAGCGGCTGGGCCAGTCGATGGAGCACCTGGACCGGATTGCGGGGAATGAGGGCGTATCGGTGGTTTTTGAGCCAATTAACCGCTATGAAAACAACTTTCTGTGTACGATGGCGGAGATCTCCGGCTTTATCCAGGCGTGCGGTCTGCGCCATACCGGACTGTTGGCGGATACATTCCATATGAACATTGAGGAAGCGGATCTCTTTGCTTCGATCCGCGCCAACGCCGCAAACATCCAGTATGTCCATGTGGCGGACTCCAACCGGCGCTATCCGGGGCAGGGACATCTGCCGGTTGCGGCGGTTCTGAAGGAGCTGCACGCAGCGGGATATGAGGGAGTTCTTAGTGCGGAATGCCTGCCCTGGCCCGGTAAAGAGGAGGCAGCAGCAGGATGGCTGCATGCGGTGAAAGCGATAACAGCTTCTTTTTGAAAGTATCCAACAAAATCAAATGGAGATTCGGGGGTATTGCTCATTTGAGTGCAGATGCATGCGGCGAAGTTTTTGACCTTTGCGGTATGTTAAAATGCATAACGATTTGTTCGGATTGGATAGGGCAATTCAATTCACTTCAAGTCATTCAAAATATATCAACGCCAGTGATAAAATGTAAAAAACGCCGAGGAAAAATGTAGATTTGTAGCGGAGGTGAAGGAAAAGAGATAGACTCCCAAACAAGGCAGGAAAGAGCCCATAAAGGGAGTCGAGAAATGAAAGGAGCACAGCGGATGGATATTCAGGGCGCAAACCTGTTCTTTCAATTCGTTTTCGTCCTTCGTGGTGCTGCTCTCCTGCGCGATATTTGCTTACTGCACCGCAAATTTTGATGATTACCTTCAGCGAAGCAATTTTACAGAAGAGCTCCAATCAAGTAAAATGGTGGATGCCAAAACTTGATTGGAGGCTTTCATCATGCAGAATCACATTTTGACGGACCGACAGATTGTTTCATTCCAGCAGCACCTGAAATCAGAAGATCGGGAGCAGAGCACCATCGAGAAGTATCTGCGGGACTTGCGGCACTTTATGATATGGTTGGCTGGGCGGGAAGTGACGGTGGAAATCACAGTCGAGTGGAAATATCATCTGCGTACAGAGGGGTATAAACCGGAGACAATCAACTCCAAGTTATCAGCACTGAACAAATTCTTCACCTTTATGCAGTGGCCGGAGTGCCGGGTAAGGTACCTGAAAATTCAGCGGAAGCTGTTTCGTGGGAGAGAGAAGGAACTGACGAAGGAGGAGTATCTGCGGCTTCTGGAGACGGCGAACATCTTGGGTAAAACACGCTTGGGGTTGCTGATTGAGACCATCTGCGCCACCGGCATCCGGGTTTCGGAGGTCAGATACATAACCATAGAGGCGATACAATCTGGGTATGTGGATGTTGCTTTGAAAGGCAAGATCCGCACAATTTTGCTGCCGGGGAAGCTTTGCCGAAAGCTTCAGAAGTACGCCAGAAAGCAAAAAATCACTTCCGGCGAAATCTTTCTCACCAGAAGCGGAAAAGGTATCTCCCGCCGGCAAATTTGGGCGGAGATGAAGGCATTATGTAAGAAAGCAAGCGTAGCACCTTCCAAGGTTTTCCCCCACAACCTGCGGCACCTGTTTGCCCGCACGTTCTACCGCGCCTGCCGGGATGTGGCCAAGCTGGCAGATGTGCTGGGGTATTCCAGTATTGAGACTACCCGGATTTACCTCATTTCTACCGGAATAGAGCACGCTCGGCAGATTGAACGGCTGGGGCTTATTTCTTGATTTAAATAAAAAATTGATATCACAACTATGAAGGAGCATTTTTTCTCCTTCTTGAGTGGACTGCATGATACAGATATTTTGACAAAATCCTTTTGGAGTGAACACCAATATAAAATTCAAAGTTGGTATTTAGCGCAGAAAGAAAAAACAGATGTGATTATATCTGCGTCACCGGAATTTTTGCTTGAGCCGATATGCTTTTGCTTGGACGTCCAGCCGCCAATCGCTACCCAGGTTGACCGTAAAAGTGGAAAGATTCATGGGAAAAACTGCAAAGCAGAAGAAAAGGTCAGAAGATTTTATATACGATTCCCCAATAAAAAAATTCAACTGTTTTATTCCGATTTCCGAACCGATGAACCCTTAGCAATTTTGGCAGCAGAAGCGTTTTTTATAAAAGGTAAGAAAATTGCTGCATGGAAAGAAGGCGCTTTATGATAGAAAATAAATCAGAACAACCAATCGTAAAACGAGAATCTAATATGGAACTGTTGCGAATTGTCAGCATATTTATGATCATCGTATTTCATTGTGTTCTTAAAAGCGGATTTTCTTTTCAGCCTGGCTTCAGCATGAATAAGCTAATTGTAAAATGTTTTTGGATGCTGGGTGAGATGGGGGTAAATCTGTTTATTTTGATTTCTGGCTATTATATGGTAAACAGCCAGTTTAAGTGGAAAAAGCTGATTCTTCTTCTGGCAGAAGTTCAGTTCTATACATGGGTAACTATTTGGCTTGGAATAAAATTAGGTATTTATGCGTTGTCAGATTTAAAAAGTATCTTCTTGGCATTTTTTCCTGTCACTTTAGATCGATATTGGTTTATTACAGCATACATTTTGGTCTATATTTTAAGTCCATTCTTTAATCTTCTGATCCATACCATGGATAAAAGGACTTATCAAAAATTTTTGGCTGTTGTGCTCTGCCTATACTCGGCAATACCGACGATTTTTGGCGTATTCTTCAATACCACAGAAGGATTGTTGTATTATAATCGCATGATCTGGTTGGCAATTATGTATTTTATTGGCGCGTATATTCGCTTATATGTAGAAGTGGAGGGAGAAAAAAAGAAAGAAAATTCAAAAAAGTATGTGGGCTGGGTTCTTTTGGCCGCGGCAGCAATGGTGAGTTCCATTTTATTAATTGACCATTTCAGCAACTTCTTTGCTATGCTGGGAACAATAGAATCAGCTTACTTTTGGCCTCCCAATACACTGCCAATGGTGCTTTTAAGCATAGGAGTATTTGGCCTGTTTCGGGGGCTTAGTATTCCATATCAACCAGTAATCAATAAATTAGCGTCTACAACATTAGGAATCTATTTGCTGCACGATGGAGTTCTTGTTCCTTGGTTGTGGAACGGAGTATTTCATTGTGCAGAATATCAAAATTCACCATATCTGGTGTTTCATATTCTTTTTGCGGCAACTGTGATTTTTACCGTAGGTGCGCTGGTAGATCTTTTGCGGCAAATTTTGGAGAAACACACATTGGACCGGTTATTGCAGTTTAACATCCATACAAAGTTATTTTGGACAAGGGAAAAAGATACCAGCGATATGCAAAAAAACAGTAGATCTCATACTTCCCCAAAACATATGAGATTTACTGTTTTCAGATTTGTGATACGGATTCTAATGGGTTTTTCTTTTGCGGTGCTTGCCGTCTACCAGATGCTTATATATGAGCCTAGATACGTCATCTGTACACTGGTTTTAGCCGGCATTATCGGATATGTATTTGTCAAAAAATCAGAAGATGAATCGTTAGAATATTTGAAAACACATTTTTTTCAGTCGGGAATCATATTACTTTTTGTTTTATTCATAATTAGGGCCATACATTTGGAGAAAAATCATGCGTTGACCGATGTAGTGCTTTTTCCCACGTCTTCGGGCGGTATTCGATTTTTTCGATTTCGAGTATTGATTTTAGCCCTTCCAGCAATTTTTTACTTGTTGTCTTGGGCTTGGAGAAAACTCGCGAATTTTATATCTGATTTATGGCGTCAGATGGATCAGACAGAAAAGAGACTATATTTAGGTTTTTCGATTCTTTTTTCTATATTGATTCTGATTGGATATGCAGTGGAGCCTCAATGGTTTATGCAATATGACAGAGTCCATTCCATAGATTCGGGCTGGGCTTATAGCGAGATGTTTTCCAAGTTTTCTTATTATGATATTCGGCACCCCGCCATCCATATGATTATTTTTCCCATATGGGCCATCATACATACCCCTCTGCAATGGATTGTTCCAAGCCAACTGCTTGATATACTATGTGCAAGCTTTATACAAATGATCAATCTGCAAGCACTTTTGCTTACGGGTATGATGATTCAAAAATTGTCGGGGGACCGTTGGACCTTTGTACTTTATTCCATTTCTTTTTCCGTTTTGGAATTTGTAATGTTTTTTGAGAAATACCAGATCATTGCATTTTTCTTAGTGCTATATGTATATCAGCTCTGTCGGAAAAGGGAACACGCAGAGGCCAGTATAATCATTGCAACAGGGACTATGCCGACAAATTTATTTCTTGGATTTGCCAACTTTGTATTAAAAAAGCCGGTACAATAAGTATTATATGATCTTTTTAAATCGTTCATTCTAGGAATAGCTGTTGTCATTTGTGCGGGACGAATTTACTTATTAAATCCCCAGACAATTTCAGACGCTAATCAAATGATGGCAACATTTGGGAAAAAAGGATTTTCCATAGATGCTTGTTTGTTTTCATTTACTAAAATGATACATGGCATTATTCTCCCTTTATCTGCTCAAAAAGATTGGGCCTATATATGGACAGATATTTTAGATACACCCCCTATTATCGGAATTGTTGTTTTAACAGTAGCTATACTAGGATTTTTTGTCACCGCCGAAGATTCATTTTCAAAAATTTGTTTCCTTTGGCTAGGATTTTCGATATCTCTGTTTTGGCGAACTTAACCGTACCTGTAAACCGCTTGAGTTTTTCTTTGCTGCCAAAAACGGATATCCGTTTTTATGTTTCCCGAAGGGAAACATAACGAGCCTTATCTGGGAAAAAGAGGAATATGTATGCTGTTCAATTTGATCCACTTCATGTTGTTCTTTCCAGTGGTAATCACTGTTTACTTTGCTGCCCCACGAAAGTTTCGGATGCCGTGGCTTCTAGCGGCGAGTTATTACTTTTACATGAGTTGGAATCCCCGATATGTATTGTTGATCCTCTTTTCTACAATGGCTACATGGATATGCGGAATCCTTTTGGAGAGAGCGAGTCAAGAAAAATTCTTTGTATCAAAACGTGTTATTGCAGCGATTTGTCTCCTAACGAATCTAGCCATTCTTCTCTTTTTCAAATATGGTAATTTTACCTTGGGAACCTTGGATGCTCTGGCGCATATCACAGGTTTTAGCGGTGGCGATGTTCAAATGCGGATTCCATATCTCCTGCCTGTGGGAATCTCATTTTATACCTTCCAAGCATTGGGTTATACGATCGATGTATACCGCGGAGAGATTCAGGCAGAACGAAATCTTTTTCGCTATGCTCTGTTTGTCGCCTTTTTTCCACAGCTGGTAGCGGGGCCCATTGAGAGGTCCAAAAACCTGTTGGAACAGATGCAGGGCATCGAGAAACTGCACTTATGGAATGGACATCGGATTGCTTCCGGAGCGGTGTTAATGGTTTGGGGCTTTTTTATGAAGATGGTAGTTGCCGATCGAGCAGCCATTTTGGTAGACCAAGTCTTCAAGGATTATCAAATGTATGGGAGTATAGAGCTAAGCCTAGCTGCTATACTTTTTGCTATACAGATTTACTGCGATTTCGCCAGCTATTCTATGATTGCCATAGGTGCAGCGAAGATAATGGGGTTTACCCTGATGGAGAACTTCAATACACCTTATTTTGCCCAATCGATTCAAGATTTCTGGAGCCGGTGGCACATTTCCCTGAGCAGCTGGCTCAAGGATTATTTGTATATTCCTTTGGGAGGAAGCCGTCGAGGCCAAGTTCGAAAGGCTTTGAATAAATTGATAGTTTTCTTGACCAGTGGCCTGTGGCATGGGGCTAATTGGACTTTTGTGGTCTGGGGCGGATTTCATGGATTGCTCCAGATTGCGGCGGACCTGTGGGCTCCTTGCGGCAAGACTTTGGTGAAGCGTTTTTCGGTGAGAACGGACTGCTTTAGCTGGCGGCTGCTAAGAACTATGAATACATTTATAGTGGTAGATTTGGGATGGATTTTCTTCCAATCTGATTCCATTACAGATGCATTGCGGTTTATCCAGCGAATTTTTATCCGCCCCACACCTTGAATGCTTTTTAATGGTGGAATATTTACGCTGGGGTTGGATCGGGTAGAGATGAACATTTTATTTTTATCCTTGCTGCTGCTGTTTTTGGTGGATTTGATTCGATTCAAGCGAGGGGAGCTGCTGGATGCATTTTTGTGGAAACAGAACCTGTGGTTTCAACGGTTTACGATTATTGGATTGATTCTTCTGATTTTTGTGTTCGGCGAGTATGGCCCGGAGTTTGATCCCAAGCAGTTCATTTATTTCCAGTTTTAACGGAGGAACACAGGATGAGAGAAGAAACAGCAAAATGGACGGTCTGGAAAGCAATACTGAAAACAGTGTGCTTCCTGTTGCTGCTAGCCCTAGCTTTAGGGCGGGTGAATGAGATATTGGCCCTAAAGTCATATGACGGACTTTATACAATGCAGCAATTTTATAAGCAACCGAAGGATACAGTGGACCTGCTGGTCTTAGGGAGCAGTCATTCCTATGTAAATATAGATCCGGGAATACTGTGGGAGGAATATGGTGTTCCGGCTTATGACTTGGGAGGCGGTGTCCAGCCTCTTTGGAATACCTATTTTTACCTTAAGGAGGCGCTAAAAACTCAGACTCCCAAGTTGATCGTATTGGATGCATACACAGTGACTTTTAACCAGGAGTACAATGATAATGGACGCGCTGTCTCCAACACTTTCGGGATGAAGTGGTCTCGGGATAAAGTGAACGCAATGAAGCTCAGTGCTCCGCCGGATAAGCTGAGCAGCTTCCTGCTGGGTTACACTCAATATCATTCTCGTATACGCGAACTATCCCGGGAGGATTTCCTAAAAGATAAGGGAGATGAGGCGCGATATGCCTCATGGAAAGGCTCGTATCTCTCCACGGCTGTCAGGTCTTTTGCGTGGCCCAAAGATGTCCAAACAGAGGAGCGCGGACTGATGACAGCGAAAACCGAGGAGTGGTACTGCAAGACAATCGAACTGGCCCAGTCTGCTAATGTTCCTCTTCTCATCGTTGTGAATCCATATTTTAATATCACGACAGAACACCAAGCTATATATAACACAGCAACAGAGATCGCAGCGGAGTATGGCGTTCCCTTTGTCAACTTTAATCAGAATTTTACAATACTAGAACTAGATCCAGCTGTGAGCTACTTTGACGAGGAGCACATGAATATTTGGGGGAGTCGGGAATTTACAAGAATGCTGGGGAAAATGCTGATAGAAGATTACACCTTCCTGACCATCGTGGGGACTCCGTTTACCAGTCTTGGGAAGACAATGCGCAATACATTGCGGCTTACGCACGGGATGGCAGACTAACTCAAGGTGTCACACCAGAGGAAGCGGCTTCGTTGCTTCTGAATCCAGATTACACCTGCGCTGTCAGCGTCAGCGGAAACGGAGGGACATTTTTTGCTTCTCTTCTAGAAGCTTTGGGTGTTCCAGCTGGGGAGACAGGTGCGTGGTTGGTCTGCAACGGTGAGATCCTCTGGGCCGCAGAAACGGGAGAATCAGAGGTATATTTTCCTTTGGATCAACACGATTTGAAAGTGTCCCAAGATGAAATGGTATTTGATCGCGGAATGGTTCAGACTGTATTGGATGGTATTTCTATATTTGTCTATGATTCTGTAACTCAAGCCCAAGTAGCATATTTGGGTTTTGATGTAGTAGCTTATACTTAATGGATGAGGCCAACAGGCGGCCACACTGGTTTTATGGTGTTAGGTGGCATCCTGGACAGAGTCATTGGATGAGAGTTTAATAAGACGCTGGACAACTCCGCGGTCGAAAGTATCAACGCTGCGGAATTGTCGCCGCTCAAATAGGCGACAGGATTCTTGCGCCATTTTGGACAGCAGCCTTTTTGAATTCTGGTTTTCTAACCAACTTCTGCCTTCTCTGGAACAAGGAACCGTGATTGTAAGGGACAATGCTTCGTTCCATTCCAAAAAGCGGGTAAGCGTAAAATAGCAAGGTACAGGCAAGGGGAAAAGGTGGCAGTAAATTGTAGCCACCTTTCAAGATTTACACAATTTTTAAGCGAGAGATGTCCAGGGTAGACATTCTTCCATCTTAATGCCATTGGCTAAACGCACCAGCAGGAAGTTCAAATAAGCAGAGGGCTTGAGGCTATTCGCTTTCGCCGTTTCCACAATGGAGTAGATGGCAGCACTGGCGTCAGCACCCTTTGGAGTATTGGAAAACAGCCAATTCTTCCGTCCCAAGGCAAATGGTTGGACAGAACGCTCCACCCGGTTGTTAGACAGCTCCGGGCGCCCATCCAGAAAAACGTTCATCAGCCAGCCTTCCTGCCGCATGGCATAGGTCAGCGCCGCGCCAAGCATACTCTTAGGCACGGGATTTTTTCTGTGTCCTGTTTTGGCCCAAACGAAAAACGCTTTGGCAGCCGGTACAGACTGCTCTGTGTGCGCAAGCTGCCTCAGCCCAAAGGAAAGTCCCTGTTTACCATAACTTTCCTCCAGGCCAAAAAGCTTATTGCAGAAATTAAGTCCCACCTGGGCGGGAGATCTGCTTCGTAAATCAGCCGACAGGCTTTTTGGTGCGTCTGTAAACTTCCTGCGCATATGGGCCTAGTATCCCACCACGGTTATTTCCGGGGGCAGCTTGCAGTGGTAAGCCTCGTAGCCGTCTGTGTGCAGTATCCCTGAGAATCCGGACAGGAAATTGCTGGCGCACTCTCCAGCCCGGCTGGGCTGGTAGTCGTACAGCACAACTGGCCGCTGAGAATCTCCAGAGGTACGGTAGACCCACACATAAAACTTTTCCGCCCCGGTTCCCGTAGTACCATCAGCGTAGTCTCGTCCGCGTGTAAGATAGAATTTGCAAGCAGCTCCCGCCGCAAAAGCTGAAAGAACTCAGAAAACCACCGCTGGTATGCCGCGATTACCCAGTTCGCCATTGTCTGCCGGGATATAGGCACTCCCATTCGCTGAAATTCCTGTTCCTGCCGGTAGAGGGGAAGGGCGAGCACATATTTGCCGTTCGGGATATGTGCCAGCAGACTTGGAGAGACAAGGCCGCTGCCTGGGAGCAGCGAAGGCGGGACTACGCTCTTTTTCATAGGGACATGGTCATTTTCTGTTCACAGCAGCGGCAGCTATAGGCAGCCCGGATGTGTTCCACTACTTTGTACTGGACCGGAACATATGCCAGCTCCCGCCGCAGAACGCTTTGCCCGCACTGATGCAGCGGGCCCCCACATTCCGGGCAGATCTGCTCCACCTCCGGAAGCTCATGGATAACTTGTTCCACAGGCAGTCCGGAAAAATCCATCTCCCGTTTCCCGACCCATTTTTTCCGCTTATAGGTGATTTGCTCCAGATCAGGCTCCGGTACACCGGAGTCCGCTAGCATCTTCGCCTCATTGAACAGAGTCATCTGCTCCGAAGTGGACTGTGTTCGCTCGCTGGACGCGCCAAAGTGCTGCCCCCGCATCAGGCGCAGCTGTTGAGTCAGCCACCCCACCTGCCGGTGCAGCGCGGTGATCTCATCTTCCTTTTTCTCAAGCAGGGACTGCTATTCTGCAGTGCTTTTTATCTCTGTATTCATATTTACATTATACCAGAAAAGTGCTGTGATTTCAACCATCACAACACTTTTCTATCTTAAATGGCACGATTGATTTGCTCAACAAAAAGGAAAACTCTTTCTTATTCAGTTCTACTACGTTCCCTGGATGTCCTCCCGGCCAGGGGTATGTCCCACTCTGCGCCCGCCGTTTCCCCTGCAGAAAACTTTGACCATCCCATTCGATATACTTCAGCATGCTTCCAACGCTGTCTCGGAATACATAAACGCTCCCATCGTATGGGTCGAGCTTTAAATGATATCGGATAATTGCCAGCAGTTCGTCTGTCAATGCCGATTTAAGATTGTAAGAAACGCCGAAGAAAATTTGTCGTTTTTCGGCGGGGGTGGGGGTAACAAAATCAAGCGTTTCCTTACTCAAATAG
>OFFE01000738.1_pt1 | contig 26271 bp, 22 predicted proteins | sample 1521371 | NCBI WGS metagenome assembly OFFE01 (sample SAMEA3504131, study PRJEB24116) | mouse gut metagenome | biome: mouse gut; feature: mouse-associated habitat; material: faeces | place: Denmark | collected 2011 | reverse complement strand
AACAAAGGACAAGCCCACAAGGTATGGAAAGAACAATGCATATTTTACCATTGTTTAAACGATGTGAAATCTCTTTATGTAGGAGATTTAATCTCTATGTAGGAGATTTAATCTCTGCAAACAAGGGATGAAAGTTCATATTTGCACAGTTGAGATTGTTCGTTTAAACGGATACAATATGATTTAGGAGGTCAAAAATATTTGAAATAAGACGGCGCAAGAAGCTGCAGCACTTTGGAAGATATCAGTACGGCGAGTACAGAGACTCTGCAAGCTCACATTTTTACTTTTAGTGCGGACTGTAATGAGATTGTAAGAAGTGTTCGCTATACTAAAATTACAAAAACATTGGAGGGCATATCTATGGCAATACTTGAAACAAAAGATTTACGAAAAATATATGGCAGCGGTGAGAGTGAAGTCCACGCCCTTGACGGAGTGTCTGTTACTGTCAATGAGGGAGAATTTGTTGCCGTTATCGGTACATCGGGCAGCGGTAAATCTACTCTGCTGAATATGATTGGCGGATTAGACCGCCCCACCTCTGGAAGCATTACTATCCGGGGAAAAGAACTTTTGAAAATGAAAGACGAGGAACTGACAATTTTTCGCCGCAGGAATATTGGCTTTGTCTTTCAGAACTACAATTTACTTCCCGTTCTTAATGTATATGAAAATATCATCTATCCCATCGAGATAGATGGCGGCAAAACAGATACAGAATTTGTAAAGCAGATTATCCATACACTGAGGCTTGAAAAGAAACTTGAGAATATGCCGAATAATCTTTCTGGCGGTCAGCAGCAAAGAGTAGCGATTGCCCGTGCATTAGCTACCAAGCCTGCCATAATCCTTGCCGATGAGCCAACGGGCAATCTGGATTCCAAGACAAGCATGGATGTCATTCTGCTGATGCAGTCCATTAGCAGACAATTCCGCCAAACTACAATTATGATTACGCACAATGAGGAAATCGCCCAGATGGCAGACCGTACAATTCGTATAGAGGATGGCAAAGTTATTTCGGGAGGTATCAGATATGCACGATAACCGAAACAAAAATGCAATGAAACGGGTAGAAAAAGGAATGATGAAAGCAAACAGTACCCGCAATCTGTTTGCAATGTCCGCAATCATCCTTACCACCTTTATGATTACCACGGTTTTCAGCTTAGCTATTAACTATATAGAAAATATGAATCTAATGCAGATGCGTACTCTGGGTACAGCCGCTGATGTTTCTCTTGCTATGCCGACAGCAGAACAAGAGCAGCAAATTACATCACTGGATTATGTGAAAACTGTTGGTGTGCGATATATGGCAGGCTCGATTTCCAGGAAGAACGCCGAGGGACGTGAATTTTCCATAGTGCTTCAATATTATGATACCACCGAATGGGAAAAACATTATCAGAAAGCAATCAGTGGTTTCGTTGGAAAATACCCTGCAAATGAAAATGAGATTATGCTGTCTGAGGACGCCCTCTCACAGCTCGGCATCAAAGCCCCAGAGCTGTATATGGAAATCCCTCTGTCCTATTCTGACAGGAATGGCAGGCAGGAAAGAATTTTTATTTTAAGCGGCTGGTTCCATTCCTATACCGATACGGGAATGGGCTTTGTATCAGAGAGCTATTGTAAAAATGCAGGCTGCACAATGGTGGAGGACGGTGTGCTCTCCTTGTCGTTAAAGAAAATGCCCGATGATTTTCTCCGTCTCCAAAGAGATGTGAAGCTGAACGAAAACCAATTTTGGGATGGTGCGGTTTTGATGAAATCCTCAAGCGGCTCAGTCGTCGCAATGGTCATCTTTTTGGTAATGTTTATCATTGGCAGCGGTTATCTGTTGATTTACAATGTCCTATATGTATCGATTTCCAAAGATACCCGTTTTTACGGCTTAATGAAAACGCTTGGCACAACGCAGACACAAATTAAATCGCTGGTTAAAAGACAGGCAGTAAAATTTGCCTGTATCGGCATACCGATTGGTATTTTATTGGCAACAACCGTTTCCTTTGGATTCGTTCCGCTTTTTCTGGAAAAGGGGTTTCATCAAGGTAAGTCGGCGATGGAAGCCGTGGTATTTTTCCATCCGTCAATCTATATTTTGTCTATCCTCTTTTCAGCATTCACAGTCTGGATTGCCTGCAACGCACCTGCGAAAGCTGCGGCAAAGACCTCGTCCATAGAAGCCTTGAAGTATCAGAACTTTGCACCTCAAAAGACAAAAAACAGAAATTCCAAAAACGGCGGCAAACTATATATCATGGCGTTTCATAATGTTTTCCGTGACAGGAAACGGGCAATCCTTGTGTTTATGTCCTTATTTATGGGAATTACAATGATTTTAGGAGTGAATGGCATAGCTGGAAGCTATAAAGCAGAAAACTATGTGAAACAGTATATGGATTACAATTTTGAATACGCTGATATTCAAGTCAGACAGTATGAACAGCTCCAAAAAGAAGTACCGCAGTTTGACGAGCATTTTATAGAACAGATTGAGCAAATCGAGGGTATTAAAAACGTGGAGATTCAAAAGACAGTCTGGGCGGGCATTGATTTTGACGAATCAGATTTTGGAGATTTTATGAAAATCAAGTATGAGGACAGCAGCTATAAAGCCAACAGGCAGTCTTATGAACAAATGCTTGCAGGATTAAGGGCGTATGCGAATGCAGGCGAATACGGTTGCTACATCACGACCCTTATGGATGAAAGGATTTTAGAAGAATATAATGAAAACCATCCTGAAACAACCATTGACCCTGATGCCTTTTGGCGTGGTGAAATCGTGATTACAGGTTGGGACAGCGACTATAATGCCCCCAATGCCGCCTTGGTGGGAAAAACACTGACACTGACTGCCAAAAGTGCAGACGGAAAGGCAACTGATTTTCTTGTCGGTGGAGCATTTGATTTTATGGATGATACCAATAGGCTTTCCACTACCATAGGTCATCACAAAATGGTAGAAATCGTACCAGACATCATCTATGTCAGTGAAGCGGGTATGGAACGCCTGACCGGGGAGGCTCTTATTTCCGGTATTGGTGTGGATATTGAGGACATAAACGACTTAGAGCGGGTAGACAGCGAATTGCAGGGAATCAACCGAACCCTAACTACAGCAGAGTGGGACTTCAAAAGTACAGTTGATACAGTAGAACAATTTAACCAAATGATATACGCTCAAAAATTGTTAGGAAACGGCGTGGCTGCCCTGCTCATCGTAATTGGATTGATTAACTTTGTGAATGTAATGGTGACAGGCGTGGCTGCAAGAAAAAATGAATTTGCCATAATGGAAAGCATCGGCACAACGAAAAAACAGCTTAGGAAAATATTGACCGTAGAGGGCGGTATTTATGCCCTCATCTCCACGCTGCTGATTTTGACTTTTGGAAATGCGTTCCTTATGCTTGTGGCAGACGCAGTACCGAATCTGGCAGACTATGCCGTATTTGAGTATCCCGCTTTACTGGTAATCCGCTTGATTGCGGCAATCTTTGTGATATGCCTTAGCGTTCCCGGAATTGTTTATAAGCTGATTTCCAATGAAACAGTCATAGAACGGATGCGCAGTTTTGATAATTATACTGCATAACGCTGAATGCTGCCTAATGTAATCATGCGATTGAACCAGTCAGCGTTATGCAGTCTGGTTTTACGGCAAGTGAAATCGTTAGGCAGTATAAATAAGCATCGACAGGTGCAGACGCAAACCTGCTGCGTCTGTACCTGCCATCAAAAATTTATTGAGGAAAGGTGGTGTGTTTTAGGCTATGGCAAATATCTTTTTACTCGAAGATGACAAGATTTTATCGAAAGGAATTTCGATTGCCTTGAAAAAAGACAGTCATACCATAACTGCTGCTTATGGTTTTGTGGACGCTTTAACGCAATATCAAAAATTGAAAATTGACCTGTTTTTGCTTGACATCAATCTGCCCGATGGCAGCGGTTTGGAATTGTGCAGAAAAATTCGTGAAACATCCGATACACCAATTCTGTTTTTGACAGCCAATGATACCGAAGAAAATATGTTGGAGGGATTTGGGGCAGGATGTGATGACTATATTTCCAAACCGTTTTCCCTTGAAGTTTTGCGGAAAAAGGTACATGCTATCTTGAAACGCACAGGCGGCGACAGCCCCCGTATGAAATATAAGAGCCTGGAGATAGATACGGATAAATGCCTTGTTCTGTTAAGCGGAGAAGAAATACATCTGACTGCTACCGAATATAAGCTGCTTTTGTATCTGATACAAAACAAAGGAAAAGTCGTTACGAAAACAATGCTTCTGGAACGCCTCTGGGATATAGACGGAAATTTTGTGGATGACAATACAATCCGTGTCAACATAAAAAGATTACGCCAAAAGCTGAACGATGAGAAGCAGGAATATATTGTAACTGTTTTTGGCATGGGATATACCTTTGGAGAATGACAATGAAGCATTTTGATATTTACAGAAAACTGGTTCTGATTACAGGAGCTGTCATATCGGTTTTATCTGTTCTTATGGTGTTTTTTGCAAGAAGCAGTCCTGTTACAATGCTTTGGGGATTTTCTGGCGTGCTTATCTTATTTGCCTTACTGCTCCTGCTTGATTTTCTCCACAATCGTTACAACGATGATTTATTAGAACAGATTACCCTGCTCATAGAAGCTTTAGTTGAACAGCAGGAACGGCAAATCTTTTCAGAAGCAGAAGATACGCTGACAGCCCGTTTGCAGCATCAGCTTTTAAAACTCCGCAACATTCTGACAGCCCAAAATCAAATGTTAGCACAGGAAAAAGAACAGATAAAAACGCTGATTTCTGATATTTCACATCAGATAAAAACGCCTATTGCGGCAGCAAATACATTTGCCGAGCTGCTTAGCGATGGGGAACTGTCTGCGGAAGAAAGAACAGAATACATTACCACTTTGCAGATGTCACTTGGAAAACTGACCTTTTTGACAAACAGCCTGATTAAAATGTCCCGTCTGGAAAGCGGCATTATCAGCTTAAAGCCCGAAAAGAACAGCTTGAACGAGATTGTACTCCAAGCTGTAAAAACGGTATATGCAAAAGCAAAGGAAAAAGGCATTTTGATAACCTTTGAATGTGACCAGGCCTTTGAAGCGGTTTTAGATTTTAACTGGACGGCAGAAGCCATATCAAATGTCATTGATAATGCCGTGAAATATACGCCGCAAGGAGGTTTTGTCCGCTTACAGATAACAGAGTACCCGTCCTTTCTGCGGCTTGATATAAGCGACAGCGGTGTTGGCATCCCGGAAGAAGAACAGGCTAAGATTTTTGGGCGGTTTTACAGAGGAAAACAATCCGTGGGTACTGACGGGGTGGGAATCGGCTTATACCTTACCCGTGAAATTATCAATAAACAGAATGGATATATGAAAGTCTCATCTGATGAAAACGGAAGCACCTTTTCGATGTTTTTGAAGAAAAACTAAAATTCATACTCCATACACATGGAGATGCTAAGATAAAGTTGGAGGTGGTCTTTGTGGCAAAGATATTGATTGTGGAAGATAATGTTGATACAAACGAAGCTCTTTCTGAATATCTGCAAGAGGCAGGTCACGAAATCGTATCAGCGTATGATGGAACAGATGCTTTGGAGATTTTTTCACAGAACAAGATAGATTTAATTGTTCTTGATATTATGCTGCCCACAATGTCAGGACTTGCGGTATTAAATTCTGTACGAAAGACAAGCCAGATACCAGTCATCATGCTTACGGCATTAGAGGACGAATATACGCAGGTATCAAGCTTCGATTGTCTGGCAGACGATTATATGACAAAACCGTTTTCTATGGTGGTGCTTGGAAAGCGCATCACTGCCCTGCTGCGTCGGGCAGGCGTAAAAGATGAGCCGAATATCTGGAAGTATGGCGAGTTGACCGTGGACTTTTCTGGATACTCCGCCTGCAATCAGAACGGAAAAATCGACATAACCCCCAAAGAAATCGAATTGCTAAAGCTGTTGCTCGAACATAAGGGATTGGTGCTGTCACGGTCACAGATATTAAATGCGGTCTGGGGAGACGATTCCTATGTGATAGACCGTATTGTTGACAGTTATATCAGAAACCTGCGAAAAAAGCTGGAACTCAACTGTATTGTCACGGTGAAAGGGATTGGATACAAATTGGAGGTGGGTGCATGAGAAAGCTGAAACTTTTTCCAAAAACCTTTTTATATACATTTAGTCTGATGATAGTAATTGTGGCAGTCTCCCACTTGCTGATTTATATATTACTTCCAACAGTATATAATTTTCGCCAACGGAACGAATTGGAAAATGATGTTGCAAAATTATGTGAAGATATGGCTGATACTCCAGATTCTGAAAGGCTTTCATTAGTGACTGAATTTGCGGGGAAATGGTGTGCCGATATTTCGGTCAGCTATGACGGCTATACCTATGAAACGAATTTACTGAATGCAAGTGAAACAGAGCGTTTGAATGGAGCTACGGAAGATGTAAATGTCATTGCGGAAAAATCAGACGGAAAGATTAAAATATCACTGTCCCAAAATCCCCAAGGTGGTGCAGATTTCTTTTATGTAGAAAGAATCCTGCCGAATGAAAACGGATATGTAAAAGCCACTGTATCAAGACAGCAAATTGAGGATGCGGTCAGTACAGTCATTATTATTTTACCCATTACTGCCTTTTTATGTACGCTTATTTCCATACTGTCCGCCTTGGTATATTCCCATATGCTCACGAAGCCAATCAAACAAATTTCAAGTGCAACAAAGCAGATGCAGGAATTGACATCGGATATCCATTGTGAAATCCATACCCATGACGAAATTGAAATATTAGCAGATAATGTAAACAGCCTATATGATAATCTGCTAAAGACAATTCATGACTTGGAGCAGGAAATCCACAAGGTAGGAGAAATGGAAGTACAAAAAACAAACCTGCTTCGTTCAGCTTCCCATGAATTAAAAACCCCCGTTACTGCCGTAAACGTCATGTTGGAAAATATGATTTTGAATGTGGGGAAATACAAAGACCATAGCGTGTACCTGCCAAAGTGCAAAATTCTGATGGAACAACTATCGGCAATGATTCGGGAAATTCTTGACGTGTCAAAGTTTGAAAAGCCACAGAACGGAGAGGATGAAGAAATTGACTTATCCGAACTGATTCCGCAGGTGCTTCCTCCCTATGCGATTATTGCCAAGTCGAAAGGGATTTGCATAGAGACAGATACTTACGAAAAGCTTTCGATATGTTATCCTCTCCCCATGATAAAAAAAGTAATCTCTAACCTATTGGCGAACGCCGTGTCCTATACCCCCAAGGGAGGCAGCATAAGAATTTATATAGCAAATCAAAAACTGATTCTGGAAAACGAATGTGTCCCGATTCCCCAGAAATACCTAACCCACATCTTTGAACCGTTCTACCGTCCAGAGTACGGACGCAGCCCAGATACGGGCGGTAACGGATTGGGCTTATATATTGTTGACACAATCCTAAAAACCTTGCAGATTCCTTACACGTTTGCAGCCATAGAGGATAACAGCGGAATGCGTTTCACAATAGAATTTTAGATAGCTTGAAAGTTGCCTGCACAGAAAGCAGGCAGCTTTTTTTCTGCAATTTCATACGCCATTCATATTAGAATGATACCCCAATCACATGGGAGGGATAGAATCTATGGGTATCAAGCGAAAGGAGGAACAGTTTTGAACGTCTACAAACGAGCATTACTTTATGTCATTAGAAAAAAGGGAAAGAGTTTGACGCTTTTTCTGCTGTTGCTTTTAATAACCGTGTCGGTCATGGTGGGAATTTCCATCCGAGACGGAACGGCAAAGGCAGCGGAGAACCTGCGGGCAACAATAGGTGCGTCCTTTACCATGAGCGGGAACATCAACAATCTGGACTTTCATGACGGCGAAGCAGGATATACCGCTGAAAAAATCCCTATTTCCCTTAAAGCAGTGGAACAGATGATAGCTGTAGAGGGCATAAAGACTTACAATGCCGAACAGCACACTTCTGTCACTGTCTGGGGAATCTACTATCTTTCTGGAATGTCAAGCGGCAGTCTTTCCGCTAATACAGAAACTGCCTACCAGACGGATTTTATGAACGGAATACTGGAATTAGCGGAGGGCAGGCATATTACGGAAGATGACAGGGACGCAGCACTTATCAGCGATAAACTGGCATCAGAGAACAATTTACAAGTTGGCAGTGAACTTATTTTGGAATCTGCTTCCGATGACAGCAGGGAGCAAACTAAGGTCTTGATTGTAGGTCTGTATTCCAGTGACGGGAAGATGGAATATGATAATGACACCATTTTCACAACCCACGATGTTTACTGGAAATTGTCTGGGCAAAAACCTTTTGGATACTCTGGGAATATAACTTTTTATGTGACAGACCCAAAGGAATTGAATCACATTGTGGAGCAGGTACAGCAGATAACGTCTATCCAATGGGAGGATTACTTTATCCGCATAAACGAATCCGAATACAAGGCAGTTGCATATCAGATTCAGACAATGGAACGGCTTACGGAAATACTGATTACTGTAATTGCAGGAGTTGGCTTTATCGTTGTAGCCCTTGTGCTTGCAATGAGAATAAAGAATCGGATACACGAAGCAGGGATATTCCTTTCCGTTGGCGAATCAGCTCTCCAGATTATGCTACAGCTTATTTGTGAAATCCTTATGATTGCTGTTTTGGTGTTCCTTGTATCACCCATGTTGGGACGGTTCATCGTGGGACAAGTAGAAGCTGCCCTAAAAAATATGGGAACTGTAATTGCAATGTCAATTTCCCTAAAAACGACAGCTCTGCAATTCCTTTTAGAGACACTTATTATCGTGCTTGCAGTGGTTACGGCTGCTTTGCCAGTTGCCCGAATGAAACCAAAAGATATTTTATCAAAAATGAGCTGACAGGAGGATAAAAGCCATGAGTACATTGAAAAGAGCATTTTTATATACGATGCGGAAAAAGACAAAAACCCTTATCCTGTTTTTGGTGTTGGTTACAATATCCACCTTTATTCTGACTGGATTATCCATATATAAAGCGGCAGACGATTCTGCCCTAAGTCTGCGCCAGTCCGTAGGCGGGAGCATTCGCCTTGAATTGGATGAAAACAACAGAAAGAACTGGCAGTATCAGCAGGCGGCAGGTGGCATGTTGGTTGATTATGTCGGTGCGCCGATTACCGATGAGGATATTCAGAAAATTATGTCCATAGACGGAATCAAGGCATACAACGGTTTAGGGGATGGAAGCGTATTTGCAAAAGATTTCAGCTTTATATCGGGCTTCAGTTTTGGGGCAGGAAGTGATTACAGCAGGCTTCCATCCGTGACCGATTCAGAATATTTCAATTTTTTTACCCGCAAAGCGTTTCAGTTGGTGGAGGGACGGCATATTAAGGAGGGCGATGACCATGTTGTCCTAATCAGTACAGCCATTGCCGAAAAAAACGCCTTAAAACTTGGCGATACCATTACCGTGCAGTGCTGTTACGACAGCGGAAACTATCCCGATGTATCGTTGACAATTATCGGCATCTATGCGTATGAAGCAGACAACGAATTTAATACCACCTCAACGGATAAGCGCAACCGCTTGATTATAGACCATAAGGCAATGCAGGAAATCATGCAGAGGGATGTGATACAGTATGATAACGGCGTTGATTTTTATGTGGATGACCCCAGAGAAATGGAAAGAATCGCAAGCCAGATAAAAGCCCTTGATTTAGACTGGGATTCCTTTACCCTCACAATGGATAACTCCGCATACGAAGCAGTTGCTTCGCCATTGACAGCTATGCAGAATCTGATTATCTGGCTCATTGTCGGATGCGTTGCAGTGAGTGTCGGTATTTTGATACTGATTCTTTCCATGTGGATAAAGCAGCGTCGGCATGAAACTGGCATCCTGCTCTCTGTCGGAATTTCAAAAAGCAGGATTCTTTTGCAGTATACAGTAGAAGTGCTGATGATAGCGGTAGTTGCTTTTGGAGTATCCTTTTTTACAAGCAACCTCATTTCACAAGGAGTGAGCGACTTGATTTTCCATCAAGTGTCTGAATCACAGCCTCTGCCCGAAATAGAACTGCCAGACGATGGCACAGAGTACCTTGATATAACAGGACAGTATATTCCATACGACACTTCTAATGTGGAAACACTGGAATCTGTTCAAGTAACTGTCAGTCCCGACTATTTGCTATATATCTATATTTTCGGTACGTTACTGATAGCGTTTTCCGTCTCAGCGGCATCCATTTCAGTCATACAGATGAAGCCTAAAAAAATTCTATCACAGATGAGTTAAGGAGGTATTTTCAATGAGCATTATGGAAATTCGTAACATCCGCTATTCCTATGACGATAAGCGGAACGTATTAAAAAGTGTAAATGCAGAATTAGAAGCAGGCAAAATGTATGCAATCCTCGGTTCGTCGGGCTGCGGAAAGACCACTCTGCTTTCTCTGCTTGGAGGTCTGGACAGTCCCCAGAGCGGACAGATTTTATACAACGGTGAGGATATTGAAAAGACTGGACTTGCGGCACACCGCAAGAATCACGTTGCATTTATCTTCCAGAGCTACAATCTGATAGACTATCTGACACCGAGAGAAAATGTGGCTCTTACCTCAAAGGTGCCGCCTATGCCCATTTTAGAGCGTATGGGACTAACCGAGGAAGAAAGCAGACGAAACGTGCTGAAGCTCTCTGGAGGTCAGCAGCAGCGAGTGGCAATCGCCCGTGCATTGGCTTCTGATGCAAGCGTTATCCTTGCGGACGAGCCGACTGGAAATCTGGACGAGGATACCGCAGTTGACATCACAAATATTTTGAAAGAATGCGCCCATCAGATGGGGAAATGCGTTATCATCGTAACCCACTCCAATGACCTGGCAAAACGGGCGGATGTAATCTTTCGTTTGAAAAAGGGTGAATTGCAGCAAATATGAAGATTGAATGGATACGATGCCCTATCTGCGGCAGTAAAACCCGAAACAAAATCAGAGGGGATACTGTTTTGAAGAATTATCCCCTATACTGTCCGAAGTGTAAACAAGAAGTTTTGATTGAGATAAAAGATTTACAAATGACCGTCATCAAAGAGCCAGACGCATAGACGCAGAGCCGATGAGCAGTGGAACAATCATTGTTCATCGGCTTCCTTATTACATAGCAGCAAGTCCACCAAATAAAAAAAACGGTGTTTTGGTGGGCTATATCTTCATGCCCTAATGAAAAGAACTTCCCCCCAGACCTGTTTTCGTTTGGAGGGATTTTTATTGTTTGCGAACAGCTTTTACCTGCATCTACATATACCATACCGAGGATGGACGGATAACCTGTTAAAAAAATCCTCGTCAACACATGGGGACTTTCTAACCTGCAAGTAGAAGTCAAATCTCTACATAATAGAAATAAACTCTCCTTAAACCGTAAAGGTGTGACAGCCTTTGCGGTTTTTCTTTTGTCGTTTTTTGCAGGAATATGGGACAAGCCTGTTTCTGGCGTTGGATGCCGTTCACCGCCTGCCAATCTGGATTTTTCAAAAAAATTCAGATTGGAGGTAACAGGAATGTCATTTAACTATGGCAGAGAAGAAAAGAAATGGCGGCTCTGGAAAGAAGCCGAGGAAAAGCATCTACGGAGCTTGGGTGTCAGCGAGGACACTATCGAACAACTCCATATTCATGATTGGGCGGTCTTTAATTCCGACAGGCGGTTTTACCGCAGATTGCAGGACGCAGGTACATACCTTGAGGAATTTGCCGAGGAAACAGCACCGCCCGAAGTGAAAACCGTTGAGGATTTTTTAGACAGCATTGAAAATCAGCAGCTCTATCAAATCCTTATTATGGTGGACGGGCTTACCCTGCAAATCATCGTGATGCAGTTGCAGGGTTATTCTACTCATGACATTGCCGCATCACTTCGCTTGACCGAGGAGGCAGTTTACAAGCGTGTAAGGCGGCTCAAAGAAAAAATCAAAAAAATTTTAAAGTAGCGTCCAAAAACGGGCGTTGCCAAGGACTATGGGGTGTAAGGCAAAAAAGCCTTCGCCCCATTTTCCTTTGTGTGGCGAAAACGGGGACAGTTCCTTGACAACCGAATACCCATTCGCCAAATACTTCCTCTTTGTGATTGTGATGAGCATAAGCGTGTGCAGCGGTACGCCAAGACCTGCCGAATGGCAGCGAGCGACAGAAAGGTGGTGAGCCTATCTTACCGACTCAAAATATCGGGCAGCTCCCGATTTCGCCGTAACCCACAAAGAGAATAATGGTACTCCCGTCCAGTCACAGTCCGAGCGGTAATCAATCCGCCGCAGGCAATGAGGGCGGCTCTGTCAGACCGACAGTTGGGGTGAAACTCCCGTGGCGTCAGTTCGCTGCTGACCGTTTGGTGGATTCTATGCGTTATCTAACGCATTTGCATTTCGTGGGTATAGAGCCAGCTCTGCTGGCTTTAGACAACATAGAAATGCTCCTATCATATCAAGCCAGATGCAGGGCGGTCTATGGAAACGGAGCTTTGTTTTATGCTCCTCCGACCTTAAACACTCCCTTGTATCTGGCGGCTACATAGGCAGGAAACTCCTGCCTAAATCCAGATGGGAGGACAAACACATGGATAGAATTATTAAGCGTGGCGAAATCTACTACGCTGAGCTTAACCCCGTTATCGGCTCGGAGCAAGGCGGTACACGCCCCGTACTTATTATCTCCAACAACACAGGAAACCGATATAGCCCTACCGTGATTATTGCAGCTATCACGAGCAGGCAGACCAAAAGCAAGCTGCCTACACATTATGACTTGAACGGAGTTAGCGGGCTTCCTGCCGACTCCATTGTTTTATTGGAGCAGATACGCACCATTGACAAGAAACGGCTGAAAGAGCGACTTGCAAGGCTCGACAGCTTAGTCATGGAAGCGATTGCCACGCCGCTGCTTATCAGTATTGGCCTTCAAATGGGTTCGATACCGCCCGAAAGGAGCAGCGTATGAACTTTGGCGAAGTATACAGTTCAATTCTCAGAGAATACCCCGATATTCTGACAGTTGAGGAAATGAGCAAGGCTCTTGGCGTAAGCAGCAAGACTGGCTATCAGCTACTTCGAGAGAACAAAGTCGAACATTTAAAGGTAGGCAGGGCGTACAGAGTACCAAAAATCCACCTGCTTTCCTATTTGCGGTTGAATCTGCAAACTATCCCAAACCCTTAAATTTGCACATTGGACTTCCAAGACTATATTTTCTATAATAAAGATGGTCAACAGCAGAAGCCCAAAGGTGCTACAAAAAGGAGGTTATTATTTTATGGTAGCAGGACATCTGCAAGAGAAGAAAGGCTTTTTTTATATGGTTTTAAGCTATCCCGACATAACGGGAAAAAGAAAAACCAAATGGTTTCCCACTGGTCTGCCCGTTAAGGGCAACAAAAAGAGGGCAGAAAAAATGCTGATGCAGACAAGACAGACCTTTGAGCCAGAGTGTACGCCCGTGCAGGATGATATGATGTTTTCCGATTTTCTGCTGCAATGGCTGGAGATTGCAAAGCCTACAATCGCTCTTACCACCTACGCTTCCTATGCAGGGATGGCAAAAAGCATCATCATTCCTTATTTTAAAGAAAGGAATACCACACTTGCCGGGCTGAAAGCAATCGACATCCAGACATTTTATATGCAGCAGCTAAAGAGAGTGAAAGCAAGCTCGGTAATCCATTACCACGCAGTGATACACAGAGCCTTGAAGTATGCCGTCAAGATTGACCTTATAAGCGTAAACCCTGCCGACAAGGTGGAACGCCCCAAGGCGGATAAATTCATTGGCAGCTTTTATGACAGCGATGAGATGCAGGCACTCTTTGAAGCAGCAAAAGACACTCTGCTTGAAATCCCCATTTTCCTCGGTGCTTTTTACGGACTGCGGCGGAGCGAAGCCCTTGGGCTGAAATGGGATGCCATAGACTTCCAGAATGGCACCATTACCATTCGACACACGGTGACTTCCTGCACCATTGACGGCAAACACGTCCAAGTGGCAAAGGATACCACAAAGACCAAATCGAGCATGAGGACGCTTCCTCTTGTACCTGTTTTCAAAGAGAAGCTCTTAAAAATGAAAGAGCAGCAGGCAGAATACAGACGGTTGTGTGGGAAATGCTATGACAATCGGTATCTGGAATACATTTGCGTGGACGAGATGGGGACACTGATTTCTCCCCATTATCTTACGGCGGCATTCCCGAAATTGCTTGACAAGAATGAGCTGCGGCGCATCCGCTATCATGACCTTAGACACCCGTATGTCAAGCCCACGACAAAAAATATAATTCTGTAAAGCAGAAATCCCAAACTACCAACATGGATTAGTCTGAGATTCCCACATTTTACTACTTATCCATACAAGTAGCACATGATAAGCAGAAACTATATTCTTCAAACGTCAAGTATGAACCTTAATGCGAAAAATCAAAAAACAAGTGATGTATGGTTATTTCCTGATTATCAATATCCCTCGTATGCTGCGAAGAATACTGCGGTTCCACATAGCGTAACTCTCGAGACAAATTATTTACTGGTGTAATTTTTGCAATTTCAGAAACAAGTTCAGCTACGATTTCTGGAATCTTACCACTTAACACATACCCAATAATCGAAGATTCTGATGACTGTGAACCGTACCGTCCTGAGGTATAGTTCTTAACTCCTGTTTCGACATATCTTTTGATTTTATCGTTCTGGTGATTATAGAGATTCTTGCATTCTACGCCAAAATAGCTGTTTGAAGTATCCCAATCACGAAAACAAAAATCAATCGTAGGCTTATATCCACGACTCTTTTTTAGCGTGGGGTCTGGGTATTGATGAACAGGTCCAATGTTGTTTATTCTCAAAGTAGTGGCGCGATTCCCATTGGCCCAGCGCTGCGATATTTTCCCATACCATTCCAAGGTGATATCATCTTCCATAGCGGTTTCGGAGATAGTTATGTCCGTATCTGCTATTAAGTCATGATAACCCTGCCACAGAGTCAATATTATTTCGTTGACTCCAGAAGGACCAAGCCGCTTTGCTAAATCATCTGGAATAGTTGTGGATGCTGTTATATTTCTTATACTGCTCATTGTATCACCTCCACGCCCTAGAAACATCTTCGAATATCTCATCTGCATCCCTGCAAGCAGCGGAATATGTCCAATATTTACGTTGGGCCGGCTTGATGATAAATATTCTATTAGGCTGGTAAATTCGGAGATTTCGCCTAATAAATACCATTTTCTGGTTATCGGCCAATGCACTGTCCAAATTCAAGAGGATTTCATTCAACTTATCATTGTTTTTTACAAAATTCAGATCCGTATCGTTTTGTAGTCCAACATTTAAAACAAGCACAGACAGCGGAGCAACGCCAAAATATAGATCTCCAGTTAACTCTATACTTGCTCCAAATGTGTTCGTCAACACCTCTCTAATGGAATCATAATACAGTTTGTAATCATCGGTGTTCGGGCGTTCAAAGGATACAGAACGTTGCTTTTTTTTGAAATAGTCATATACATAATCAATTACATCATCTATCTGGTAACTCTCATATTCTTTTAGTCGATACATATGGCGCACAAATTGTTCTGCTTTTCTTTTTTTAGCTGGTGAGATTGCCAATTCATCAAATATTTCGCATGCTTCAGCAATTTCTGCCTCACTTGGGCTGGGGATAGGTGTTTGCCAGATATCTCCCGCTTCTAACTCATCTCTTTCTACAAGCCATTTCCTATTTGTAAGAATATGATAGTACGAAAAAACTCTTGAGCCAATTATTACACTCAAGTATTTAAGTCTGTTTATGTTGCCATGAACTCCTAAAAGACTATGGTTGAACACAGCATCATAATCCAGCACTTCTGAAAGAAATATTCCATTTTTATGGCTCTGTTTAATTATTAAGTGTGGAGCAGCAAAAATTTCTCTGGCATTTTTAACAATGCACTCAAAATCATCGAAATCAACTATTGGAAGCTCATCAGATGAAACATAGTATGGTTTAAAGTATTTGGCTTCCACCATTGGAAGACCTTTGAAGTCATAACATTCGTGTTTCCTGTTTCCTCTTTTGAACCCCTCGGCAGTTGTCATGTGATTTTCTTCAATAAATGCTGCCATAGATGCAAAAGTACTTTGCATTTTTCCTATTAATTCAAGATCTCTAGGTGCGCCCCACATTGCAATTTTCCAGATCCTATCGTCATCAATAATGTCACGGGGTATTCTGCATATATCGGTAGGATCAATAGAAAACTTTCTAACATCTTCAATTGTATAAATTGGCTTTGGCGTACAATAAACTATTGGCTGATTGATCTCTTCCTTTTTGGGAGTATAGATAATGGCAGTAGCAGGCCCACTAGCGTGATCAAACAGGAATTTTCTATATACTGATAGATTGATAATTGCTAGGACATTGTTATCGGAAAAAAAATTTGCCCTATACGTCCTGCTTTTATCTGATCTATTAAAAAGCAATCCTTTACTAGGCATAAGGAGACAAAGAATTCCGTTTTGCTTGCACAATTCTGAACACTTGATAGAAAATGCCTGTGCAATTTGCTTGTCACCTATAACGCGGTTTACTTTTTTCAAATACTCTTTCGTTTTTTTAGTAATGTTACTCTGCCAAGGTGGATTGCCAACAATGACATCATATTTTTTGCTATTAAAAGATTTATCCTCATCGAAAAAATCACTTGAAATCAAGTTGTTATCTAGTAGATGTGGAAATGAAAGCTTATCCCAGATGCTTCTTGGATCAAGGAAATCACACATCGCTAAGCTAAGGCTAAACGAGGCAACTCGAATAGCTTCTTCATTAATATCTACACCGAAAATACTGTTTTTCAAGAGAAGTTTCAGTTGATCGCAGGTGATCGTATGAACATCATTTTGTGACATCCATCTGCAAACAAGTCTTCTATATGCCTCAACTAAAAAAATTCCCGAACCGCATGATGGATCAAAAAAAGATGTATCTTTATATTCGCCTTCCCACGGGTACACTTCATCCATGATCAAGTTGACAAGATGAAGTGGTGTATAATATGTGCCTTTTTTATCATCTTCATCTGACAGATGAAAAAACAACTCATAGATACTGCTAATTAACTGAATGGGGATAATGTCAAAACTATAAAGTGGCCATAACGTAAGTTGTTTGCTCTCTAATTCGCTATCACCTAGAATAAATATGCGAAGTTCATCCAAGTCATTTTGAGTAATAATCTCTATTTCAACTTCTGAGACTTGCAGTATATCACTATTAAACTTCTCTTTAAGTGCTCTAAATAAGTTATAAGTTGCCTCTTTACTGTTTAGAACATCAGTATACTGTTTCGCTGATACCATAAAATTGCAATAAAAATCTCGCGGAAATACCGTTTCTCCGTTTGAATCTTTTCGTTCTTCCAAATACTTAATAAAAATTGACCGACTGAGCAAAGCGTGAACTACCCCTGTGATCGTTTCTTTACTCTTATCACATCTTTTACTAATTTGGTTAATCAACGTTCTGCGCATTATTCTCAAATTTGACATCAAGGTTGCATCAACCCGGTTTTGAGCATCAAATCTAGTCATGCTTTGCCGCCAGTATTCGCCACTTTCAAGCAATGAACGATGATACTTCTTTAGTGCAAGTTGCTGTGAAACCAATCCATTTGTCAAGTTTAATGTTTCAATTACCCCTGCGGTAGGATCAAGATTTCCGTTCTCAACGACTTGCGGTGTCTCGTAATTATTATAAATCAAAATCTCATCTGGAGTCACCACAAATAGTAGTGGAGCCTCTCCGAGATTCCAAGAAAGGCGATGTAATTCTGCAACTTGTTTTGCATCATATTTTTGGATAATGGAAAAATAGATAAGTGGAACTTTGGCAATCCCGTTTGCATCGCGAAGAAAATATACGGCATCAATTCCTATCTTTTCATGAACTTGTGTATAAAATAGTCTTTGAAAGGAGGTCATGCACTGTAAATTGTCTTCTGTAGCCAAACCGGTACTGCTATTTATATCAAGACATTCAAATATGCCATTTAGCAACTCACTCATATTTCTGCCCTCGCATTATTTTTTAACTAATCACATGTTGATTGATGTTTGGTAATGTAAACATAAAATCAAGATAGTTATATTTCCATATTCGGTTTCTTGTAGCATTGCTTTCTTGCATAATTATATTGTATTTTTGCAATAAGGCAAATGCTTTAGAAACTGAATTATATGATAAGTTTAGATGCTTTGCCGCAATAGGAATACTGGCAATAGGAAAAACTTTAAGGTACTCATACACGCCCCAAAAACTTCTTGTTTTGGGTACTTTAGCCCTTAACTTTTCCTCATTCAGCTTAATCATTTCTTCGTATCTCTTGAGCAGTGCAACACTGGTTTGAGCAGCTTCATTTATAATCCGTATAAAATATTTAATCCAACGTATATAACCACCGCTATATTGTGTTGATCTGAGTATATCAAAATACTCATTTTTATTGAAGAATAGGTACTCAGATAAACACAACCCAAGCGACGCTTTATCTGCGATTTTTTGCAATACCATGAATATCAGGATACGTCCAACAATCCCATTATATTTCTCAAATGGGTGTATCATTTCAAACTGATAGTGCGCTAACGCTGCTTGAATCAGGGGATCATCCCCGCTGTCATAAAGATAAGCAGAAATATCAGCCAATGACGGCAGGACAGCTTCTGGTGCCGTTGGATTATAGGTTTTTAAGTTTGATATTGCATATTGCAAAAATGTTTGGGTATCACGAACACCCATTTGTTGCTCTGGTTTATCACCATATAAAGCTATGCTGCATATTTTGCTGTAATCTTGAGCCGTAAACTGCATACCATCTGCCGCTTTATAAGCTGCCAACAAATTGTTTATAGGCTCCATATCACCCTTACCAGTGCCTCTTCTAACTAATATATCACTAAAATTTGGTGCATCATAATCTATCATTCTGGAATAGGTGCATTCTTTTAAAAGCATTAATTCACAAAACGAGTTTTTGTTTGGCGCATACTGAAACAAACCTTCTAACTGCCCAAGATTGTGATGTGCCTCGATTAGAAGCGTTGCAAGTTCATTATCCATTTTATAAAGTGTAGCATCTTTCAATGGACGAGGCGTGAAAGTATAGTATGTGAAATTAATTTTTTCATTTTTTCTCTGTTCGGTATAATCTCCGGTATACGGATGCATCTCTATCCCTCAATCGCTATTTTGTTTATTTTAATTATAGCAGATAATAGCGAATAAAGGAAGCACTATTCCATAATTAATTTCAACAAATCACAGAATAGTGAAATATAATGGCCGATTCAACTTCCATGACTTAGGCACAGCTGCGCCTCGCTGCTGCTTGCAAACGGCGTGCCGACGAAGCAGATACAGGAATGGCTCGGTCACAGCGACTTTTCCACAACCGCCAATGTATATGCCCATCTGGACTATAATTCCAAGCTGTCCTCTGCGGATGCAATGGCAAAAGGTTTAAGCGGGGCATTGGGAGTAATCTCATAGGAGAAAAGCGTATCTCTGATGCGCAGGCGTATCAAAGATACGCCAATACATAGGGCAGAGTTCGAATAAAGGCGTTTTTTGCATGAAAACGAACAATTTTTAGGAGAGAACTCGCCCATTTTAGGAGAGAACTGAGGATATACTTCCCGAAAAAGCGGTGAAATGAAAAAAGCCCACAAGCGACAAACCCGCTTGTGGACGTAGATTTCTGGCGGAGAGTGTGGGATTCGAACCCACGTGCCCTGTAAAGGACAACTGCATTTCGAGTGCAGCTCGTTATGACCGCTTCGATAACTCTCCCTGTCATATCTGCAGCATCGGCCTCCAACAACTCCGGAAAAGGCTTTAGCTCCCGGTAGATTTCCATCCACCTCCCCTATTTTATAGTATCCCCACGATTTTTGCAAGCCCGAAAACAGTTTTTTTACAGAAAGGTTGCAAAATGTCCCCAAAAAGGGTAAAATTTTATACAGACAAGTGTGCAAATCCAAACACCCAAATATAAATGATAGGAGGACATGAGACATGAAGAGAATCGGTATGTTGACCAGCGGCGGAGACTGCCAGGCGCTGAACGCGGCCATGAGGGGCGTGGTGAAGACGCTGTACAACAGCGAAGAGCAGGTGGAGATCTACGGCTTCAAGGACGGCTACAGGGGCCTGATCTACAGCAAGTTCCAGATGCTCACCGGCAAGGACTTCTCCGGCATCCTGACCAAGGGCGGCACCATCCTGGGCACCTCCCGGACCCCTTTCAAGACCATCCAGGATCCCGATGAGAACGGCCTGAACAAGGTGGAGGCCATGAAGCAGAACTACTACAAGCTCCAGCTTGACTGCCTGGTGGTCCTGGGCGGCAACGGCACCCACAAGACGGCCAACCTCCTGAGCAAGGAAGGCCTCAATGTCATCACCCTGCCCAAGACCATCGACAACGACCTCTGGGGCACGGACATGACCTTCGGCTTCCAGAGCGCAGTGGACATCGCCACCGATGCCATCGACTACATCCATACCACAGCGGCGTCCCACAGCCGTGTCTTCATCGTGGAGGTCATGGGCCACAAGGTGGGATGGCTGACCCTGAACGCCGGCATGGCCAGCGGCGCGGACATCATCCTGATTCCTGAGATTCCCTACGACATCAAGAAGGTGGTGGAGAAGATTGAGGACAGGAACAAGCGCGGCAGCGGCTTCACCATCATCGCCGTGGCGGAGGGCGCCATCTCCAAGGACGACGCCAAGCTCTCCAAGAAGGAGTACAAGAAGAAGCTGGAGAAGATGCCGCATCCTTCCGTATCCTATGAGCTGGCCGAGGCCATCCAGAAGAAGACGGGCATCGAAGTCCGCGTCACCGTCCCCGGCCACATGCAGCGCGGCGGCAGCCCCTGCCCTTACGACCGTGTGTTCGCCAGCCGCCTGGGCGCGGAGGCCGGCAAACTGATACTGGACAACCAGTACGGATTTATGGTAGGATACAAGAACCGCGAAGTGGTGCGCGTCCCCTTGGAGGACGTGGCAGGCAAGCTCAAAGCCGTGTCCCCGGACGCTTCCATCGTGAAGGAGGCCAAGCTTTTGGGCATCTGCTTCGGCGACTGACGAGGCTGGCCGGAAGTACGTAGGGCCGGGCGCGGATCGACCGGATTTATTCCAGCGGGCAATGAGCCAAGCGGCCGTGCTTGCACGGCCAGTCGGCAAATGCCGCGAGGGTCAAATACTGCTCTGCAGCGTTGCAAGCCTGATGCCCCGTTGCTTGCAGCGGGGCATTTGATTCATGGAAAATGAATCCCCTCCATGGGCGGCGCACCCGCCGTTTCGGGGGGGACGGCTTGCAGTAGTGGAAGGCATGCGCAGGCGTGCCTTCCATATATTCGGCGCATAGTGAGGGAGAATTCTATGTCATACATGGCGCTATACCGGAAGTTCCGCCCGGACACCCTTGCGGACGTAAAAGGCCAGGACCATATCGTGACCACGCTGAAGAACCAATTGGCGGCAGGACGCATTGGGCATGCCTATCTGTTCACCGGCACCCGCGGCACGGGCAAGACCACCGTGGCCAAGATTCTGGCCCGGGCAGTGAACTGCGAGAACCCCTCGACAGAGGGCCCCTGCGGGGAATGCCGCATCTGCCGTGCCATCGCCGCAGGGGCCAGCATGAACGTGATCGAGATCGACGCCGCCTCCAACAACGGCGTGGACAATATACGGGAAATCGTAGACGAAGTGTCCTATTCCCCGGCGGAGGGCAGGTACAAGGTCTACATCATCGACGAGGTGCATATGCTGTCCGCAGGAGCCTTCAACGCCCTGCTGAAGACCCTGGAGGAGCCGCCCTCCTATGTGATCTTCATCCTGGCCACCACGGAGGTGCACAAGCTCCCCATCACCATCCTCTCCCGGTGCCAGAGATATGATTTCAAGCGTATCCCCATCGACACCATCGCGGACAGGCTGCGGGAGCTCACCAGACAGGAGGGCGTGCAGGTGGAGGAGAAGGCCCTGCGCTACATCGCAAAGACAGCGGACGGCTCCATGCGGGACGCCCTGAGCCTCCTGGACCAGTGCATCGCCTTCCACCTGGGCCATGAACTCACCTACGACAAGGTGCTGGACGTGCTGGGGGCGGTGGACACGGAGGTGTTCAGCAGGCTCCTGCGCGGTATACTGGATAGAAATGTGCTGGGATGCGTACAGCTCCTGGAGGAGATCGTGATGCAGGGCAGGGAGCTGACCCAGTTCGTCACGGACTTCACCTGGTATCTGCGCAACCTGATGCTGGTGCAGACCTCCGACAACCTGGAGGACGTCATCGACATGAGCACGGACAATTTAAAGCGCCTGAAGGAAGAGTCCGCCATGGCGGACATGGACAGGATCGTCCGCTTCATCCGGATTTTCTCCGAGCTCTCCGGCCAGATCCGCCAGTCGGCCCAGAAGCGCATCCTGGTGGAGATTGCTCTGATCAAGCTCTGCAGGCCCGAGATGGAGGCGCAGCCGGACGCCATGCTGGACCGCATCCGGCAGGTGGAGGATAAGCTGGAGAAGGGCGTGGTGGTGGCGGCCCCGGGAAGCGCCGGGAACCAGGCGGCAGGCGGCAGCGCGCCGTCCCCGGGGAGCCCCGCCCCCAGACCGGAGCTCCCCCGGGCCATTCCCGAGGACGTGAAGCGGATCGTGTCCAGCTGGCCCGCCATCGTGGGCAGCGCGGAGAATCCCATGCGGATCTACCTCAAAACCGCCAGGCTCAGCCTGGGCGGGGATAATCGGCTCATGGTGGTGTTCGAGGACGGCCTGGCCTCCGACTACTTTACCAGGCAGCCGGAGCACAAGGCGCTGCTGGAGGCATTGCTCAGCGATTTCTCCGGGAAGGAGATAGAGGTCACCATCCAGACGGTGGGGGAGGCACAGCAGTTTGAAGACAATTTTGTAGACATATCCAAGGTGATCCAGATGGAAATAGAGGAAGAGGAGGACTGAAACAATGGCAAAAAGAGGAGGATTCCCCGGAGGCGGCATGCCCGGGAACATGGCCAACCTGATGAAACAGGCCCAGAGGATGCAGCGCCAGATGGAGGAAGGACAGAAGGAGCTGGAGACCAAGGAATTTGCGGCCGCTGCGGGAGGCGGCGCGGTGGAGGCCACGGTCAGCGGCAAGAAGGAGCTTTTGAAGATCGCTCTGAAGGAAGAGGTGGTGGATCCGGAGGACGTGGAGATGCTCCAGGATTTGATTGTGGCAGCGGTGAACGAGGCCCTGCGTAAGGCCGAGGAGGCCAGCAGCGAGCTCATGGGCAAGATGACCGGGGGCCTGGGAGGCATGCCCTTCTGATGGAGCTTTACAGCGGACATATCAACAAATTAATAGAAGAGCTGGCGGCCCTCCCGGGCATCGGCAGCAAATCCGCCCAGCGTCTGGCCTTCCACCTGATAGGCATGCCCAGGGACAAGGTGAAGCGCCTGGCGGACGTGATCGTGGAGGCCAGGGACAACGTCCGCTACTGCCGGGAATGCTTCACCCTGACGGACAGGGAGGTATGCCCTGTCTGCGCCAACCAGAAGAGGGACCATAAGCTCATCATGGTGGTGGAGAATGTCAGGGATCTGGCGGCCTATGAGAAGACCGGCAGATACGAGGGCGTGTACCATGTGCTCCATGGGGCCATCTCCCCCATGCTGGGCATCGGCCCCGGGGACATCCGCCTGAAGGAGCTGATGGAGCGGCTGCGGGGCGAGGTGGAGGAGGTCATCATCGCCACCAACTCCAGCCTGGAGGGCGAGACCACGGCCATGTACATCGCCAAGCTCATCAAGCCCACGGGCATCAGAGTGACCCGCATCGCCAGCGGCGTGCCGGTGGGCGGGGATCTGGAATACATCGATGAAGTGACGCTGCTGCGGGCGCTGGAAGGCCGGACGGAAGTGTGAGGGAAGCCCGCCGGAGGGGCCAATCTCGCGCGGCGCTATGCCTGCACCAGCGTGTTTGCGCGGAAATCCGCGCAGTGAGGAGGACGAATATGGCAGTTACAATCAGTTCTTTCGGAAAATATCCGGACGGGAGAGAGATCTCGCTCTATACCATGGAAAACGGCAATGGCATGCGGGTGTCGGTGGCCAACATAGGCGCGGCCCTGGTCCGGGTGGAGGTCCCCGACAGGGAGGGGCGCCTGGCGGACGTGGTGCTGGGCTTTGACCGGGCGGAGGACTACCTGGAAAACGGGTGCTTCTTCGGCGTGGTGATCGGCCCCAGCGCCAACAGGATCGGCAACGCCTCCTTTGACCTGGACGGCGCCACCTATCCCTTGAAGGCCAACGACGGGGCCAACAACCTCCACAGCGACAGAGAGCGGGGCTGGCACAAAGCTTTCTGGGAGGCCGCCGTGGGAGAAGACAGCGTCACCTTCCGCCTGGAGGACGCGCCGGACAACATGGGCTTCCCCGGGACGAAGCGGGCGGAGGTCACCTATTCCCTGAATGAGGAGAACGAGCTGCGGCTCCACTATCATGCCGTGAGCGATAAGAGGACGATCCTGAACCTGACCAACCATTCCTACTTCAACCTGGAGGGCCATGGCAGCGGCTCCATAGAGGGGCATGCCCTGCGGCTGGGCGCGTCCCGCTACACCCCGGCGGACGCAGGCTCCATCCCCACCGGAGAGGTGGCCCCGGTGGACGGTACGCCCATGGACTTTACGGCTCCTGAACGGATAGGGGAGCGGATAGACGCCGACTTCCGGCAGCTCCGGTACGCCGGCGGGTATGACCACAACTGGGTGATAGACGGCTGGGACGGGACGCTGCGCCATTTCGCCACGCTGAAGGCTCCCGTCAGCGGCAGGACGATGGAGGCCTATACCACCCTGCCCGGGGTGCAGTTCTATGCGGGCAACTTCATAGAAGAAGAGAGCGGAAAAGAGGGCGCCACCTACAGGCGCCGGGGCGGGCTGTGCCTGGAGACCCAGTATTTCCCCGATTCCGCCAACAAGCCGCAGTTCCCCTCCTGCATCTTCGGCGGGGACAGGGAGTACGACTCCGTGACGGTCTACCGGTTCGGCCTGGACTGACGCGCGGGAGTCCCGCAAAGATTGTCGAAGAGTTCTTGTCCCACCGCGACAAGGATCGCTAAAATACCTCGCATACCGATGCTATGATTAGTACAAACGGTATGGGAGGTGTTTTTTGTATGGAATTGCCCAAGAACATTACACAGATCGGAGAAACGAATCCTCATTGCAAGATATATGTGGAGGATTATGTCATTTCCTATATCAGGCAGCTGAATCAGTATGCCCGGGAAAAGGGGCTGGCAGTGGCGCTGTACGGTACGAAGAGGGAGGAGGGCGAGATTACATATCTGTTCCTCTACGGGGCCTGCAAACTGAACTTCCTCCAGAGGGAATGCCGCCACCTGTCCCAGGCGGTGTGTCAGGAGGTGGAGAAGCAGCGCAGGAAATATTTTTCCGACTATGTGTTCCTGGGCTACCGCCTGCTGGACGGGGAGATGGTGGAGGGGTTCCATATCTGCGAACAGGGCGTGTGCCGCTACGTGGAGGGCTATGCCCAGTTTTATGAGAAGAACGACCAGATGCTGGCCTTCATGTTGGACGACCGCCAGGGGGAGGCCAGGCCCGAGGAGGTGCCCCAGGAAAAATACGACATGGTGAAAAAAAGGCAGGAGGAGCGCCGGGCCCTGGCGGAGGAAAAAGCGGGACATGCCTTCCGGAAGAGCGCCCCCGAGAAAGATTCAAGGCCCGCCATGCCCCTGCGGAACATGAAGCTGGCTGCGGCCGCCGCGTTCGTGCTCCTCTGCGGGGCGGGCTTTGCCACCATGGGGGGCGGACAGGGGCTGGACCGGCTGCAGGCGGACGTGAAGCAGTTGATGGAGGACATGTCCCGGAAACAACTGCCCGACGCGGTGGAGGTGTCGGGCGGCAACGCCCAGGTGGGGACCATCGTGGCGGAGGACAAGTTGACGGACGCGATCCGGAAGGAGAACACGGCCGCGGGCGCGGAAGGGGCGGAGGGGCAGCTGCCATCGGATCCGGAATCGGCTCTGCCGGAGGGAAGCGGGCAGTCCGCCACAGTTCCGCCGGCATCGGAGGAGGCCGCCGGACAGCCTGCCCCGG
>OFFE01000735.1_pt1 | contig 26315 bp, 28 predicted proteins | sample 1521371 | NCBI WGS metagenome assembly OFFE01 (sample SAMEA3504131, study PRJEB24116) | mouse gut metagenome | biome: mouse gut; feature: mouse-associated habitat; material: faeces | place: Denmark | collected 2011 | reverse complement strand
TTCTCTGGAGGCCCTGACGGCCAAAGACAAGCTGCTGCGGCAGGAGATCGAACAGCAGACAGAGATCATCCGGGCATTAGAGCAGGCTATGAAGGACGCCGCCGAGGTCTACGGGGAGACCAGCGCCCAGGCGGACAGGTACCGGGCTCGCCTGGCCCGTGCCCGTACAGAGCTTGTGAACATGAACCAGGCGCTGGAGGACAACAGCAAATATATGCAGGAGGCTCAAGAGAGCTTTTACCATACCGCAAATTCCATGGATGATCTTGGCAGCGCTGCCAGTGCCGCTAATGATCCGGTAAACGCTCTGGCTTCCGTCCTGGCGGCGGCGGGGGTATCACGGGGGCTCCAGGAGATCGCTGCGGCGATCCAGGCCTGTGTGGATGCCTCGGTGGACTTCGAGAGCGCTATGGCGGGGGTACAGAAGGTCACCAAGATGTCCGACGGGGACCTCTCCGCCATGGGCGAGAGCATCAAGCAGTTATCCACGGAGATTCCCGCCACCACCGGGGAGATTGCGGCGGTGGCGGAGGCCGCGGCCAGACTTGGCATTGCGCAGGAGGACATTCTGTCCTTCACCCGGGTCATGCTGGACCTGGGCGAGAGCTCCAACCTCAGCGCGGACGAGGCCGCCACGGCTCTTGCCAGGTTTGCCAACATCGCCGGGACCTCGGCGGCGGATTACGAGCGGCTTGGCAGCACCATCGTGGCCCTGGGCAACAACTTCGCCACGTCTGAGGCGGAGATCACCGCCATGGCTTCCCGGCTGGCGTCTGCGGGCACCCTGGCGGGGCTGACGGAGGCGGAGATCAAAACCGCCTTCGACGAGATGCTGGACTACTGCCTGGGGGCGGAGGAGTTCTCCACCGGGGTGCTGGCCTGGTCGGAGGAGGGCAAGGCCCACTTCACCGACGTGCGGGGGCTGTTCCTGCTGGATCTGCGGGTACTTGCGGCGGCGGTGATCCTGCTGGCGGCGGCGCTGGTGTTATGCAAGGCGAAAAAGGTGCGTCCCTGCCGTCTGCTGAACCGAGGCCCCGGCTTCTGGGCGGCGGCGGGGCTGGGCGTCTCCTTCCTGGCTGTGGGCGGGCTGGCCGCCCTGGACTTTGACCGGGCCTTCGTGGTATTCCACGCCCTGTTCTTCCCCGGCAAGGACAACTGGCTCTTCGACCCCGCCGCCGACCAGATCATCAACATCCTCCCCCAGGCGTATTTCCGCAACTGCGCCCTGCTCATTTTTGCCCTTCTGGTGCTGGGCTGCGCCCTGCTCATTGGCCTGGACTTTTGCCATGGATCCGGGCGGTCAAAAATTTTGCACAAAAATGAAAAATTTTAGAACGAACGTTTGACATTTCGAACATCATATGGTATAATACCCTCACGAGCCGGAAATGTTCACCGTCCCCACCGTCACGGAGACGACTTTGGAAGGAGCTTGCGCCATGGCTAAACTAACCCCCAAACAGCAGCAGATCTACGACTACATCCTGGCTTTCGCCGACGAACACGGCTACCCCCCCTCTGTGCGGGAGATTGCCCAGGCCGTGGGGCTGAAATCCCCCGCCACCGTCCATTTCCACCTCAAGGGCCTGCGTGAGGCGGGCTGCATCACCCAGGCCGAGGGCAAGACCCGGGCCATCACCATCACCGACCCCTCCCACGGCCGGAAAGACCAGGTGCCCCTGGTGGGCTATGTGGCGGCGGGCGCCCCCATCTTGGCCCAGGAAAATATTGAGGAATACCTCACCTTCGACACCGGCGGCCTCACCGGGGAGCACTTTGCCCTCAAGGTCCGGGGCGAGTCCATGCTGGAGGCGGGCATACTCCCCGACGACGTGGTGGTGGTCCACCAGCAGCCCCTGGCCCGCAACGGGGACATCGTGGTAGCCCTGTTTGAGGACGAAGCCACCGTCAAGACCTTCCGCCGGGAAAACGACGGCCACATCTGGCTCTACCCGGAAAACTCCAGCGGCGAATACCAGCCCATCGACGGCGAGGGATGCTCCATCCTGGGCCGGGTGGTGGCCGTGATCCGCCGCTACTGACCCCCCTATCCCCTCCCCACCGTCCCCGGTCTTTGTTCCAAAGGCCGGGGATATCTTTTTTCCCCCATGTCCTCTTGTGTGTTTTCCACAAAATTGCGCCTCCCTTTTTTTGCATTCCTCCGAAGTTGGCAAAACCGGCAAATTTCTCCTTGCAAATTGTGTATGATGTTGTTATTATGATGGCACAGGGGCTGGAAACGTTTTCGGTAGCGTTACCAGAAACGTTTCCGGCTCCTATCAAAAACTAGGAGGAAATGAAAAATGAGTAAGAAGCTCTTCGCGCTCGTACTGTCCCTCAGCATGGTCATGACCATGCTGCTTGCTGGATGCACCAGCAAGCCAGAAGCCGATAACAGTACGCCCCCGGCCGACAGCACCAAGCCCGGCACCGAGGCCAGCCAGCCCATAGAGAGCAACAACACCGATGCCAAGGGCCGCGTCTACTGGCTCAACTTCAAGCCTGAGTCCGACGAGGTGCTCAACAACGTGGCCGAGATGTACACCGAGAAGACCGGCGTGCCGGTGAAGATCGTCACCGCCGCCTCCGGCACCTACAGCCAGACCCTGAACGCCGAGATGGGCAAGAGCGAGGCCCCCACCATCTTCAACGTGGGCAACCAGGCCGGCGTGCGCGACTGGACCGACTACGCCCTGGATCTGACCGGCACCCCCATCGCCAACGAGCTGAACACCGACGCCTACAACCTCTACGACGAAAACGGCAAGCTGGTGTCCATCGGCTACTGCTACGAGTGCTACGGCATCATCGTCAACCCCGACCTGGTGGAGCGGGCCGGCCACACCATGGATGAGATCACCAACTTTGACACCCTCAAGGCCGTGGTGGAGGACATCCACGCCCGCGCCGGCGAGCTGGGCTTCGATGCCTTCACCTCCTGCGATATGGACGGCTCCTCCTCCTGGCGCTTCACCGGCCACATGGCCAACCTGGAGTACTACTATGAGCAGGAGGGCAGCACCTGGACCGAGTGCCCCCCCACCATCTCCGGCAAGTATATGGATAACTTCAAGAACCTGTACGACCTGTGCATCAACAACAGCCTGACCGCCCCCACCGACCTGTCCGTGGGCGGCCACGACGCCAGCGAGGAGTTCCGCTCCGGCAAGGCCGCCTTCCAGGTGCAGGGCTCCTGGGAGTACGAGGGGCTGAAGGAGCAGGTGCCCAACGCCACCATGATCCCCTACTACTGCGGCGTGGCCGGTGAAGAGAAGGCCGGCCTGAACTGCGGCACCGAGAACTGCTGGGCCATCAACGGCAAGGTGTCCGAGGATGACCAGAAGGCCACCATGGACTTCATGGTCTGGTGCGTCACCGACCCCGAGGCCAGCCGGATGCTGGTGGACACCTTCGGCGTGATGCCCTATAAGAGCGCCGCCGAGTCCACCAACGGCTTCCTGGCCGACGCCAACGAGTACAGCAACAACGGCTGCTACGTCATGAACTGGGCCACCAACTTCCAGCCCAACGTGGACGAGTACCGCGCCGCCCTGGTGTCCGCCCTGAACGCCTACAACGCCGACCAGTCCGACGCCAACTGGGCCAGCGTGCGCACCGCCTTCGTGGACGGCTGGGCCGCCCAGTACGCCGCCGTCAACGGCTAACCGAACAACGCGCTTTGACTTAGGAGCTGTATTCACAAAAGCCGGGGCGGGCAGCCCGCCCGCCCCGGCCTTCCCTTTGTAGGGGCGGATACCATCCGCCCGCCGCACCTGCCGCCACAGAGCGGGCGCATCATATGCGCCCCTACAACCCCATCCGTCCGCCATCTTGAGAAAGGGAGCTGATACCTTGAATCGGAAAAAGATCACCCGCGGCAACACCATCCGCCGGTCCACCCGGAAATGGTTCCCGCTGTTCCTGGGCCCGGTGGTGTGCGCGTTCATCATCGGCTTTGTCTGGCCCTTCGTCCAGGGCATTTACCTCTCCTTCTGCCAGTTCAAGCTGATTGCCGACGCCAAGCCCATCGGCTTTGGCAACTACGTCCGGGCGTTCAAGGACGCCGCCTTTGCCCACGCCTTCTGGTACACCGCCCTGTTCACCGTGGTATCCTTGGTGCTCATCAACGTGCTGGCCTTTACCGTGGCCTATGTCCTCACCCAGAACATCAAGGGCAGCAACATCTTCCGCACCGTGTTCTTCATGCCCAACCTCATCGGCGGCATTGTGCTGGGCCACATCTGGTCCATGATCTTCGACGGCATCCTCAGCAAGTTCTCCACCTCCATCGTCATGGACTCCAAATACGGCTTCTGGGGCCTCATCATCCTCATGTGCTGGCAGCAGATCGGCTACATGATGATTATCTACATCGCCGGGCTCCAGGCGGTGCCCGAGGACATGCTGGAGGCCGCCCGCATCGACGGCGCCACCAAGTCCCAGGCCCTGTTCAAGGTGACCATCCCCAACGTGATGCCCTCCATCACCATCTGCATGTTCCTCACCCTGACCAACGGCTTCAAGCTGTTCGACCAGAACCTGGCCCTGACCAACGGCCAGCCCATCGTCATGCAGGAGGGCGGCACCGCCATCAAGACCACCGAGATGCTGGCGCTGAACATCTTCACCACCTACAACAACTCCAGCCCCAACGCCCACGGCACGGCCCAGGCCAAGGCGGTTATCTTCTTCATCCTGGTGGCCGGCCTCGGCCTGGCCCAGCTGGCCTACACCCGTAAAAAGGAGGTGCAGCAGTAATGAACTCCCTGGCTGCCGAACGCAGGGGCAAGACCATCCTCACTGTGATTTTAAGCGTCATCTGCGTCATCTATGTGCTGCCCGTGGTGGCGGTGCTCATCAACTCCTTCAAGCTGAACACCTTCGTCAAGACCGACACCTTCGCCCTGCCCACCGGCGAGATGTGGGCGGGCATGGACAACTTCATCAAGGGCATGACCTTCGGCAACTACCCCTTCTGGAACAGCGTGAAGTACAGCGTGGTCATCACCGTGCTGTCCACCGCCCTCATCCTCATCGGCACCTCCATGGCTGCCTGGTACATCGCCCGGGTGGATTCCCCCTTCTGCAAGGCGCTGTACTTCCTGTGCGTGTTCTCCATGGTGGTCCCCTTCCAGATGGTGATGTTCACCCTGTCCAACACCGCCGACCAGCTCAAGCTGAACACCCCCTGGACCATCCCCGTGGTGTACCTGGGCTTCGGCGCGGGCCTTGCCATCTTCATGTTCGTGGGCTTCGTCAAGTCCATCCCCCTGGAGATTGAGGAGGCCGCCGCCATCGACGGCTGCGGCCCGGTGCGCACCTTCTTCCTGGTGGTGGTGCCCATGCTCAAGCCCACCATGATCTCCGTGGGCATCCTGGAGATCATGTGGGTGTGGAACGACTACCTGCTGCCTTACCTGGTGCTGGACCTGGAGAAGTACCGCACCATCACCATCCACATCCAGTACCTGAAGGGGAGCTACGGCACTGTGGACCTGGGCGCCACCATGGCGCTGATCCTGCTGGCCATCATCCCCGTCATCATCTTCTACCTCACCTGCCAGAAGCACATCATCAAGGGCGTGGCCGCCGGCGCGGTGAAGGGATAAGATTCGGTTTTTGAAAAGAAAGGGTTGCGCAAAGACGGGAAAAGGGGTAAAATAACCGGCTGAAAAGGAGGGACGCGGCTTGACCATCAAGGATATTGCCCGTATGTCCGGCGTGGGCGTGACCACCGTGTCCCGGGTGCTCAACGACCACCCCGACGTGTCTGAGGAGACCCGGCGCAGGGTGCTGGCGGTGGTGGCGGAGCAGGGCTTCCAGCCCAATACCAACGCCCGGCACCTGAAGCAGCAGACCAGCGCCTCCATCGCCATCATTGTCAAGGGCACCATGAACATGCTCTTTGCCGACCTGGTGGAGCGCTGCCAGCAGCTGCTCCAGGACGCAGGCCAGAACGCCGCGGTCTACTACCTGGACGAGGACGCCAACGAGGTGGTTTACGCCGTCCAGCTGTGCCGGGAGCGCAAGCCCCTGGGCATCCTGTTCCTGGGGGGCGACCTGGAGTTTTTCCAGGCGGAATTCGGCCACATCACCGTCCCCTGCGTGCTGCTCACCAACTCGGCCCGGGAGCTTGACTTCCCCAACCTGTCCTCCCTCACCACCGACGATGAGGAGGCGGCCTACCGGGTGGTTCGCTACCTGGCGGACCGGGGGCATAAAAACATCGGCCTTCTGGGCGGCAACTGGTCGTGCACCCAGATCAGCTACCGCCGGGTCCTGGGCTGCCAGCGGGCCTTCGACGAGCTGTCCCTGCCCTTCGACGCCCGGCGGTGCGAGCCCTGCCGCTACTCCTTCTCCGACGCTTACGACACCACTAAGCGCCTGCTGGGGCGCTGCCCGGAGCTCACCGCCCTGTTCTGCGTCAGCGACGTGATGGCCATGGGGGCCATCCGGGCCATCCACGACCTGGGGCGGCGGGTGCCCCAGGACATCTCCGTGGTGGGCTACGACGGCATCCCCCTCTCCCGGTTTTCCGTCCCCCGCCTCACCACCGTCCGGCAGGATACCCAGCAGCTGGCCCGCCAGGGGGTGGACCTGCTCCTGCGCAACCTCCAGCGCCCCCGCCCGCCGGTCCACGGGGTGGTTCCCTTTGAGCTGATCGCCGGGGAGAGCGTGTCCCCGCCCCGGGGCGCGACATATTAACCCATGGGCCGCCGCCCTGCCCGGGCGGCGGCCTTGACGAAAGGTGGACTTCCTATGAGATGCTCCGGCATCTTAATGCCCATTTCCTCCCTGCCCTCCCCCTGCGGCATCGGTACGCTGGGGAAGGCCGCCCGGGAATTTGCCGATTTCCTGGCCGCCGGCGGCCAGACCTACTGGCAGATCCTGCCCATCTGCCCCACCAGCTACGGCGACTCCCCCTACCAGTCCTTTTCCTCCTACGCGGGCAACCCCTACTTCATCGACCTGGACGACCTGGCGGCGGAGGGGCTCTTAAAGCCGGAGGAATACCGGGACCTGGACTGGGGGGACGACCCTAAAAACGTAGACTACGGCCTGATGTACCAGACCCGCTACCCGGTGCTGAAACAGGCGGTGGAGCGGCTGCTGGCCTCTCCCCCGGACGGGTATCAGGCGTTTTGCGACAGCTCTGAGTGGCTGGACGGCTACGCGCTGTTCATGGCCCTGAAAGACAAGCACGGCGGGGCCTCCTGGTTCACCTGGCCCGAGGATATCCGCCTGCGCCGTCCCGCCGCCCTCGCCGCGGCAAAGGAGGAGCTGGTCGGGCAGGTGGAATTCTGGAAGGCGGTGCAGTTCCTGTTCTTCCGGCAGTGGCGCGCCCTCAAGGCCTACGCCAACGGCAAGGGCGTGCGCATCATCGGCGACCTTCCCATCTACGTGTCCGGCGACAGCGCCGACGTGTGGGCCAACCCGGACCAGTTCCAGCTGGACGGGGACGGCATCCCCACCGAGGTGGCCGGCTGTCCCCCCGACGGCTTTTCCGAGGACGGCCAGCTGTGGGGCAACCCCCTCTTTGACTGGGAGCGGATGAAGGAGGACGGCTACCAGTGGTGGCTGCGCCGCATCGCCTTCCAGTTCACCATCTACGACACGCTGCGCATCGACCATTTCCGGGGCTTCGACGCCTATTACGCCATCCCCTACGGCGACAAAACCGCCCGGAACGGACGCTGGCGCCCCGGCCCCGGCCTGGATTTCTTCAAGGCCGTCAATAAAAAGCTGGGCAGGCAGGACATCATCGCCGAGGACCTGGGCTTCCAGACTGAGTCGGTGCGCAAGCTGCTGCGGGACACGGGCTACCCCGGCATGAAGATTCTGGAGTTTGCCTTCGACAGCCGGGACAACGGCAGCGATTACCTGCCCCACCGCTACCCCACCCACTGCGTGGTCTACACCGGCACCCACGACAACGACACCATCCTGGGCTGGATGGCCACCGCCCCCAAAAAGGACGTGTCCTTCGCCAAGGCCTACCTGCGCCTCAACGCCCGGGAGGGCTACCACTGGGGGATGATGCGCTCGGCCTGGGCGTCCCCCGCCGACTTGGCGGTGATGCAGGCCCAGGACCTGCTGGGGCTGGGCAGCGAGGCCCGGATCAATATCCCCTCCACCCTGGGCATCAACTGGAAGTGGCGGGCCCTGCCCGGCTCGTTCACCCCCGCCCTGGCCCAGCGGCTGTACCGGGAGACCCGGGTGTACCAGCGCCTGCCCAGGAAAAAGGGCGCCGCCAAAAAGGCCGCGCCCACCAAAAAGGCATGACAAAAGCGGCACGCCAAGCGCGTGCCGCTTTTTCATCCGCTATTCTCCCTCCGCCGGCCCGGCGGCCTCCTCCTGGGCGCACAGCCTGCGGATGTCCCGGACCAGGGGGATGGCCACCGCCACCGCCGCCAGCCCGGTGCACACGTTGCTCACCATCATGGTCACCCCCACCGCCTCGGCCCCCATGGAGGTGAAGCGCTGCAAAAACCACAGCACCGGCACCCGGAACACAAACACCCGGCTGACGTTGAGGAACATGGTCCACTTGGTCCTTCCGTATCCCAGCAGCAGGCTGAGGGTGGCGGAATTGATCCCCAGGGTGACATAACCCAGCATCTCCCAGCGGTGGATGGCGATAATCTGCTCCCGGAAGCCTTGGTCGAAGCTGTTTTTGGACTGGGCAAACACATCCGCCAGCCAGGGCAGGCCCCAGGACACCAGCGCGATGCCCAGCGCCCCGATGGCCACGTCCACCGCCACCAGCCAAAAATAGAGCTGGAGGGTGCGGCGGTATTTCCCCGCCCCCCGGTTCTGGCTGATGAGGGGGGCGGCCCCGTCCTGAAGCCCCATATGCCAGGAGGTGGTCAGCCCGCCGATGTTGTTGGAGATGCCCAGCGCCCCCACCGTCAGCCCGCCGTACAGGCCGGACATGGAATTGACGATGACTTTCCCCGCGGCGAAAAACATCTTTTCCGCCGCCACCGGGTAGGACAGGTCCAGAATAGGCAGGGTGATTTCCCGCCGCCAGGAGATGTTTTTCACGGAAAAGCGGAACGCCCCCTCGTCCCTGCTCATGGAGAACAGGGCATAGGCGAACAGCAGCAGCTGCCCCGCCAGGCTGGCCGCGGCGATGAGCGCCAGATCCCCCTGGAGCACATACACAAACAGGGCGGACAGCCCCAGCTTCACCACAATGATGACCATGTTGAGCGCCAGAATCTTTTTCGCGTGGCCCCGGCTGCGCTCAATGGCGATGTACACGGTGTTGAAGAAGTTCACCACCAGGGTGAGCACCTCAATGCGGAAATAGCCCGCGCCCGTCTCAATCAGCTCCTCCGGCGTCCGCAGCAGGCGGAGGAAGGGCTCGGCAAAGGGGATGAGGGCCACCGCCACCAGGGCGCTCGCCACCCCCGCCATGGCGTATACCGAGGCCACCCGGCGGCTCATCAGGGCGCCGTCCCCCTGGCCGTACGCCTCGGAAATCTTGATGCTGCCCCCCACCGCCAGCCCGGTGCCCAGCGCGGTGATCATCAGGGTAATCTGGCTCAGGCAGGACACGGCGGACACCGCGTTGGAGCTGATATGGGCGGCCATCAGCGCGTCCAGAATCTTAAAGATAGTGTTCAGCGCCTGGTACAGCGCCAGCGGCGCGCATACCGTCACCAGAGCCTTCAGCGGCGGCGCGCCCAGAGCATAGGCGCGGAACCGTTCGTCGTTTTGGGAGAAGCCCGCCATGGACCACATTACATCCTTTCCCTGCGGCGGTATTCCCGCCGGGTTGTTCCCCCATTATAACCCCCTCCCGCCCGGGAATCCATATCATTTCCGGCTCCCCATATTCACAATACGGATATTTTCCCAAAAGGAAGCCCGGAGGCCCCCATACAGGCCTCCGGGCTTGGTTTTGTGCTGTTTTGCGCTCAGTACTCCAGGTTTTGAAGGGAACAGAAAACACCGTAAAATGCTGTCAAAAAATGCTGTGTTTTCAACGGTTTTGGGGCATGAGGCGAAAATCTTGTAAGCCGCTGTCAATCGCGTAAAGGGAAAAAATAAGGGAAAAAATCGGGCCGGGGAAGTTGAATCCCCGGCCCTCTTTCTGTCACTCCGAAAACACCTTGCTCAATTCGATAAAACAGCCGTCCAGCACATTGACCTTTGCCACGCCTTGCCGGTCATAGACCTCATGGAGCTGCAACGATCCATCCCGCTGTAAGAATACCTGTACCGTGCTGCTGTCCGGGTCTACAATCCAGTACTCCCGCACCCTGGCCCGCTGGTACAGCCCCAGCTTTACAAGGCGGTCATGCCGCTGTGTGGATGGGGAAAGGATCTCCACCACCATGTCCGGCGCACCCTTGCAGCCGCGATCATCCAGCTTGGAGTGGTCACACACGATGGTGATATCCGGCTCCACCACCGTGTCCACATCCTCCGGGGCGTCGCCCTCCTTCTCGAAAAGGCGCACATCAAACGGCGCATGATAGACCTTGCACTTCTTTCCCTCCAGGTAGTTTGCAAGCTGCCGGAACACCTCTCCGCTGATTTCCTGGTGTCCCCTGGACGGGGCGGGGGCCATCAAGACAATTTCCCCGTCAATGAGTTCCGCCCGCTCGTCATCCGGCCAGGTAAGCACATCCGCGAACGTATACCGCTCCTTCTCTGCTGGCAATGCCATAAATCACGCCTCCTTTTCCAGTTTGCCCTCTGTGGCCGGGTTGATACCCATCGCAAGGGAAGTCTTGTCCCGCTTGGCCTGAACACCCACCGCCCGCTCCACGAATTGGGAAACCGTCTCTCCGGCCTTTTGAGCGGCCTCCTGTGCCGTTTGAAGGGCTTCCGGGTGTAAAGATATGCCCCCACCCCCAGGCGGGCCTTGTAGGGTCTCTGAGGAGCCTTTATCGCGGTCGTGGGATATCTGGTGGTCTATGGCGCGGTTAATGAAGCCGTTGACGCTCTCGCCCTGGGTCTCTGCGTGGGCTTTGATGATGTCTCGCTGCCCTTTTGCAACAGTTAGGTTGATACGATCATAATTTGCAGCCATATATTTATTAACTGCCTTTTGCTGTGCTTTTGATACTGCCACAACGTTTTCCTCCTTTCCGGGGGAGCCGGAAAAATTCCGGCTCCTTCTCCAGTAGGGTCTCATTATACCACGTTTGTCTATCTGTGTAAATAGACAATATTAACAAATATATCTGCGTAGATATGTATACATTGTCAACGGACATATCTGCGCAGATAGTATATAATTCATAATGTCAGGAGGGAACAGCACCGGCGAAGCCCAAGAGAAAAAATAAGGCTTGGGACGTAAGAGCGGACGGGACTTGTAAGGGGAACAGGAGAACCCACAGACACCAGCCCCCGCCGCCGGTGCAATCCCCAAAATATGAAGGGAGCAAAGACAATGAGCGTTATCGAGATGGACAGCAAGATCAAGGAGCTGCGGGAGCTGCGCCGCATGGCGGACGAGCTGACCGGGGAGATCGAGGCCATCCAGGACGAGATCAAGGCGGAACTCGCCGCCCGCTCTGTGGACACTCTGGCCGGGACTGACTGGCGCGTGACCTGGAAGAACGTCACCAGCAACCGCCTGGACAGCACCGCCTTGAAAAAGGAAATGCCGGAGATCGCCGCCCGGTTCATGAAGCAGACCACCGCCCGCCGGTTTGTGTTGGCATGAAGAAGGGCCGCATACCTCACAGCCTGGACAGCATGGAGAGGTAAACAGCCCCACAATAACCCCAGAGGGGGTCAGGGCCATTATAATGAGCGCATCTCCCGCATGAAGAAAGCCGAGGGCGGCGGCACGAAGCTGGACGAGATGGCCCTGCGGAGCATTTTGGACGATAAGGACATCGCGCCCAAGCAGCCGGAGCCGGTACAGCAGCCGGAGGCCCCCGCCCCCACTACCGGCGCAGCCCCGGAAGCCCCCAGCGAGGCTGTCAACCAGCCGCCCATTCCCGCCTCTCCCGATGTGCCCCACGCCCCGGACACACCCGCTGCTGCGGACACACCCCCGTGGGAGGAGCCGGGGAAAGCCCCCGCCCCAGAGCCGGGAGCTGAACAGCCTCCCGCTGGCGCTCCCGCGCCGGAAAGGGAGGATGACCCGCTGAAAGGGCCACAGGAACGCCCCGAAGTCACGAAAGTGATTTTGACCGGGGATCGCCTCCGCAAGTATTTCCCCGATGTGTCCATGACCCCCCGCGAGATCGAGGAAAGCGTGTACTCCGCGCTGGAGGAACGCCGCCAGCGGCAGTTGAAAGAGCAGCAGAAAGCGGCTATTTTCAAGAAAAGCGGCCCGACCCGGTGAGCATCAGCCTGACCACCCCCGCGACGTGCGCCCAAAAGGGCGCTTTTTTTCTGCCCGAAAGCAGGTGACGGCCCGTAGCTGACAAATACTACCATGCCGTCTCCTGCTCCGGGGGGAAAGACTCAACGGCCATGCTTTTGCTTATGCTGGAGGCCGGGATGCCTATTGATTGCGTTCTCACGGCGGACACAGGGATGGAATTTCCCGAAATGTACCGCCATTGGGACAAACTCGATCAGATATTGTATCAGGAGCGCGGCATCCACCTGACGATCCTGCGCCACCCCAAAGGCTTTGAGTGGCTTATGTTCGACCAGCCGAAAGAAAAGCTGAAAACCATTGAAAACCGGGCAAAGCTGGGTGTACCACCCTACGGGAACGGCTGGCCGGGTATTCGTGTGCGCTGGTGTACCGGGCAGCTCAAAACCCATTTGATCGCCAAAGAGGTCAACCGGCTGAAAAAGGCGAAGAACGCCCTGCACTATGTTGGCATCGCGGCGGACGAACCGGCCCGCATTAAGGATGAAATTTATCCTCTTGTGGAATGGGACATCACCGAAGCGGAGGCCCTGCGAATTTGTTATGACCGGGGCTTTAATTGGGATGGCCTCTATGAGATATATCATCGCTGTTCCTGCTGGTGCTGTCCGTTTCAGCGGATAGGCGAGCTGAAAAACCTGCGCAGTTATCACCCGGAACTATGGGCCAGACTGCGCGAACTGGACAGGCGGGCTTTAGACCAATTCGGGCACAGCGCGTTAGGCCGTTTCAAGGATAACTGGAATGTGGAGCAATTAGAACAGCGGTTTGCCGCCGAGGATGCTAAGAGAAAGGAGGCCGAGATGGAAAAGGACAAATCCGAGGAAATCTGCGATTTGCTCAAGGGTGTACCGCCCAAGAATGTGATTATCGCCGTTGACGATCTGCCGCCCAAGACGCTGGAGCAGCACATCCAGGAGCGGCAGGCACAGCAGCAGAAACCCAAGAAGCGCGGTAAATCCCGCTGACCATTTACGTCATATCGGAAATGCGTCTCACGGTGAGACGCATTTCTGATTTTGACGCCAAAAAATCAGAAAGGATGATTTTTTGAACGACTACGAACAAAAAAAGCAAGACCGCATTGACCGCCTCCGTGCCAGAGCGGACAAGGCGCGTACCGAGAGTAGCGCCCTGTATCAAGAGTACACGGATAACAGGCTATAATAGGATGTGCAATTCGGGAGTAAAAATTAGCACGATATGAAAGGGATGTAGAAATGGAGCCAGTAAAAAAGAGGATGCAGACCTGCTGCTTCACAGGCCACCGGCAAATACCGCCGCAAGAACGAGAGAATATCGCTGAAAAGCTGGAAAGCGTCATTGTCAGCCTCTACCAAAGGGGCGTCCGATACTATGGGGCTGGGGGCGCCCTGGGCTTTGATACTGTCGCCGCTCAGACCGTGATCCACTTGCGGGAAAGTTGCCCCGGCATGAAATTGATCCTTGTACTGCCATGCCTGACACAGACAAGAGGATGGGGATCGGGGGACGTAGCAGAGTACAACAGCCTCGGCGGAGGATGGACAGATATACAGACGAAAGCAGAGCATGAATTTTTCAGTGAGTCGGCCTCGGTGTATTTACAGGCGTATAGAGAGGCCCGCGCTGAAATGAAATCTTCTCAACCGGCCCCGCCTGTTGAAACAGCGGTAGACATTCGGGCTTAATGAACGGGAGGGTATATTAACTATGAAAAGTAATAAAGTTCCAATTTTAATATACTTATGTGTTTGGTGTGTAGCGGTTGCAACATTCTGGCTCTTTGGCAACAGTCCACTTGTGATCCTTTATGGTGTAATCGTGTTTAGACTGTTATTGCCGATTGCAACATTTGTCGTATCAGTGATTATAGGAGCAAACGACCATTGGGGCAAATACAAGTGGATTGTTCCGATTGTTTTAGGCTTTATGTATATCATGTGCGGGTATGCTACATTCAGCGTGGCTAATACAATGGCATCAGGTAACATCAATATGCCGGAGTTTAAGTTAGCTTTTCCAGCCGCTATTATATCTTTCGCTGGATTGGCTATTGGTGTGGGAATTGATTGCTTCAAAAAGAGGAAAAAGGCTTAATAAGCAAGCAATATCAATTTTTGAATACAAAATATTCCCTTTAAGAGCGGGACGGTTCTTACCGTCCCGCTCTTTGCATAACAGATTATGCGAAATTTGTCGAAGAAAATACGTCTCACCGTGAGACGCATTTTTCAAAAGCTGTCGTTTTATATAACCTTTTAGGAAGTTTTGGGCGTTCCTGCGGATAATGAGCAAAACCCGATTTTTTTAGATATTAGGGGTAGAAAGGCAGATGGGATAGGAGATTTACCAATGACAAGGTATGAAAAATTCAACGAAATGCTGTTTGAATCCTACTGCAAGAAATCTGTCAGTAACGCCATCAAAAAAGAGCGGCAGCGGAAAACCGCAAAAGGGAAAGTGGAACTATCGCTTTCTGCGTTGACGGATGCCGTACTTTATGCGCTGTCCACAGAGAACGATGGGACAGGCCAGCCGGAAAAGCCGTGCCGAATTTTCAAAGTGCAGGGAATGGATATTCCCATTTACCATGAAAGGCTCAGTCAGGCATTGTCCTATTTGATGCCGCAGGATCGGGAGATTATACTGCTGTATTTTTTCAAGGGGTTGAAAGACGCGAAAGTTGCGCCGCTGTTACATATTAGCCGCCCAACCGTTTCCCGGCGACGAAAAGCCGCCATGAAGCGGCTGCGAGAATTGATGGAGGACTCCACATGAAACGAGTGCCCTTTGCGATCATCCAAGCGGCAAAAAAGTTTGATACTGAAGCTGTCGAATTTGTATTCCGTCATTTTGAGGGTTTTATTGCAAGCCAATGCCTGATTGAATGTGCTGACGGATCTGAAACGACACACCCCCTTGTGGATGACGACCTCTATTATCAGGCACAGATCGCGCTGTTCAGAGCTATCGCCGGTTTTCAATTCCGAGAGCCGCCCAATGACTTTATGCCATAACATTTCCGTTTGGCAGGAGTGCGCCGTGAGCAGCAGGACGCATCCCTGCGGGCCGGAAATGGCCTGTTTCACTACAACTGAATAGGGCAATCAGATACATTCTGTATGCGCGGAGCCGGGCGGCGGGTACGCAGGGAGAATCCCCCGTGAAAGGAGGCTGGACACCGGGAGGACGGAGCGAACACGGCCAGCGCCGCAAAGCAGCTATGGCACAGCAGCAGGCCACGAACCGCATACAGGAACGATGATACTTGCGTCGGCTATGCGTCACAGCGTAGGACGCCCCGCCACGGGAATGGGGGGAGGCACGAAAAATCCTATGGAGCGGCCCTGCCAGCCGCCGTCTGAACCTGCCTTTGTTTTCTATCGTGAACAACCGAATACAGCACCGCCCAACGGTGCGAAATTTGTCGATAATGCGTCTCACCGTGAGACGCATTTTTTCATTGGAAATACGTCTCACGGTGGGACACATTTCACAAAGGAGGGAACTTGACAAATGGCTGATACCATCCGAGCGGAACAGCCGAGAATAGAGACAGAGATTAAGATCGGCAATACAACCTACATAGTGGGAGGGTACTTTGCCTCCAAAGGCGTCACCGTTTCTGAAAAAATCAGAAAATTACTTGACAAGGAAACCAAAACCGTCAACGCTTAAAAGTGACAAAATTTGCACTTTTCCTTGACATTTGATATAATATACTTGTCACAAGGAATGAAACGGTGACTGCCGGATTGGAGGCTATGATGGATAGGCAGTCAAACAAAATCACAGCGGTATATTGCCGCCTCGCCCATTATGATGATGATATGGACAGGGCCACCGCCTGGAATCAAATGGATCAGCTAACCCGGTATGTTTCGGAACAGGAACTGGCAACCCCAGAACTGTTTTGTGATTGGGGCTTTAGTGGCCTTAATGACAAACGCCCGCAGTACCAACGCATGATCCGGGCGATAGAGGCCGGAACGGTTTCTGACCTCGTTGTGCAAGACTATTCCCGCCTGGGGCGCAACACTCAGATGTGCAGTAAATTTGTTGAGATTTTTCTGCCTCGGCATGGCGTCACATTCCATGCAGTTAAAGACAGCATCATTTACACTCCACAGGCGTTGAATGAGCTTGCGGCCCAGCGTGAAGCCATCTATGCTCTTTTCCAGCAGATGCGGCGGGAAAGGGGACGGCGATAATGGCGGCATACACAAAAAACCTTGCAGAAAAATGGACGGCCCTTTATGTCCGTCTCTCCCGCGACGATGAGAACGAGGGGGACAGCAACAGCATTGCCCACCAAATTGAAATCCTCACCAAATATTGCAAAGACCACGGGATAACCCGGCACAAGATTTACAAAGATGACGGATTTTCCGGCACGAATTTTAACCGACCCGGATTTAAGGAAATGCTTTCCGATATTGAGGCCGGACTGGTGGGGGCAGTCATTGTTAAGGATATGTCCCGGTTTGGCCGCAACTATCTGGAGGTGGGGCTATATACGGAAATCCGCTTTCCAGAATTGGGCGTTCGCTTTATCGCCGTCAATGATGGAGTGGACAGCGACGATCAGATGGGCAACGACTTTACCCCATTCCGCAATATCATAAATGAATGGTATGCAAAAGACACCAGTAAAAAGGTGCGTGCTGTTTTCCGCAACAAGGGAATGTCGGGACAGCGGCTGGGCGGCATCGCCCCCTATGGGTATGTCAAAGGAGAGAGCGGACAACTTTTAATTGACGAGGAAACCGCGCCGGTAGTTAAGCTGATATTCCAACTTTGTGTTGAGGGACACGGCACCGGCAAAATTGCCCGGATGCTCAAGGAGCGGGAAATCCCCACACCGGGAACTATCAACTTCCAGAGGACAGGCAGGACAAGCAGATACCACCCCGATGCCCCCTGTTTATGGAGTGAGGAAACAGTTTCGGGGATTTTAAGGCAGGATGCCTATTTAGGCCGGACAACAAACTTTAAGTATTCCAAGCCCTCGTTCAAGAGCAAAAAAACCGTTCTGAATCCCCCGGAAAAGCGTATAACATTTGAGGACACGCATCCGGCGATTATTGACCCGGACACCTGGGAAATCGTGCAGAAGAACAGGGAACAGCGACGACGGCCAATGAAGCAGGATGAAATCGGTTTGTTTTCAGGGCTGGCCGTTTGTTCCGGGTGCGGAAAGCGGCTGTACCATTGTCGGGCAACTTCGCTGAAGCATGAGCAGGAGAGTTACACCTGCGGCACCTACCGCCGCTACCGCAACCAATGTTCCGCACACTATATCCGTGTTGTGGTGCTGGAGGAACTTGTATTGCAAAACTTACAGCGCGTTGTGGCCTATGCGCGGGAGGACGAGGATGAATTTGTCCGGCGCGTGATAGAAAACAAGCTGGCTGTCCAGCGCACGGAACAGGAGCAGTCTAAAAGAAAGCTGGAGAAGCAAAAGCGGCGTATTACGGAGTTGGACGCGATTATACAGAGGCTTTACGAGGACAATGTGACGGGCAAGCTGACAGATGAACGGTTTGCCAAACTGTCCGCAACCTATGAGACGGAGCAGGCAGAATTGAAACAGTCCGTTGAAAGTCTGAGCGCCATTGTGGAAGCCTCCGAAGCGCAGGCTGTCAATATCAAAAGTTTTCTGAAAATCGTAAAGAAGTACACCGAGCCGACAGAACTGACTCCCCAGCTCCTGCATGAATTTGTGGACAAGATTGTTGTCCATGAAGCCGACAAGTCCAGCGGCCACCGCATCCAGCGGATTGACGTACACTACAATTTTATCGGGGAGATTGATTTTTCCCCGGAATATTGCGGATAAAAAGAAGTAACAGCACGGCGCTGTTACACCGTGCTGTTACTTCCCCGCAGATTTACAAAACATTCTTTATGCGTGTAAACCCTTGAATTTCAAGGGTTTCACCCCACAGGGACACAAACTGAACCGAGGGGTGGCAAGCACGGTACGGCAAAAAGGATCTCAGCGTCAGGAGACTTTATTCCCTGCCGCTGAGATTCTTTTTGCTTAGAAAACCTCTGATTTATTCTGCGTCCCTCCCATGGAATGATCTTGTCCATGATCTCCAGAAATTCTTTCCGTCTTGTTCTCCTCTTCCGATAGCTGTATTTCATGTCGCTGATACTCTCCTGTTTCATTTTCTGCCCCCCTTAATATGGATTACCCTGCACAGAGTATTCGTTCACATGATACATCCTCTTTGATGGATGGAAATGTAAGTGTAGCCGATACTTTGATGTCGTTTTATGTTTTTAGAATTCAAAAACTGCATTCTGCGGGTACGGAATATCGCGGGCAGTCAGACCGTGGACAAACTCCAAACAATGTGATAAAATTGACCGACAGAAAGGGATGCGCTGGTCTGTAGGCAGCGCCAACTATGGAGGTTTTTATGTCACAGATGACGAAACGGGCACTGGCTGCGTCGCTGAAAAAGCTGCTCAACCAAAAACCATTGAATAAGATTACCATTAACGATATCGCGGAGGACTGCGGCATCAGCCGCATGACCTTCTACTACCATTTCAAGGACATCTATGATTTGGTGGAGTGGGTCTGTGTTGAGGACGCGGCAAAGATATTAGAGGGCAAAAAGTCTTATGATACATGGCAGGAGGGATTTCTGAACATCTTCCAGGCAGTGCTGGCTAACAAGCCTTTTGTGATGAATGTCTACCGCTGCGTCAGCCGGGAACGCATTGAGCAATACCTGAACCCGCTGATCCGCCAGCTGATCCTGGACGTGGTGGAGGAGAAATCCGCCGGGATGGCGCTGGATGAGGGGGACAAGCGGTTCATCGCCGGCTTTTATGAGTATGCCTTTGTGGGCGTCATGCTGGAGTGGATCGGCGGGAACATGAAGGAGGAACCCGCAGTCATTGTGGAGCGCGTCAGCAGGCTGATCCACGGCAATATCGTCCGGGCGCTGAACGAGTTCCGCTTGGACAAACCCTTACATTCCAATCAAAATGATTAAAAATTAGGCAGAACGCCCGCCATGATGAAATTTTAATCATGGCGGGCGTTCTGTTTATGGTAAACCGCCGGAAACCGCGCTATGATAGGCCCATCAACAAAGAGGACCGCCGAGCGGTTCCGGAAAGGATGTTATGTATGTATTATTCCAGCGGTAACTATGAGGCCTTTGCCCGCCCCCTGAAGCCGGAGGGTATTGAGCACAAATCGGCCTATTTCATCGGCACCGGCCTTGCCGCCCTGTCCGCGGGCTGCTTCCTGGTGCGGGATGCCCAGATGCCCGGCAAGAACATCCACTTCTTTGACCGCGACCCGGTGGCCGGGGGCGCCTGCGACGGGTGGAAGTACCCCGAGATCGGCTACGTCATGCGGGGCGGCCGGGAGATGGACAACCATTTTGAGGTCATGTGGGATCTGTTCCGCTCCATCCCCTCCATTGAGACCGAGGGGGTCAGCGTGCTGGACGAGTATTACTGGCTGAACAAGAAGGACCCCAACTACTCCCTGTGCCGGGTCACCGAGAACCGGGGCCAAGATGCCCACACCGACGGCAAGTTCGCCATCTCCGACAAGGGCGCCATGGAGCTGATGCGGCTGTTCTTCACCCCGGACGAAGCGCTGGAGGACAAGCGGATCACCGACATCTTTGACGATGAGGTGCTCACCTCCAACTTCTGGACCTACTGGCGCACCATGTTCGCTTTCTACGACTGCAACAGCGCCCTGGAGATGAAGCGGTATATGCAGCGCTTCATCCACCACATCGACGGTCTGCCCGATCTGAAGGCCCTGCGCTTCACCAAATACAACCAGTATGAGTCCATGATCCTGCCCATGGTCAAGTACCTGGAAAACCACGGCGTCCAGTTCCATTTCAACACCCAAGTGATGGACGTGCGCTTTGACATCCGGGATGGTCGGAAGGTGGCCAAGCAGGTGGAGCTGCTCCGCGGCGGTGAGCAGGAATTCCTGGATCTCACCGAGGACGACTACCTCTTTATCACCAACGGCAGCAATGTGGAGAACTCCACCATCGGCGGTCAGGATAAGCCCTGCGCATATATCCCCACCCCCCAGCCCGGCGGCTCCTTCGACCTGTGGCGGAAGATCGCCGCCCAGGATCCCGCCTTCGGCCGCCCGGAGAAGTTCTACGGCGATCCCGAGGAGTGCAAGTGGATGGGCGTCACCGTCAACACCCTGGACGACAAGATATTGCCCTACATCAGGAACATCTGCAAGCGGGACCCGTTGTCCGGCAAGGTGGTCACCGGCGGCATCGTCACCGCCCGGGATTCCGGGTGGCTGCTGAGCTGGACCATCAACCGCCAGCCCCAGTTCCACTCCCAGCCCAAGGACCAGTGCCTGGTGTGGCTCTACGGCCTGTTCCCCAACGCGGTCGGCGATTTCGTGAAGAAACCCATGAAAGATTGCACCGGCAAGGAGATCTGCATGGAGTGGCTCTATCACATCGGTGTGCCGGAGGATCAGATCGAGGGGCTGGCCGTCCACAGCGCCAATACGATCCCCACCATGATGCCCTTCGCCAGCGCGTACTTCATGCCCAGGGCCAAGGGCGACCGGCCCGACGTGGTGCCCGAGGGGGCGGTGAACTTCGCCTTCCTTGGAAACTTCGCGGAGACACCCCGCGACACCGTGTTCACCACCGAATATTCCATGCGCACCGCTATGGTGGCGGTCTATACCCTGTTCGATATAGACCGCGGCGTGCCCGAGGTCTGGGGCAGCCTGTACGACATCCGCGATCTTTTGAAGGCGACCATCAGCCTCCGGGACGGCAAGCCCCTCACCGAGATGGAGCTGGGTCTCAAGGAGAAGCTGGCGGTGAAAAAGCTGCTGGATAAGGTCGAAGGCACTGATATCGAAAAGCTGTTGAAGGAGTACCATGTGATCTGAACCGTCAGCAAAGCAGACGTAAACAGCGCCGGGGACTCCAACAGTCTCCCGGCGCTGTTTATGATTTACCCCTGGTCGGCCCCGGCATACAGCAAAGCGTTCACGAGTTGCCCTTGGGTCATCCCGCTTTTTTCTCGGGCACTTATTCCGAGGTGATCGTGTAGTCCTAATAAACAGAAAGGGCGGCAGATGCTCCGCCGTCGCGGCGCTGGGGGCCAATCTGCTCCAGCTGAAGCCCTGTATTGAGGTCCGGAATGGGAAGATGGGAGTAGGGAAAAAATATCGCGGAAGCCTGGAGAAAGTAATGGCGCAGTATGTCCAGGATCGGTTGACTGCCTGGGAACAGGCGGATACGGGGGAGGTGGTGATCGTTGTCCACCCGCCGGCAGACGAGGCGCCTCTGGCTGCCGCCCGCCGGATCTTGGAGGAAGACGGGCGCTTTGCCCAGATCTGGGAAGCGCACTCCGGGTGTACCGTGGCCTGCCACTGCGGGCCTAACACGATCGGCGTCATGTTTCTGCGGCATAAGAACGACATATCGGGGGGAAGCTGATCGGCATGAGTCAAAAAACTGGTGTTGTGGACGTGGGCGGCGGTATGCGGGGAATTTACGCCGCGGGGGTGCTGGACTTCTGCCTGGATGCGGGCATACGGTTCGACGCGGGGATTGGCATATCGGCGGGGAGCGCCAATCTGGCCTCCTTCGCCGCCGGACAGGCCCGGCGCAACCGGCGCTTTTTTGAGACATACTCCCAGCGTGGAGAGTACATGGGCTGGCGGAACTGGCGTAAGAAAGGCTCGTTCCTGGATTTGGACTATATTTACGGAACCTTGAGCGCCGCCGATGGGGAGGACCCGCTGGACTATGCCGCCCTGCTGAACAGCCCAATGGAGCTTTTGATGATCGCCACCGAGGCGCGGAGCGGGAAGCCCCGGTATTTCCCCAAGAAGGCTCTCCGCCAGGACGACTACTGCGTACTGAAAGCGTCCTGCGCAATCCCCTTTGTTTGCAGACCCCAATGGATCGAGGGGCAGCCCTATTACGACGGCGCACTGGTGGACACGATCCCGGTTGAAAAGGCATTCGAGCTGGGATGCGGCAAGGTGGTGTTCTTTCTGACCCTGCCCGAGGACACAGTGCGCACCGCAAAGAAGGACCGTCTGCTGGCCGCCAGTATCCGAAAGGAATATCCCCTGGCGGCAGAGCGCTTGGAACACCGGGCGAGGCAGTATAACAGAGGCATAGCCATGGCGAAGCGGTACGCGGAACAGGGAAAGCTCCTCATCATCGCGCCGGATGACACCTGCGGCGTCACGACCCTGAAGCGGGATCCGGCGTGTATGGCCCAGCTCTACGAAAAGGGGTATCGTGACGGGAGGAAAATTGTCCCGTTTCTTTCCAGCTGACACAGCGACACCTGGAACAATGGATAACGGAAAGAAGGGGACTTCATGCTGCGGCGATCTCAAAATACTGACCCGCATCGTGAGTGGAAATATAAGATTGTCCTGATCTGTGCATGGGCCGCTATTCTGATTTTCTGCTTTCTCAACAGGGAGCGGCTCACCGTTGACGGTGTTTTGTCCTATACGCCCCAGAACACAGCCCTTGCCGCCATATTCATGATGCTCCTGTTCGCCCTCAAAAGTATGAGCGTATTTATTTTCAGCGGCATCCTCTTTGCGGCAAATGGGATTTTGTTCCCGCTGCCAGAGGCGATTGGCCTGAATGTCCTGGGAGCCGGGATCATGATCTCCCTTCCCTACTGGCTGGGGTGCCAGCTGGGGCAGGGAGCTGTAGACCGGCTTGTTCGCAAATATCCTAAAATCGAGGCTTTAAGAGATATACGGACGCAGCATGAGTTCACGATTTCCTTTTTTACCCGCATCATCAATGTCCTGCCCAGCGATATTCTGAGTCTCTACATGGGTACCACCGGAATCCATTACGGGAGGTATCTGGCGGGAAGCCTGCTGGGGATGCTCGCGCCAATCATTACATTTCCAATTATGGGGACAAGCATTACCGATCCCCGTTCCCCGGTATTCCTGATTTCTGCCGGGATTCAACTGTCTATGGGAGCCATATCTATGATTGGCTGCTGGATTTATTACAGGCGCAAAAAAAGGGGTGCGTAATTCCTGTGAAACGGATCATCTGTGGGCTGTTTTCTGTCATTGGTCTGCTGTGTATGTTGTTTCCCAGGCAAATCACAGCTGGCCTGCCCTATGTGTTAGGAGGGGCTATGGCGGCAGCCGGTATACTGTATGGAGTTTCTTATTTCCGAAACCGTCAATTATCAGTGGATCGTTCCGCCGAGCTGGCCAACGGGCTTGTTCTGCTGGTGGTCGGAGTTGTTTGCATGATCCACGGCGCGGAATCCATCGGCCCCCTGGGAACGGCCTGGGCCATGATCGGCATACGGAAAGCGTCAAAATCTTTGTCCCGTGTCATTCAAGCGACACAGACCCGGACACCTTTTGCGGCCTCTTTTGTGGAATTTTTGATACGCTTCATTTTTTCAGTCATGCTGCTGCTCTACCCCGCGGAAAAATTTGAAGGACACATCATTCTTCTTGGGCTGGAATTGATCGCGGTAAGCATCCGGCTAACAAAACAGCTTTCGCCCGCATTGGATGGAGAGGAGTAGCTGTGAGCTCATAAATATTCACCGACAAAGGATGGTTACGATGAAAAACGTTCCTCAAAACACCAAAAAATATTTGCAGGCATCCGGCATTGTGATCGCTGCTGCGGCTGCTGCATCTTTGTCCACCTATCTCACAACAAGGTTTTTGGTGAAAGCGGCTGTTGACAGGGAGGCCCCAAAGGCAATGCAAAAGGCGGGTGAGCTGCTTTCCGGCGTACAGCAGGATAATGCCTTTTTGTCTGAACTGGCTGCCGCTGCAAAAAGGCTGGAAAGCAAAGGACACGAAACCATTGAAATTGTCAGCCGGGACGGCACTAATTTAGTAGGCCACTTTTTCCCCGCCAAAAGCCCCAAGCGCATTATTATCGCCATGCATGGCTGGAGAACATCGTGGGCGTATGATTTTGGCACAATGGCTGACTTTCTGGAGAAACATGACTGCACCGTTTTATATGCGGAGCAGCGGGGCCAAAACAGCAGCGGCGGGGATTACATGAGCTTTGGGCTGGCGGAGCGGTACGACGTTCTGGACTGGATCGACTGGGTAACGGAGAGGTGCGGCGATAAACTGCCGATTTACTTGGCCGGTGTGTCCATGGGAGCGACCACAGTTCTAATGGCGGCAGGCCTTGACCTGCCCGACAGTGTGCACGGGATCGCCGCAGATTGCGGTTTTACGTCGCCGCAGGCAATATGGAAACACGTAATCAACAAAAATCTCCATTTGCCCTATGCGCTCCGAGGGATTATGGCGGATATGATGTTCAAGAACCGGCTGCAAATGAGTACCGATGAATATTCTACGATTGACGCGCTGAGATGCAGTAAGGTGCCGGTGCTGTTTGCCCACGGCACTGAGGATCATTTTGTGCCGATTGGGATGACTTATGAAAACTATGAGGCCTGTGCCGCACCCAAAAAGCTGTTTATTGTCCCCGGAGCAGACCATGGGATGAGTTACTACTTTGATAAAAAAGGCTATGAAGCGGCTGTGACGAATTTCTGGAGAGAGTTCGACGAAAGATAACGGCCAGAAAAGTCAAAGAACAGATTGAACATTTATTGTTCAACACCTCGCTCCATTAAGGATCCTTCTCCTGTGCCATCAAATTCCACACCCTGTCTGCCAGACATATGGTTTTATTTTACGCCAATGATTTCTAACGCTTTTTCCTCGCTGAGTTCTCCAGCCAAGTACTGATCCCTCGCGTCAGTAGCCTGTTCCAGCCATTCGTAGTATTCGCTGTAGCTCAGATCCTTGCTGGATAGCTTCTTGCCGGGATCTCCTGCCCGCTCATACCGCTTATACATCCGCCGCTTGGCCCGGTCAAATTCCTCGATGACCTTTTTACGTTTAGCGTCCAGTCTGTGTTTCAGGGATGGCGCGAGTTCTTTGCAAGTCTTACCATCCTTGAGTTCCCGGTCGCAGTACAGCGTCCTTCGCTTCGTTGCCGGGATGAAATACCGCCCGCAGCACTCGCACAGCGCCACGTTCGGTTTGCTGGCAATGAAATGCACCAGCAGGAAATAGTAGTAATCGGCTATGGAGCGGAAGTAGTACCGGGAGGTCAGCCCATCACCAGCTTCGAAAATCTGGGTGAGCTCCTGCATCCGCAGATAGTCGTATTTGTTCTCAAAATCGATAGGTACACCCTGACGCATATCGCTCAGGACTTGATGAACCTCAAACTGCACACCCATTACCTCAGTCAAGATGGATACGATCTCTTGGCTGGTATCGTAAACATACAGACCGCTCCCATCATCCACAGAAGTGCGGTCCTCGATCATAGCACGGGCCAGGGTTCCATACAGGGGATCCTCATCTTCCCGTTCAAGCGTGTTCACAAGATCGGTGGTAGTATCCAGTATAAATTGGAACACGTTCATATCCGCGTCCTCAATATGTCCCTCATGGGGGATAAATGCGGTGGAGGTGATGATGAGATCAACGACCGTGGCATACGGCCCAAAATCAAGTTCGGAAAACATGATGATCTCATCCTCAACAGTGGTGTCTGCCAAAGAGACCTTGCCGTGTATGGCGGCAAGGTCTCTTTTTAACGTTCCGTCAGGCGTGATAGAGGCATACAGTCCGCAATCGGTTTTCATGGGCGTCCTCCTGTCTGCAAGCATTATTTTTGATTTTCCCGGATAACACTTATTTATTTCAACTGGCAAATCTTTTCTGTATTGTACCATGCAGGGGCAGAAGTTCAAACCCCCTCAAATCAGAAAAGGAGGATTTTGAAATGAACACGAACCCAAACCGCCTGTCCACCATTGATGGCGAAACCCTGATGGGCAAGCCGCTCCAGCCGCTGAACTTCGTGGTGGACACACTGATCTCCCAGGGTCTGCACATCCTCGCAGGCTCTCCCAAGGTCGGGAAGTCCTGGCT
>OFFE01000734.1_pt1 | contig 26317 bp, 20 predicted proteins | sample 1521371 | NCBI WGS metagenome assembly OFFE01 (sample SAMEA3504131, study PRJEB24116) | mouse gut metagenome | biome: mouse gut; feature: mouse-associated habitat; material: faeces | place: Denmark | collected 2011 | reverse complement strand
TGTGTTAGGCACGCCGCCAGCGTTCATCCTGAGCCAGGATCAAACTCTCATGTTTCTGTTTCCTGTTCCTTACGGAATCCGCTTTATCGGATACTTACTGTTTTCGTTCGTCCGTTCTCTCAAACGGTCTGAAATCTTCTTTTTTCCCGTCCGCGCCCTGCGGCGCCCCGGTTTTCGGAATCTTTCAGGGTCTGTTCACTGTTCAGCTGTCAAGGTCCCTCCGGCCTTCCGGCCGGTCTGTACACTTCTGTCCGCCTCACCTCTCAGCATCTCTTCAGAAACATCTCTGCTGTGCCAAGGCGCTTCCTGTCAGTGTACTCTCTGCTGTTGTCTCATCGGCGACAGCTTGTTTATTCTATCACAGCTCTTTGCCTTTGTCAACAACTTTTTTTACTTTTTTGTTTTGATTCATTTTTCAATGAATGCCTGTCCTAGTTTTCAACCGCGACAGCTTATTTATAATATCACATCTGCGCCGGCTTGTCAACTATTTTTTTCTATCTTTTTCATTTTCTTCCATGCGGTTCTGCCACAAAAGTAGCAGTGATCCGCATTGGAATTTCATATTAACACCATTTTTTTATTCTGTCAACACTTATTTCGGGAAATATTTCAGAATCAACAGGAATATAATATTATTTTCATAGATATACGTCAGAAATGAATTTTTATAGATGTCTGATATCACCAGTCTTCCCAGCTCACTGGCGCTGCAGAGTGTGACGAGATAAAATGCAATCCATACAATCAGCATCCCGTACAGCCCGCCGGCGAATAATCCGATAATGCGGTTGACTCCTTTGACCACCGGTATATGGGAAGCGATCCCCAGCAGCCTGGAAATGACATGTACAAACAGCCATGCACTGACAAGCGCTGTCAGGAAGGCGATTCCCTCAACCGCGAAATAAGCCAGCCCCCCTGTTATCTCTTCATAAATTCCGCTCCCCGCAAGGAAACTGTCCGCAGCATTCACAATGTTTTCAAATATTCTGTCCTCCACAGCCTCCGGCAGCCGGATTCCAAGCCCCGCAAGTTCTGCCCGGAAGGCATCTTTTTCCGCGGACACCGGGATATCTGATCCCGCGGAACCCATCCCTGTCTGCATATCCGTGAATCCGAGCGCATCCCCGCACTGCTTCTGCAGAATCTCATAAACAGGTGTGCGCTCCATCAGGTATGCCTGAATATACGGCGTCGCCCGCGAAACAAACGCCATCACGATAATCCAGGATACCAGCGAGTAAATAATCCGCAGGAACCCTTTCCGGTAGCCCGCCAGAGCACTCACAGCCAGCGTTGTTATCACAAATATCATTGCCAGGTTCATATGTATTCTCCGTTCATCCTCCTTACTTCAGTCTGACTTTCTCTGTCGCATGGCTCAGGACAAAAGTATAATCAAGTCCCGATATTCCGGGAATGACTTTGCAGAGTTCCTCCTGGAATTCAGAATAAAATTTATAGATTCCCTGCAATGTATAAATAGCGCATGCATGAGGATTCCGGATACAGATCTCATTGCCGGACAGGAATTCGATGGTTTCATATTCCATGTCAAAATCCTGTTCCATAATCATCCTTCCCCTTGTATCGTATACGGTAAGATGATACGTTACGGTCTCATCCCCGCCCGCCGTCACAACGCCAATATACTTTTCATTGTAGAAAATACTCCGCGCCTGCTTTTCAAGAGGAATCTCCATCACTGCCTGCGGCCGTCTGGCCCCTTCAAAAAGAATGATTTCCGAATCTCCGAACGCGACCATCCGTTCATCAGATGTAAATTTCATTTCCGGAATCACCATATCGGGAAAAGTGCTCACCCCGACACAGTTATCAATCTCGTTCTGCCCGGCTGCGCTGTAATTATAAAAAGCAATCGTGCTTCTGATTCCCGCATCATTGATATCAAGCATGGAAACAGCCAGCCGTATTGCATCGCGTGAAAGCGCAATCGCAACCGGATAACCGCCCTTTTCCCCGTATATGGCTCCGGAGGCAAGATTCCTGCCGCTTTTGTCGTAGAGGGCAAGATGGCCTGTCGCGTCACTCTGCATCAGCACCGCGATTACTCCCTGTTCCGCCACACAGACCTGCGTGACCGGCATGGTTGTCTCAATGCTGCCCTGCAGCCCGTCCGGTGTAAGAATATATATCTGCGTCCCCCTCCTATCATAGATCACAAGATATTCGCCACAGATATCCGTTTCGGGCGAAGACATTTCGTAAGTCTGATTCCAGATCAGTCCGTTTGACGCGTCTGTGTAAAACGCCCCGTCATTGCTGTATTTTAAAATATTTCCCCGGAATTCCTCAAACCGTGTGGCTTCCGTGTCCGAACGCTCCACAGATGACCGCACATCATATGCCTCGTAATGCCGGAGCGAGAAGAATATCCACGCTCCGGCGGCCATGGACAGAACTGCCAGAATCAGTATCGACATCCGCTTTATCACTTTTCTGCGGTGTTCACGGAGTTTCTGCCGGTACTCCTCCATGTCGGACTCTTCCACTGCGCGAAGCCCGTTCCTATTTTTTTCTGCCATAGTTCCTCATTTCCATTTTTCGTGCTGTTTTCCGCCGGCCTCTTTTTCCTGTATCTGCCTTGCCATTGTTCTATTATAGCATGACCGGAAATATGTTTCACTATTTTTTTCAATCGTGCGGCAATGTCAGCCGCTGTCCCGCATAAATGGCATCCGGATCCTCAATTCCGTTTGCATCGCACAGCTTCTTAAGCATGGCGGTTGTCTGGTAGATTTTTCTGCAGATTCCGACGAGACTGTCTCCTTTCTGCACGATATAATACCCCTGCTCCAGGCTGGTCTGCGCCTCTGCCGCCTGTGCGGTCTCTTTATCATCCGTACCCGCGGAATCTGCAGGCTCCTTCTGCTGTCCGTCACCATCCGGCTGAGCTCCATCTTCCCCCTGGGAAATACCGCCGGACGCCGTCTGATCCGCTGCACTTCCGCCGCCTGCCTGCGTCCCTGTCTCTCCGGTTCCGCCGGACGGCTTTTCCGTTCCGTTCCCCGCTTCCGTGGATACTGGTATTTCTGCCTCCGCAGCAGAGTCCGCTTCCCCGGCTGCGGGATCTGCTTCCCCGGCTGCGGGATCCGCCTCGTTTTTCCCTGCTTTCTGTTCCGCCGGATTCCCCTCTTCCGCTTTCCCGGTGGAACCGCTTCCTGACGCAGTTTCCGCTGCCCGCTCTGTCTCCTGCCGCTGCACATTCCCGGCAACTTTTTCTATTTTTATCCGGTCCGTTTCTGCCGTCTGCTCTGTAACTTTGGGTTTTTCCTGATTCATTCTGGCAATGGTTTCTTCCATCTCGTTCATTTTCCGTGAATTGAGATATGCCGTTACCCCCAGCGCGCAGACTACCATCAGCAGCAGAAAAGAGGAGGCATACGACGAAACCGTCTGCTTTTCCTCCCGTTCCAGCACCTGTTTCCGGTATACTCCCCTGCCGGCCTTTTCACCGGTCCGTCCATCACGCCGCCTCTCCCGGCTGTCCGGTTCCCACAGACCTGACCGTTCCCGTTTTCTCTCATTTACATTACCTGTTTCCTGTGTACCATGGCCTGAAAAGCTGAAATCATCCGCGGATATCTCTTCTTCCCCCGCGCCATCCTCTTTCCCCGGCTGCCCGTCCTCTTCTTTCCCGTTTCGCTCCGGACGGGCAGACCCACCCGGAAACGTATTGTTATCCCCGGATCCATATGCTGCTGCATACACCGGGTCATCCATATATGCCGGATCCCGTTCCGCCCGGCCGGCATCATCCGTATGCATGACGGAATCTGTTTCCGGATCATCCGGATATCCGGTTCCGGCGGTATCCGCCCTGTCCCGGCCGGGGTGTCCGGCGCGTTCCGAATGAAGCGCATCTTCCCGTGCAGCGCGCTCTTCTGCTTTTGCAATATGCCGCTTCAGCCAGTCGGAGGCGTCCTCCTGTATTCCTGCGGGACCGTTGTACAGAGCTCCCTCCGCCCGCCGCTCTCTTTCCGGCTCTCCCAGGCCGTCCTCTTCCTCCAGCTGCCACACCGTCGTTTTCCGCTCCGCAGCTGCGCTTTTATCGTAATATATGTAAAACCCTTCCCTCCGGTACAGATGTCCGCTCCGGCTGCCGTAAAATGCCTCCTCCTGTTCCAGCGTATCCATCAGGAACAGAACCTGACGCTCTCCACCGAAATGATTCTGATGCAGCTTCTCAATACGCCCCGTCAGGTTCGGAAATTCCCCTTTGTTGTCCATCGCCCAGCCCACAATCACCATGCTGTCATATTCATGTCGCAGCTGTCTGTATATATAGGCCCAGGTATGGTCATTCCACACGGGTATCTCCCCGTCAAAGTCCATTTCCGGAAGCAGGATTGCCGCTTCCACAAACGTGCACTGTTTTCCGGTATAATTTTCGAATCTTCCAAGCAGCACATATGCCGTTTTCTCCGACTCGCTTTCAACAGGATGCAGAAACCGGTATGCCTCATCCTCCACATAAATCCGGTCTCCGATATCCGGACGTCCTATCTGCTTTATGTCTTTCGGCAGTGCTTTTTTCTCTGCACCATCCCGGCTCTCTTCCCGAATGATCTCTATCATGTGCAAAATTCCCCTTTCTGTCGCCGTCCCCGGCACTCATTCAAGGAGAATACTAGCACAGCATGTCCGAATAATTTGGTGGATTATGGTCTGTTTTCCAAGAATATTTCGACAAAATGATGCTCTTACAGCTCTGTGCGGCCTTCCAGCGCGCGCAGCAGCGTCACTTCGTCTATGTATTCCAGATCACCGCCCACCGGCACCCCGCTTGCAATCCTGGTTACCCGGATTCCCGCCGGTTTGATCAGCTTGCTGATATACATCGCCGTCGTCTCCCCCTCCAGACTGGAGTTGGTGGCAATGATAACCTCATTCACTTCTTTCGTGAGACGCTGCATCAGCTCCTTTAGTCTGATGTCATTCGGCCCGATTCCCAGCATCGGTGAGATCGCACCGTGCAGCACATGATACACGCCTTCATATTTTCCCGTTTTCTCGTAGGCTGCAAGATCTCTTGTATTTTCCACTACCATAATGACTTTGTGATCCCTCGCGCCGTCCCGGCAGATCGGGCACAACTCCTCGTCGGTCAGTGTATAGCATTCCCGGCAGTACCGGACATTCCGCTTTGCATCCGTAATTGAAGCGGAAAGCGCTTCCACCGCATCCTCCGGCATATTCAGAATATGAAATGCGAGCCGCTGCGCGCTTTTAGCCCCTATGCCCGGAAGGGCGGATAATTCCCGGATCAGTCTGCTGATCTGTCTGCTGTAATATTCCATAGCGTTTCCCCTGCTTCTTTTCAAGTCGCATGTACAGTGAACAGTAACATATTACCCGATAACCTGTTTTTTTACAAGCACAAAACCTTTGCCTGCAATTCCTGCGCGTGATACAATAAGAAAAACAGGAGGAACAGACGATGATAAAAGAAACGATCGCAACCATTCCGCTGATGGACGCTTTCGGCGCAGGAGACGAATGCCCGTTCTGCTTTCTGGAGCGCGAAGCGGAACAGCACGCTATCTCCTTTATTCTTGGTTCTGCCTATATGGAGGACGATATCCGCGAAAAAACCGATGACGCCGGATTCTGCCGTCATCACTTTAAAATGATGTACGATTACGGCAACCGCCTTGGCAGCGCGCTTATTCTCTCCACGCACTTAAAAAAGCTGAATCTCGAACTTGGCGGAGAACTGAGGAATTTTTCCCCAAAAAAGTCCGGTCTGCTGAAACGGATGAAGCGGACCGATGTAAAAAACGTGGAGGCGAAAACCCCGCTCGGCGCGTGGATCCGCAGAAAAGAAGCTTCCTGCTACGTCTGCGACCATTTTCGCGATATCTATAACCGCTACCTCGATACTTTTTTTGACCTTTACCGGAAGAACAGCGACTTCCGCGAAATATTCGGAAAAAGCAGAGGCTTTTGCCTGCCGCACTTCGGGGATCTTGTTGAAACGGCTGAAGATAAACTGAGCGAGGATCAGAAAAAGGAGTTTTATCCGAAAGTTTTTGCACTGATGCAGGATAATATCGACCGTGTACAGAAGGATGTATCCTGGTTCGTCGAAAAAAATGATTACCGGAACAGGGATAAAGACTGGGGCAGCGCCGCAGACAGTATCCAGAGAGCGATGCAGAAGTGTGCCGGAGGATATCCGGCGGACGAAACATTCAGGGTAAAGCCATGATCATCTGTGGCGGCAGCGATCTGCCCGCTTTGCAATGTACGGACAAATCTCCGCAGCCACCGGATTTTTAAAACGGAAGTCCTCCGGGGATTCCCATACCGCCTGTGATTTTTGACATGGAATTCGCCGAAAATTCTTCCAGCTGGCGGAGGGCTTCGTTTGTCGCCGCCATAATCAGATCTTCCAGCATCTCAATATCATCCGGGTCCACAACATCCTCAGAAAGCTTTACTTTTGTCACCTCGCGCTTTCCGGAAACTGTCACTTCCACCGCCCCGCCTCCGGCAGCTGCCGTGATCTCTTTTTCCTCAAGCTCCTTCTGGGCTTCCTCCATCTGGCGCTGCATCTTCTGTGCCTGCTTCATGAGGTTATTCATATTTCCGGGCATCCCGCCTCCAAATCCACCTCTTTTTGCCATTTAAAAATCCTCCTCTTCTATTTCAAACTGTATCAGCTGTGTCAGATCCGGATAGATTTCCTCTCCCGGCTGTCCGGTATCGTTGTACTTTACCTGTATCGCGATTTCCCTGCCGGTCCGCTCTGCCATCACCGCTTTCAGCTCATCCTGACAGCCGGAACGGTTCTCTGAGACATACGTGTATGCATTCTGATCGTCAAACACCAGCAGAAGCGTATCATCCTGGCCAAGGGATTTTACCGCTTTTCTGAGGTAATGAGCCGTAATCCCCGGAAAGCCGGACAAAATCCCGTTCCAGCCGGCAATCACCTGTCTGATATCATCCGGAACTGCCTGCGGGAGCTTCGCTTTTGCCGGCGGACTGTCCTCCGCCTGACCGGATGTTCCGCGCAGGCTTCCATGCTCCGCAGGCACAATACCTTTTTCCAGCTTCTTTTCAATGCGGCTGATACGCTCGGTCAGGGAATCGTGGTCTGTTTCCATCTCAGGTCTGCAGAGACGTATCAGTGCGATTTCAATGAGAATCCGCTTCTGTGCCGCGTACTTCAGCTCACTGGAAAGTGTGGAAAAAATCCTGATATAGCGCATCAGAATCTCTGGATCCACCATCTGCGCCTCCTCCTTCAGAAGCGTCAGGTTCTCGGAAGACATATCCAGAATATCCTCCATATCGTCAGAGCTTCCGATAAGCAGCAGATTGCGCAGATACCAGGTAAAATCCGTGACAAACTGCCCCGGTTCCCGACCTTCCATGACCATATTTTCCACCGTACCGACCGCTCCCGTGACGTCGCCGGACAGGATCCTGCGCAGCAGACTGCTGAACACCTCCGTATCCACGGCCCCCAGCGTCTCCAGAACTTTATCGTATGTAAGCTCCTGCCCAAGATAAAATGCAATGCACTGGTCAAGCAGGCTTAACGCATCCCGCATGGAACCGTCCCCCGCTTTCGCGATATAGCGCAGCGCCTTTTCCTCCGCCACAATCTGTTCTTTCTCCGTCAGCTCCCTGAGGCGGGCTGTTATCGTGTCGATTGTGATCCTGCGGAAATCATACCGCTGACATCTCGACAGAATCGTGACCGGTATTTTGTGCGCCTCAGTCGTCGCCAGAATAAAAATGACATAGGACGGCGGCTCCTCAAGCGTTTTGAGCAGCGCGTTAAAGGCTCCTATGGAAAGCATATGAACCTCGTCAATAATGTATACTTTATATTTTCCCTCTGTCGGCCGGTACCCGACCTCTTCCCGGATCTGCCGGATGTTATCGACACCGTTATTGGAGGCGGCGTCGATTTCCACGACATTCATGGAAGTCCCCGCCGCAATTGACCTGCAGACACTGCACTCACCACAGGGCCCTCCGTCCGAGGGATGCACGCAGTTTACTGCCCTGGCAAAAATTTTTGCAACTGTCGTTTTTCCGGTTCCTCTCGTCCCGCAGAAAAGATAGGCATGTCCGATCCGGTCTGCATTTATCTGATTTTTCAGTGTCGTGACAATCGCTTCCTGGCCTTTCACATCCTCAAATCCCTGCGGCCGGAATTTACGGTACAGCGCCGTATATGACATGCCCCGTTCCTCCTTTTAATCGCCGAAGCTGATTCCGGTGCGTTTTGCCTCTTTGATCATCTGGCTGTTCGGCTCGACCATTTTTAATTTCCCTGCCACATCCGCGAGAGGCACGCGTTTCGTCTTACCGTTCACCATCCCGATCATATAGCCGTAGTCCTCATCCATAATCGCTTTCGCGGCAGCCGCCCCGAGTCTGGTGCAGAGCACGCGGTCATACGGACAGGGACTGCCTCCGCGCTGTGTATGTCCGGGAACCGTCACACGCACTTCCACCCCCGCTTCCTGCATAATGCGGTCCGCAATCTCGTAAGACACCGACGGATATTCACGCTTTGCGAGCTTTTCCTTATACTCTTTTTTGGAGAGCGCCGCATCTTCTTTTGAGATGGCCCCCTCAGCCACTGCCAGAATCGTAAATCCTTTTCCCGCCTTTGTTCTCTTATTGATCGCCCTGATAACCCTGTCAATATCGTACGGTATCTCCGGCAGAAGAATGATATCGGCGCCGCCCGCGATACCCGCATAAAGCGTCAGCCAGCCGACTTTATGTCCCATAACCTCGACGATAAAAACACGGTTGTGGGAAGCCGCCGTCGTGTGGATGCAGTCTATGGCATCCGTCGCAATGTTAATGGCACTCTGAAAACCGAAAGTCACGTCCGTCCCGTATATGTCATTGTCAATGGTCTTGGGAAGGTGAATAATGTTCAGCCCCTCCTCGCGCAGCAGATTGGCCGTTTTCTGTGTGCCGTTTCCTCCCAGGATCACCAGGCAGTCAAGATTCAGCTTGTAAAACGTCTGCTTCATGGCCTCGACCTTATCCAGACCGTTTTCATCCGGCACCCGCATCTGTTTAAACGGCTGTCTGGACGAGCCAAGGATCGTTCCTCCTTTTGTGAGAATTCCGGAAAAATCCGCGGAGGTCAGAAGACGGTAGTTTCCGTAAATCAGCCCTTTGTAGCCGTTCAGGAAACCATATACTTCCAGTCCCTCCACATTTTCGCTCAGTCCTTTCACCACGCCGCGCATGGCCGCATTCAGCGCCTGACAGTCCCCGCCGCTTGTCAGCAATCCGATTCTTTTCATCTGCTATTCCTCCTGTGATCGTGATGTTATTCGTTACGGTCCACACCAGAAGGGCTGAAAATCATCAGAATCTGACCAGGGTGTGAGCTGTAACCATTGTCCATATCAGATTTTACGCTTTTCAGGTGGATTTTGCAACAGATTTCGGCAGAAGCTCCTTTTCCCATTCCGCCTCCTTAAACCCGGTGAGCACGGTCTCATCCTTGACAACTATGGGGCGCTTTACCAGCATTCCGTCCGTGGCGAGAAGATCATATTTTTCCTCTGTCGTCATTTCCGGCAGCCTGTCTTTAAGCTTCAGCTCTTTATAGCGCATTCCGCTGGTATTGAAAAATTTTTTAATGTCAAGTCCGCTTTTTTCATGCCACTCTTTTAATTCCTGCGCGGTGGGCCGCTCATCCCTGATATGGCGGTCCTGATACGCGATATCGTGTTCCGCAAGCCATTTTGCAGCTTTCCGGCAGGTGCTGCAGCCGGGATACTGTACAAATAAAACATTCATTCTTTTCTGTTCTCCTTTTCTTTTTATCCGGATTATAATACAAATGAGGAGAACAATACAACCCTTATTGTACGCCGGACGCCGCTTCTGCCCTGAGAACTTCTGACACAGCCTCTTCCACCGCATCATACCGCCTTCCCCCGATCTGCTCCAGCAGACTTTTTAAGGGATCTGTGCCGCTTCCCAGAACCATCTTCACAACTGCAGGCGAAAATCCACTCACCAGTGCGACGCCTGACTCATTCTTCTTTACGGGTACTGTTACGGTCCGGCTGCAGATATTCCAGAACACGAGGCGCGGAAGACTGTATCCACATGCGGCATAGCGCTTTGCGATTGTCTGAAAAAGCGTCTCTCCCCCGCTGTATTCCGCACAGGAATCAAATTCCATGTCGGACAGTATCAGAACAGTCCGCGGAAGCTCTTCCTGACGCATCCTGCCCGCCACCGCGGTTTTAAGAATCAGGTCAAATACCGCCTCAATATTCGTGTTTGCGACCTCATTATAGCGGCCTGCAATTTCTATTTTTTCCCGCAGGGACGACGCCTGCCCAAGGTATACAAACTGCGGGCGGGAACTGAATGTAATATAGCGGTCTTTGAAAGCTCCCTCGCAGCGCTCGGAAAAATAGATTGCCATCGCATCCGCCACATCCAGACAGCTCACTCCCGTATCGCCGACACGTGCGTTCATGCTGCCGGAACCGTCAGCAACACAGATCGTCGTCCCGTTCCCGCACACATAATCCGGCAGGGCTTTCCACATTTCCTCAAGCGCCGGATCCACGTCCGTTTTCAGAAAACGCATCCATTTACTCTGATCGCAGTAGCGGTGAACAATGTCATGCGGATAGAGAACACCCGCGTGAATCGTCTCCTCCCCTCTCTTAAGCTTTTCCAGATACGCTTTTCTTCGGGCACCGTCATGCCGCAGAAAAGCTTTTCTGTAGATCAGACCGGCACGCGAGGGCACTGCGGCATAATCAATTTTGTCCCACGCCCCGCTGCTCATGGATACCTCCACAATGTTCAGACAGGAGCGCAGGCCGGAAAGTGTCCTGCGGTATTCCCGCGCAGTCATTCCCAGTCTGTCGGCCAGAATACGCGCCCGGCGCTTTGTCTCCGGCGAAGAGGCATTTTCAGACGGCAGCCATTTTGCCAGAAGCGAAACCGGCCTGTGTTCCTGCATATTGCAAAGGTCTTCCGCAAGCTGGCGCCGTATCAGCGCCGCCGCCTCGTCCGCAAGCGCTGTGGAGAGAAGTCCTGTGAGATGATCCCACCGGCTGTATACCGGAATCAGGGGAAGAAGCGCTGCCGCCACATCCCTGTGGAATTTTGCCAGATAGTTCAGGCAGATCAGAAACAGCCGCCGCTCGCCAGGGCCTTCCCGCACATCGGCTGCATAAAACAGCCATTTTACAGCCAGCAGCTTTTCCTCATAATAGGCTTTTATAAATTTATCCAGAATCTGCTCCTCGTTCATGCTGCGCATCGAGGATATTGCAAAATGAATATCGGCCAGCGCCTTTCCGGTGGTGCGGTAACCTGCCGCCCCGTTTTCTGTCCTGCAGATATCCGCTGTCTCCCCCAGCACGGTTTCCGCCGTCCGTAAAAATCTTTCCATCATTGTTTCCGCACCTCCGTTCTGCACACATTCCGCAATGGGGATGGCAGGATTCGAACCTGCGACACCGCACTTATCAGGTGAATGGATATTGCTGTCAGTATCTTTGACAAGATACATTTTTTCGTGCTCTACCCGTCTGAGCTACATCCCCGCAATTGATTTTCTGCATCTTTATCATAATCCCGCAGTCTCTCTCTGGCAGTAAAAAAACAATGCGATCTTACTTTTCTGACTAAGGTTTCCGATAATTGTGCAGCGCCAGCCTGATTCTGCGGCAGACCTCCTGACGCAGCTCAAGCGGCTCCAGAACAATCGCACTGTCCCCGAGCGAGAGAATATCGCGTATGATCTCCTGCTCCTCCATCGCGGAATAGCGGACTTCCAGAATATATTTCTGCTCCGCCTTATCGTAGAGCGCCTCTCTGCTGTAGTAGGAAAAAATACGGAAGCACCTCTCAATCACATGCTTTACCGGTTCCACATCAAGAACGGCAAGCCGCATATTCCGGCGCATATAATCCGCATAATCATCCGCAATTCCTTTTCCGGACACGCTGGTTTCTGTAATGTTACGGATATTATCCAGCCGTATTTTCAGATACCGTTCCTGATCCGGATCCCAGACACAGATACGGTACTGATCCTCCAGGTATATGTATTCTATTTTTACCGGAAATACCAGCCAGCCGGACAGCATCCTCCCGTCTTCCACCACGCAGTCACAGACGACAGCCATCTCTGTCCTGATTGCCCGGAAAATGAGCGATAACTGTTTTTTGAAGTCTGCACATCGCGGTGCGGCGCCGCGCTCATACCGGTTGCGGATATCAAAATCTGCAAGGCTCCATTCTTCTTCCACGCGATCCGTGGCAAGGCGCAGCTTTTCCATGGTTTTTTCTGTCAGAAAATAGCGTTCATACCCTGTATCACACAGCGTTTTTGCCGCCTGCTGCTCAATCCGGGTCATCCGCACCGGAAAGCCGTATGGAAGCACCGGCACAAAGCGTCCGCTCTCCTCCCGGAATACGGCTGACTCCCCGTCTTTCGTGGAAAACAGGGCCTCCAGCACCTCAAAATCCACTTCGCCCGTTCCCTCCCGGGAGAAAATGCGTTCCACTTCTTCCCTTGTATACACAGCCGGAGCTTTCAGCATTCCGGAAAGCATTTCATAATATTTATTTTCCATCTCATGGAAGAGCTTCATATTTATCCAGCGCCTTTCTCCAGTTTCCCGCAATCCGCCGCTCTATCCGGTACTCCCCGCTGCCGGCCACCTCCGCCTGTTCCCCGAAACTCCGTATCCAGGGGACCATCTCAACCGGGTCGCGCACCAGAATCGTGTAGCGGTAAACACCTTCCTCCAGTATTTCAATCTTCCCCCCGTGCCCTTCCCTGCGCAGACGGTTCAGCAGCACCCGTTCCTTTCCAGCGCCGGACCGGAAAAGAATCTCCACCTGCGTCAGGCCGTTATTCACACCCGAAATACTCCAGCATTCACGGCCCGCCTCACAGCGTAAAACGGCGTCCTCATACCGCCCTTGACCGGCAGACTCCCCGTCCCGGACTTCTGCCAGCCGGTCAAGCCGGAGCTCCCTGACCCGCCGGACTGATTCATCATAGCAGTGAAGGTACTGTCTGCCGTAAATGCTGTCGTGAACCACTCTGACGGGCAGTACTGTAAATTCATTTCCTCCCGGATACATCCTGACGGTCAGATACCGCCTTTTGCGCACCGCCCTGAGGATATCCAGCAGGATCCCGTTATCCAGCAGCTGGAACAGATGATTCTGCCGGAAGAAAAACGGCCGCTTTTCCTCTGTATTTCTGTGTCTCTCGCAGCTGAGGTAAAGCTTTAATTTTCTCCGCAGAAAATAAAACGGCATCTCAATGGGCAGAACATTCTCAAGAAACTCCAGATAATCGCAGATATCCTGCAATTCACCGTCGCTGAATCCTTCCCAGAGATCCCGGTTCACCGAATAAAAGACATTCCGGCCCTCTTTTTCAGCCAGTATGAGTCCGGCCTCCTGAAGCTCCTCCAGCTTTATCCGCAGATTATCCTTTGTGAAGCAGACCTCCCCGCTCGCATCCGGGAGCCGCGCAAGAAGCTGCGGCAGCGTCATGACTCCATATCTGTACAGTATCTGCTGTACGTAAAAGTACGACAAAATATCAAGCAGGGTGAATGATTTATTGCGGTATGTCTCCGCCAGATGATTTTGGGGACCGTTCAGCCAGTCGGGGCAGCAGTACTGAAGCACTTTTCTGCCGACACGGCGCTTCCGGATAAACCCCTGTGGAAGGTAGGCATTGATCCTGCGCTGCTCGTTGTCATATTTTCTTCCGCTGATTCCCATTTCCACAAAATCATCGCGCGAAAAACACCCGAAAATATAGATATCCCGCAGAATATGGCGGATATTGCCGTAATCGCGGATCAGAAGATTTGATTTATTCAGTGCCATCACGATTTCCCCCTTACCGGACACAGAATCCGTAAAATGCCACCCCGCGCAGGCACACAGTGTGCACTCCCTGAAATCCATGGAAAAATCCCGCAGCCCGCACCGCCGGTTTTCATGATTGCCTGTTCCCGACTGTGTGAGCTGCGGTATCTGTACCGCATCTTATTTGTTTATGAGACCCGCATCGTGCCCGGGAAAGTTTGTCTGTGATCAGGGCTCCCCGTCCTGTATCGCGCCGGTATCCACGAGTTCCCCGAGTCTGTGTTTCACGCTGTCCGCCGTCCCCAGAATCAGATCCGCCGAGGCCGCGATCTCTTCCGTCGCCGCTGCAAGTCCTTCGATTCTTCCGTTGATCTCAGAGACCGTTGTCATGAGCTGTTCCGTGTCCTTTAAGATCTTTCCGATGGATTCTATGATCTTTTCCTGGCTGTGATTGCTTCTGGTCGCCGTATCCCTTGAACCCGTTGCAAGATGATTGATCTCATCTGCAACCACGGCAAACCCACGACCGGCCTCCCCCGCCCTTGCCGCCTCAATGCTTGCATTCAGGGCGAGCAGATTGGTCTGGGAAGCGATCGAGACGACCTCCGCATTATTCTGCCCGAGTTCCACGAGAAGCGCATTGATTTCCTCCATTGCACGGCTTAAAACATCACAGAACCCGGAAACCTGATGCATATCAGCGGAAATACCCGAACTCTCCTGTGCATTGCTGGCATTTCCGACCGCCATGTTATCCACCGCCTCATACAGACCGGCAAATTCCTGATTGATCTCATTGACCGTCATGATAATCATTTCCTGGCGCTGCTTTGCCTCGTCTTTTTCCCCACGGATCTCTTCCGCCAGGGCCGCCTGCTGTTCGCGCTGGATTTCAACCTGATGCTTCATATAATAAATACAGTTTTCTTTCTGGTTAAAACCGTTAAAGATGGCAGCCGCCATGTCCGCACAGCTCGCATAACCGCAGCAGGAACAGTTGATATGCTGTTCTTCTCTGGTGTTTTTATCCATACTCCGGTAGATTTCCTGAATCTGGGCGTCCGTCGGAACCCGGTAACTACAGGAAGCGGACAGATCCGTGTAAGTGCGCAGATAATCTTCCAGTCTCAGCTTTGAAAACTGTCTGTTGAGCCGCTTAAGCCGCTGTTTCGGCGACATATTTTCTGACCAGGCGCTCAGCCTTCTGTTCTTTTTCGACTGCTCACGGATCTGCAGAAGCTGGCTGAGCGCACTGTCTGTTTTCGCAAGTTCCGGCTCTGTCGCCGTACCGCAGAGACACCCGTCAGAACAGTTGAGCGCGTCAAAAAACAGGTATGGAAGCTTTCCCTTCGCAATCCGCTCTTTATTTTGTTCCAGATATTCATACAGGTGTTTTTCCCCCTCGATCTGGCGGATAAACACATTCTCTCCCAGAAACCAGTATACATTTTCCTTCAGCCCGCCGGGCGTCGGATAAATCGAACCCAGACCATACTCCGTCTCATCCGTACAGGGCTCCCCCTTAATATGATGCTGCCTGACATAACGCATCAGATGCTCAAAGGTGACATTATACTGGATCATCCCCTTATTCTGCGGCTCTTCCATCTCGAGCTTCTTGGCGATACAGGGACTGATAAATGCAAATTTATCCTGTATCCCCATCTCTTTCCGCGCATAAATCGCCGCGCACATCATCGGACTCTGCACCGGAAAAAGCTTCGGAATCAGCTCCGGCGCATAGCGCTCTATGTATCCGACCACAGCCGGACAGGGCTGCGAAATGCCTCCTGTAAAATGATTGTCATGAATATAATTCAGATAACCCCACGTCGTGATATCTGCCCCGAAAGATACACTCAGAATGCGACTGACACCCGCTTTTTTCAGCCCGCCCAGCACCGCTTCGTATTCCTGCGGGTAATTCGCCTTAAATGCCGGAGCCACGAGCAGCGATATACGTTCTCCGCGCCCTAACGCCTCAAAAAAAGCCTCTGTGTCATCCTGATACTCTCTCGCTTTATGTTCACATACGTCAAAACAGGCTCCGCACCCGATACAGCGCTCCCCATCGACGTCGATCCGGTTCCTGCCGTCCGCCTCATGTGAGACGCAGGCCCCCATACAACTGCACGCGCCGATGCATTTGTTGCACCCGATGCACCGGTCATTCGTAAAAACAAGTGACTGTCCCTTCATACTCATTGCGGTACCTCCAGAGTCGTAACGATTCAGACCGGACCGTTACCCGGAATCTTTTGTTTTCACTGTAACACATATTTCAGAAATCTGTGGAAAAATACCGTCCCGGCGTTCTTCCCGTACTTTCTTACCAGTAAAGAATACCATAAAATACAGCTTTTTTCCATCTGAAAATTTCAATAAAAATTCCGGGTTTTTTCCTGCATTCTTCCGACTGCACAGCCGCTCTCCCTGCTTTGGTCCGCATGAGTGTTTTCAGATCAGAAGGATTTTCGCAGGCATCTCAGGCCCGTCTCTCCACGCGGGCAATGTCAACCGGAGTCAGGGTATCCAGCGCCGTCTCAAGACTTAATGCCAGTGCGTTCGCCGTATCCATTGCCGTGATGCAGCAGACCCCCGTCTCGATCGCATTCCTGCGGATTAAAAATCCGTCCCTGTTTTTATCGCCGTTTCCCTGTGTCGGCGTGTCGATGACAAGATCTATCCGGTGTCCCAGGATAAGATCCATCACATTGGGCGACTCCTGGGACAATTTATTTACTTTTCGCACGCTGACCCCGTGTTCGCTGAGATATTTTGCAGTGCTCCTGGTCGCATAAATAGTATAGCCCAGGGCTTCAAAGCGTTTCGCAACCCCGACTGCCTCCGGTTTATCCGCATCTTTTACCGTCATAATCATCTGCCTGTATTTCGGAAGCGTCACGCCCGCCCCAAGGAAAGCCTTGTAAAGCGCCTCATTAAAGGTCTCTGCGATCCCAAGACATTCTCCGGTGGATTTCATCTCCGGCCCAAGGGATATCTCTGCCCCGCGAAGCTTTTCAAAAGAAAATACCGGCATTTTTACCGCAAAATAATCCGCCTCGGGCTGCAGCCCTGGCGCATACCCCATCTCCCGAATCCGTTCCCCTGTCATGGCCCTTACCGCCAGCGGCACAATGGGGATTCCTGTCACCTTGCTGATATACGGCACGGTACGGCTGGAGCGGGGGTTCACTTCAATGACATAGACAGATTCGCCGCACACGATAAACTGGATATTGATAAGCCCGACTATATGAAGAGCCTTTGCAAGCCGTTTTGTGTATTCCTCTATCGTCTGCTTTGCCTTTTCGGATATGCTCCTTGCCGGGTACACGGACACACTGTCTCCCGAGTGGATGCCTGCGCGCTCAATGTGCTCCATAATGCCGGGAATCAGGATATCCGTGCCATCGCAGATCGCATCCACTTCAATCTCCTTTCCTTGCATGTACTTATCTACCAGTATCGGGTGTTCCTGCGCGACCTGATTGATAATCCCTATGAATGTGTCGATATCCTGGCCGCTCACAGCTATCTGCATCCCCTGCCCTCCCAGCACATAGGACGGTCTTACCAGTACCGGATATCCGAGCCTTTTTGCGGCGTCCTTCGCCTCCTGCGCCGTGTAGACTGTCTCCCCTTTCGGGCGTGGAATCCGGCACTGCTCCAGTATCCGGTCAAAAAGCTCCCTGTCCTCCGCCGCGTCCACATCCTCCGCCGCGGTTCCGAATATGGTTACTCCCATCTCTGTCAGCGCCTGCGTCAGCTTGATTGCCGTCTGCCCGCCGAACTGCACGACTGCCCCGTCCGGCTTTTCCAGCTCCACGATGCTCTCCACATCCTCCGGGGTCAGCGGCTCAAAATAAAGCTTGTCAGCAATGTCAAAATCCGTGCTGACCGTTTCCGGATTGTTGTTTACAATGATTGTCTCATATCCTTGTTTCTTAAATGCCCAGGTGCAGTGCACGGAGCAAAAGTCGAACTCAATTCCCTGTCCGATTCGGATGGGTCCTGAACCGAGAACAAGAACTTTCTTCTTGCCGGATGTCTGCCTGACCTCATTCTCCCCTCCATATACGGAATAATAGTACGGTGTCTCTGCGACAAACTCTGCGGCACACGTATCCACCATCCTATAGGATGCCCTGATACCGATGTCATAACGCATCTTCCGGATTTGTTTTTCCGTTTTCTCCGTCAGCTTTGCAATGACGGAATCCGGGAACTCCATGCGCTTTGCCTCCCACAAAAGCTCCGCATCAATCGTTCCGCCTTTTACGCCCTTAAGTCTCTGCTCCATCCTTACCAAATTAGCAATCTTATCTATAAACCATCGGTCAATCTTTGTTACGCCGCATATCTCGTCATCAGAGATTTCATGCCGCAGCGCCTCCGCGATCTTCCAAATCCTCCTGTCATCCACAATCCGCAGCTCTTCCAGCATCTCCTTCTTCGAAAGCCCGCAGCAGAAATCTGACATCAGGCTATCCACATGCTGCTCCAGGGAACGGATTGCCTTCATGAGCGCACCTTCAAAATTGTCGCAGATGCTCATCACTTCCCCTGTAGCCTTCATCTGAGTTGTAAGCGTATGCTTTGCGCTGATGAATTTGTCAAATGGGAGCCTTGGCATCTTCACAACACAATAGTCCAGCACCGGCTCAAAACACGCGCATGTTTTGCCTGTCACCGCATTGGGAATCTCATCCAGCGTATATCCGAGGGCAATCTTCGCCGCCACCTTCGCAATAGGATACCCCGTTGCCTTTGATGCCAGAGCAGAGGAGCGGCTGACACGGGGATTTACCTCTATGACACAGTACTCAAAAGATTCCGGGTTTAAGGCGAACTGCACATTGCATCCTCCTGTGATGCCAAGCTCATCTATAATATTAAGGGCAGAAGTCCTGAGCATCTGATACTCCTTATCCCCCAATGTCTGGGAGGGAGCTACCACGATGCTGTCTCCGGTATGGACGCCCACAGGGTCGATATTTTCCATGCTGCAGACCGTAATGCAGTTTCCCCTGCCGTCGCGCATAACCTCATACTCAATCTCCTTCCAGCCCGCAATGCTCCGCTCCACAAGCACCTGCCCCGCCCGGGAAAGCCTGAGCCCGTTTTCCAGTATCTCAGCCATCTGTTTTACGTCATGGGCAATGCCGCCTCCGCTGCCTCCCAGCGTGTACGCCGGGCGCAGCACTACCGGATAACCAATTTCCCTGGCAAATTCAAGCCCATCTTCCACATTCTCCACCACCAGCGAGGGGGCGCACGGCTCTCCGATCTTCTCCATCGTCCGTTTAAATTCCTGCCGGTCTTCCGCCTTCTTTATCGTGTCCGCCGTTGTTCCTGTAAGCCGCACATGATGCTCTTTTAAGAACCCTTTCTCGGCAAGTTCCATAGCAAGGTTCAATGCCGCCTGGCCTCCCAGCGTAGGAAGGATGCTGTCCGGCCTTTCTTTCAGTATCAGCTGTTCAACCACCTCCGCCGTCAAAGGCTCGATGTAAACATGGTCTGCAATCTCTTTATCCGTCATGATTGTCGCCGGATTTGAATTCAGGAGCACTACCTCCACCCCTTCTTCTTTCAGGGCGCGGCATGCCTGTGTTCCCGCATAATCAAATTCCGCCGCCTGGCCGATGACAATCGGCCCTGACCCTATTACCAACACTTTTTTAATCGCACTGTTTTTCGGCATGCTTATGCTCCTTTCATCATATCTATAAACCGGTCAAACAAAAATCCTGTATCCTGCGGCCCCGGACTTGCCTCCGGATGAAACTGTACGGTAAAGATATTTTTACCCAGATAGGAAAATCCTTCATTCGTTCCGTCATTGACATTCACGAACGTCTCCTCCGCCACCGACTCATCAAGCGTATCTGCATCCACCGCATATCCATGGTTTTGCGACGATATGTAAACCCTGCCGCTCCCTAAATCCCTGACCGGATGGTTTCCTCCTCGATGCCCGTACTTAAGCTTATAGGTTCTTGCCCCGTTTGCCAGCGCCATAAGCTGATGCCCCAGGCATATAGCAAAGACAGGGATGCCGCTCTCATATATCCTTTTGACCTCCCGTATAATCGTCCTGCAGCTCTCCGGGTTTCCCGGGCCGTTGGAAAGCATGATTCCGTCCGGGCAGCTCCCCAAAATCTCCTCCGCGGATGTTCCCGCCGGAAAAACCTCCACCTCGCAGCCGCGCTTTTGCAGCGACTCCTGGATGCTTTTCTTCTCCCCCAGATCCAGAAGGGCGACTCTGCATCCTGCTCCTTCAAGGATATGCCTCCGGTCACAGGTCACCTCCGAAACCACATCCCCGACCTCATATTCTCTAATCTCTGAGAGAATCTCATCAAGTACAAAGTCTGAATCCGTTGTAATCATACCGTTCATCGTTCCCTTTTCCCTGAGCCGTTTCGTGAGCGCCCTTGTGTCCACCCCGGCAATCCCTGAAATCCCCTGTTCCTTCAAAAACTCCTGCACCGTTCCCTCGCACCGAAAGTTGCTGGGCGTTTCTGAAAGCTCTTTTACAATGTACCCTTTCGCCCAGGCTCTCCCTGACTCCATATCCGGCGTAATCCCGTAATTGCCAATCAACGGATAAGTCATGGCTACCGCCTGCCCTGCATAGGACGGGTCCGTAAGCACCTCTAAATACCCTGTCATAGAAGTATTGAACACAATCTCACTGACAACGCTCCCCTCCACGCCGATGCTTGTACCCTCATAAACCGTGCCGTCCTCCAATATAAGAAACGCTTTCATTTACCCTTGCCCATCTCCTTCCATCAAAAAAAGGAGACAGAAATCCCGCGTGAGATTCCTGACTCCTTTGTCAGCCATATATATTTATCGAAAGTATTATGAACCCTCCGGGGTGATTTGTCAAATGTTTTTTTACAAAGCCGCAGACAGGAGCAGAAACTTCGAAAAAAAATCTTGACATTTCGAGATTTCAGTGTATACTGCTTTACATAAGCAAAGGCGCTTTGGATTTTTCCAGGGCGCTTTTTTTATTTGAAAGGAGACTCTTAAAATGAACAAAGAAATACCTGAATTATACGGCAGCATGATTTTCAGCGACAAGGTCATGCGGAAAAAACTTCCAAAGGATATGTACAAAGCGCTCCGCAAGACAATTGAAAACGGTACGCATTTAGAGCTTGATGTGGCAAATTCCGTGGCGGTCGCCATGAAAGAATGGGCGGTTGAGAACGGCGCTACCCATTATACCCACTGGTTTCAGCCTATGACAGGATTTACCGCCGAAAAGCATGACAGCTTTATCTCCCCGTCGGGCGACGGCGAGGTTATCATGGACTTTTCCGGCAAGGAGCTGGTAAAGGGCGAGCCGGACGCATCAAGTTTCCCGTCGGGAGGGCTGAGAGCCACCTTCGAAGCGCGGGGCTATACCGCATGGGATCCTACTTCCCCGGCATTTATAAAGGACCGCACTTTGTATATCCCAACCGCCTTCTGTTCCTACAGCGGCGAGGCTCTGGACAAAAAGACCCCGCTCCTGCGCTCCATGGAGGCGCTCAATAACGAGGCAGTGAAGATGCTGAAACTGTTGGGAAATGAAACTGCCACAAGAGTATCCACAACCATAGGCCCAGAACAGGAGTATTTCCTTGTTGATAAAAAGCTGTATGACCAGCGGAAAGATTTAATTTTCTGCGGCAGGACGCTGTTTGGGGCATCCGCCCCTAAGGGTCAGGAGATGGAAGACCATTACTTCGGAACGTTAAAGCCCAGGGTATCCGCATATATGCATGACCTGGATGAGGAACTCTGGAAACTGGGCATCCCCGCCAAGACAAAGCACAATGAGGTCGCTCCCGCGCAGCATGAGCTTGCCCCGGTTTTTGACACGGCAAATATCGCAGTAGACCACAATCAGCTTACAATGGAAATCATGAAAAAAGTAGCGGAAAAGCACAACCTTGTCTGCCTTCTGCACGAAAAGCCGTTCGAGGGCATCAACGGCAGCGGAAAACACAATAACTGGTCCCTCATTACCAATGACGGCGTAAATCTCTTGAATCCGGGGCGCACCCCTGCACAGAATATCCAGTTCCTTGTATTTCTGATGGCAGTCATAAAGGCCGTGGACGATTATGCTGACATGATGCGGGTATCTGCTGCCAGCGCGGGAAATGACCACCGTCTGGGCGGCAACGAGGCTCCTCCTGCCATCGTCTCCGTCTTTCTGGGCGATGAGCTGACCGCCGTATTGGAATCCATTGAAAACGATACTTATTTCGGAAAACAGAAAAAAGTGCAGCTCGATATCGGCGCCCATGTGCTTCCTCACTTTGTAAAGGACAACACGGACCGGAACCGCACATCACCATTTGCATTTACGGGAAATAAATTCGAATTCCGCATGCTTGGCTCCGCGGCTTCAGTGTCAACACCTAACATCGTCCTGAACACCGCAGTCGCTGAAAGCCTTGCTCAGTTTTACAGAGAGCTTGAAGGCACAAAGCCGGAAGACATGGAGTCCGCTGTCCACGAGCTTATCAAGCGCGCTATCCGCAAGCACAAGAAAATTATCTTCAACGGTAACGGCTACTCTGATGAGTGGGTAAAAGAGGCTGAGGGCAGGGGTCTGTATAATCTGGTTTCCACTCCGGACTGTCTCCCTCAGTTTATCGCTGACAAAAACGTGGAACTGTTTACGAAACATCATATTTTTACAAAAGACGAGATTTTCTCACGCTATGAAATCCTGCTGGAGAACTATGCAAAAACCGTACTTATCGAGGCGCGCACGATGGCTGAGATGCTGACTAAGGACTTCCTGCCTGCACTGAGCGCTTACGCTGGGGAGACCGCCCGAAACGCAGCGTCTAAAAAAGCTTTCCTCCCTGCGCTCTCCGTTGACTCAGAAGAGATACTTGTGAAAAAGCTTACTGCCGCTTATGAGACAGCCACAGCCGGAATCGCACAATTGACCGGACTTATCTCGGATGCCGAAAATATCGAAGACATGCAGAAAGCCGCGGAATTCTGCCACTCCGCCATCCTGACAAAGATGGAAGAGCTGCGCCTTGCGGCAAATGAGACAGAGGCGCTCATTCCTGACAGCATTCTTCCTTACCCGACCTACGATAAGCTTTTGTTCTCATTATAGAATATTAACATTGATACAGCGTTTTGCAGACAGCATCCATCATCTGCCAGGCGCTGTATTCACTGTCCTGCAAAACAGAAAATTGGAGAAATCACATGAAACAGACAAATAAAAATACATACACAGACAACGGGCGCATCAAAGAAGAATGCGGCGTATTCGGCATCTTCAACCCACACGGCGAAGACGCGGCCTCCACTATCTATTACGGACTTTCCTCCCTCCAGCACCGGGGTCAGGAATCCTGCGGGATTGCCGTGTCTGACACCAGCGGGCCAAAAGGAAATATGGAAACAAAAAGGGGCATGGGGCTTGTCAATGAAGTATTTAAAGAAAAAACATTGAAAGAACTTAAGGGAAATCTCGGAATCGGGCATGTGCGCTATTCCACAACAGGCGCCGCCACCTTAAATAACGCCCAGCCCCTTGTGCTCAACTACATCAAAGGAACGCTGGCGCTGGCTCACAACGGCAATCTGGTGAACACGGAAGAGCTGCGCGCCGGGCTTGCCAGGACAGGCGCTATCTTCCAGACAACAACAGACTCTGAAGTCATCGCCTATGAGATTGCCCGGGCAAGGGTACAGACTAAGACAGTAGAAGAGGCAATCTGCCGTACTGCCTCCCGTCTTAAGGGAGCCTACGGTCTTGTGATTGCCAGCCCGCGTAAACTAATAGGGGTGCGGGATCCGCTCGGCCTTAAGCCGCTGTGCCTGGGAAGGCGGGGAGACTCTTATGTGCTGGCATCCGAAAGCTGCGCCCTGAGCTCTATCGGCGCAGAGTTTCTCCGCGATGTCCGTCCAGGAGAAATCGTGACGATCTCCTGTGACGGCGTTTTCTCAAATATGGAATTGCATCAGGAAAAACATGCCCACTGCGTCTTTGAGTATATTTATTTTGCCCGGCTTGACAGTACCCTTGACGGCGTTTCTGTCTATGAATCACGGCTGAGGGCTGGCGCTGCGCTGGCACAGGCGTATCCGGCGGATGCCGACCTGGTGACGGGCGTTCCCGATTCCGGCATCACCGCTGCCCTGGAGTACGCAAAAGCGGCATGCCTCCCCTTTCAGCCTGTCTTTTATAAAAACAGCTATGTCGGCAGGACCTTTATAAAACCCACCCAGAAAGAGCGGGAATCAAGCGTCCGCCTGAAACTAAGCGTTCTTAAAAGTACGGTAAAAGACAAAAATATCGTACTGATAGACGACTCCATCGTGCGCGGCACGACCATCGCCAACCTGATACATATGCTCAAGCAGGCAGGCGCAAAGAAAGTCCATGTGAGAATCAGTTCGCCCCCGTTTCTGTACCCCTGTTACTTTGGCACAGATGTACCGTCGAACCGCCAGCTTTTGGCCGCCTCCCATTCTGTCGAAGAAATCCGCCGGATTATCGGGGCGGACTCCCTGGGATATATGCGGGTGGAGGATTTGTCTTTCACCGTGCGAGGTCTGCCTTTGTGCAGGGCATGTTTTGACAGCCGTTACCCAATGGATTGCGGCAGCTGCTGAAAAAACTCCAGCAACTGCTGCGTCCATGCATAAGCCGAGCTGCCGAATGCAAGATTGCAGCCATGGCCTCCGGAAGGATAAAGCCGCATCTCATGCCCCGCTCCCACATTCTTTAAAGCCGCCGCCATCCGCATCGTATTGGAAGGCGGCACACAGCCGTCGTCTTCGCACGCCCATAGAAATGTCTCCGGAAAATCAACCGTCACCCGGTGTTCCAGAGAGAGCGGCTTTCTCAACCTTTCATCCCCTCCGGTCAGCGCCGCAAAGCTGCCTTCATGGCATTCCTCCCCAAAAGTGATCACAGGGTATGCAAGGCAGAGCTTATCCGGCCGAAGGCTGTCCGGGAACACCTTTTCCCCGGTTTCTTGCTCCAGCATTTGTGCAATTTCCCTGTACAAGCACCCCAGCGACGCACACAGATGCCCTCCCGCCGAAAATCCCATAAGCAGCACATTCTCCGGGTCTGCGCCGTACTCCTGAGCGTGTTCCCTCACATAGCGGACAGCAAGGGCCAAATCCTCCTGCGGAGCCGGATACCGCTCGGGCGACACGCGGTACTTCAGCACAAACACCACATATCCCCTTGCCTCCATGAAACGCATCACCGGATTCCCCTCGCCGCTGAAACACACTCTCTCATATCCGCCTCCCGGACAAATGATGACCGCAGGCCGCATTTGCGAAACTCCTGCCTTTTTCTCAAACTCCGGGGCCAGCAAAAATACAGAATCCTTTCCACCTCTCCTTTCACCCTCCAGCGTCCAGTCCTTTTCGCTTTCCCACAGAGAAATGCATCTCCTCGCGCGCCTTTCCGTTATATCAAGGACAGTCTGAGCCGCATCCAACAATTGCCCCGTCACCTCGGAAAACGGTTCGTTCCACGGACTTTCCAGTTGCCGTTCCGCAAGCGCAAGCGGCAGGGCGCGGGCGCTCTCAGGAAAAAGCGCGAGATTATTTTCCGAGAAAAACACGCTTAAATATTCCCTCATGCGGGGATATGCCAGTATGTCCTGAAAAGAGTGATATCTTGTAAAGCCCATTTCCTCATCCTCCTCACCTTCCTATGCCCGATTCAGAATCTCCTCAATCGTAGTCTCCCTGTCCTCTTTCAAATCATAAAACCCTATATGTACGTCCTTCTCATATAGCCAACATATATCTGTGCCATATGGTGCGTCAAAGATTTCCAGCATTACCGGCGCTATCTCAAATATGGAGCTTGCACTCAAAACCACAAAATTATCACTGTTATTCACATATTGTTCATCATCCTTTATTGAATAAAGCGTCCATCCATTAAACTGTGGTATTGCGCTCTCCTCACGGTAAGAATATCTTATCGGCTCACCATTCATGATATTTTTAGACACTATAAAACCACCATAATCATTATTTTGTATCTTCATCCTGTCTCCTCCTGATTTACCCGTATTTTGGTTTCTGTTTGAGCATCCTACTTCTTTATTTCTCCAGCATATTTTACTGGCATTTTGAATCTATTATGATTCTTCTTACATGGAAAATCTAGTTCAGACTCTTTTAGTTTCATTCGGGCAAATACACCTTCCTGTCACATATTATTAAAATTCTATTCACGACTTTCACTAACCCAGCTTTTAAAAACCCGCAAAATATCTGCTAACTTTTGAGAGGCTCCGCAACCGTCAAACACACTGTCCTTAATATTGCAAAACATCCAATCATTGTCTCCTTCATCATATCGGATTTGTTCAAACGGTTTATCTGCAAATTTTGTCTTTGATAAGTCAAT
>OFFE01000730.1_pt1 | contig 26456 bp, 20 predicted proteins | sample 1521371 | NCBI WGS metagenome assembly OFFE01 (sample SAMEA3504131, study PRJEB24116) | mouse gut metagenome | biome: mouse gut; feature: mouse-associated habitat; material: faeces | place: Denmark | collected 2011 | reverse complement strand
CGCCGCCAGATTGTGCTGACTACAAAGGACAAACCGGCAGGGAGAGCGGACGATCCGTTTCTTTCGGACAAGCTGATTGCGGAACGAGAGGGAATTTTTCTCTGGTGTCTGGATGGGCTTCACCGCCTGCTGGTGAACAACTACCGCTTCACCATCAGCGACCGGGCCAGGGAGAACATCTCGGTCGTGGTCAGGGAGGCCAACAACATCGTGGATTTCCTGACCTCTAATGGCTATGTCCAGTTCAAGGCGGACAGCGAGTCCGCTACCCGTGACCTCTACGCGGCCTATAAGGTCTGGTGCGAGGACAACGCCGAGAACCCGCTTTCCCCCAAGAGTTTTTCCGGTTTCATCGCGCAGAACGCCGACGCATACCAGCTGGAGGCCACCAACAACGTGTATATCGGCAGCGGCAAGCGGTGCCGGGGCTATGTGGGAATCGAGGTCTTGATAAAGCCGACCGCCTTATAAAAAAGAAATGAAATTATCTGTACGTGCGTACAGGCGTACACGGGAGGCCGACCCCGTACCGATGTACGGATGTACGGATAGTTTTGAGTTCGCTTTTATCTTTTTATTGGCGGTCATACCAACACAGAGCCGGTATGTAACGCTTTAGGCCCTCGAAAAGCCCGATTTTACGGGGCTTCCAGAGCATGATCGAGAGGGGGCTGTGTAGTTGCATTCGGAGCGCCCCAAACGGGTGTCTAACTGTCCACGGATTTTACGAAAGTGAGGAAATTATTTGAACAATTTTGAGAGCTATGTGTACGAACCGATTGACCTGTGCGCCTGCTATGAGCCGATGTTTGATGCACCCCAGAAGCTGATCGACGAGTGGAACGCCGCCTGCGCCGAACCGGACGAGGTTCCCACTTTCTATGTGGAGGACGAGTACGGAACGCTGTACTTCTACTACGGCAATACCCGTATCCGGGTAGCCGAGCATTTCAGCGACAACGGAAAAACCATTGGAACGCTGATTGAGGATGTGATCCGCTACTCCGTCGCCCATCAGACGATAAAAACGGCAGAGAATTGACCGACAGGAATTGAAACCAGCCTGCGCTTATGGTATAATTGCACCAGCATGAGTATTGTAAGCGCAGGTTGTTTCATGTTTGAAGGAGGTAACATTTTTTGAAACAACCGCAATATAACACCGCGCTATATATGCGCCTCAGCCGTGACGATGAGACCTTTGGCGATAGCGTTTCCATCGAAACCCAGCGTACCGTTCTTACCCAGTTTGTCAGGGAACACCCAGAGTTCCATATGGTGTCCGAATTTGTGGATGATGGATGGAGCGGAACGAACTTCGACCGGCCCCAGTTCAAGCGGATGATGGAGGAAATCGAGGCAGGCAATATCAACTGCGTCATCACGAAAGATTTATCCAGATTTGGCCGCGAACACATCATGATGGGCTATTACCTGGAGTTCGTGTTTCCGAAGCTGAAAGTCCGCTATATCGCCGTCAACGACAACGAGGATACTGACAAGGGCCTGTCCGATTTTGTGCCTTTCAAAAACCTCATAAATGAGTTTGTGGCAAAAGATACCAGCCGCAAGAGCAAAGCCGCATTCCGGGCGAAGTTCCTCAACGGCGAGAGGGTCAATTCCATGGCTCCCTTTGGGTACAAGAAGCACCCGGAAATCAAGAACAAGTTGATGATTGACGAAGAGACCGCCTGGATCGTCCGTAAGGTTTTCGACCTTGCCTTCCACGGCTTGGGCATTAAGCGGATTGCGAATACTTTGATGGACGAGAAAATTCCCTGCCCCGGATGGTTTCAGTATACCCGCAACGGAGGCTGTGCCCGTTTCTTTGAGGGACAGCCGGACGAAAAGAAGTATATGTGGTCTATGGCATACCTCAAGGTTCTTTTGAAGGACGAGACCTATATCGGCAACACGATTCACAACCGTTGGGTAACTGTGTCCTACAAGAACAAGCGGATGATCCGTAACCCGGACGAAAAGTGTCTGCGGATTGAGGGAACCCATGAAGCGATCATCGAAGCGGATGTTTTTGAGGCGGTGCAGAAGCAGATCGCCAGCCGTCGGCGGGAGTGCAAAAACAAGACGTCTCAGATTTTCTCCGGCCTTTTGAAGTGTGCTGACTGTGGGTGGGGGATGCGGTACTGCGCCCGAACCGGAAAGAGGAATCCCTACGCCCACTATACCTGCGGCAAGTACAAGGATTACCAGACCAAGGGCTGTACCACGCACTATATCCGCTATGATGCGCTCTATGCGTATGTGCTGGCAAGAATCCAGCACTGGTCAGCCAGGGCTATCCAGGATGAGGATGCGCTCTTGCGTCAGCTTTTGAGCGCTGGGGATCGGGAGCGGAACGCCGCCCAGAAGAAGCAGGCTGCGGAGCTGAAAAAGGCCAGGAAGCGTAAAGTCGAGGTTGATGGGCTGTTTGCGAAACTCTACGAGGACTGGGCCGCTGGGCGCATTACGGAGTACAATTTTAATATGCTCACCGACAAATACCAGGCTGAACAGGTCGAATTGGAGGAGAAGATCGACACTTTGACTGCGGAGCTTGATGCGGTAAAGCAGACGGAGAGTGACGCCCGGAACTGGATTGACCTCATCCGGCAATACGCCAACCCCACAGAGCTGACCGCTCCTCTGCTGAATGCCTTGATTGAGAAAATTCTCATCCACCAGAGTGTTAAGGGCGAGGATGGCGAGCAGGAGCAGGAAATTGAGATTTTTTACCGCTTTATCGGCAAGATTGATTAACCGTAGGAATTTGTATCCTTAACAAAACTACACGGAATTCCAGTTCCCAGAAAGGAATCTCATCCTCGGGCTGTTGACAGTTTAACGCTGCAAGCATCCTTTTCTTTGGTGTCATATCCCATTCCTCCCTCTCATAATGTACGCTCTTCCTCAGTTATAGTAATATGGTTCCCTGCACTATAGTGGTTCGGCTCCGGTCACCTTGTGGTCATGCGCTTCAAAAGCAATGGCATGAACATTGCTCCCTGCACGGTTCTGTTCTGGAAGGAGCACAGGGGACACTGTCTTGCTTCTTCCGTCATATACCAGTCGGTAAAGGGAACCCTGTCAGGGCTTTCCTCCAGGAACCGCAGGATATCCCCGGAAAACTCCTCCACTGTCCTTCCTGTGCCGTCCAGCGAAGCGGCCCATATCATCCAGTCGCTTTTCGTGTAGCTTTCTATAGAATACAGGGGAACGCCGTAGGCATTGCGTTTCCGGTGGTACAGCGCTATTTCCTGCTGATAGAAATCTTCGTCCCAAAGCTTCGTCCCGAAAGCTAAGTCCCAGACAGCATTGTATTTCAGGCTCCAGCTCTCCTCCTCGGCATCGAAGGTGAATTTCGTATGGTCCGTGCCAAGGGCCCGGGTATAGACATCCCTGGCCATTTCCCGGGCTTTTTCATGAAAGAGGTCTGCCTGGTCTGTCCGCTGGGCGGTCTCCAGAAGGATGGCATAGGCCTCTACCCCCATGACAGCTTTCATGGCCAGATTGATATTATGGTCTATATGGCCCGCATAGTCGTCAGTGCAAAGCTGCTGACCGGGATTTGCTCCATTTTGCAGCAGGTATTCTGCCCAGGTCTCGAAAAGCGGAAGCTGCTGCTGTAGTTCTTCCTTTGCCCTTTCGGAATCGAGCCTTGCCAGGGCAGCCTCCAGAATCAGCATGTTACCGCACTCCTCTATCGGCATCTGATATCGCAAATCATAGATATCGGCACAGGTCGGCATCTGCCAGAGCATGGGATAGCGGTGTCCGTCCGGTTCCGCTTCGCCTTCCAGATACTGGATTGAGCCGGGCTTCTGACGATACCCGTATACCTGGCCGGTGACATGAGGATAGCGCCCTGCATCATGGGGTGCAAAGTCAAAGTTCCATATGGGCAGCTTCGCGAACCTGAACACCGGGCGCATCATGCCACGCACCAGCTCCGGATTGTACAGGAAAAACAATGGAGCCGACGGATAGGTCACGTCCACGGTGGCAGCGCAGCCGTTGGAATGGCATTCCTTGGAAATGAAGACAGGATTCCCGTCCTCATCCGCGATGAGCTTGTGAGCCGCTATGGACTGACGGTAGGCGGCAATGCATATTTTCGTATAGGAGGGGCTGAATTCCATGGCATCCCGCTCCATAGCCGTTTCGAAGGCCTCGCATCTGCGCAGCAGGCTGTCGTGTTCTTCCAGGGCTTCGGAAATCATGTCGTGGATGTTCTTTCCATTTCTGGCCCAGTAGCCGGGAAGCATCCTGCCGAAATATTGGATGGACGCAATGTCGTCATAGGCGGCTACGAGGGAAACCTTCTCCCAGCTTCCCGGTTTCGCCTGGAGCTGCGCCTTAGCCCGGAGGCTGTGGGCATCCTGCGCATAACCCACCTCCAGCGGCTCCGCCTCCGCCGCAGCCAGATAGAGATAGCCCCAGTCGATGGTCACGCTGTCACCGCTATATCCCAGGGGGCTTTGCTCCCTGAGTCCCATCCATGCAATCCGGCTGTCGGCGGGCGCGTAGCAGCCTCCTCCTATCTTTCCGGTCTGTCCTTCGTCGCAACAAAGCTCTCCATCAAACTCCAGGACCACCTCCACCATATGGCTCTTCCCGTCCATAGACCGGACTGCCATGTCCACATAGGAGCAGGGCCTGGACAATATGTCCAAATCCTCTAAAAGCAGCGGTGTCCAGAAATCCACGGCAAGCTCCACCCCTGCGTCCTGAAAGCGGTAGACGCTGTGCAGGGCGGTCACGGAAAGGGCTGTCTGCTCCATGGCCTCGGCTTCGCCCAGTCCCATGAAGCGGTATTCCCGGCCATCAATCCTGGCAGTCCCGGCCACCCGCTTGCGCCGTCCTGTCCAGTGCATGGCGTCCGTCCCTGTCAGGCAATCGCTTCCTGACCAGAGGCTGAAATAGGGGTCGCAGGTAATCAACGGGACTGCAGGAAGACGTCCCAAAGCTATCCTGCGGATGCCCTCTTTTCTACTGTTCTGTTCCATAAGCTCTCCTTTCTCTCAAAAAATCCTTATGCCGGGGGCAGCAAGTAAAACAGTACGCGCTGGCCATGGACGCGGCGAAGGTCTCCTTGGGATTGTCCATTTATAAGCCTTAGAGTCGCTTCTTAATAATAAGATTTGACTATTTCAAAATAAGTATACTTTAATTTTGTCATTCTGTCAAGAAAGTTTTCTTCTCATGTTGTTAATTAGGCCTAAATATTTCTTCTCATACAGGCCATAAAAATCCCCCGACAATTCTCAGGAATCTATCGAGCATTGTCGGGGATAGATAGCCCCTGTCAGCAGATGGTCCTGCTCCGAAAGAACACCATATACCGCCCTTCTTATAGCTCCAGCCATCCAAATCCGAGGGCAAAAAGCATGGTCTTCGTCTATTCGAACATCCCTTTCTCGAAGAGCAAAGCCTCCCGCGCCTCCTGATCCAGCATCTCCTCCGTGATGCCTGCCCTGAGCTCTCTCCAGATATGGATGTCCTTCTCAATCTGCCCTCCTCTGCGCACAAAGGGCTCCATGACAGCATAGCCGTCGAATCCCACCTCCCTTAAGGCCTCTCCGATTTCCTTCCAGGGCATGCGGCCCTGTCCGGGCACTTTCCGGTTGCACTCTCCCGTATGGAAGTGGCACAACAGATCCCCGGCTGTACGGATTGCGCCCGCCATGTCGTCCTCCTCGATGTTCATGTGGAAGGTGTCCAGCATGAGCCTTACGTTCTCCTTGTCCACTTCCTTTACGAAACGGACACCCTCTTCGGCCGTATTCAGCAGATGGTTCTCAAAGCGGTTCAGCACCTCCATCCCAAGCTGGATGCCATAGGGCTTCGCCAGGTCCGCCATGATACGCATCCCCTCCACGCTGTATTTCCAGTCCTCTTCCTTGCATACCAGCTTTGTGAAGTCGATGGGCCAATAGGAATACAGCGCGCCGCCCAGATGGCGGATTTCCAACTGCCCCATGACGTCGAAGAGGTGCCTGAACCACCCCGTGGCGTTTTCCCGTATTTTCTTATCTGATGAACCGATATTATGGTCGAAGGACGGGCCGTATCCGGCAGTCAGGGTGATTCCCCGGGCCTTTGCGCGCTCCCGCAGAGCCACGATCTGGGCCTTTGAATAGTCCGGCAGGGGCTTAGCACCGATTTCCAGCGCATCGAAGCCCAGACGTGCCACCTTGTCCACATAGGGGACATAATCCGCCTCCCACTGGGTCTCCCAGTAGGCGTAATAAATTCCATATTTCATACTCTTTCGCTCCTATACTTGGTTCCGCGTCAAGAGGCCGCCGCCCTCACGCTTTCGGCGGACGCAAACTGTCCCTGTACTGCTCAGGAAGCCTGTGCGGCCGTGTGGCCCGGAACTTTTACCTGATGTCCCAGGGGGGCGTGTGCCTCCCGGCGGCCCGAAATCTGTCTGCACACGATTCAGTCGAATCTGAAAGCGATTTTGAAGTCGCCGTATTTTCCGGTGGCGTAATCGAAAGCCTTTTCCCACTCCTCCAGCCGGAAGAAGGTCTTGACGATGCCCTCGGTCTTCAGCTTCCCATTTGCGATGTTCTCGATGACATAGGGGTAGCAGTAAGGGCTTAAGTGGGATCCCAGCACGTCCAGCTCCTTGTTGTCCCCAATCAGCGTCCAGTCCACGGTGGTCTGCTGGGCGAACACGCCGAACTCTACGAACCGGCCCAGCCGCCGTACCATCTGCAGGCCCTGGACCACGCTGGAGGGATGGCCTGTGGCCTCTATGTAGATGTCGCAGCCGTAGCCTTCCGTCAAATCTCTTATGATTTGAAGGGCGTCTTCCTTCCCGGGATTTATCACAATGTCCGCCCCGAATTCCTTCGCTTTCTGCAGGCGTTCGTCCATCATGTCCAGGGCTATCAGCCTGGCCGGGTTCATCTGCCTGGCATATGTAATCATGCCCAGCCCCAGAGTGCCCGCGCCGGATATGACCACCACGTCCTCGATGCCGATGTCCGCCCGGTCTACCGCATGCTTGGAGCAGCTATAGGGCTCAATCATCAAAGCCTGCTCCAGCGTCATCTCCTCCGGAACCCTGTGGACCACCGCGTTCTTCGGGAAGCGCACATACTCCGCCATGCCGCCGTTGTTCTCCTTCTGGAAGCCGAAGATGGCGTGAGGCTCGCACATCCAGTAGCGTCCTGTCCGGCAGAACCTGCATTCGCCGCAGGGGATAATCTGGTCCGCGATGACGCGGTCACCGATTTCGTAGGCTGTGACATTCTTTCCCCTGGCCGCCACATGCCCCAGAAATTCATGTCCCGGGATGAAGGGAGGGCGCACCCATTTCGCGTGGGTCTCGTCTCCCCAGGTGGAGTTGCCGTGATAGCACTTCAGGTCCCCCGCGCAGATGCCGCACCCCTCGGTCTTGATGACGATGTCATCATCGCCGCATTCAGGGACGGGGTATTGGGCCTCAAAGCGGTAGTCGCCTTTGTCATAGGCCACCAATGCTTTCATCGTCTTCGGTAATGTTCCGTTCATTTTCTCCCTCCTTTATTTGTATCGCATTTTCGCGATTGGTTTTAATAATAGAATCGCTTTATGTAATGTAATTATATAAAGCATAGGGGGATTTGTCAATAGTTTTTCCTAAAAGAAAAAGGCGGAACGCTCTGCCTGAAAAGAGCTTTCCACCTTAACTATTCTCTATGGAATTTTGATTCCTACGCAAGTAGGATACTATCCTTTTACCCTGTCGAGCTCTGTGAGATTTACGCCCAAACTTGATAACGTAACCTTCAATTCCAGGTAACGCTTATACACTGAGTCATATGTGTCCGGCGCCACGTCCTTGATCGGTAACATCCAATCCTGCAACCTCGAAAACTCAGTCACACAGTCTTTAATAATATCTGCTGCATTTGGCATGCAAGCACCCTCTTTCTGAAACACCGCAAACATAGCCCTCTTTTATATGCTGTCTCTTCCGGTTACAATTTCAGCATAACAGATTTTTCAGGAAGTGTAAAGCCCTCAAATTTCAGCATTGAACGCTGCGATGAAGTTCAGGGCTGCCCCTGACGCAATTGCCGTCTTCTTATAGACGCATGTCCTCAGATATCCGCCGCCATCGCCAAAGGAATTCAATGCCGCCACCCTCTCCCGCAGATCCTCCAGATAGGCATCCAGGTATCCCCCTACATATCCCCCCAGCACGATGTCGCAGTCCAGCAGAGCGTGGACGGTATTCACCGTCAGGGCCAGATACCCCAGGTATTTGTCCCAGGCCCGGACGAATTCCCGGTTCCCGTTCTCCAGCCCCGCGAAGAAATCCTGTAGGCTCCCCTCCGCAAGGCTGGACAGATTCTCCGCCGTGAGATAGTTCTCCACGCAGCCCTTCTGGCCGCAGTAGCATTTCTGGCCGTCGGGAATCAGAGTCATATGCCCCACCTCCCCGGCCTTCTGGGTGGCGCCCGGGTATACGATGTCGTCCAGGACAAAGCAGCCGCCGATGTTATTGCTCAGCATGAGGTAGAAAGCGTTCCTCCTGTCAGGGTCCTTCCATATTTCCGTGTAGGCAGCCGCGTTGGCATCGTTGAACAGCTCCACGGGGTATGGGATGTTGGCGGAAATCTGCTCATAGACATTGCTCTCCAGGTCGATGATCTTGCTGAAAAGGATGGTCCTGCGGTCGATGTCCACCAGCGCGGGCAGCCCTACGCCCACGCCCAGTATCTGCTCGCCTGTGAGTCCGGCCTTTTCCACCAGCTCCCGGAACAGGCTGCCCAGGTTTTTATAATAAGCCTCGCTGCTGGAGAAGGCAGCCCGGACGCGAGAGGTTGTGACGATGTTCCCCAGGAGGTCAAGGGCGGCCATGGAGATGTGGTTGCTGGTAATCTCTATGCCGATGGCGGCTCTGGCATTGCTTACCAGGGAATAGGCCACCGCGTTGCGCCCTCCTGTGTTGCCCCTGGAGCCGGACTGGGCGATCAGACCCGCATCTAAGAGCTCGTCAATGTTCTTGGCCACAGTGGGGATGCACAACTGCAGATTCGCCGCCAGCTCCTGCCTGGTCAGCATGCCGCCGGACAGGAACCTCTGGTAGATATTGGTCTTGTTTATTTTCTTGATTTCCACGTTCAGGGGTCTCTTATTGGACATAAACCATCCGCCTTTGTCTGAGATTGCCGGGCTATCGAAGAATGCCGGTAAGGGAGGACGCTGGCGCAGAGGGCCGGCCGCCGAATCCACGATATGCCGGGAGGATTTAAGTATAACATCATGGTGCCGATAAATCAATCCGGGCGCTCAAAAAGGCTTGATTTATGTTGGTAAGCGTGGCATCTGGTTTATCTGCTGAAGGACTTCATCCTGGAGATTATGGAGTTGAAGCCGAATCTGCCGAAGGCTGATGCCTATGCGAAAGCGTTTGTGGCATACAGCCTGTACGGCTGGATTGCGAAAGCTGAATCTATTCTTCCCTTGCTCTTTGGATAAATTTGTATTATCGGCATGGCAGCTATGTCCTATACAACATGGAATGAAACGGCGCTTTATCGCAACGAAATATGGGAGCATATCCTCCCATCTCGAAAGAATGCCCCCAAATCTGCCCGAAATTTCTCCTACTTCCCTTCCGCCATCTTCAGCTGGGCCGTCACCAGCCCGTAGTAAATCCCTTTCTTCTCCAGCAGCTCATTGTGCGTCCCAATCTCCGCAATGCCGTGCTTGTCGATTACTACGAGTCTGTCGGCATTCCGCAGAGTGGACAATCTGTGGGCGATGGCAAAGGTCGTCCTCCCCTTCACCAGCCGGTCAAGGGCCTGCTGAATCAGGAACTCGCTCTCCGTGTCCAGGGCCGAGGTGGCCTCGTCCAGAATCAACAGCCTTGGGTTGTTCAGGATGGCCCTGGCGATGGCGATTCTCTGCCGCTCTCCGCCGGAGAGGTTGTAGCCGTGCTCTCCCACGTAGGTGTTGTAGCCGTCCGGCGTCTTGCAGATGAAGTCATGGGCATTGGCCGCCTTGGCCGCTTGGATGACCTCCGCCATGGTGGCGTCCTGTCTGGCGAAGCGGATGTTGGCCAGGATGCTGCCGGAGAACAGGAAGGTCTCCTGGAGCACCACGCCGATCTGGGAATGCAGGCTCTCGGCCTTCACGTCCCGCAGGTCCACGCCGTCCAGCGTAATCTTTCCCTGATCCACATCATACAGCCGCATGATCAGGTTGATTAAAGTGGATTTCCCCGTGCCGGAAGCGCCCACCAGCCCGATCATCTCCCCGGGTTTCACCTGGAAGCTGATGTTCTCCAGCACCGGCTCATAGGTGTGGTAGCCGAAGGACACCCGCTGGAAGTCGAAGGCGCCCTCGATCAGGAATTCCCTGCTGTCCTCTTTGTCCTTGATGACAGGCTCCTCGTCCAGCACGTCGTAGATGCGGTTCAAGCTGGTGATCATCTGCATGACCATCCTGGGCAGATGGGTCATCCAGCTCAGCGGCCCGAAGAGATACCCGCAGTAGGTGACGAACTGCACCAGCTCACCCAGGCTCATGTCTCCGTTCAGCACATCAATGCCGCCGAAATACACGGCGATGTATGACCCCGCCCCCAGCAGGAAGGTCAGTATGGGGAAAAAGATGGCCCAGAAGGTCTCGTTGCGCCTGCTGATGTCGGCATACTCCTCCGTCTTCTTCTGAAAGCGGGCTGCCTCCCTCTCCTCTTTTCCAAAGGACTTCACCACCCGCATGCCGGAGATGATGTCCTGCAGGCTGCTGGCCAAATCGTCCGACTTCAGCCACTGCTTGTGGTAGATGCTGTGGATATGGTGCCAGAAAGCCTTGGTCACCACGAACACGATAATGATGAAAAGGGTGGACAGCAGCGTCATCTTCCAGCTGATCATGAACATCACGATCAGGGACACCACCATGGTCAGCAGCGTGGAGAACATGTCTCCGAACACCTCTTCCATGAAGCCGCGGATCTGGTTGGTGTCCCGGGAGACGCGGTTGAGCAGCTCTCCCGGCTTCCTGTTGTTGATGAAGGACAGGGAGAGGGACTGTATCTTATAGTAGAGCTTGCGCCGCAGGCTCATGCTCAGGGCGCTCCCCAGGGACACGCACTGCCAGTAGCGGTACACATCCAGCAGGATGCGGCCGATGAGCATGGCAAAGGTGATGCCGATGAAGATCCACAGCTCCCGCCAGCCGCCGTTTCCGGTAGACAGCGTGCCGTCAATGAATTCACGCTGTACCAGAGGTATGGCCATGTTCATGGCGGAGATCAGGGCCATCAGCAGGGAGATCAGCAGCAGCTTCCCCACATATTCCCCGCAGAGGGCCATGAATTTCTTCAAAATGTCCGCCTTGCCCTCGCAGTAGGGGCATTTGCTGGTGCCGGGGAGGGCCCGGCCGCATTTCTCGCAGTATTTCTCATATTCCAGGCTCACCACCTGCTCCGGCTTCTCCCCTGTCCCAAGGGACTCGATGACGGACTGTGCCCCTCTTGCCAGATAGGCCACGCGGACGATGTGCCGCATGGAAAAGCGCGCCGCGCAGATGACCTGGCCGTCCTTTTTCGTCACGATGACGATGCCGCTGTGCACCTGGTGCTCGCATTTGATCTTCTCGCATTCCGCCAGCGGAAACTGTGCGGAGAGCTCATCCCCCTGCAGCACCAGGAAACGCGTCCCTGTCACCACCAGGAAAATCGTCCCGGCGTAAGCCTCCCTGGCCTGCATCCTCCGGCTGTCGAATTCCAGGTCTACAGGCACACAGTACAGCACCTCTTCCCCGGCTTCCAGCCCCAGGGCCTCCCGTTGGGGTCCCGTCAATGTATACAAAAGTTTCATAAAATCCTACATGCCTTTCCATGGCCCGAAATCAGCCGGGCCATCCGTAAATTTTCCCATAGCCAGCGCAGCTGGCCGTTTCATGTCCTGGATGCGCAAGAAACCTTACTCAACAGTTCCTGATACTTATATGAAGAGATCCAGCTTCTTGCGCTCCATGACGCCCAACTGGTAGAAATCGGGAATCTCATACCGGTTTCCGTCGATGTCCGTCACCAGCAGCCTGGAGTCGCTCAGATGAATCACGGCATCACCGCTCATCTGGGTGGTAAAGCGGCAGGCCCCAAAGGTGGTGACTACATTCCAGTAGGCGTATCCGTACTCGTCTTTCACGTCCAGCACCTTGGTGATGACAGGCCTGAAATAGCGGAGCTTGATCTGCTCCCGCAGCATCTCCTGCTGGTCTTTCTCAAGCTGGGAGAGCTTCTCGATGATGCCGATCTCCTTCGCCTTCTCGTCCGCCTCCCGGATGGAGATGAATTCCTCCGGGTTTGTCAGCGGGAATGTCAGATACACGCCCACACGGTCGTATTCCCTGGTGCATGCTTCGGTTTCGGAATGTTTCTCTTCCCCTGCTTCCTTTACCGTCAACGCCACAAATCCGCCCTCCGTCCTGCGGAACCTGGCGTTCTCCCCCGTGAGGAAATGCATCTCCAGAAGCTCCTCCGATTCCTTCTTCAGAGCCTCCTCGTCAAATTCCTGGAGATCTAATAGGTCTTGTCTGTTATTTTCCTGTCCTTCCATATAGCTTTAATTCCATCCCTTTCCGCAACCCAAAGCCAAAGCTTCGAGCGTCATATTTCAATTTCAGCAAGCTGGTGCAATTCTGGATGAATGCCCGCATTTTGGGCATTCTGCCGTGTGAGAACCGGCGAGTAAAGCGAACTTGTCCGCAAGTGAATCGTATTCACTTTGCGAACCTAGAAATTCTTGGGTGCGTACTTTGACACCCTAGAACTTCTTCTCACACTTCAATCCCCCGCATGGCCAGCGCTTTGGTCTGCAGCTCGCTCAGCTTATAGAATGTTCCCTTCTTCGCCAGCAGCTCCTCATGGGTCCCCGACTCCGTAAGCCTCCCGTCGTCCAGCACGATCAGATGGGTGGCGTTTCGCAGGGTGGAGAGCCTGTGGGCGATGGACAGCACCGTCCTGCCCTTCTCCAGCCGCTCCAGGGATTTCTGGATGGCCAGCTCCGTCTCCGTATCCACCGCGGAGGTGGCCTCGTCCAGAATCAGTATCTTCGGATCCGCCAGGATGGCCCTGGCGATGGAGATCCGCTGCTTTTCACCTCCCGAAAGCGAGCGGCTGGAGGAACCCAGCAGGGTATCGTACCCCTCCGGCATCTTGCAGATGAAGTCATGGGCATTGGCCTGTACCGCCGCGTGGATGATCTCCTCCCTGGTAGCGTCCGGCCTGGCGTAGGCGATGTTCTCCGCCACCGTGCCCATGAAGATGTAGGTCTCCTGGGATACCATGGCCACATTCCTGCGCAGCTCCTGGAAGCCGTAGCGCTTCACGTTGACCCCGTCCACCAGCACCTCCCCTTCCTGGGTGTCATAGAGCCTGGAGATCAGGTTCACCAGCGTGGACTTGCCCGCGCCGGAGCGCCCCACGATGCCGAACACCTCCCCCGCCTCCACATGGAAGCTGATATCCTTCAGGATAGGCTTGTGGGCCTCATAGCCGAAGGTCACGTTCCGCAGCTCGATCTCGCCCCGCAGCTCCCCGGGCCGCAGGGGATCCGGCACCTCCTTCACCTCCGGCACCGCGTCGATGATCTCGAACATGCGCTGGGCGGAGTTCATGCACTGGGTGTACCAGCGGATGGCCCGGGAGAAAAAGTCCAAGGGCCACTGGAGCTGTCCCACATAGCCGGAAAACGTAATCAGCAGCCCCAGCTCGATGTCCGCGCCGCCGATGATCATAGCGCCGCCCACGGCCCACACCAGGAAGCTGATGGTATCCTCCACGGAGCGGTACAGCGCATAGAATTTGTTGTCATACCGGGCAAGGTCCATCTCTGCCGTGCGCACCTTGCCATTGTTCTTCTTGAAGCGGGTCATCTCCTGCTCCTGCTGGCCAAAAGCCTTCACCACCCGGGCTCCCGTGAAGTTCTCGTTCATCTGCCCTTTCAGGCGGCGGTTGGCCCGGTGCCGCTTGCCGTAATAATGCCACAGATGGGGCATCATCCGGTAGCTGATCACCACCAGCACCGGCATCAGGATGACGGACATCAGCGCAAGCAGGGGATCCAGCAGGAACATGATGACAATCGTGGCCAGTATGGTCCCCACATTGACGAAGAAATTCGGGATGCCGTCTATCAGGAAGCTGGAAATCTCCTCCGCGTCGTCGGACACCCGGGTCATCAGGCCGCCAGTCTGCCTCTTGGAATAGAAGCTGATGGACAGCCGCCCCATGGAGGAGAACACCTGGCTCTTCAGCGTAGCCACCACCGACGGAGCGATCCGCGCGGCCAGCACGCCCTGGAGCACGGCCAGCCCCTGGAGAATCACCTTTGTGACGATCATGGAGATGACCAACACGGTCAACGCAGTCACGAAGCGTCCGGCCGGCAGATGCAGCAGCGCCAGGAACTCCTCGTTGCGGGCCAGCACCTGATCGTACAGGACGGTTCCGCTTAGGTACGGCCACACCAGGTTCAGCACCGCCGAGCCGATATAGCACAGGACCATGATGACCAGATATTTCATATAAGGCTTAAAATAGGACAGCACCCGGAACAGGATGGACTTCTTGTCCATGCACTTGGGGCAGACCTTCCGCTCCTGGTCAGGATAGATCATGCCGCACTTGGGGCAGCACTCCTTTCCTTTCTCCACGTTCAGGTCCTCCCCGGTGATCTCCTCCGCCTTCTTCAGCTTCTGGAAAATGCTGCAGACCTTGAGGAAGATTCCCATCTTGGTATTGGAAAAATGGCAGAGGTTGCGCTCCACCCCGTCGATTTTAGCCATCAGCACCCCTGTGGCCACCTGGCGCAGCACTTCCATCTCCTCCACCCTGTCCAATTCGAATATCTGCAGGGCGGGCTCCGCCCCGAGAGCGGCGTCCTCCTCTATCTGCCATCCGCCGTACCCGCCGAAGCGGTATTCCACGGCCTGCCCCTTCTCCGTCTTCTCCCGGTAGGGGTAGGCGGCCACCAGCAGCTTCTCCTTCGTGAGGGCCACGATGGTATCGGCGAACCGGTACTCCATATCGAAATCAGCCATCGCCGCGAAGATGATGCCCTCTTCCTTCACGCCGTACTTCCCGGCAATGCTGACAAAACTTTTCGGTAACTTCATTCCACACTCCTCCCATTTCCTCTCCCGGTCCCACAGAACGCATTCCGCTCATAAAAAAACCATGGCTCCTACACACGGGTAGCCATGGTCCACTCTACGCATTCTGTTCCTGACATGCAAGACTAGCGATGAACTCAATCTGCAATGGAATGTCCTGTTCCCATGAAACGACTTCATTCCATGGAACAGCCCCTTTCCACTTCCCCGGGAGGCGATTTTCTGACTGTTTTCCGTTGTGATATCTGATTCCTTCTCAATGTAGTCTTCATAATTGCTGCCTCCTTTCCTTTACTTTTCAGACTAAAGTTTAGTATAAGCACATTTTTTAAGAATGTCAACCGCTTTTTTCCAAAATACGTTAAAATTTCTTAAAAAGACTGTATTAGCTCTTTCAGGGGGCATGCCGCCTTTTCTGCCTACGCTCTGAACGCTTCATATATGTCGTTCAGCAATATGCCCTCAGGGTCGCAGCCGTATTCCCAGAACATAATGCCGCCCAGCCCTTTTTCCCTGACGTAGTCTGCCTTGATCCGTAGGCTCTCCCCGTCGTCATAGCTGATGAAGCAGTCTCCGTTGAACAGATAGGGAGCCTTGCCCGCATCATCCCAATAGCGTTTGTAGCCGTTCTTGTCTATGTAGTCCCGTGCTAGCTCCCGGTATCCCGGGCCGCCCATTCCCACCGTTCCGGCTTCCCGGCCCAGGCCGTCTCCGCCGCCCTTTACCTCTTTCCAGAGCCATGCGCTCCAGATCCTTCTCCTTTCCCGCGCCTTCCTCCCATACTGTTTCGTTCTCCCGGATATGTCAAAACGCAATATTGATTACATCCAGCTTTCTGATGTCCTCCTCCCGCATTTGACCCAGATTTCTGGTCCCTACATAGCCGATCACTTTCTTCTCATTCATTGCCATCAACCTCCTCTTTCTGACCATTCTGTAGTATCTCTTTAAATATAATTACGTTTTTGAAGAATGTCAACAAAAAGACAGCCTTTCCGAAAAATATCCGATCCGGCTGTCCTTTTGATAGATTTTTACCCGATTTACATCGGCTTGTCTGACTATTCCGCTGTCTTCACGGAAGTGATATGGGGATTGACGCCCTCGTACCAGTACAGGAAGCCTTCCATGTCGATCTTGTCCCCGATGTTCAGCCCCTGCACCGCCTTGTATACATCAGTGCTGCTGTCGCACAGGTAGGACTCCACGGTGAAAGTATATGTATTGCCGTTCAGGGAGACATTGAAGTACAGGTCGTCGCCCTCCTGGCCGGAGCCGTCCCAGTTGTACAGGAACGCCACATCATTCCCGTCCGCGTCCTTGATATTATTGCCGTCCGCATCCTTGCAGGGCTCTACGGTCATGCCCTTGAATGCCACGAACTTGTTCTGATGCTTGATCAGGTCGTCGCTTCCCAGCAGGGAGGTGACGTCCTCCACAGGCGCTATGTAGTTCCCCTCCAGGATTTCAAAGGTAGCTCCCTCGGCAACCTCCACCTCACCGGACCACTCGGTCTTATAGCCTGTGACCTTGATCTTGGTGCCGGGAACCAGCTTCTCGTAGTCCTCTTCGGAGCAGACCATGTTGTACACGAAATAAGCGCCGTCCTTGTCCTGGGTGTAAACGGTTGCCTTATCCTCCCACCAGGACTGCTTAGCCTGAACATATGTCTCGATTACGACTTCGGACTCCAGAGCGGCCGCATCATATTCCGCATAGGTCATGACGCCCTCGGATTTTGCCTCCGTACCTTCCGCTCCTTCCGTACCGGCCTCAGAGCCTTCGGCATCTCCTTCCTCACCGGCCTCAGAGCTGTCCTGGGCTTCGGACTCCTCTTCTGTGCTGGCTTCGGAGCTGTCCTGAGCTTCAGACTCCTGGCTGGCGTCAGCTTCGGAGCTGTCCTGAGCTTCGGACTCCTCTTCTGTGCTGGCTTCGGAGCTGTCCTGGACTTCGGAATTCACATCAGAGCTGCCCTGGGAATCACCCTCAGAGCCGCAGGCCGCACATGTGAACACCAGCGCGGCAGTCAACAGTAACGTTGAAAACCTTTTCATATCTTATCCTCCTTTTTAAAGAACACTGCCTTACAGCGATGCGCTCCGCGGCATGCCCTTCTGCGTATTATGACGGAAAAAAGACCTGTTCTTTTTCCATCATCAATACTTGAAAATTATTATACAAGATTTCTTTGATAAATCAATAGTCAAAAGTGATAGTTATTTTATACTATCCCGCATTTTCCCGGCACAATATCCAAAGCCAAATTCCATCGGAGCCTGATAGCAGACGGGGAAGATAAGACAGAAAAGGCGGAAAAAAGGAAGCTGCCGCCTCCCGGATTTCCACCCGTTCCGGCCGCAGCTTCCCGCGCCTTACAACAATACGCTATACGATAATACATTATAAGAAATACCGTTACCCGTCAATCCTTTGCCCCGCTCAAATATCCAGCAGATCGCTGTATGCCTTCAGCGCGCCGTCCGTGTCGTGGGCCAGCACCTTCTTGGCCAGGACCTTGCCGAGCTGCACGCCCTCCTGGTCGAAGCTGTTGATGTTCCATACGAATCCCTGATACATGACCTTATTCTCGAAGTGGGACAGGAGCGCGCCCAGGGCCTGGGGGGTCAGCTGCTCTCCCGCGATGATGCTGGAGGGACGTCCGCCCGCAAAGTTCTTGTTGCGGTTCTCGTCCGCCTTGCCGCAGGCGAAAGCCACAATCTGGGCCGCCACATTGGCGCAGAGCTTCTGCTGGCTGGTGCTGTCCTGAATCACCACGTCCCGCTCCATCTGGTTCTTCCGGAAGCCCACGAACTGCAGGGGGATGATGTCCGTGCCCTGGTGCAGGAGCTGGTAGAAGGAATGCTGGCCGTTGGTGCCGGGCTCGCCGAAGATCACAGGGCCTGTGGAATACTCCACCGGCTCGCCGAAGCGGTTCACGGACTTGCCGTTGGACTCCATGTCCAACTGCTGCAGATGGGCCGGGAAGCGGCTCAGGGCCTGGGAGTAAGGCAGCACGGCCGTATTCTGGTAGCCCAGCACATTGCGCTCGTAAACGCCGATCAGGGCGTCCAGCATGGCAGGGTTCGCCAGGATATCCTTATTGCAGGCAAGTTTGTCTTCCTCCGCCGCACCCTCCAGGAACCGGGCGAAGACTTCCGGACCAAAGGCCAGGGACAGGACCGCGCCGCCCACGCTGGAGGTAGAGGAGAACCGGCCGCCGATATAGTCGTCCATGAAGAATGCGGCCAGATAATCATCGCTCTTCGCCAAAGGAGATGTCTCGCTGGTGACGGCGATCATATGCCTGGAGGCGTCCAGTCCGGCGTTCTTCAGAGCGTCCTTCACAAAGGACTCATTGGTCAGGGTCTCCAGAGTGGTGCCGGATTTGGACACCAGCACGAAAAGGGAGCGCTCCACGTCAATGGTGTTCAGCACTGCCGCCGCGTCGTCGGGATCCACATTGCTGATGAACCTGGCTTCCATCTTAAAGGTGCCGTTCACCCTGGCCCAGTTCTCCAGAGCAAGGTACATGGCCCGGGGGCCCAGGTCGCTGCCACCGATGCCGATCTGCACCACAGTGGTGAATTTCTCCCCTGCGGCATTGGTGATCTCGCCGCTGTGGACTTTGTTCGCCAGCTCCGCTATCTTTCGCTGCTGCTCCACATAGAAGCCGCGCTTGTCCACGCCGTCGGCCACAACGGCCTCCCCCAACTGCCCTCTCGTCAGATGATGGAGCACCATGCGCTTCTCGCCGGTGTTGATCACTTCGCCATTGTAAAGGGCCTCGAATTTTTCCGCAAGCTGCATCTCCTCCGCAAGCCTGGCGAAAGTCTCCAGGGCCTTGCCGTCCACCTGCTTTGCCGCATAGTTGAACGCCAGCCCGGCCGCCATGGGAACGCTGTACTTCTTCACGCGCTCCGCGCCGCCCTCTCCGGCCATGGCCTCCGTCAGGTTTACAGGAGCCACCTTCAGCAGTTCCTGATATGCGGAAACAGTATCCAGATTTTTCCAGGTAATCATGAATTGATTCCCTCCTTTATTTTAATATATTATATAGCATGGACATCCCCCCGGATTACATGGCCGGGAGCATGGCCATGGCATATTATCGAACTAACATTCTTTTTTCTTCGCTCTGTCAAATACAATATAGCCAAGCATCAGCGCCCAGGCTCCGGCCAGCGCCGACAGAAGCAGCACCGCAGACACGGGAAGCGGCCCCAGGTCGGATTTCCCCTCCTTGGAGGAGCCCTGCTGCTCCAGCTGGTCCAAATGGTGCCGGGAGGCCATGTCGCTGTAAAGCTTCTCGAAGTAGGCGTCATCCACTGTCTGGGAACGCCGGATGGATTTCACCGTCTCCTCGATCAGCTGGCCCGCTGCATCCCGCAGGGAGGCCGATCCGTTGAACACAGGCGTCACAAAGGTATGGTCCACATTCTCCAGCAGAAGCTTCGTGGCCTTGATCTTCACCTCGTAGTGGAGGGCATTGTCCTCGCCGCAGCCTGCCAGGTACTCCTGATACTCCGGGGATTCCTGGGCCCTGGAGGTCACGGGCACATACCCTTCCGTCTCCGCATAGGCGATCTGCACCTCATTGGTCAGCAGATACTGGGCAAACAGCCATGAGGCCAGCACCTCCTGGGAATCCTCCTTGTTGAAGACGCAGACCGACGGGCCCTGGGATATCATCTGCGGATTCGACGTGTCGAACTGGGGGATGGCCATGACCTCCGTCTCGAATTCCACCAGCTTGTCGGCGCTGATGTCTATCAGGGGCGCGTTGCTTCCCATCCAGGTAGCCCCTGCCGTGGAGTCGATGGCGAAGATGCACTGCCCCGCGTTCAGGAAGTTGGCCGGGTAGCTGGAAATCTTGAAGGTGGAGAAGGCTCCGGTCCTGGTGTGCGCCGCTATGGTCTCCAGCAGCTCCTTCGTGTCGTCGGAGAAGAGCAGGATCTCCCCCTCCTCGGTGGAATAGCCCGCGCCCTTCTGCCGAATCTGCTGTATCATCATGTTGTCGGTGGACTTATAGATGAAGGGAATCATCACATCCTGGCCGTTCACCAGGTAGTTCCCCTCCTCGTCCATGGCCATGGCGGCCTCGGAGACCTCCCAGACGAAATCCCACGTAAGAGCATCCGGCAGTTCGTATCCCAGTTTTTCCACGTAGGTCTTGTTGATATAGCAGCTTTCCGTGGAGCGCATGTAGGGTATGGCGTAATAATGGCCGCCAAAGGCGCATTCCTCCAGAAACCGGGGGATGATCTCCTCCCTGGCAGGAGCGTCGAAGCGGACCTCGCTGCCCCCCAGGCCGTATCTGTCGTCATCGAACAATCCCTCCAGCGGGACCACCTGGTTGACGCCCGTCAGATAGGTGGCGATATGGTCCGGATAGGTGACGCACACGTTGGGCGTGGTATTGGTGGCGATGTTCGTTATCACATCGTTATAGATTTTCCCATAATCCGTGTACAGGCGCAGGTTCACCCTGATATTGGGGTACAGCTCCTGGAAATCGGCGATGGCCTGTTCGTAGATGGCCGTCTGGGTCTTGTTCGTATCGTTCTTGGCCCAGAAGGTGATTTCATGCTCTGTCCCCGCGTCAAAGGACTCCGGAATGGCGAAAGCGTCCAGCCCCTTGGATCCGTGGCAGCCAGTGAGCAGGAACACACAGCCCATGAGAGCCGCCAGAAGCGGGAGGAAAGGGCCCTTTGCACTGTGGCTCCTCTTCTCTTCCTTGTTCATCCCTTGGTCCCTCCTCTCGATACGCCTGCCATGATCTTCTTGTGGAAAATCAAAAACAGCACAATCAGGGGCAGCGAAATCACCACCACTGCCGCCATCATGGCCGGGATGTTCTCTCGGCCGAAGCCGTTCTCCCGGATTTCCTGGATGCCGTTGGAGACCAGGTAATAGGCCTCGTCATCCGTGATCAGCCTGGGCCACACATAGGAATTCCAGCATTCTATCACCTTCAGGATCGTCACGGTGATCAGTGTGGGCCTGGATATGGGCACCAGGACCTTCAGCAGATACTTCATATCCGAAGTGCCGTCCACCTTGGCCGCTTTGTACAGGCTGTCCGGCACCTGCTCGAAATTCTCCTTCAGCAGATAGATATAGAAGACGGAGGTGACGGACGGCAGTATGAGTCCCTGAAAGGTATTGCGCATGTCCAGGTTGGTGATGGTCACGAAATTTGTGATGATCACCAGCTCGTTGGGAATCATCATCAGGGACAGGAACAGGAGGAAAGCCCCATTCCGCCCCCGGAACTCCAGCCTGGCAAAGGCGAAGGCCGCCAGAGTGATCACCACGATCATGACAGCCGTGGTCAGCAGGGTGAAGATGACCGTATTTACGAAATAACGTGCAAGAGGGACTGCTGTAAAGGCATCCACGTAATTTTGCAGCGTCGGCGACAGGGTGAAGAATTTCGGGATGCTTTCCGAGTTATATGCGCCGTAGCTCTTCACGGATGTCAGTATCATCCAGTAAAAGGGGAACAGCACGATGACGGCCCATATAATCAGGAAGAAATAGGTGATGGCGCCGGCCGTCCTCCTCTGCCTCTTATAATCATTTTTCCTTGTCCGGTTCATTTCCATAGCCTCCTGTCTCCCATCTGCCCCTGTTCCCTGAAAGTATGCCAAAAGGTATCAATAGTGCACGTTTTTCCTGCCGATCAGCAGATTGACGCAGGTAATCGTGAGAACAATGGCGAACAGGATGATAGCCGCCGCCGATGCATAGGACGGATAGCCGCCGCTGTCTCCGTACAGCATGTCGTATACATAGCCCACTATGGTATTCATCCCCGCCGCGTTCAAATTCGTGCCGAACAATGCCACGGCATCGCTGTATGCCTTGAAGGCCCCGATGAAGCCTGTGATGACCAGGTAGAAGATCATGGGCGATATCATGGGCAAAGTGATCCGCATGAAGGTACGGAATTTCGATGTGCCGTCCACCCTGGCCGCTTTGTAATAGTCCTGGTTGACGGAAGCCAGGGCGCTGGTGAGGATCAGGATCTTGAAGGGCATCACCACCCATATGGTATAAAGGCACAGCACGAACATCTTCGCCCAGTAGGGCCCGTCGATGAAGTCCACGGATTCCCCGCCGAACCACTGAATCAGGAGATTCACCAGACCGTCGGAATAAGCGGTTTTCTTGAACAGGATCATGAATACCAGCCCCACCGCCAGGGTGTTGGTCACATAGGGCAGGAAGTAGATTGTCTGCAGGAGGTTCCGCAGCGGTTTTATGGAATCCAGCCCCACGGAGATCAGCAGGGCGATTCCCGTGGACAGGGGCACCGTGATGATCACCAGCAGGAAGGTATTCTTCAGGGCCTGCAGGAAATACGGATCGTGGAGCACATAGGAGTAATTGTAGGTCCCCGTGCCGAAATAGGTCTGGGACGCGGAATTGTAGCCCTCCTCAAAGGAATAGACGAACACGTCTATCAGTGGGTATACCATGAAAAAACCGAGAAACAGGATTGCAGGCAGCAGGTACAGCCAGCCCTTCATGCTGTTGAAACGGGTCTTCCACGAGCCAGCCCCGGAATGCTTCCCTTCCATTTTCCGCTTGTCCATGTCTTGCTCCTATCTGTCCGTCGCGCCGGGTTGACACGGCCTGCACACATTCATGTGGGGCGCTGCGCGCTGCTACGAACTCTTTTTCGTCATTTTCCGCCTTTTTTGACTTTTTATTTCTGCTTTTTCCCAAATTATTGCTTTTCCTATATTCCACATGTTTCTGTGCGGTCTTTCGCATATCTCTCTGATTCCTGCGTTCATCATGGGCTTAGGACAGCGTCAAAGCCGGGAAATCGCTGACGCGTCAAATTCTATCCGCTCTTCCGTCCTTCTGTCAAAGAGGAACACTTTGCCTGGCTTTAAGTCGAACCTGACCTGGCGGGCATCCATGGAGACTTCCGCCATGTTCTCCGACCCGATGATGGCCCGGATCGCAGGCGACAGGGAAGCGCTGTTGGCACAGACCACGCTGATATCGCGCCCCATGACCTCCACGCCGCTCAGCTCACAGCCAAAGGCCCCGCCCTTCCGCAGCAGGAATCCCTCGGGCCGGATGCCGGCATAGACAGGACCCTCGGCCGCTCCCTTTACCGGAAGGACCGCATCCTTACCAATGGTTAGCCAGCCGTCCTTCACCTGTCCCTCGAAGACATTGACAGGCGGGGTTCCCAGGAATTTCGCCACGAACAGATTCGCCGGGCTGTCATAGACCTCCTGGGGCCTGCCGATCTGCTGCACCATGCCGTCCTTCATGACCACAATCATGTCGGAAATGCTCATGGCCTCCTCCTGATCGTGGGTCACGAAAATGGTGGTGATCCCGGTCTCTTTCTGAATCCGCTTGATCTCCTCCCTGGTCTGGAGCCTTAGGCGGGCGTCCAGGTTGGAAAGGGGCTCGTCCAGAAGCAGGACCCTTGGCCGCTTCACCAGGGCCCTGGCGATTGCCACCCGCTGCTGCTGGCCGCCGGAGAGCTCTCCGGGCCTGCGCTCCATCAGCTCGTCTATCTGCACCAGTCTGGCCGCATCCATGGCCTTCTCCAGCATTTCGGCTTTGGAGAGCTTATCCTTGCCCTTTAGGTTCTCCAGGGGAAAGAGGATGTTCTGCCTTACGGTGAGATGGGGGTACAGGGCGTAGTTCTGAAAGACCAGCCCGATGCCCCTGTGCTCCGGCGGAAGGCCTGTCACATCTTCCTCTCCGAAGAAGACCTGACCGCTGGTGGGCTTCTCCAGGCCGCTGATCATGTTCAATGTGGTGCTCTTGCCGCAGCCCGATGGCCCCAGCAATCCAATCAGCTTGCCGTCCGGAATCTCGAAGTCGAAGTCGTTGACGGCTATGACATCCACTTTGTTCTTTTTGTCCCGGCCGGGGAATTTCTTCGTCAGATTCCGCAATACTACTTTCATGATATTTCTCCTTGTCTGTTTGGAGTTTTTTTATCTATTTTTTTCTAGTTTCTTTCCTGCATTTGCCGCCAGATCCTTTACCACTTCGCCCGCGATGATCAGCCCTGCCACGGACGGCACAAAGGCGACGCTCCCCGGGATGCTGCGCCGTTTTGCGTCCCGGTTCTGGCCCTCTGCTTGGCTTTCCATGGATTCTCCCTCAGCGCAGCCGTCCCCCTCCGATTCTTTCGGGATGACGGGCAGTTCCTGGGAATACACCACTTTCAGGCTCTCCACGCCCCGCTTCTTCAGCTCCCGGCGCATGACCTTCGCCAGGGGGCAGACCTTTGTCTCATAGATGTCCGCCACCCGGAAAGCGGTGGCATCCAGCTTGTTCCCGGCTCCCATGCTACTGATGATGGGCGTATCGGTTTCCTTTGCCCGCATTGCCAGCGCAAGCTTGGCGGTCACGGTATCCACCGCGTCTACTACATAGTCGTATTCTTCAAAAGGAAAAGAGGATGCATTTTCCGGCAGGAAGAAGCATTGGTGTACCGCGACCTCCGCCTCCGGGTTGATGTCCAGGATGCGCTCCCGCATCACGTCCACCTTACAGCGTCCAAGCGTGCTCCTGGTGGCTATGATCTGTCGGTTCAGGTTCGTCAGGCTTACCCTGTCGTCATCCACCAGGACAAAAGCGCCGATGCCGCTGCGGGCAAGGGCCTCGCATACATGCCCGCCCACGCCGCCTATGCCGAACACGGCCACTCTCGATTCACGCAGCCGCTCCATCGCCGCTTTTCCCAACAGCAGCTGGGTCCTTGCAAACTGTCCTGTCATCTTCTTCCCGTCCCTGTCTTTCCGATTTATGCTGTGCGCTAAAAGGACGCCAGCCATGATTCTATTTTGCGCCTGTTTCTATTTTGCACCCGTTTCGTCCAAAATGCAATGCCCTATGTAATAAAATCCGTGGCACTCATCCAGGGACACCGGAACAATCTTTCCAACCATGGAAGCGTCCCCGGGCAGATGGACGATGGTGTTGTTGGACAGTCGGCCTGTGACCATGGGGACATTGTTCTCAGCGGAATGCTTTTCTTCCATGGAATGCATCTCTTCCATGGAACGCCTGTCCTCCATGATTTCCTCAATCAGAGCATCCATGATCCGGCCCTGGTATTTCGCCGCCTGTTCCCTGGCAGTGTCCTGGACTACTTTCAGGAGCCTGTCGAAGCCTTCCCTCACCTGCTCCGGCGGCACCTGGTTCTCCATGGCGGCCGCAGGCGTGCCGGTGCGCTTGGAGTAGATGAAGGTAAAGGCATTGTCGTATTTCACCCTGCGCACCATGTCGATGGTCTCCTCCAGATCCTCGGCTGTCTCTCCCGGGAATCCCACGATGATGTCGGTGGTGATGGCGATGTCGGGTATCTCCCTGCGGATGCGGTCTGCCAGCTCTATGTACTGCTCCCTTGTATAGCGCCTGTTCATCTGCTGTAGGATCCTGGTGGAACCGGACTGCAGGGGCAGATGGAGGTGGCGGCAGATTTTCTTCGACTGCTTCATGACCGCTATCAGTTCCTCCGAGAGATCCTTGGGGTGGGAGGTCATGAAACGGATGCGCTCCAGCCCTTCAATCTGTTCCACCTTCCGCAGAAGCTGGGCAAAGGTGATGGGCTCGTCCAGGTTCTTTCCATAGGAATTCACGTTCTGCCCCAGCAGCATGACTTCCACCACGCCCTCCGCCACCAGGCGCTCTATCTCCCGTATGATCTCCCCGGGTTCCCTGCTGCGCTCCCGCCCTCTCACATAGGGCACGATGCAGTAGCTGCAGAAATTGTTGCAGCCGAACATGATATTGATGCCGGACTTGTACGGGTATTTGCGCTCCACCGGCAGATCTTCTACGATTTTATCCGTATCCTTCCAGATGTCGATCAGCATCCCTTCCGACTCGAAAGAGGCGCTGAGGAGCTCCGCGAATTTATAGATATTGTGGGTGCCAAAAATCAGGTCGATAAAGGAGTAGCTTTTCTTCAGTTTTTCGATTACCGTGGCTTCCTGCATCATACAGCCGCAGAGGGCCACTTTCATCCGGGGATTGGCCTTTTTATACCGTTTCAGCACGCCCAGCCTGCCGTAGACCCGCTGGTTGGCATTGTCCCGGACGGTGCAGGTATTGTAGATGACGAAGTCCGCCTGCTCGCTGTCGGTAGGGGAAAAGCCGATTGCTTCCAGGATGCCCAGGAGCTTTTCGGAGTCCCGGGCGTTCATCTGGCAGCCGAATGTGGTGACGCAGGCGGTGGGGGTGCGTCCGTTTTTTTCCTCAAAATCCTTCACCCATCCCCGGCACTTTGCCATAAAGTAGTATTGCCTGGACGGTTCTTCTGTGGGCGGGTTTGAATT
>OFFE01000729.1_pt1 | contig 26458 bp, 24 predicted proteins | sample 1521371 | NCBI WGS metagenome assembly OFFE01 (sample SAMEA3504131, study PRJEB24116) | mouse gut metagenome | biome: mouse gut; feature: mouse-associated habitat; material: faeces | place: Denmark | collected 2011 | reverse complement strand
CCGGTCAGCGTTATGCAGTCTGATTTCACGGCAAGTGAAATCGTTAAGCAGTATATATTGACAAGACGGATTTCATCAGGGAATGGTGGGAGAATCAGGATGCCGTTACTCTGATTACCCGCCCCAGACGCTTTGGCAAGACATTGACGATGAGCATGCTGGAATATTTCTTTTCCGTGGAATGTGCAGGGAAGGCAGGACTCTTTGAAGGCCTTTCCATCTGGAAGGAAGAGCGGTATCGGCATCTACAGGGGACATATCCCGTCATCAGCCTTTCTTTTGCCAGGGTGAAGGAGACCACATTTCCGGGCGCCAGGACGCAGATCTGTCAGATTATTACAGAACTGTATGACAAATATGATTTCCTTCTGGACAGTGGATGCCTGAATGAGCGGGAGAAGGAAAGGTTCCGGGGAGTATCTGTGGACATGGCAGACTATCTGGCTACGAATTCGCTGCATGCGCTGTCGTCCTTCCTTTCACGCTATTATGGCAAAAAGGTCATCCTCCTGTTGGACGAATACGATACGCCCATGCAGGAAGCCTATGTACACGGTTATTGGCGGGAGGTAGTGGAGTTCTTACGGAGCCTGTTCAATGCCTCCTTTAAGACGAACCCTTATCTGGAACGGGCAATCATGACCGGAATCACTCGTGTCAGCAAGGAGTCGATTTTCTCCGATCTGAACAATCTGGAGGTGGTGACTGCTACGTCTGATTTGTATGCAGACAGCTTTGGCTTTACGGAACAGGAGGTATTTGCCGCGCTGGACGAATATGGGATGGGAGATAGGCAGGAGGAAGTGAAGAACTGGTATGACGGCTTCACTTTTGGCAGGCAGAGAGATATTTATAACCCCTGGTCTATTCTGAATTATCTAAAAAATGGTGGATTTGCCGCTTACTGGGCAAACACCAGTTCTAACAGCCTGGTGGGCAAGCTGATTCGGGAGGGCAGCCCGGATATAAAGATGACAATGGAGCTTTTGCTTGGGGATGGAATCTTATATACGGAGATTGACGAACAAATCGTTTTTGACCAACTTGATTACAGCCAGAGCGCTGTCTGGAGCCTGCTTCTGGCCAGTGGATATTTAAGGGTAGAGAGCTGTGAAAGGCCTCCTTACGGAAGCTGGAAGTATGGGCTGAAGCTTGCCAACCGGGAAGTGAGGCTGATGTTCGAGCGGATGATAGACGGGTGGTTCCGCGACTATACGCCCCATTACAATACCTTTATCAAAGCTCTGTTGTTGGGAGATTTGGATGCCATGAATCTGTATATGAACCGGGTGGCGCTGGCTACGTTCAGCAGCTTTGACGCGGGGGTGAAGCCATCGGAGGAAGCGGAGCCGGAGCGTTTTTACCACGGTTTTGTGCTGGGACTGATGGTGGATCTGGCGGATAGATACAGCATTACCTCCAACCGGGAGAGTGGCTTTGGGCGCTATGATGTGCTGTTGGAGCCGAGGAATCCCGCCGGGGACGCGGTATCAAATACTTGCGGAAGAGATGCGATTATTATAGAATTCAAGGTAAACAATCCGAGAAAAGAGAAGAGCCTTGAAGATACGGTACAGGCTGCGCTGCAGCAGATTGAGGAGAAAGGGTATGAGGCCGCGCTGCTGGAAAAGGGATTCCCGGCAGAGCGGATTCAAAAGTATGGATTTGCGTTTAGTGGAAAACAGGTGTTGATTGGAGGCTGAAATTGAGTCTGCGGGTGCAGATGCCAGGGAGCTGTTCGGGGCGCTGCCGGGAGCCTGGAGCGGGGGGTTCTGCTCTGGGGAGCCGCGGAAGGGGAATGGTATAAAGGGAGCCGGGATGGAATGTCCCGGCTTTTTTGTTGTCTGAAATGATACCAAAAAGTGTACTTTTTGAGAATTGGCTGTACGTCTGATAACCTACCCTATTTTAATACAACATGGGCATAAAATCAAGAGAAAACATATATTTTTCTTGGTAATTGTGCCCATCTTTTGATATTGGCCAAAAAGTACACTTTTTGGGAATCGCGCATTGTCATGTGATTATAGAGAGTAAAAGGAACTCCAAAATGCCGTCAGACAAGGTATGCAAGACTGTCCACCAGTACAGCAAGACCCCGCTTTGCGCGGAGGATATGAAGAAGCTGCAGGAGATTGCGGCGGATTACGGCAAGGTGAAGCGCTATGTATACCAGAGGTACAGCGGCATCGGAGGGCTGTCCAAACTGTATCCCGGCTACACCGTCCAGAATGAGATGACGGAGAGCGGCCTGCGGGGAGAGTTGGGACTGCCGTCGGTGTACTTTTACCTGGCCGTGTTCGATGCGCTGGGGGACATCAAAAGCCAGTGGGCCCGGACAAAATCCCGGGTGCTGCAGCTGATTGGCAGAAACGAGGGTCTGACCGAGGAGGAGAAGCATTACCTCCGGTTCCTGTTGAAGGTGAACAACGCCTTTACCGCCGTGCTGAACCAGGAGCCCATCGTCCTGCCCCGGGAGCTGCAGAGGAAGCAGGAGGAACTGGCATCCAAAGTGGATGCGGAAAAGCTCCACCGCTATCTGTGCAGACAGGTGCGGAAGTACCGGGTGAAAAGCAGGGAAACGGACAAGGCGGAGACAGAGCCACAGGCTTCGGCGCAGCCGCCATCGGGATTTTCCGTCGCGGAGCGAGCCTACCGCTACGGGGAGAAGGACGGCAGCAGAGGAATCTACATTTCCACCAAAGAGAACCGGAAGCGGGTCTTCGTGCCCCTGACAGACGGGAACCAGTACAAGCGTCAGCTTTATGTCAGACTGTATCCCCAGGAAGGGAATGTTGAAATCATGACCGCGGTGGATGTGGCGGTGCGGGTTCATGAGGACTATGTGAACCGGATAGGACTGGCCATGGGGATGTTCACCATGCTCACCACCCAGGAAGGGCATCATTATGGCGAGGAACTGGGCGCTCTGCAGACGGAATATGCCGAATGGGTCAGGCAGCAGACCAGGAGCTATAACCGCAACAGAGCCGATAACCCGGGGCGCAGGAAGTACAATGCCCGGAGGCATCGGATGGAGGAGCGGCTCCACAGCTATATCAACCAGGAGCTGAACCGCTTCCTGCGCACAGAGAAGCCCCGGAAGGTCTACATCGTCAGAATGCCCAGGCCAAAGGCGGGCGGCATCAACCGGAAAATCAACCATTCCGTGGCCATGTGGCAGAGAGGCTACATCCGCAGCCGCCTGGAGCAGAAATGCAGAGAGCAGTCGGTGGAAATCGTGGAGGTGCTGGGGAAGGACATCAGCAATGAGTGCAGCAGCTGCGGCGCGGTGGAGAGCGGCGGTAGGAAGAAAGGGATTTTCCTCTGCAATGCCTGCGGGTATTCGGCGGAGGAGAAGACGAATACTGCCAGGAACGTGCTGAAGCGGGGGATGGAAGGCAGGGTTGTCAACTGATTTTTGGATAGATACTGACGATTCTGAAAACTTGCCAGGCAAACTGGCGCATGAGCAAAAGGTTCCGGGAATGATGGAGTAAAATTCATCTCGAGCTGCAGCAGCCCGAAGATTTTGCTCTTCACCACTTGGAAACACATGCCGGTCTGGAACATCGTCTCCACCAGGGAGGAGTTGGGCAGAAGCTTGTGCGCATGAAACGTGAATGGGATCATAGGGATGACGATTCAGATGAATTCCGGCGGGGAGCCGGGGTTTTACCGACTTGGAGCCATGCTCCGGGAGGACTGGAGAGTCTGTCCATGATATAAAAAGTCGTGTCTGCGGGCGCGATGGACGGCATTAGAAGGCAGGAACCCTTTGGGCGGCTGCGGATTGGGTATGCCAGGATCCTGGGAACACAGCGCGGTACATACCGCAGGCCTGGAGCGCGGCTTCGGGCAACCGGACAGAAAGTCCGGGATGTGACGTACCAGGGAGCGAAGCGGCTTGACGCCGCATCATCCGGCGAAGACGCTATGGATGACCAATATACCTTATTTATATTTAGGAACTGTCGGAAAATAACTGTTGCAATTTCTGTCGGAAAAAGCCTTGAAACACAAGGAAAACGGCTTTGAACCCGCAGCAGTTAGTTGCAGACAATTCCTTAAGACCGCCAGGATTTGCGAATCTGTCCATAGTGAGTATATGTGGCCTGGGGTCTTTCGGTGTGGTTTGCTGCCATTTTCATTGACGTGCAGTATACATTGTAAGTAGTGATGTTGATTTTCCGGATAAGGACAGACGGAATTCTGTCATAGAATCCGGCACAGGGAGAGGCGGACATGCGGAAAGCGCAGAAGCAGCAGGCTGAGGATTTCATAAAAATATTGGGAGAGGCCCATGATGAAATCCGCAAAGCCATTGAAAAAAAGAATATTTCCGCTGCCCTGAGCCTACTGGCGGACTGCCAGGACGGAGCCATTGCGCTGGGAAACCTGATTGAAGCAGCGGAAGGGGAGGGCTTTGCCACGATTGCCCTGTTGGAGTCCTACTGTGAGCAGGTCTACCGGATTTACGGGGAACTGGAGAAAGGGCAGCCGATTGCTGTCGGCAAAGCATATAAGAACCTGCGGCAGATGTTGTTCAAGATTGAGAGCAGCGTGAAGAACGATATCAGGATTCGGACAGAGGTGGTGTTCCTGCCTTACAAGGCTTCCATGTGGGACAGCCTGGAGAGCATCTGGAAGGCTGCGGATGAGGATCCGGACTGCGATGCCTATGTGATTCCCATTCCCTATTATGACAAGAATCCGGACGGGAGCTTCCGGGAGCTGCATTATGAGGGCGGGGAGTATCCCAAGGACGTGCCGGTGGTTTGGTATGAGGATTACGATTTCGAGACGCGCAGGCCGGATATGGTATTCATACATAATCCTTATGATGAGTGTAATATTGTGACCAGCGTGCATCCGTTTTTTTATTCGAAGAATTTGAAGAAGTTTACGGATAAGTTGGTGTATGTGCCTTATTTCATATTGGGGGAGATTGATCCGGAGGACAGGCAGGCGCTGAAGGATATCGAGAAGTTCTGCCTGGTGCCGGGGGTGGCGTATGCGGATCAGGTGATTGTGCAGTCTGAGGACATGCGGCAGGCTTATGTCAATGTGCTGACGGAATTCATGTTGGGGCAGGGGCGGAGCAGGGCGTATTGGGAGAAGAAGATACTGGGGCTGGGGTCGCCGAAGGTGGACAAGGTGCTGAGTATCCGGAAGGAGGATTTGGAGATTCCGGAGGAGTGGATGCGGGTCATCCGGAAGGCGGATGGGAGTTGGAAGAAGGTTATTTTTTATAATACTACGGTGACGGCGCTGCTGCAGTATAATGAGCAGTATTTGGTGAAGATGCGGGATGTGTTCCGCATTTTTTATGAGAACCGGGGTGAGGTGGCGCTGTTGTGGAGGCCGCATCCGCTGATGGGAGCCACCATAGAATCCATGCGCCAGGAGTTGCGAGAGGAGTATGGAGAAATCGTAAAGACGTACAGGGAGGGACGCTGGGGGATTTATGACGACACTAGCGATATGGATCGGGCGGTCTGTTTAAGCGATGGGTATTATGGGGACGGGAGCAGCGTAGTATGGCTGTACAAAAGGACTGGAAAACCTGTTATGATTCAGAACGCATATTCGGTAATGGAGGACAACCATTCCCTTGCCATGGACAATATTGTGGAATATAAGGGCGAATGGTGGTTCCTTGCCTTAAAAGACAATAGCATCTATAAGATGGAAAGGACGACCTTGAAGGCTACCCTCGTGAAACGGATTCCCTATGGGGCGGATTTCCTGGGAGACCATCCACAATACGGAAAGATTCATTTGTATCAAAACAAAATATTCGTAATACCGATGATTGGGGATGAAATTGCCGTATATGATATGGAAAAGGATGCAGTTCGTTATATAAGGTATGGCAAAAGTGACCCATGCAGGGGGACTGTATTTGCAGAAAAGATAGAATATGGGGGCAAGCTGTACCTGATTCCGTGCGGGTATGATTATATTGTGTGCATTGATTTGGAAACAGAACAGTTCAGGAATATTGCGGTGGGTGATGAAAAAGGGACATCTGTGCACAAAACGGTGGACGCATATGCATGGGGGAGCGTCTTTTGGGATGGGAAAAAGGCCATATTTACGAAGATAACGGACAATAAGCTGATTTGCATGGATTTCGAGTCAGAGGCAAAGACGGTTTATGAATGTGGGCTGCTGGACGGAGGAGGCTCTGGGATATGCGGTGATGAGGACTGCATATGGATTGTTCCGAAGAGGGCAGAGAAAATACTTCGTTGGGACAGACGTAAAAAGCGGCTGGAAATATATGACGAATTCCCAGACGGATATGAAGCAGGGGAGTGGAGCTTCTATAAGGTGCAGTTGGGCGATGAACTGTACCTGTTGCCAAGGGATGCGAACATGTGCATAGCGGTCAGTAAAGAAAATGGTACTATGCGAAAGCTGGCAACAGGGAACGTGGATAGGGACAATGGAAACTTTTTTGACAGATACATGTATTTTGCCCATATCTGGAAAAGAGGACAGGAGGTATTGCTGGTCTCTTCTTCAAAAGGGGAAGTATTTTGCTTTGGCGAAAAGGATAGTTACGGAGGGAAGATAAGCATCTGCCAGGACTGCGCAGAGAGTGTGTCATGGCAAGGGAGCGTGTATGAAAGGCAGAACAGATTAGATAACATTGCAAATTATGTAAACAGCAGGCTGCAATACAACAGAAAGGATGTTGGGGAAAAAGCTGTCGGGCAGGCTATTTTTGCAAGGATAATGGATATATGAGGTACTGTGATGGAAAAGATTATCGTGTTTGGTTTGGGGGAGGATTTTGAATGCAATAAGCGGTCTATTTTGCAAGCATTTGATGTCATTGCCTGCACGGATAGTTTTGTAGTTCCCAAAGAAGAATTCTGGAAAGGATGCTATATCCCGGCGGATGCAATAGGCAATCTGGATTTCGAGAAAATATTGGTATGCAGCAGAAAATATCAGGATGCCATAAAAGTGCAGCTGGTGAAGGCAGGTTTCCCGGAAGACCGTATCATCTATCTGGATTACCTGGAAAAGGACATCGTCAGTGCGGATTTCAAAGAGGTGATCCGGGACATGGAGCTGTACCGATTGGCTGCCACAGACAGTAGGTTCGTGATAGCGGAGGACTCCTTATGCCTGATTGCGGATGAAAAGCACAAGGAGGCAGGGACTCCATGCCATCATTATTTTGCACAGGATATTTGGGGGGGCAATAAGATATTCCGCAATGCCCCGAAACGCCATTATGACATCGGCTCAAGATTGGATGGCTTCATAGCGCATTTGCTTACGTTCCGTGAGGTATATTACATAGATATCCGTCCCTTACCCTATGAGATACCGGGTTTGCATTTTGTGCAAGGCGACGCCACGATATTGAGCGGAATGGAAGACGGATCCATCGAAAGCCTGTCGTGCCTTCATGCAATGGAGCATTTCGGCCTCGGCAGATATGGGGACAAGATCAATCCGGATGCATATCGGAAAGCGGCGGAAAGTATGCAGCGGGTCTTGAGGAAAGGGGGGCATCTGTATATCGGAGTCCCCATAGGGCCAGCAGACAGGCTGCTGTTCAATGCCCACAGGATATTTTCTGTCCAGACAGTGCTGTCGCTATTTGAAGGGATGGCATTGCGGGATATTGCAATCGTGGAACCGGAAGGAGTGGCGGCAAAGCCAATCGGAGGACAGGATTATCAGGATATACAGGAAGATAGCTGTGGGCTGTTCGAATTTGTGAAAACTGCGGAGTAGAGTTGCCAGGCTGATTGGCCGCAGAATTTGGAAAAAATAGGAGGGGCGGTATGGATGACAGATTTTACGGAAAAAAGGAGACCTATGGGCTGTGGTATGAATTGTATAAAACGGCATTGCTGGGAATGAACATTGGGCTTGGGGGAAATATCCATTCCAGTGGAGAAGAAAACGTATGCGCTTTTTTGGACAAAAGGGGAAATGTAGAAACAATATTTGATGTAGGGGCAAACACAGGAGAATATACGAGGATGCTGGGCAGCTACTTCCCGGATGCCAGGATTCACTGCTTCGAGCCTGCAGGAGCGACGTTTTCCATATTAACTGACAATATGCGCAATAATGGCAATGTTGTCCTGAACAATTTTGGCATAAGCGATGAAAGGGGGGAAGGTGTTCTATACTATGACATGGAGACGTCAGGTCTGGCAAGTCTATATAAAAGACAATTGGATTATTTCAAGATAGATTTTTCAAAAAGCGAAAAGGTGCAGATTGAGACATTGGATGGTTATTGCGAAAAGAACCATATAGAGAAGATAGATTTCCTGAAGCTGGATATTGAAGGAAATGAATGGAACGCTTTGCGGGGGGCAGAAGCAAGAATTCAAGCAAAGGCTTGATAAATACTTTGTCTCCCGTATATATGAGGGGCTGAACAAAATGATGGATCTGTCATTGAAGAATGTGCTTCCGCTACATATACCGCCGGTTGCAGAGCTGCCGCAGAATGAAAAGGTTGTGATATATGGAGCCGGTGTGGTTGGCAGGGACTACCATAGGATGATGGAGCTGATGTGCCCGGATAGGATAGCAGGCTGGGTGGACAGGCAGTGGGAGAGCCTGCAGAAAGAAGGATTGGCGGTTGAACCGGTCAGGAAATTGACGGAGTGGGACTATGACCGAATCGTGATTGCAGTATTGTTTGAGGACAGTGCAACCCAAATAAGAGGTGACCTTGCTTCTATGGGGATAGAGAAGGATAAGATATTCTGGCAGCCGCCAAGGACAGTTATGGATTAGAGGGGGATATGCTTCATGGAAAAAAAGAGAATATTGCATATGACCCCATCGATTGTGAAAAATGGCGTATACCAATATATTTTCAACCATTTAAATCATCTCGACAGGGACAGATTTGAATTCAGCTTCCTGATGCAGGATCCAAAAGAATTGATGGAAACAGAAGAATATGAAAAATACAGATTTGAAATCAGAAGCTTTTCTATTCCGCAGAGAGTCGATCCGTCCCGGTTCCGCAGAGAAATCATGGAGATCCTTTCGGACAGGTATGATGTCCTGCACCTGCATACCAGCTATTGGCGCGGTTTTATGATAGAAGAGATTGCAATGGAGCTTGGAGTGCCCAGGGTCATCGTGCATTCCCATAGTTCATCCATTGACCAGCCGGATGCTGGGGAGCGTGAGGGGCAGCGGAAGATTCATGAGGAGATGAAAAGGCGATTCAATGAAACATACGCAACAGATTTTTGGGCTTGCTCCCATATGGCGGCAGACTGGCTCTATGGGCCACAGATTAGCAGGAGCAGAATCAGAATCATGCCAAATGCGATTGAAACAGATAAATACACATTCTGTGAGAACGACAGGAAATATTATAGGTCAAGATACGGACTGGATGGCAAATTGGTAATAGGCCATACAGGAAGATTCGAATATCAGAAAAACCATGGATTCCTGATAGATGTCTTTGTAAAAGTCCATGCTGCAATACCGCATTCGGTTCTCGTATTGATAGGGGAAGGGCCGGAAGAGATACCTGTCAAAGAAGCAGTCAAGGAAAGGGGCTTGCAGGATGCAGTGATTTTTCTGGGGTGGCGCGATGACGTGGCGAAATGGCTGCAGGCATTTGACATCTATTGCCTGCCGTCACGGTTCGAGGGCCTGCCGATTGCGTTAGTCGAGGCGCAGGCAGCCGGATTACATTGTATTGTGAGCGATTTTGTCACAAGAGAGGTACAGATTACAGGTCTGGTAGACTTCCTGGAACTGGACGTGCAGTTGTGGTGCGAGAGGATTAAGAAGAGTGCGGAGGCATATGAAAGACTGGACACATCGAAGCAGATTATAGGTGCCGGATACGATATTAGACAGCAAGTGAAACTGTTGGAAAAAGAATATACGATATAGCAGAAGCGGGAGGCGATATGCAATTTAGGAAATTGGCTGTATATGTGACAGCAATAGGACTGGGGATAGCAGTAGGACGTCAGGTAGGAAGGAGACATAAGAAGGAAAAAGAGGCATTGATGGCGCAAAACACCAAATTCTCCGATAATTATCAACTGCTGAACCACTGGCTGGAAATCAGGAATGAAGGCAAGAGCCTGGCCTGCTATTTTAATGCAATGGGCTATAAGCGCATTGCGGTTTATGGAATGGCTGAGCTGGCCAATCGGCTCATGGAGGACTTGGAAGGAAGTGGACTGGAGATAGTGTATGGCATCGACAGAGATGCCAGCTGCTCCATCTCCAGGATAGCCGAGGTCTACTCTCCCCAGGAAGACATTCTGCCGGAAGCGGACGTGGTGGTAGTCACTCCCTATTATGCATTAGAAGCCATTAAAAAGAATCTGTCAGGAAAAGTGGCCTGCCCTGTGGTCTCAATAGAAGAAGTGGTATGGAGCGTGTGAGGACATGAAAATAATTTCATTTTATCTACCCCAGTTTCATGAGATACCGGAGAATAACGACGCATGGGGAAGAGGATTTACGGAATGGACTAATGTAACGAAAAGCAAGCCCCTGTTTTTGGGCCATAACCAGCCCAGAATTCCGCTGGGCGGGAACTACTATAACCTGCTGGACGACGGCGTCATGGAATGGCAGACCTCCCTGGCCCGGAATTATGGCTGGAATTTATGGATTCTGCTTTTATCATTACTGGTTTCACGGAAGGATGGTTTTAGAGAAACCAGTTCGAATGCTTTTGGAGAATAAAAAGATTGATTTTGATTATTGCTTTTCTTGGGCAAATGAACCATGGACGAAGACCTGGCATGGGGCCGGAGGAAACAAGGAAATCCTGATTCCCCAGACCTATGGCGGGGAGGAGGAATGGAGCAGGCACTATGCGTATTTCCGCCCCTTTTTCCATGACAGGAGATATATAAAAGAGGGAGGCCGCCCCATGCTGCTCATCTACAGGCTGCGGAACATCCCGCATTTCAACGACATGATTCGCTATTGGAACACAAGGGCCAGGGAAGACGGATTCCAGGGGCTGTTTATCGTCTCCATGAATGTGTGCCGGGAACATGTGGCAAAGAGTATCTGGGTAGACGGATCCGTTGACTTTGAACCGAACCGGACGAAATCCGAGAGGCTGGGAACGGAATCCGCTGCCGCGCCGAAAGAAAAGGGAGGATGGCTCTGGAACCGGTTTGCGGTAAAAGCCATTCAATACGATGCAATAAACAGGGAAATGCTCAGGACGCCCCATGAAAAGAACCATTTCCGGACAGTATTCGTGGATTATGACGATTCTCCCAGGCGCGGCACCAGGGCAGTGGTGACCAGAGGCTCCGCTCCAGAGAAGTTCGGGAGGTATCTGCGGGCGGCTCTTCGGCAGAGCAGGGAGGAAGGAAACGGGTATGTCTTCCTCAATGCGTGGAATGAGTGGGGGGAAGGGAACTATCTGGAGCCGGATGAACGGCATGGACATTCGTATTTGGAGAAAGTCAGGGAATGCGCAAATCGGTTTTAGGGGTTTGGGAGAAGGTTGAAATGGCAGACAGGATTTATATTTTTGGCGCGCACTCCAGGGCGCAGACAACGGCAGTATATCTGCAGACATTATACCCAGGTCTTTCCGTAGAGGCGTACCTCTATAATAATGAAGAACCCAATCCAGAAGAGATAGGGGATATTCCCGTCATAAGGCTCGAGGCTGGCAGGCTTTGTACAAAATACCCGGTCTACATAGGGACGAGGGGAATTTATCATGAGGAAATAGCAAGAGAACTGAGGAATTTCGGATTCGAAAAGATAATCCCAATGGATGCAGGCTTGGACATCCAGCTGCGAAATGCTTACATGGAAAGGCATTTCGCAGAAAGGGGACGTGAATTCCTAAAAATTGGGAATCTGAAGGCCATGGAAGACAGGACATCGGCGGCCGTATACGTGGCGAAATCCATTCACGACGCTCCATTGAGGCGGCAATACAGAGAAGAACCTTATGAAAAGCTGATTCAGGTGGGGGCGGCATTGACCGGGAGACGTCTTCCGGGCTGTCTGGTCACAGATGACATCGGCGATAACATTTCAACTAAGAACAGACAATTCTGCGAATTGACTGCCCTTTATTGGATTTGGAAGAATGCGGATGAAGATATTGTCGGCTTGGCGCACTACCGCAGACATTTTATCCTGCCGCCGGACTGGATAGGACGCATGCTGGCGGACAGGGTGGATGTCATCCTGCCTGTTCCACTGTATGTGATGCCTAACCTCAGGGAGAATTTCAAGAAGCGCCACGATTCTGTGGATTGGGACTATATGATGGCATATCTGAGGGAGAGAGATTCGCAGGAGGCTGAACAAGCGGAGACATTTTTTGAGGGAAGCCTGTATTCGCCCTGCAATATGTTCATCATGCGCAGGGAAGTGCTGGATGAATTATGCGGATGGCTGTTCCCCATTCTGTTCGCGGTAGCGGAGCATGGCGGAACCAGGGAGGATGGTTATGGGAACCGGTATCCGGGATTCCTCTCGGAGCGTCTGATTTCTTTCTTTTTTGAAAAGAACAGAGAGAGATACAAGACAGTCTATTCGGATAAAAGCTTTCTGGATTGAATCCAGGGGTATTGCATCTGATAATGACGCCTCCAGATGCCCTGAAGCGTAGGGGCGGAACCTAGAAGGAGATATCTATGAATTTTGAATTGACAGCCTCCATGATGTGCGCCAACTACGGCCATCTGGAGCAGGAAGTAAAGAACCTGGAGGAAGGCGGCATCGACTCCTTCCACATCGACATCATGGACGGCCGCTACGTTCCAAACTTCGCCATGTCCTTGAACGACATGCGCTACATAGCCAGCGCCACATCCAGACCTCTGGACGTGCACCTGATGATAGAACATCCCAGCAACAACATAGGCTTATTCCTACAGAACCTGCGAAAAGGGGACACGGTCTACATCCACCCGGAGGCGGAATACCATCCCTCCACCACCTTGCAGAGAATCATAGATGCAGGCATGGTCCCCGGCATCGCCATCAACCCCGGCACCTCCGTGGAAACGGTCATGGAGATGCTGCGCATCGTCAAGAAAATCCTGGTGATGTCCGTGAACCCCGGCAACGCGGGCCAGATGTACCTGCCCTACGTAGGCAAGAAAATCACCAAGCTCCTTTCCATGAAAGACGACATGGACTTCGAGCTCTACTGGGACGGCGCCTGCAGCGCGGACAAAATCATGGAGTACGCCCCTAAAGGCGTGAAAGGCTTCGTCCTGGGCACTACGCTCCTCTTCGGAAAAGACAGGCCCTATGGAGAGACATTGGCGGATATCCGGGAACTGCGGTTTTAGAAGAGGAATAGACCCCAAAAGTGGGGCCGAATGCCTCCCGCAGTCCCCGATTCATTTAAAGTGCCAACTTATACACAGCCAACTGATTAAGGCTCACGCCCTCTTTTTCCGCTTCGATTGCAAGCTTCTGGTGTAAAGACTTCGGAAGCCTCACGACAAATTTCCCGCTGTATTTGTCTGCCGTCCCGGGAACTGGAATGGGCATATTGTTTTCTTGCCTTACCTCCAAATACCCCTCCATTGCTTCATTAAGGCTCTGGTATAGCTCTTCCAGCGTATCGCCCGTACTCTGGCATCCGTCAAGCTCTAAAATTTTACCATAAAAGTAGTGGCCGCTTTCATCATTCATCTCTTGTACCATTCTTGTATATGGCAGTTTCATATAATCTTTTATTTCCATTTTTTCGCGCTCCTTTCCTACACCCCTATCCTATTCAGCACATCCACCACATAAGCCTTTTTTAACGGGCTCTCCTGTTTTATTGTTATCAAGTCCCCGGTTCCTTTATTCCCGCGAGCAATGAGCCAAGCGGCCGTGCTTGCACGGCCAGTTGGCGAATGCCGCGAGGGTCAAATACCCCGCTGCTCTGCAGCGTTGCAAGCTTGATACCCCGTTGCTTGCAGCGGGGTATTTGATTCGGTTTTGAACAGGGCGATCCAACATTTACGGGACAATGACATGGTCTATGGCAGAGGTCTGCAGGATTGCTTTATGAGCATGCTTAGGTATGTGGTCCGGTTCTTTCAGGGGATCCATGGGTTATTGTGGCATGACCTGTGGAATGAGCCCTATCCGGGCCCTGTGGGGCAAGCTGCGGATACAATCCGTTCTCTTGATCCGGAGGCCTTTCTTTTCACGGAGGCATGCTATTTTACGAATATGGGCGTGCCGTCCGGGATAGAGAGGCTGTCCGATTCCGGCCAGGTATTCGAGCCCCATGGATATGACCTGATTGTAGATACGGGGCATGACGATCTGTACGATTCGGGAAGGGTGGAGCCGATATCACGGATTTTGGAGCGGAACCTGTGGAGCCATACTTACTGGTCCTGGAGACCTGATATAGAAGGGGCGCCTGAGTGGGGGGAGCTGGTCCGGGCATATCCCGTGGCTACGGCGGGAACCCTGCTTTACTATCGCTGGGAAGGGGACTGTATCACGTTGGAGTACGACGGAGCCCCGGGGTGCACGGAGGTGTTCGCCCCCAATCTGGGCCAGGGCACATGGGGCGTCCGGCGGCTGCAGGAGCATGTGTGGCCGGACACAAAGCACGGAGTGCTGCGCATCCGGTCGGACAGGGCACAGAATGTGCGGCTGTGCTTCGGCCGGGTCGCGGGAGCGTATGGCGGCGCGGTTCACGACCCGCTGGATTTATAATGCCGCACCCCCGCCCGCCACAGCAGGTAGCAGGGGATGAGGAACAGCATGGCGGCGAAGGGCAGGAGAGCGTACCGGACTTCCTCCCTCCTGCCCAGCACATAGAGCAGCGGGTAATACTGCACCAAAGCGAAGGGAATGATATAGGTCAGAACCCACAGGATGCCTTTGCCGTAGATGTCCACGGGGTACTTGCCGTGCTCGTTGAGGCCGAAGGTGAAGATATTGGTGAATTCAAGCCCTTCCAGGAAGAAAAAGCTCAGAGCGGCCTGGATGAGGAATATGCCGCTGAACAGGGCGCAGCCTCCGGCCAACATGAAGAAGACTGTGGCGATTTTGAAGGGCGTCCAGGAAATCCGGCTGGCGGCCACGGCGTAGACGAGGATCGCCAGGGCCTGGAACACCCTGCTGAAGCGCTCCAGGTCGCACTGGGTGCCCAGGATCTGCAGAAGGAGGCTGCGGGGGCGCAGCATCACCCGGTCGAACTCGCCTCTGCGCACCATGCCGGGGAAGGCCTCCAGGCCCCTGGCCCAGATCTCCGCCAGGGAGAAGGACATCAGGACGATGGAGTAGCACAGCAGCACCTCCTGGAAGATATAGCCCTTCACATGGGAAAAGCGCTGGAACATGAAGTATACGCTCAGGAACACAGTGAAGGATGCCAGGAAGCTCCCCACGAAGAGCATGAAGAAGGATTTTTTGTACTGCATCTTGCTGCGCAGTATGATGGACAGGTAGCGGCGGTAGAGCCGCAGTGGGCCTGTTTTTTTAATATATTCCTTTTTGTTTTCGTGATTCATATGATTTCCTCCTTTAACCGCCCTGTATCATCAGTTTCCGCTCCGCGTTCCCGCACAGAAGCCTGCCGATGGCCACCATGGCCGCCAGCCAGAATATCTGCAGGCCGATGGCCTTGTACATGGCCGCTCCCGCCAGGTCGCCGCTGTAGATGCGCAGGGGGACGTTCTGCATGGAGGCGAAGGGGAGGAGCTCCAGCACCTGCCTGATCTTTGCGGGGAAGAAGGGCAGGGGGATGTAGCCGCCTGTCAGGAAGTCCATCAGGGAGGAGCACATCCGCCGGAACCCGTCGGTGGAGACCATGTAGAGGCCGGATATGTAGATCAGCATGATATAGGCCACGGACACCAGCACAGCCAGCCCCAGGGTCAGCAGGAAAAAGGCGAACTGCCTGACATCCGCTGGGGCGGAGAGCCGGTAGGATTTCGGCAGGAACACCGCCACCAGCAGGATGGGGATGCAGCGTAGGCCCGCGCCGGACAGCCGGGAGGCAATGCTGCGGAAGAACCACAGGTCGTAGATTCGCACGGGTCTGCAGAGCTCATAGGCGATGTTTCCGCTGCGCACGGACTCCAGGATTTCCCCGTCGAAGATTCTGGCGGAGAGCATGGCGATGAAGGCCTGCTGGAACCAGATGTAGGAGCAGGTGGCCTCCATGGTCATGGGGTAGGCGGAAGGGTCGGATTCCATAAAGGCATGCATGGCCGCGATTTCCATGAAGCCCCAAAAGAACTGGGTGACCACGCCGCCAAAGGCCGCAGCCCGGTACTGCAGCCCCATCACGAGCCACATGCGGAAGTAGCTGATATATTTTTTCATGATTTCGAGACACCTTTCTATAATTATGGAAGAGGAGCATCCCATGGAAGAAGAGCATCCCATGGAAGAGGAGCATCCGCGTGCCGCAGGGCGGGCGCATGGTTCGGAAACGCTGCTCCGACACGGCGGATTCGGGTTTGCATAGCATGGATTCAGGTGATTTCGTAGGATTTATAGAGCTGCGCCAGGGTCTCGTCCATGCTGGCATCGCCCCTCTTGATGTCCTCCAGAGTGCCGTCCATGAGGATACGTCCCTTGCCGATCAGGATGATGCGGCTGGCCAGGGCCTCGATGTCCTGCATGTCATGGGTGGTGAGGATGACGGTGGTGCCGTGCTCCCGGTTCAGCCTCTTCACGAAATCCCGCACCGCAAGCTTCGATACCGCGTCCAGCCCGATGGTGGGCTCGTCCAGGAACAGGATGCCCGGGCTGTGCAGGAGGGAGGCCGCAATCTCGCAGCGCATGCGCTGTCCCAAGGAGAGCTGTCTGGCGGGGGTGCGCAGAAGCTCTGTCAGGGCTAAGGATTCGGTTAATTCTTCAAGGTTTTTTTGGTAGACCTGGGTGGGGATGGAATAGATGTCCCGGAGCAGCTCATAGGAGTCGATGACAGGCACGTCCCACCAAAGCTGGGAGCGCTGTCCGAAGACTACGCCTATCTGCCGAACATGGTCGATGCGCCGGTACTTCTCTCCCTGGGATTTCCGGCTGCGGCCGCTCTCGTCCAGGCTCCAGAGAATCCGGCCGTCTATGGACACCTTCCCGCGGTCCGGCGTCAGTATGCCGCTTAAGATTTTGATCGTGGAGCTTTTGCCCGCTCCGTTGGGGCCGATGTAGCCCACCATCTCGCCATTGCCGATGGTGAAGCTGATGTCTTTTAGGGCTTCGATTACCTCATACTCTCTGTGGAAGAGAGCCTTGCAGGCCGCCCCAAAGCCCGCGTTCCTTTTTGCGACTCTGTACGATTTGCATACGTTCTCCATCGTAATCATTGTGCTTCCTCCTGGTAGTTATACTGTGCCCCGGGCGGGGCTGTCCATATCTTGCCAAGTAGGTATGGCGTGGCTTGGCACGCCAGCTCTGTCGGATTTTGCCGACAGATACCTGAAAGGTAAAATATTTAGTTAGACATGCTTTGGAACAGGGATAATATTATAACAGATTGAAGTGGGATGGTCAATACAGAAAACTAAAATAGGAATTGACAAATTCCGAAAAATACCATACCATAGAAAGAGGATTACTTATAGAAGAAAGGGGTATTATCAATGAAGAATTACAAGTTCTGGTTCGCCACTGGCTCCCAGGATCTGTACGGGGATCAGTGTCTGGCCAAGGTAGCGGAGCACTCCAGGATTATCGTGGAAGGGATCAACAAGTCCGGCCTGCTTCCCTATGAGGTGGTGTGGAAGCCCACGCTGCTCACCAATGAGATGATTCGAGGCCTGTTCAACGAAGCGAACATGGATGGGGAGTGCGCGGGGGTCATCACTTGGATGCACACCTTCTCCCCTGCCAAGTCCTGGATCCTGGGGCTGCAGGAGTACCGCAAGCCGCTGTGCCATTTACATACCCAGTTCAACATGGAGATTCCCTACGACACCATCGACATGGATTTCATGAACGAGAACCAGTCCGCCCACGGCGACAGGGAGTACGGCCATATCGTCACCCGCATGGGAATCGAGCGCAAGGTGATTATGGGGCACTGGAGCGATGAAGGGACATTGAAGCGCCTGGCCGGGTGGATGCGCACGGCTGTGGGCATCATGGAGTCCAGCCACATCCGCGTGGTGCGGGTGGCGGACAATATGCGCAATGTGGCCGTCACCGAGGGGGACAAGGTGGAAGCCCAGATCAAGTTCGGCTGGGAGATAGACGCCTATCCGGTGAACGAGATCGCGGAATATGTGGCGGACGTGAGCCAGGGGGACATCGACGCCCTGGTGGAGGAGTATTACGCGAAATACCGGATTCTGGACGAGGGCAGGGAGGCCGCAGAATTCCGCCGCCATGTGGCAGTGCAGGCGGGCATCGAGATTGGCTTCGAGCGCTTCCTGAAGGAGAAGGACTACCATGCCATCGTCACCCATTTCGGCGACCTGGGTTCCCTGAAGCAGCTGCCCGGCCTGGCCATCCAGAGGCTGATGGAGAAGGGCTACGGCTTCGGCGGCGAGGGCGACTGGAAGACCGCAGCCATGGTGCGCCTGATGAAGATTATGGCGGAGGGGACCAAGGACGCCAAGGGAACCTCTTTCCTGGAGGATTACACCTACAACCTGGTGCCCGGCAAGGAGGGCATCCTGCAGGCCCATATGCTGGAGGTCTGCCCCACCATCGCGGAAGGCCCCATCGGCATCAAGGTCTGCCCGCTGTCCATGGGCGACAGGGAAGACCCCGCCAGGCTGGTGTTCACTTCCAAGGAGGGCAGCGGCATCGCCACTTCCCTGATCGACCTGGGGACGAGATTCCGCCTGATCATCAACGAGGTGGAGTGCAAAAAGGTGGAGAAGCCCATGCCCAAGCTCCCGGTGGCCACATGCTTCTGGACGCCGAAGCCCAACCTCACCGTGGGCGCGGAGAGCTGGATCCTGGCGGGCGGCGCCCACCACACCGCGTTCTCCTACGATTTGACCACGGAGCAGATGGTGGACTGGGCGGACGCCATGGGCATCGAGACCGTAGTCATCGATGCAGACACCACTATCCGCGGCCTGAAGAACGAGATGCGATGGAACGCGGTAGCCTATCGCTGAACAATCAATCTATATATGCAGCAATAAAATCTTGCTTAAAAACCGGATAAACGGACTTGCTGTGCTATGCGGCTGGCAAGAATTAAATGCCGTTTATATATTTCAATGGAATAAAAAGAGAAAAACAGGAGGGACGATATGGAAGAGAAGCATTCCATGGATATTTTAGAGCTGAAGAAGCATGCCAATGATGTGCGCAAAGGCATCATTGAGGCCGTGCACGGAGCCAAGGCCGGTCATCCCGGCGGCTCTTTGTCTGCGGCGGACATTTTCACTTACCTTTATTTCGAGGAGATGAACATCGACCCGGAGAACCCGAAGATGGAGGACAGGGACCGTTTCGTGCTCTCCAAGGGGCATACCGCTCCCGGTCTGTATTCTACGCTGGCCCACAGGGGATACTTCCCCGTGGCGGATCTCCCCACCCTGCGCCATCTGGGCTCTTATCTGCAGGGACATCCCTGCCTGCAGCATGTGCCGGGAGTGGACATGTCCTCGGGCTCTCTGGGCCAGGGGATTTCCGCGGCTGTGGGAATGGCTCTGGGCGCAAGGCTTTCCGGCAGGGACTTCAGGGTCTACACGCTGTTGGGAGACGGTGAGATTCAGGAGGGGCAGGTCTGGGAGGCGGCCATGTTCGCCGGCCACAGGAAGCTGGACAACCTGGTGGCAATCGTGGACAACAACGGACTGCAGATCGACGGGCGGATAGACGATGTCTGCTCCCCCAATCCGATCGACAGGAAATTCGAAGCCTTCAACTTCCATGTAATCAATCTCAAGGATGGCAACGATATGGAGCAGGTCCGGGCCGCTTTCGCCGAGGCCAGGGCTACGAAGGGCATGCCTACGGCCATCATCGCCCACACCCTGAAGGGCAAGGGCGTATCCTTCATGGAGGGGAACGCGGACTGGCACGGCAAGGCACCCAATGACGCGGAATACGAGACCGCGATGGCTGACCTGGAGAAGCTGGGGGCAGCGCTTGGCGGATCGGCAGGGGCGAATTAAGAAAGGAGCGGTGAAGGAAATGTCTGATATAAAAGCTGTGAAGAAGATTGCCACCAGAGAGGCTTACGGCAACGCATTGGCGGAGTTCGGCGAGGCCTATCCGGACTTGGTGGTATTGGACGCGGATTTGGCGGCGGCTACCAAGACCGGCGTCTTTAAGAAGAAATTCCCCGAGAGGCATATCGACTGCGGCATCGCGGAATCCAATATGATGGGCATCGCGGCGGGGCTGTCCCTGACGGGCAGGATTCCCGTGGCCAGCACTTTTGCCATGTTCGCGGCGGGGCGGGCCTTTGAGCAGGTGCGCAATTCCATCGGCTATCCCCATCTGAACGTGAAGATCGGGGCCACCCACGCGGGCATCACCGTGGGCGAGGACGGCGCTTCCCACCAGTGCAACGAGGATATCGCCCTGATGCGGACGATTCCCGGCATGACCATCCTGAATCCCGCCGACGCGGTGGAGGCGAGAGCCTGCGTGAAGGCTGCTCTGGACTTTGAGGGGCCTGTGTACATGCGGTTCGGCCGGGCGGCAGTGCCTGTGATTCATGAGGAGAATGACTATAAGTTCGAAATCGGCAAGGGAGAGGTGCTGCGGGAGGGCAGCGACGTCACCATCGTGGCTACAGGCATCATGGTGAACTCCGCTCTGGAAGCTGCCTCTAAGCTCGCGGAAGAGGGCGTGAGCGCGGAAGTGATCAACATCTGCACCATCAAACCCCTGGACAAGGAGCTGATTGCAGCCAGCGCGAAGAAGACCGGAAAAGTGGTCACCGCGGAGGAACACTCCGTCATCGGCGGCTTAGGCGGCGCGGTGTGCGAGGCGCTGGCGGAGACCTGCCCCGTGCCGGTGTGCAGGATCGGCATCCAGGACGTGTTCGGCGAGTCCGGCTCCGCCGGGGCTTTGCTTGCGAAGTACGGCCTTGACGGCGACGGCGTGTACCGGACGGTGAAGGCGTTCCTGGCATGAGGGAAGGTTTTCTGGCAGCAGAGCATTCCAAAGAGAATCTGCTGTCTTGACGGGCGGCAGATTCTTTTACTATGCACAGGGATGCGTATGGACATTAGCGGCTTAGCTGCATGCGCCCCGTAGTGGGAGCATGCGCCCCGTAGTGGGAGCATGCGCCCCGCAGTGGGAAGTTGATTAAGGCGCTTGAAGGATGGCGCCGGACCGGGACGGGAAGCTGGAATAAGGGACAGGAATAAGCGGCTGGAGGACGATTGAATGGCAAAATTATATGTAAATGAAAAGAAGAAAAAAGGATACATCAATCCGGAGATTTACGGACATTTCTCCGAGCATCTGGGCAGATGCATCTATGAGGGGCTGTTCGTGGGGGAGGACTCCCATATCCCCAACAAGAACGGCATGCGCACCGATGTGGTGGAGGCGCTGAAAAGGCTGCAGATTCCCGTGCTGCGCTGGCCCGGCGGATGCTTTGCGGACGAGTACCACTGGAAGGACGGCATCGGCCCTAAGGAGGGGCGCAAGCGGATGGTGAACACCCACTGGGGCGGGGTGGTGGAGGACAACAGCTTCGGCACCCACGAGTTCTTCGAGCTCTGCGAGCAGCTGGGCTGCAAGACCTACATCAACGGCAATGTGGGCAGCGGCACCGTGCAGGAGATGTCCGAGTGGGTGGAGTACATGACCTTCGACGGCGTGTCCCCCATGGCGGAGCTTCGCCGCAGGAACGGCCGGGAGGAGCCCTGGAGGGTGGACTACTTCGGTGTAGGCAACGAGAACTGGGGCTGCGGCGGCAACATGACGCCGGAATATTATGCCAACCTCTACCGCAGGTACCAGACCTACGTCCGCCATTACGACAAGGCCGCGCCCGTCAAGAAAATCTGCGGCGGCCCCAACGCGGACGATGACAACTGGACGAAGAAGGTGCTGGAGACTTGCTACGCCAAGCCGAATCCGGGCGGGAAGAATTTCAGCGGCTTCATGGACGGGCTGTCCCTGCACTATTATGTGGTGCCCGGCGACTGGGAGCACAAGGGAAGCGCCACCGGATTTGACGAGGCGGACTGGTACAAGACCATGCACAAGGCGCTCTACATGGAGGAGCTGATCAAGCTCCATGGGGCCATCATGGATCAATATGACCCGGACAAGAAAATCGGCCTGATCGTGGACGAGTGGGGCGACTGGTTCGACGTGGAGCCGGGGACGAACCCGGGCTTCCTCTACCAGCAGAACACCATGCGGGACGCTTTGGTGGCGGCGGTGAGCCTGAACATCTTCAACAGGCACTGCGACCGGGTGAAGATGGCCTGCATCGCCCAGATGGTGAACGTGCTCCAGTCCGTGATCCTCACGGAGGATGAGCGGATGCTGCTGACGCCCACCTACCATGTGTTCCACATGTACAGGGGCCATCAGGGGGCCGAACTGGTGGAGAGCAGCCTGTCGGTCGAGGGAACCGTGGGTGTGGAGGGCTATGAGGTGCCCGCCCTGCAGGAATCCGTGTCCGTGCGGGAGGACGGGACTGTGCTGGTGACCCTGGCGAACCTGTCCGTCCGGGAGGCGTATCCTGTGGAGCTGATGCTCACGGAGAAGAAGCCGGAGACCGTGAAGGCCGCAATCCTCACCGGCAAGATGCAGGCGCACAATACCTTCGAGGAGCCTGACCGGGTGAAGGAAGAGGAGTTCCAGGATGTGGCGCTGACAGAGCGGGGCGTGCGCTTTACCATCCCGGCCTGCAGCGTGGTGAGTTTGGAAATCCGGTAGGATAGCGGAAGTTATACTGCATAACGCTGAATACTGCCTAATGTAATCATGCGATTGAACCAGTCAGCGTTATGCAGTCTGGTTTCACGGCAAGTGAAATCGTTAGGCAGTATAAGTGCATAAAGAGATGGAAAGATTAGAGAACGGCAGGATGAAGATATAGAATCGTCCTGCCGTTTTTGGCAATGTGACATGCAGAGTGGGGTGTGGATCTACCCGGGGGATTTTGGGGACGTGAGGGGGATATTCACGGCGGTCTGGTGGTTCCCCAACTGGAACCGGTAAGGGCTGCTGAAGATGCTGGTGCCAACCATCGGGGCACCTTCGCGGACGGCCTGAAGATATCCGACACGACCCTGGATAGGTTCGATGTTGACTACAAGAGCATCATCCGCTTCCGGCCGAAGGTGCGGGAGGATGCCGTCCATGTGGACGGGCTGACCCTGTTCGGAAACGGATTCAGGAACTACGGGCAGGGCATCAAGGTGCGGACGCGCTACAGCCCCATGGAGAGCGCCAGGGGACAGGCGTGAGGGCAGGATTAGGGATTGCAGTTCTTGCAAGGATCATATCCCATGGAAATGACATCGTCACGGCTGCCGGTATAATTCTGCTTATTCTCTTCCTTCATCTGCTTTACGCTGCGGCAGGTGGGATAGTGGAACTTGTGCGTATTCGTGTTCAGGATATAGGCGGTTCCCTGGGGTTGCTCTTCCTGGGAGACGCTTGGTTCGGCGGACGGCGCCTGGGCAGATTCCTGGGGCAGGGCTCCTGTGGATTCCTGGTCCTGCTCCGGAGATGTGTCTGCGGCGGATTCGGAGACAGGCGCCCGGGAAGGTTCTGTGGATTCTGGCGGAGCCTGTGTCGTGGACGGGGCAGAGTCCGGCGCCTGGGCATCCGGGGCAAGGGCGCTCTCCCCCGTGGCATAGTCGATTGCGATGCCGGGCTGCACGTTGTAGGCGTAGACGCAGAACGAGATGGCCTCGCCGCCGTCTTCCACGGACCGGGCTTCCATCAGCACGCCGGAAGCCAGCAGATTCTCCCCTTCGAAAACGGGCGTGACCCGGTAGAGGACATGGTTCCCGCTCTCTGTCACATAATCCGCTATCCTGTTTTCATAGGGCAGCATCCCCTGGACATTCAGATACCGGGTTCCGGTGATCAGGTTCCGCTCATTGGCATTCTCGCCGGACAGAAGATACCCAATCAGATGGCATCTGTTATACAGATAATTTCCGTCTATAATATCGTTGTATTTTACGGTATGCCAGCCTGTGGGCCGGACATTTCCGATAGAGCCGCGCTCCTCCGTCGGCATCAGGTCCAGTCCGACGCAGGCATAAGCGGCGCCGCATCTGCCGAGGTCATCCAGCCCACTGTAGGATTCGAAGGACTGGGTCGTAAGCTCCTCCTCGGAAAAATAGGGGACATTGCCGTTCACCACCGCCCAGGGCTCCCCGGAATACGGCCCGATGTCCGCAAGGCTGAAAGGGGTTGCGGGAATCTGCGGGGCCGGTTCCGGCCGGTTTTCCGCCTGGTCGGATACAGAGACCGTATCCGGCTGGGACTGGGAGGATATGGCTGCCCCGTCCCCGGACTGGGAGCCTGTAGCTTTCGGCGGGAGGGCTTCCGCTGATTCCCGGGGGCTTTCGGCGGAGGGCTCCGGGGAAGCGGACACAGCCGGAGACGGCGCTTCATAGCCGGAAGGGGAGCGCTCCGGACCTGTCGTCCCTGGCGACTGGGCACAGGAGCATAGGAGCAAGGCGATAATGGCAATAAGGTTCAGTCTCATCTTTTTCATCTTTGGTGTCTCTCCTTTTTTACGTCTCCCTTATTTTAGCAGAAAGGGAGCCATATATCCAGACCACCGAGAAAATATCAAGGAAAATATTTTTGCAAAAGCATTGAAAAAGAACGGATGTTCTGGTAAAATGATGTGAAGGAAGAGGGCCCTGCATGACCGGACAGGGCGGGAAAGGCGGTGGCTGAGGATGCCGGAAGCGAAAAAAATCTATGTGGCAATCGATTTGAAATCCTTCTATGCCTCAGTGGAATGCGTGGAGCGGGGGCTGGATTCCATGGACACCAACCTTGTGGTGGCGGACAGCAGCCGCACGGAGAAGACCATCTGCCTGGCGGTATCCCCCTCGCTGAAAGCCTACGGCATTCCTGGGAGACCCAGGCTGTTCGAGGTGGTCCAGAAAATCAGGGAGGTGAACGCCCGCCGCCGATGCCTGGCGCCTGGCCAGAAATTCACCGCCAGTTCCTACAGTGCGGCCCGGCTCCTGTCCTCCCCGGAGCTTTCCGTGGATTACATCACAGCGCCGCCGCGGATGTCGCTGTATCTGGAATACAGTACGAAAATATACGATATTTACCTGAGGCATGTGGCGCCGGAGGACATCCATGTGTATTCCATCGATGAGGTCTTTCTGGACGTGACCCAGTATCTGGAGGCCAGTCGCCTGACGGCCAGGGAGTTTGCGGAGAGGATGATAAAGGAGGTGCTCCAGGACACAGGCATCGTGGCCACCGCAGGGATAGGCACCAACCTTTACCTGTGCAAGGTGGCCATGGACATCGTGGCCAAGCATGTGGAGCCGAATCAGGACGGCGTGCGGATCGCGCTGCTGGACGAGACGGCGTATCGAAGCCTCCTTTGGGGGCACCGCCCCCTGACGGATTTCTGGCGGGTGGGCAGGGGATACGCGAAGAAACTGGAGGAGAACGGCCTGTATACCATGGGGGACATCGCCAGATGCTCCCTGGGAGGGCCTTCGGACTATCACAACGAGGAGCTGCTCTACCGGCTCTTCGGGGTCAACGCAGAGCTGCTGATCGACCATGCCTGGGGGTACGAGCCCTGCACCATCGCGGATGTAAAGTCATACAGGCCCCAGGCCAGCAGCATGGGGGCCGGACAGGTGCTGCACTGCCCTTATGGTTTTGAGAAAGCGAGGCTGATCGTGCGGGAGATGACGGATCTCCTGGCCCTTGACCTGGTGGACAAGGGGCTGGTGACGGACCAGATGGTGTTGACCATCGGCTATGACGTGGAGAGCCTGACGAATCCGGAGATACGCAAAACCTACAAGGGCCCTGTCACCACAGACCGGTATGGCAGGAAGGTTCCCAAGCATGCCCACGGCACGGCCAACATAGGGCGCTTCACTTCCTCCACAAGGCTGATCATGGATGCGATGATGGAAATTTACGACAGGATTGTAGACAAAAACCTGCTGATAAGGCGGGTCACCGTGGCTGCCGGGCATGTGGTGAGGGAAGGCGAGGCCGTGTCGGAGGATACCTACGAACAGTTGGACATCTTCACGGATTACCAGGCGCTGTCAAAGCAGAGGGAAGAGGAGGAGGCCGCCCTGAAGCGGGAGAGGAAGATGCAGGAGGCCATACTGGAGATAAAGAAGAAATTCGGGAAGAACGCGATCCTGAAGGGGATGAACCTGGAGGCGGGAGCTACGGCAGTGTCAAGGAACGGGCAGATTGGCGGGCATAAGGCGTAGGGCGGGCGAAGGAGCCGGGGAAGCAGCGCCTGGAGGAAGGGGCTATGGCAGTGTCAGGGAACGGGCAGATTGGCGGGCATAAGGCGTAGGGCGGGTGAAGGCGCCGGGGAAGTCGCCGGAGAAGC
>OFFE01000725.1_pt1 | contig 26593 bp, 32 predicted proteins | sample 1521371 | NCBI WGS metagenome assembly OFFE01 (sample SAMEA3504131, study PRJEB24116) | mouse gut metagenome | biome: mouse gut; feature: mouse-associated habitat; material: faeces | place: Denmark | collected 2011 | reverse complement strand
TGTGGTGATTCGTCATCCCACATCTTACCACTTCCGCTGAGGTTTGCCTTTGTTTATTTTTCAGATTTGCTCATTTAGAGTTTATAAATAACTCCCAAAAATCTTCTACATACCCGATACAAACAGATTGATAAATTTCATTAAAATTTTCATCGTTTATTTGTCCAAAGAATTTTCCAAAAGGCTTCATGAACAAACTAAACATTTCTTTATACTGAACAGTCTTTTCGCTGCCCCAAACACTTGAAGTAACGCCACTATTAAATATTTTCTGAATATTATGTAACTCTAAAACTCTGTTAATTTCAATATACTCTTCATGTTCGACAAATGACTCTAATATATGTGCTGCCTTCTCCAAATGTTCTTCAATATTCCAATCATACACACTATAAAACTTTATACCATCATATGTAGGTCGCTTCAATGTAGTCACCTCTAGACAAATTGTGTTAACGAATAACAGATAAACTTTAAATATATTATAGCGATACAAGGCTAATATCACAAGATTTATGTAGATACTCTTGAATATTGTTACCCCCCCACACTTTTATAAAGCGCAGGGGATTTGGTCATTGTGAACAGGCAATAGCTTCCTCTATAATTCGGAGAATATGTTTCCGTTTTTGGGGTGGAACAGACTTCAACCGCTGTGCGATGTGGGCAAATTCTTCCGGCGCTTCGCCGAACAATAGCGTGTCCGCAGAGACCTTGAGCGCCATGGACAGCGCCCGGATGGACTCGGAGGACAGCCCGGAGCGGCCACGCTCCACCTCCTGAATAAAATTGGCGGTATAGCCGGACAGTCGCGCCAGGTCTTCACGGGTCAGCTTTTGAGCCAGCCGCTTCTCCTTGATCCTGGCTCCCACCTCTATATTGATGTCTTTTAATGTCCGTGGCATAGCAACACACCGCCTTTTTTAGTAGTGTAACCCCATGCCCGAAAACATTACATAGATACAAGTTTGTAATCATAGGAGTAGCAATACACCGTATTCTGTGATATACTTGTCCCACCCTATTGGACAAGGAGGAGCAATATGGAATATATAGCCTGCGCCATTACTGGCCACCGGCCCACCCGGTTCAAGTGGAAATACAACGAAAACAACAACGGCTGCAAGCGGCTCAAGCGCCGGTTGAAGGAGCAGTTTGTTCAGCTTTATGATAAAGGCGTCCGCTGTTTCTATGACGGGGGAGCTCTCGGGGTAGACCTCTGGTCGGGCGAGCTGCTGCTGGAGCTGAAAGAACAACCGGAGTACAGCGATATCGAGCTGGTCCTTGTCCTTCCCTTTGACGGACACGATAGGGACTGGGACCCCAAGAGCCGCCGCCGTCTGTCTGTCCTGAGACAGCACAGCGCGGAAGTGGTGATCGCAGGTACAGCGGAGAATCCTCCAGCAGTCAACTATAAGCTGAGAAACCAGTACATGGTAGACCATGCCAGCTGCCTGCTGGCGGTGTACGATAACGATAGAAACCTCCGTTCCGGCACCATGCAGACGGTGAATTACGCCAGAAGGAAGCAGCTGCCCATCACCCTGATTCACCCGGATTCCGCCGCCATAACTTATGAAAATCAAGGCTGATGGTTGGAAAAACTCCACCTATCCAGGCCTGCCCCAGAGTGTTACAATGGGGATGTATTTCAGGGCGGAGTAAGTTTAGGGCGGAGTAAGTGAGGGAGGAATGGAACGCGGCCAGGGGCGTAGTGCGCCCCGACGTACCAGACTGCATCGACCTTGAAATCAACAAACGAACAAGAACGACCGTGTATTTGCCTTTTCAGAGGCGGACACGGTCTTTTTTTGTTCAAAAAGAAGGGAGTTTTTGAATGAATGTCACAGAGCAGACTGATCCCGCTGACCTATTATGACCCCGGCAAAGAAGTGCGCCTGACGGTGTACGCGGACACCATCATCCTGGACCGAAGCGGAGAGGGCAGTGTCATCAGCGCCGTCCGCTTCGGCGGCTACCCGGAGATGGTGAAGGCCATGTCGGACGCCATCTATGGCGGCGGCACCATTGAGATGCCCCTGGACGGCGAGACCCGCCAACTGAAAGCGATCCCCAAGCAGTACCGGCGGCAGATGTCCCACGACGGCCAGTACGCGGTGGGTACTCTCATGGTGAACGACGACCCCCAGGCCGCTGATTCCCCGGACGATGAAGATGAATCAGACGAGACCGGCGAACAGCAGACCATCCAGCCCCGGAAGTGCTACATCTTCGTTCCCGCCGGGGACAGAGACCGGCTCTTTGAGGAGTTGGACCGCAAGACCGCCGCACCCCTCATCCCGGAGTTCCGGGACGCTGTTCTGGACGCCCTCATCGACCGGGGCGAGCTGCGGCCGCTGGAGGTCTTCTCCCTGAAGGAGAAGCTGGACGCCTGGGTGCTGGAGCTGCGGCCCAACGATGAAAACGTGGTGGAGATTCTGGAGCGGGGCCTGGAGTGCGGAGCTATCTCCATTCCCGGGGCCAGCCCGGACCAGCCGGACGGCTTTGAGGGCGTGGAGAACATCACCGGCTACCTCAACACCTTCGGCGTCACTGTGGCCGACCGCATCCGGGACCAGTTCACACCTCTGTTCGACCCGGCTTCCGAGCCGCTGTCCGAGGAGGTGCTGGCTGTCAACGACTACATCCAGCAGAAAGCGGGATACTCCCTCTACGACGCACAACTGGCCGTGGCCGAGGCGGTCAAGCGCCAGTTGGATCGGAAGGGTGTCGCGCTCATCATTGCCGAATGTGGAAGTGGAAAGACGAAAATCGGCTCCACGGCCCTGGGCGCTCTGCATGGTATGTGGGCAGCTCAAAGCCGGGGCGGGGCCCAAAAATCCTTTGGGCTGGTCATGTGCCCCTCCCATATCACCAAGAAGTGGGTGCGGGAGATTGGGGAGACCTTGCCCAACACCTATGCCATGGTGGTCAAGAGTATCACAGAGCTGGAGCGGCTGTATGGAATGTACCAGGCCGGAGACAAAAGCGTCTATGCGATATTCAGCAAGGAGAAGGCCCGGGACGGCTATATGCGCTATCCCGCCGTCACTTGGAATGACCGCAAGCGGGCGTTCCTCTGCCCCGACTGCGGCAAGCCCATCCAGATGGAGTACAGCGACGACGGCTCCCGTTACCTGGTCAATGCAGACCTGCAATTTTTCCTGCGGGAACATAAGAAAAATCGTGTCTGCCGGGAGTGCGGCTCCATGCTGTGGGCCCCGGTCAATCCAGGCAGAAATATCCTTTGGACCAAAATATCGCATTTTGGCTGGGTCTACAAGTCTTTCGCCGCCAGCTACCAGTCTCTCACAGAAGATGACGTAATTCTGGAGCGTCTGCGTGAGATCGCCGAAAATCCCCAGGGCAGTTTCCCGGTCAAGGGAGCCTGCCGCCGTTTTCCCCTGAGCACCTACATCAAAAAGAAGATAAAGGGACGAATTGACGCTTTCCTGGCCGATGAGCTCCATGAGTACAACAACAACAGCGGCCAGGGGGACGCAATGGCGGAGATTTTCAGCGTCAGTAAGCGGTTTGTGGGCATGACGGCCACCCTCATCAACGGCTACAGCTCGGGCATTTTCCATCTGCTGTACCGGCTGGTGCCCGGTCTGATGCGCAAGGACGGCAAGAGCTACCGCAGTCCCCAGACCTTTGACGCGGAGTACGGGGTGGTGGAGAACACCTACGAAACCACCGACGCCGCCTACAATGCCAACCGCCGGGCCAGCAAGCGCAAAACCAAAACCCGCCAGCTTCCCGGAGTATCTCCCCTGGTGTTTTCCCGGTTCCTGCTGGAATACACCGCTTTTCTCTCGCTGAACGATATGGGCAAGGACCTCCCCGATTATGAGGAGATACCCATTCCTGTTGAGATGCCGGAGGATGTGTATGACGCCTATAAGGAGGTGGAACGGGATATTCGTGCGGTGCTGAAGTCGGACCGGAAAGCGGCCCAAAAACTGCTGTCTGCCTATCTGAATCTGCTCACCGTCTACCCGGACCAGCCCTATGACCAGCCGGATATCGTCCATCCCATCGACGGCCATATTATTGCCCACCCCAGCAATAAGGCCTGCTTTGACGACATTCTGCCAAAGGAAGAAAAAGTGCTGGAGATCGTCAGGGAGAAGATCGCCGCCGGTGAGCGGGTCATGATCTACACCAGCTGGACCCGAACTGACTCCCAGCAGAAACTGGTGAAGCTGCTCACCGGGGAGGGGTTCCGCACTGAAATTCTCAGCCCAACTATCTCACCAGAGAAACGGGAGGCTTGGGTAGAGAAGCGCATTCGCTCTGGCTGCCAGGTGCTGATCACCAACCCCCGCTGTGTGGAGACAGGCTTGGACCTCAACGCCTTTACCACCCTGATTTTCTACAGCATGGGCTACAACCTGTTCACCCTGCGTCAGGCGGCCCGCCGGAGCTGGCGGATCAACCAGACGGCGCCCCGGGTGGAGGTCTATATGCTCTACTACGTTGACACCATGCAGGCCAAGGCGATGAAGCTGATGGCCTCCAAGCTGGCTGTAGCCGGGATCATCGAGGGCAACCTGTCAGAGGAGGGCCTTGCCGCTATGAGCGATGTGAAGGACCTGACCTCTCAAATGGCGAAGGAGCTGGCCCTGGGGATCAAGGACAATGTGGAGGACATTGCCGCCACCTTTAAGAAAATGGCGGTCATCAATCCCCACCGTGAACGGGTCCGGTCCGCAGCAGTGCCCATTGTGGCCGCTGTGGACGATACCCCCGCTCCTGTTGCAATGGTGGAGCCGCCTCGAATGCGGACCATCGACACGGAGAACAAGCAGGCCCTCTACGATGGGCTGCTGCAACGGACATTGGAAGAACGCAGAAAAAAGAAGTCGAAGAAGAAGCCGGTGGACGAAGACCAGCTGTCTTTCTTCGATTTTGTTGCGTAGAAGGAGGAATTTCTTTGAACATTACCATGAATCGGGCCGAATTGCTGCACGCTGTCAAGCGTGCGGCGGCGGTCGCCCCGGCAAATTCACCCCTGGAAGCGCTGAAAGGAGTGCTCCTGGAGGTGAGCGCCGCCAGCAAGTCGCTGGTCCTCACCGCCACTAACCTGGAGGTCACACTGAAGCAGAAGCTGGCCTGCGCCGCCCCGGAGGACGACGCCCTGGCCATCGATGTCAGGCTGCTGGCCGGAATGCTGGAAAAGCTGCCCGGCGACACCGTGGAATTGCGGTGAAAGCCCGGAGACAGCCGGCTGGCCGTTTGGAGCGGCGACGCCAAATACAACGTGTCCGTATGGGAGGGGCGCAGTTACCCCAAAGTGGAAATCCCCGCTGTGACCAATCTGGTCCGAATCAGCGGCATCCCCTCCATGGCAAAGCGGACGGTTTTTGCCGCCGATGAGAACAACGAGAAGCCCATGCTGAAATGCGTTCAGCTCCGGGTCACCCAGGACGGCCTCCGGGCCGCCGGCAGTGACGGAACCTGCGTGGTCACTGCCAGAGGGGACGACAAGAGCACCGGCGAGTTCAGCGTTCTGATCCCCGCACCTTCTCTGAGCCGCCTGGCCCAGATGTGTGAAGATAAGGATGAATTTAGAGCGGGTGTTAACGGCAAAAATATTGTTTTCGTCCGGGAGGGATTTCTGTTCTCCGCCCGGCTGATTCAGGAGAAGTACATTGACACGGACTTTCTGACCAGCTCCCTCAAAAATCAGTTTACCGTACTCACCGATGTGGCGGAGCTGCGCAGGGCTCTGGACAATGTGTCCTGTGTGGAGCCTGATGGGAAGGTGCAGTTATCCTTTGAGGGCATGACGCTGTCCTTCCGGTGCGGCGGCGTTCACGGAAGCGCCCAGAACGCTGTTACAGTGGCCCCGCTGACCGGAATGCCCCAGGGTGAGTATTGGTATCTCACCAAGCGGCTGAACAACTGCCTGCGGTCCCTGTCCGGGACGGCTACTTTGGGGATCGCCACCGGCGGGATGCTGACGCTGGATACCGAGCACGCCTTCTACATGCAGGCCGGTGTGCGGCCTGGAGCGCCACAGTCCGTTCCCCAAAAAGAGGGCAAGAAACCGGCTGCCGGGAAGAAAGCGGCGTAGGGGGTGGACACGGATGAAAATTCCCACCATCTGCCGTTACTGCGGGGGTGTGATCCGCCTGGTGTCTGCCCGGAAGATTTATGGTGCTTCCACCGACCGGCTTGGGCTAGCTGGTGAGAACATCTACCTCTGCCAGAACTGCAACGCCCGGGTGGGCTGCCATAAGGGGACCAACCGTCCCCTGGGCAACGTGGCCAATGAGGTGCTGCGGCTCAAACGGCGGGAGGCCCACCAGGTCTTTGATCACTTCTGGCAGAGCAACGGGATGAGCCGAACCCAAGCCTACAAGTGGCTGGCCGGTCAACTGGCGCTGCCCGAAAAGCAGGCCCACATCGGCGGCTTTGAGATGGATCAGTGCCAGCAGGTCATTGACCTGTGTGAAAAAGAATGGAACAAGGGGGCAGTCGCTTGAGCGAAAACGAAAAGAATTGCAGTACCTGCCTGCACTCCTACATGGAGTGTGAACACTTCCAGCTGCGGCAAAAGTGCCGCAATCCGGAGTACAACTCGCCAAACTATACCCATGATGAACTCATGAAAGACTGGGGCCAGGGCTATTGCCGCTTCTGGACCCCCCAAATACAGAAAGGATAACATTATGAAAAACAACTATTCTATCGCTGAGCGCAACCGTATCGTGGAGGAAAACCTGCACTGGATCGGCAAGATCATTCAGCGGAACGCTGCTCTGATGCGGGCCGCCCATTTGGACTACGACGATGTGTACCAGGACCTGGCCATCCGCCTGATCCAGTGCGTGGAGAACTTCGACCCCGAAAAGGGCAATTTGGATCAGCACATCATGTGCCAGCTCCAGTATGAGATGCTCAACTGCAAGGACAGCCGCCGCCGGTACGGCTTTACCGCTGCCCCACGCGATCTGCGGGGCGCGGTGATCTCCCTGGACGATTTCCGGGATGACGACAGCCTGCTGGCCGTAGCGTGAGACAGAACTATGGATAGCAAAACACGGCGGGATGCCATAGTCAGGATTTTTCAGATGTCCAATGAAGAACTCCGGAAAGCTTCCCGGTTTTCGGTGCGTCGGTCAGAATCCAGCCCAGGCTGGGAAACTGTGACCAGCTTCTGCTGCCTGGGCGGCTGTGACATGGATGTGTACTCATTTCCATCGGAACGGGACGCGCTGCTGTTTGCGGAACTGCTGAAGGCGGTGGGCTATCAGCCGCCGCACAATGTCGCCTGCGCTGAATGCTATCAGGAATACATGTCAGAACAATTCAGAACAATTTGAAGGAGGAATTGATCTCTATGCCGAGTAATTTGAGAGACCAGATGTTGGCTGTGATTGCCGATGTCAACGCCCAGGTGGCCGAGCGGGAGGAGCTGGTGGAAATGATCGCCATTGCCCTGCTGACCGGGAAAAACCTGTTCATCCTGGGTGCCCCGGGCCAGGCCAAGAGCTACGCCATCAATGCCTTCCGAAGCCGGATTACCGGTGCAAGGCAGTTTGAGCGGCTTCTGTCCAAGCAGACGGATGAGGAACAGCTCTTTGGCCGCATTGACCTGTCCAGCCTGATTCCCGGCAGCGTACCCAGGGATGTGCTGGAGAAGAACCCCCAGTACCAGGATATGTATGGCCGGTTGGAAGCCCGGCTTGCCAGCGGCGGGGATGTTGGCGACCTGCCTGAGCAGATGGAGCGCCAGCGCAAGGCTTTAGGTGAGCTCTATGGCGGCGAGCCCCAGGTCAATACCGCCGGCAAAATTCCCGAAGCAGACATCTGCTTTCTGGATGAAATTTTTAAATGCAACGACGGGGTACTCAATTCGCTGCTCACTGCACTGAATGAGCGCAACTTCTATTTGGAGGGCAAATACTGCAACTTCTGGGTGCGCCTGATTACCCGGTGGCGGGACTACAATATGTATCTGAACGCATTTACAAACGATTAGGAAAAAGGGCTGACCCTACGGTCGATATATCAGGGTATGTTCCAATTGTGTTGACAACAGGAACACAACCGGATATACTAGAGTCGAGGTGATCATAATGGCGAGTGATTCTTTCGTTCATGTCCGTGTGGATGCCGCCGAAAAGCAAGCGGCTGAACAGGTTTTAGATGCTCTGGGGCTGAATATGGCCACAACGATTCGACTGCTGCTGAAGCAGATTGCCCGAGAAAAACGGGTGCCCCTTTCTTTGTCTCTGACACCGGCGGCAAATACCTATGCCGATGCGCTGGAGGCCAGACAGGCCCGGGCAAACGGTTCTGTGGGACAGGATGCCGATCAAGTGATTGAGGAAATGGAACGTATCCTGGAAGGAGCAGAGGGGTAAATGCCAAAAAGATACAAAGTCGTTGTATCGCCGAAAGCCGAGATGATGCTGCTGGAGCATATGCGCTTTCTTTCCAATGTGAGTGTTCCGGCGGCCAGAAGGTTTTTAGCATCATTCAAAGAGGCAAAACGGCAAATTTCCTCATTCCCTTTGTCAGGGGCCTATGAGGAGGAACCGCCGCTTCCCGCTGAAACATATCGAAAATGTCTGTTTTATGGACGGTATAAGATCTTGTACGAGGTAGGAACAAATGAGGCCTACATCGACGCGATCCTAGATTGCCGGCAAGATACGGATTCCCTCGACTTTCTGTAAAAGTGAATAAAAACGGATCGAAGCAGTACAGAATTGTGCTGCTTCTATTGTTTTTTGGGAGGTACTATATGAAAAAATTTCGGACAATCAACGCGGTCCTCAATTCTCCGTTGGCGAATGTTGTTGCTCCATCGGAGATCAACACCACCGACCGGGTGCTGCGCTCCACAAAATTGGAGGACAGCATTTACACCGACCTGCGAGCAGACGATGGCAGCCTGGACCAGGTTGAACAGACTGCCGCAGAGAAGTTGGCCTCGTTCCCGGCATTATCCCGGGACGTGTTCCAGTCCTTCTACTCCCTGCTGCCCCGGCGCAACGATGAAAGCACCCTGTCCGTGGCGGCCCGAAAGTTTAACGCCCCCATTTTGGAGCGTATCACCCAGAGCGAGGACTTTCCCACGCTGAAAGCCATCTGCGAGGGCCGGGAGCTGCCCGCCTATGAGGCAGCGTCGGAATTTATCGCCCGGACTGCCGGGGAGCTGGACGGCCTTCTTTCAGACCTGGGCGGCGAGAATAACGCCCTGAACACCCTGGAGAAGCTGGAAAAGGGTGAGGAACAGGCTCAACGGGACCTGGCCGGCCTGCTGGAGCGGATGCAGCGGTGTAAGGAGCGCGACCCACAGCTGGAGCAGTCCGTGGTGGAGGCCGCCAACCGGGCGGACAGTAAGCAACGTCAGGTGGAGGCCGTAGGCAAGATGATCGACGCCAAAGCCGCTAAAAACAAGGACGATTTGACCGCCAGCGTTGCCCAGGCTGTCAGCGCCGCGGTGGAAAAGGCTGAGGAAGTGCGGAACATCATCGGGGCCTGGAGCGATGAACCGGGCAAACTGGAGAAGAACAAGGTCAACACCGGTCTGCTGGACCTGGTACGGAAAAGCGACGTACTGAAGGACATTTCCAAATATTTGGGCCGGTTCCGTGAGATATTCGCCCAGGGCAAGCGCAAGTACCATTGAACAAACCATCCGTGAAAACTTCCGTTTTGACAGCTACAGTTATGGTTATGACTGGCGTCTGTCCCTCGCGGAGCGCGGGCGCAAGTGCATCCTTCTGTTCACAGGCGAAGAATTTTACAGCCATGAGGCGGTTCCGGAAGGACTTTTGGAAATTCGCTACACCCTTCTGTCGCTCAACCAGAAGATGGAAGCGGAATTAAACCAGGAGACCAGAATCATACCGCTGTCCCTGGTGACGGCGGCGCAATGGAAGGAGGCGGCGTAATGCCAAAGGATTTTGATATGATCATCCGCATCAACACGGACCGGGCGGAGGTCGAGGTGGAGCAACACAGCAAAAAGGGTGTGGTCACCCGAAAGAACATCTCCCCGGAATCGCTGTCCAGCTGCATTCTGACCAGCCGGGTGGACGATGAGCGCCATCCCACCGGCCTGCTGCCCGAGGGCTGTATCGCCGTGGTGCTGGAGAAGAAATGGGCCTATTACTACATCCGGTATCCGGAGCTGTACGCGGACTTCTCCTATTTTGGGACGGAGTACCCCCATTTCCCTATCCCCCGGCTGGTATTTCGCTTCAAATATCTGCTGCACGAGCACAAGGTAACAGAAGCCTGTCTGTGTGTGGTGAAGGATGAGCGGCTGACGCGGGATACTCCAACCTACCGGTATCCCTTTTCCAACGTACATGGAAATCAAAGTATCTGCCTGGGGAACAACGCTCTGCCGGTCTACAAGGACCCGGCCCGGCTCCACACCCTGGCGGCCTACATCCTGCGAATGCCCAACAACGACGATCTCTACTCCGAGCGGAACAACCAGCTCCATGCCGGATTCCGTGACCTGCTGGAGCAGATGAAGAACAAGACACCCGCTCACTACTACACTGACGTTCTGGTGAAGGATGGGAAAACCTTAAAAGATTTTTTGAATGGGAGGTAATTTTGTGGAACAGAAGGACGTGAGAATGATTCAGCAGGAGCTGGCCCAGCCCTTCGCTCCGGAGGACCTGGAATGGCGGCTGCAAAGAGCTTTTGAGGATAAGAAACGGGGGATCGCCGTACCCTATGTGACCAACCGGGCCATCCAGGCCCGGCTGGACGATGTGGTGGGTCCGGACGGCTGGTACAACGAGTACAAGCCCTGGCACCGGGCCGGACAGAAGGATGCCCAGATCTGCGGTATCTCTATCTGCTTTCCGGAAAAGGGCTTCATCACCAAATGGGACGGCGCGGAAGATACGGATATTGAACCGGTCAAAGGCGGTCTGTCCGACAGCATGAAGCGGGCCGCCGTCCAGTGGGGGATCGGCCGGGTACTCTACAGCATGGATGTTGTCTGGGTAAACATTGAAAAGCAGGGCAAGAGCTGGATCATTCCCAAGGACCAGCGGGCTGTGCTGGACAAGGCGTATCTGGATATGCTGTCCAAGCTGAAGCTGACTCCCGCCCCCGCCGGCGGAGTACAGTCCACCCTGACCCCCAAGCAGACGAAGGAGGCTCCCGCGCCTGCGCCGGCAGCCAGCCAGCAGGCCACACCCCCGCCGGTCCAGCCCCTTCCCCGGTCCAAGACGGACAGCAAAGCGGGTATTTACACCGTGATCGCGGCCCGGCTGGAAAACCGCCCCAACAGCACGACCCATGTGCTGCTGGAACAGGCGGGCGGGGAACAGCTCCACGCCTTTGCCATGGGTGACCACCCGGAGCTGCTCGCCGGCACACAGCTGACGGGCGTGAAGCTGTCCATGCGGCAGCAGGATACTGTTGTGTACTACATTCTGGAGGATTACCGCATTGTAGTCCACCAGGATCAGGCGGCGTAAAGGAGGACGCTATGAAAAAGATAGAGCGGTTTCAGATCACCGGCATGACCATCTCCGGCTTCAAGTGCTATCAGGCGCCTACCATTCTTGACTTCGGCCCTCAGACCGCCATCACCGGCGGCAACGGCCTGGGCAAAACCAGCATTGCCGACGCCATCGCCTTTGCGATTACGGGCCTCCCCTTTTTCGGGGAGCGCGGCATCGACAAGCTGCACAACGAGGTCCAGCCCGAGGTCTCCGTCTCCCTTCGATTTTTGGATGAGGCGGGCACGCACCATGAGCTGACCCGGATCCGCAAAAAAAACCGCATGACCATCCACTACGACCGCTATGAGATTCGCCAGATGGACCTGACGGATATGTTCGGCGAGCGGGATGTGTTCCTGTCCATCTTCAACCCCCTCTATTTTATTGAGGAGCTGGGGGATGAGGGCAAAAACCTGCTGGAGATGTATCTGCCTATGATTCCTCACGAAACCGTGATGGGACGGCTTTCCGACGGCGTTCAGGCTGCCTTGGAGGGTGTGGAGATTCCCTCTCCCGACGCTGTTCTGAAAAACAGGCGGGAGGAAATTCGGAAGCTGGAGGAGCACATGATCTACCTCCAGGGCCAGAAGGACCAGGCTGTTACCCAGGCTGAGGCCCAGCGGCAGTCCGCTGCCGCTCTGACGGAGCGTTACAGTCAGCTTGACAGCGAACTGAAAGCCCTGGAGGGCAAGCGCTTTGCCGGACTGGACCGCGCCCGGATGGAGTCTGATTTGGTTGCGCTGAGTGCCCGATACAACGAAGCGGCCCAGGGCAGCAGTACGGCCCAGATTGACGCTGACATTCTGGCTTTGAGCCAGAAACAGGCCCAGCGCCGGGCACAGCAGTATCAGCCCAAGTTCACTCAGGAGATCGCCCAGGCCAACGCCAGGGTCCAGGAGCTGGGCAAACAGTACCAGCGGGAAAACCAGATTTTGAAGGCCTTTGTTCCCGGTATCTCCTGCCCCACCTGCCGCCGGCCGGTAACGGAAGAAAACCTGCCCGAGGTGCAGGTGGCAATCCAGACGGCTATCAACCATATTGTTGCCAATGGCCGGAGCCAGCGGATTCAGGTGGCGCAGCTACAGGAACAGGAGTCCAAGGACCAGGCGGTTTTTGACCAGTTCCAGGCGGAGGACATCATCAAAATGCAGGATGAGATCGACGCACTCACCAAGCGGCGGGACAAGCTGACGGCAGACGGACAGACGGACAATCTGAGAGAACAGATTCAGCGGTTGTCCGCCGGCCTGGAGTACGGCAATCTGTCACAGCAGGAATATGACCGCCTGTTGGCCTGCAAGGATGAGCTTCAGCGGTGCGCGGCGGAGTTGGCCGCGGCCCGGAAGGCCGTTGAGCGGGAACAGCCCGACTTTGACAGCCAGATCACCCAGGCCCAGCAGAAGGTCAAGGCTTTGAAGGTTCTGATCTCCAACGTGGTCATCTACGCCAGAAAGCGGGCGGAGCTCACCTTTGAAGCCCTGAAGATGAACAGGGTGGCCATCTCGCTGTACGACGTGATGAAGACCAGCGGAGAGCAGAAGGCAGCTTTCAAGTTCACCTACAACGGCCGTCGGTATGACCGGCTGTCCCTGTCCGAGAAGATCCGGGCGGGGATGGAGGTGTCCGAGCTGGTGAAACGGCTGACCGGGCGCAACTATCCGGTTTTCGTGGACAACATGGAATCGGTGGACGACCTGGCCAACGTGCGGCCTACCGGGCAGGTCATCATGGCCAAGTGCGTCCACGGCGCGCCCCTGGAGGTACGGCCCCTGCGGCCCATTTCCACAGCGACAGAACAGCGGGCCGCTTAATTGTCAGACGGAGGGGTGAAACCGCTTGGTCTATGAAAAAATCCCCATCGTGGACACGGCCAGGCGGTGCGGGCTTGTCCTCGACTCTCGGACGCTTCGGCGGCGGGAGGTCGAGGCGAGCTGCCCCTTCTGCGGCGACCACGGCAGGGGAAAGTATCATCTCAGCCTGAACACCGCCACCGACCAGTTCCGCTGCAACCTCTGCGGCGCACATGGCAACAGCGTCACGCTGTACGCCATGCTGAACGGGGTGAGCAACAAGCAGGCGTATCAGGAGTTGGCAAGGGGGACAAATGTGTATCCTCTCCCCAAACAGCCCACTCCTCAAAACACAGAAGCAGAGCGGCAGCCCGTTTCCCTGGAGGAACGGCACGCCGCCTATTCCACCTTGCTGAGCCATCTGACGCTTTTGGACAAGCACCGGGAAAATCTGCTGGAACGCGGATTGTCTGAGGATAGAATCCAGCGCAACGAGTACCGCAGTATGCCGGAGACGGAACAGGGCCGGCGGCTTCTCGCCTCCCTGCTCCGCTCCTGCGGATTTGATCTGCTGGGTGTGCCTGGTTTCCGTACCTACTACGGCGACTGGACGCTGTCCGGGCCAAACGGCTTCCTGATTCCTGTCCGGGATAAAAACGGCTTGATTCAGGGGCTGAAAATCCGCCTGGACGATACGGATGACCCAAGTAGGAAGTACCGCTGGCTCTCCAGCCGGGATATGACCAACGGTACCCGAAGCTATTCCTGGGTCCACGTCACCGGCGACACCGCCAGCAAGCGGGTTTACCTGACAGAAGGGCCGCTGAAGGGGGACGTGGCCAGTTTTCTGGCCCATGATGCTCTGTTCGTGTGCATCGGCGGCGTCAATGCGCTGAACGGCCTGACCGATACCCTCCTTGATCTGAGTGTGACCGAGGTGGTAGAGGCTATGGACATGGACCAGAACACGAAGCCGGAGGTCCGGAACGCTATCCTTGCCATGCGGAAGGAAGTGCAGAAGTTCAAGCGGTGGAAGTACACGAAATACACATGGGACCCGGCCTACAAGGGAGTGGATGACTACCTCCTCAGCCGGGCAGCAGCTATGTAGAGAAAGGAATTATTATGGATAACGTATTTGATATGAAGGACTTCATTGGTACATCTACTGGCGACAAGGAGCACATGCTGGGCAAATTCCTCTACTTCTCCCTGAGCAATCTCCTGGTGGAGAAGGAGTCCCTGGCAAAGCTCTGTGATGAGATGGACATTCCCTACACCGGCGGCAAGCGGCTGTCGGTGGCGGATGCCTTCCGCTCCGCCACTGGGGATATTCGGGAGCGGTATCCCGTCACCTCCGGAGGTGAGACCCACATCTACCTGGCCTATTGTCGGGACAACAAGCACACGGCGGATATTCTTTCCCGGGAACTGGTGAAAGAGACGCTGAATCAAAGAACCAACCAGTATGAAAAGCTGGCCAACATCAGCTTTGACAAGCGGGATCATGTATTTCGCTGTGACAATCTGATGATGGACGATGTGGTGGATGTGCGGGACTGCTGCCGCCGGGCGGAGGAGTTGTTTGAGCTCTACCAGCGGTGCGCCAACCGCAAACAGATCGAGACTATCTGCGCCAATTTCCTGCGCAGTCTTGACGCCACCAAACTAAGCATCGCTGGACATATGTACTTTGTCCCTAAGACCTACATGGAAAAGGTGGACATTTTTGAGGACTTCATCAACCTGCTGGGCGACCTCAACCGCAATAACACCCCGTTGATGGTGAACAGCTTCTACATTATCGACGACGAAAAGCAGCGGGGCAAAATGACCGAGGAGTTCTACGCGGCAGTGAAGAAAGAAATTGCCGCATACCAGGAGCGGTGCGACTACCTGATCCAGTCCGGGAGCCAGAGTCCGGCGGTCATGGACCGCTGGGTGCTGAAGGTCCAGGGCCTGGAGGCGAAAAAGAAGCACTATGAGCAGGTGCTCCAGCGGGAGTTGGACGGGCTGGATGATGAGTTTAACACGCTCAAATTCCTGGCTCAGGAGCTTCAGGTAAGGGCAAACAGTATTCGATTTCAAAAGGCGGCATAACAGAGCATAATCAAAATCCCCTGGCCTTATTTGAAAGCCGGGGGATTTTGATCTATAGGATCAAATGACATGTAGACGTTGCAAACGGTGTGTATCTCCCCACTCACACATGCTATCTAAAATGGGGATCAGAGACTTTCCTCGCTCTGTTAGACTATATTCTACCTTAGGAGGTATCTGAGGATATTCCTCACGGTGGACCAAATCATCTGCCTCCAATTCTTTGAGCATAACGCTGAGGGTCTTATAGGAAATAGTGCCAATATACTTTTTCATTTCATTAAATCGGACTACTCCAAATTCCATCAGGGCATACAAAATAGTCATTTTGTACTTTCCGTTGATCAATGACAGGGTATAGCTAAATCCAGTGGTCTCCAAGCATTCATCTGCAATACATCTCTGTCCCATAATGCGCTCTCCTTTTAGTAAGTATATAACCTTTATGTTAGTATCGCACTTAAATGTGCGTACTTGATATTCTGTTCATTTGAAATATAATTATAGTCATCTGGTGGAAAAAAGTCAAGCGACTCATTCCATTCAGAAAATGATGAAAGCATGAAAGGGAGTCAATCATTATGAGAGCTGAACTGAAAGAGTATCAGGCCGTCGAGGCTGCTGCCATGAATTTTGTCAAAAGCGTGGCCGAGGGAGACAGCACCCATGCCAAGAAGCTGTTCATTGATGAGGCCGTTCTGTTCGGTTACTTGGACGGTGAACTGGAGCACGGCTCCATTGAGCAGTTTTACCACAATGTGGACACCGTTCCCGGCGGGGAAAACTTCAAGGCCCGCGTGGATGTCCTTGACGTGGAGGAGACTCTGGCTGTTGTCCGCGTACTGGAAGAGGGATGGGGTGGCCGTATCGACTTTACCGATATCCTGCTGCTGATGAAAATGGACGGCGAGTGGAAGTGTGTAGCGAAAGCTTACAATCAGAACTCCAACACCATTCAAAAGAAGTAATCCTACCTTCTGATATCCTGATCCGGAGCGGGAACCCCCACTTTCCGCTCCGGGATTTTATTTCATTTGATTGAAAGGAGTTCATTATGCGTGCATCGCTGAAAGAATATCAAGCTGTAGAGGCGGCAGCCCTAAAACGTCTTAACGGCGTAGCGGAAGGGGATAGCGCAATTGCAAGGGATGCCTTCAGTGAGGAGGCGATGGTGTACGGCTGCTCTGGCTCTCAGTTCTCCTGCGGCCCGATTCAAAACTTTTTTAGTGATGTAGACCGTGTTGGTTCTCACCCGAAATTTGAAGCTCGCGTGGATGTAATTGCCTTAGAGGAAACTATGGCAGTCGTTCGGGTTTTGGAGGAAAACTGGGGTGGCAATGCGGATTTCACCGACTACCTTCTGATGATGAAACTGAATGGAGAGTGGAAATGTGTTGTACAGGTTTATAACCAGAGCTCCAATACACTTTCTGCTCAATCTTGAACATAAAAACTGAATCGCTATATATCAAGCGGCCGGCCTCGCATTTCTGCGCAGCCGGCCGCTCTGTTTTTATCCTATTATTGGATAGATTTTCCAAGCCGATAGGCTTCTTCAAGTTCTGATTTCCCTTGAATGTCGCCGACATCCATATTTCCGCCAGCAAGAACATGGCCTAAATTGTTCCAGCGCAGATGCTCCATAAGGTGGTCATAGTAGAGGACAACATCTTCAAACCCGTGGCCCTCCGCCGCCATAAGCAGGGCCGAAGCTCTGCCGTTGCCCCGAAGCAGATTGCCGTCACCCTCCTCCAGGGCGAACAGGCGGTCGATTGCGGTCCTGAGCTGACCGCTCATGTTCCAATAGTAGAGCGGCGTTGCCAGCACGACCATATCGCTCTCCTTCACGGCTGGATAGATCTGAGTCATATCGTCCTTCTGAACGCAGGGACATTCCTGGCTGCTATGGCCGCCAAAGCAGCCCTTACAGCCGTGGATGTTCATGCCGTCCAGAAAAAACTCAGTAACAGTGTGGCCAGCACTTTCAGCTCCCTCGGTAAACGCCTTAACCAGAGTAGATGTATTGCCGGTTTTCCGGGGACTTCCGTTTAAGATGACGATCTTCTTGCTCATATAGATTGCCTCCTCAATTTTGCCGCAGGCCGCGGTGTTTTATGATCTTATTATATTAGGAAGCGCATCTGCAAATCAAATACGAATTACTTGATAATGTTATATCTTTTTTCATATGAGAAAATGGTACACTCTCTTGAAGGTAAGTATATTACTTAAATGTGCGTTCTTGTTTTTAATTCCATTTCAGATATACTTGCATTGATAAAGCATCCATTTAGTTTAGCAAGAGCCAATCAAAGATATTATTGGAAGGATGATTAATTATGGAACAGATCAAACTGCCTCAGGCATCGGTGCTGACTTCACCAAATCCGGTTTCAATCGTCTGCACACAGAAGCCTGATGGGACTACTAACCTGGCTACTGTGTCTTGGTGGACGTATCTCTCCTTTAATCCGGGAATGATTGCCTACGCAATGGCCAAGACCTCTTACAGCGGCGAGATGGTTCGCCAAAATAAGGAAGTCATTCTCTCTATTCCTGGCGCAGAGATTGCGGATGCCGTTATGGGTTGCGGCACTTCGACCGGGCGGAATACAGATAAGGTTTCCAAGTTCAGTATTGAGATGCAGAAAGTGCCCGGCAGTGAAATTCAAATTCCACTGCACAGCCGTGTGGCAATCCAGTGCGGTTTGAAGGAGTTTATTGAAACCGGGGATCATTATCTGTATATCTGTGATGTGAATCAGGTCTATGGCAATAAGAATGAACAGGCGGTTTTTTCCTGGGACGGATATGCAAAAATTGCCCCCGCGAATCAAGGATAAGATCAATGTGCGGCTAAAAACGTCTGCGACCAACCGGAATCTCATTCTGGTTGGTCGCAGGCTTTATTGATCCAAATTAGTTCAGATAGTCGCCTAAATTGCCATTGAACAGTTCATCATAGCTGGGAATACCCACAATGGACAGCGTTTTACCATAGAGCGTGCCGTATTCTTCACAGAGGTAATGAATGCCGGTCAAATGGCGGGCTACCCGCTCCTCAATGGATACGCCGGTTTCATCGTAGGGGACCCAGACATACCCATTTTCTGCGGCTTTCAGATAGTAAGGATCTTTTCCGGTCAGAACCAGTTCTTCATTGGTGGCACCGCGCAGACGGCCGTGGGAGGGATTGGCAGTTTCCATCAGGACGGGCAAAGTATCGGTAAAATCACCCAGTTCCCGGTGAGTCAGGCCATGCAGGGTGGAAGGGGACGGTTCCAGACTGATTTGCACCCCATCCAGCATCATGTCCAGCAGGGCGTTGGAGGCCAACTCCATAGCGCTTTCGTGTGCTACCATAGCGTTAATGGTGGGGTACTCCGGGGAGGATTCATGGAGGTCTACGGTCATGTCGATCCCCTTGTCTTTAATCAACTCCGTGATAGCATAGCAGGCCCGCTCTGTCATATTTCCGTCTGCCACACCAGGATAGCCCCGGTTCAGGTTTCGGGTTTCACTTCCGGAAAGGCTCTGACCGGAGGGCTGGTGGGTGTAGACATCAGGATCAGGCCATTGGTCCAAGGGATTGGTGGCACGGGAACCAAAAACGAACTCCCGGGTTCCGCTGGCTGTTTGGATGTGGTAAAAGTGAGGAGAAGCCTCCTGGGCATCATTGTGGGTAAAGGCGCTGTTATTGGCCCGAGGAATCACATAGAGGGTCCCGGCGTCCACCGTACAGTGCTCCACCAGGGTAATCGCGGCCATATGCCCGGAGGGTTCGTTGGGATGTGTCCCGCCCAGCACCAGCATACTGGGACCTTCGGTTTTTCCCTCCATCACATAAACCATAGTGTCTCCGTAGGTGCCCTCCAGGGCGGGGAGGTACTCACTGAGCATAAAGCTGTCAGTCACGCCTTCTCCGGGAATAATGACCTCCTGATAGTTGCGGAACTGATAAAAGTCTATGCCGGCTGCCACCGTGATCGCAAGGGTCACAACCAGACACAAAACAGAGATTAATGTCTTTTGCGCTCTGATTTTTTCAAGCATAATGGGTCTCCTTTCATTTGATCATCAGCACACGCAGCACCAGAGGGGCCATCACCATACATGCGTTGATTTTCAGGGATGGTGTCTCCTCTTTGAAAAAGTCGCGGCCAACGAAAATCAATAGGAGCAGGGCAATCAGCCGGTACAGTATTGTCATCATAGTGGTGTCCTCCTATCCAATCAGACCAGCGATTCGGCTGGAGAATATCACGAAAATCAGGCCCCAAACCATAACAACGGCCATGGGAACGGCGCAGCGCTTGAGTACAGAGGTGTAGCTGTCCACACCGGGTGTAACCTTGGCCGCAAAGATACCGGCCAGGGCGGTGGGAGGCATCATGTCACCCAGCGAGGCAATCAGGGACAGACCGGCGATGGTCACAATGGTGTTGCCATTCAAGAAAGCGAGGGTAAAGGGCACACCCAGCACGCTCGCCGCACCGAAGGAGGACACCGCGCCGAAAAGAGGAATGGAAATTGCAGCGGCCAGATACAGCAGTTGCTCCGGCAGCCCCAAACAGACCGAGACGATAAAGCCTCGCACCCCAGTAAGGGTCATAATCTGAATGAACATACCAACGCCCATCAGGATTCCCATAACAGGCAGAGAGGTATGAACCGCTTCTTGAACTGCGTCCAGCACCTTGATCTTCTTCCCAGTAAACAAGCCCAGGGCGGCACTGACCAGGAACATGACCGGCATACCCACATCGGGGATTACCTTCACGATTTTGGTCAGACACATCAGCACAACCAACAGCAGGATTGGAAGATAGATACGGAACCCATACTGGCTGGACAGTTCCTGGTTCAAGGTAGGTGCTACCGTTTCATAGTCCATCTGACGCACTGATTTCAAGCCCAGGAACAGGACAGAGAAGATGGCGACCGGGAAGGCCAGCAGCACTAAGGGTACGCCAAAGCCCACAAAGGGGGTGTCGATTCCACCGCCGATAATCATGGCGGGCAGGTTGACGGGCGGAGCCACCATCCCCATCAGACCACCCATAGCGATAATAGCCGCCACACTGACAGGCTCAATTCCCATCGTGAGCAGAACAGGAGCCATGATAGAGCCGCCGGAGAGAACTGCCGCAGTAGAGGAACCGGTAATCATACCAGGGAACATGATGACCAACATAATGAAGATCAGCAGCAGAGCTGGGTGCTTGTGGAACTTCCGGATAATCAGAGAGCACAGGGCGTCCAGCGCACCGGATGCCTCGATCACCTTCATAAAGACCATTGCGGAGCAAATAATTAAAATCGTATCGATGTAGGAAAATGTACCTTCTACAAAATGCCGGACGGGGAAACCCTCCCCAGCTACCAGAGCACCGCCGATGGAGGAGAGCACCAGCGACACGCTGACGGGCAGCTTGAGCAGGAAACACCCCAGCATGAAGATCGCTACCATAACCAGGAAGGTAATGAGCTGAAGGTTCATGGAACAACCTCGCTTTCACATTATTTTAGACAGGGCAAAAGAGAACCATCACTTTATCAAATTCGGCATAGAAGAACCCCGCAGCCACCGGAATTACCGTCTGGCATTTCAAATGACTGCGGGGTCTTTTGTGCCGAAAGAGCGGACTAAGATCAGCTGAACAGAGTGGTCAGGCAGCCGATACAGTCGGCCTGGCTGCCCACATAGGCGGTGGGGACACTGTTCTCAGCCAGCAGACCGCGAATCAGGCCGTCACTATCACCAGTGGAGACGACCACTGCCGCATCAGCCGCATGGAAGGGGTCGGCCAGGAACTTATCGGATAGATCGCCCCGCCGGGGAGCACCACCTACGTGCATAGCAACGATTTTGATGTCAGCCTCCTGGGCGGCCTTAATCAGGTCTTGAACCCGGGCAATCTCCTGGTCGGCGTCAATACCAGCCGCCCCCAGACCCTTGGAGGAACCGCCAACCGAGATAAGCAGGGTCTTGACACCATCCAGGTTCTCAGCGGTGGCCTGGTTTTCCAGCTCAACTGTAATATTGGCCTTGGTGCAGAGAGTCTTGATGATGTCCGAATCGGCGCTCTGGCCGGCAGAGGTGAGCAGGATTGGAGCTTCAAAACCACCGGTCAGCTCGGGCAGTTCTGTATCAGAGGCGCTGCCGCTGGATTGATTTACGGAGGTGTTGTTACCATTGTTATTGGCATTGGTGCCGCTGTTCCCGCTACCACAGGAGGCAAGAAGTGAGAAGGTCAGGGCGGCGCACAACAGCGCAGTAAACAGTTTTTTCATGGGAAGTGTTCTCCTTTCAACGATCAAATGGTTCTTAGAAACCGACAGCAGCGCCGTCCGGATTTGCCTCATTTACGATACCCTCCAGTTTTCCGTTGGCGTAACGGATCCCACTGGGAGAGGGGAAGGTGCCCTCCAGGATGTTCTCATGGCCCAAAGACTTCAGTTCGTCCACGGTCTCCTTGCTCAACTTATCATACGTAAATTCAAAGCCGTTACAGATCACACGGGGAGCCAAAAACGCCTCTTCCAGTGTCATGTCGTAATCAGTCATGTTCAAGATAAGCTGGGCGATACAGGGATAGATCGCGGAGCCACCGGGCGAGGCCAGCACGGCAAAGGGCTTTCCCTGGCTGTCCAGGACCACCGTGGGAGAGATGGAGGACAGGGGTGCTTTTCCGGGTTCCACCGAGTTGGCGGACTGCTTTCCGGTCACAAAGTCGTCCATCTGGTCGTTCATGAAGAAGCCGTAGTCCTCTACATACACCTCAGAGCCCCACCAGTAGTTCAGGGTTTTGGTGACAGCAACCATATTGCCCTCCTTGTCGGCCACCTCATAGCCAGTGGTGTTGTAGTGGTCGTCCACATAGGGCCAGGGATCATCAAACAGGAAGGTCTGCGCCTGTGTCATATCCACCTTTGCGGCCAGCTTGGCGGCGTAATCCTTGTTGGTGATTCCGGAGATGGGGACCTCCACAAACCGGGTGTCGGCCATGTACTGGCCCCGGTCGGCAAAGACCATCTTCTGAACCTCGGCCAGCTGATGGGCCCACTCGGCGGAGCCATGCTCGTACTTCTCCAGATGTTCCATAATATTCAATGTTTCAATGATAAAGGTGCCGCCGGAGGAGGGAGAGGGAGAGGAAATGACCGTGTAGCCGTTATGTACGGTGGAGACAGTTTCCTCCTCCCAACACTTGTAGTTGTCCAGATCCTCCTGGACCAGAACGCCGCCGGCCCGCTGGACCGCGTCGATCATGGCCTCGGCGATAGGGCCGGAGTAAAAGCCCTCAGGCCCATTATCTCGAATCCGCTCCAGGGCGTGGGCCAGATAAGGATTCTGGATGATGTCGCCAACCTGAGGAAGCAGACCATTCTCGTCCAGATAAATTTCAGACAACTGGGCGCTGGCCCGCATCGTGTTGTAAGCACGGTTTACATTTTCCACGAAAGCTGGGCTGACGGTGTAGCCCTTATAAGCCAGGTCAATGGCGGGCTGAATCACTTCCTCCAGGCTCATAGTGCCGTAGGTCTCCAGCGCGTAGCACAGGCCGTCCACCTCGCCGGGAACGCCAACAGACAGGCCGCCTTTCATCTTGTGGTTGCCCACTACGTTACCATCAGCGTCCTCAACCCAGAGATCGGCTACCATGTTCTGGGGGGACACCTCACGGAAACTGATGAATACGGTCTCCTGGGTCTCAGCGTCATAGATGGTCATAGCGCCGCCGCCGCCAATTCCACTCATCATAGGTTCGCAGACGCCAAGGGCAAAGCCGGTAGCGACTGCGGCATCAATGGCGTTGCCGCCTTGCTCCAGAATATCCGCTCCGATCTTGGAAGCGACGTAGTTTAGAGAGGACACCATACCGTTGTCAGCGGTGGTCAGCATAGAGCGGGTGATCTGCTGTCCATTCTCATCCCAGGACTGAAACTCCGCAGGGATCTCGATGTACGGCTTGGTTTCATCCGGCTCGGTCGGGGTGTTGGCACTGGAAGATACCGATTCCCTGCGACTATGTGATTGTGGCCATCGGCCAGGCTATCGAGGCTCAGGCCTTCGAGAAGGTAGGGGTCACCACCCGCCGGGGGGCCATCCAGGCCGACCACACCAGTTCGGTTCCCGGGGTGGACAATGTATTCGCCGGAGGCGACGCAGTGTCCGGCCCCGCCACCGTCATCCGCGCCGTGGCCGCGGGCAAGGTAGCCGCCGCCAATATTGACAACTACCTGGGCTTTGATCACAAAATCCGCAGTGAAGTGGAAATTCCCCCGGCCCACTTTACCAACACCCCGCCCTGCGGCCGGGTGAATTTGAAAAGCCATGCCCATCCCGGCTGCCAGGGGGACTTCTCTCTGGTGGTGGAGGGGATGACCCAGGAGGAGGCCCATCAGGAATCCAGCCGCTGTCTGCGGTGCGACCACTTCGGCTTCGGCAGCTTTAAGGGAGGGAGGAACACGGAATGGTAACCCTGACCATCGACAACAGATCGGTACAGGTCCCCGAGGGGACCACCATCCTGCAAGCGGCTCAGTCCGCCGGGATCACCATCCCCCACCTGTGCTATCTGAAGGACATCAACGAGATTGCCGCCTGCCGGGTGTGCTGTGTGGAGGTGGAGGGAGAGCGGGCCATGGTCACCGCCTGCAACAGCCCGGTCCGGGAGGGGATGGTGGTCCACACCAACTCTCCCCGGGCCCGGCGCACCAGGCGAACCAATGTGGAGCTGATTTTGTCCCAGCACGACTGCAAGTGCGCCACTTGCGTGCGTAGCGGCAACTGCCAGCTCCAGACCATCGCCAACGACCTTGGGATTTTGTCGGTTCCATACGAGACGCAGCTGCCCAAGGGCCTGCGGGGGGCCTGGACCACCACCTTTCCCCTGTACCACGACTACAACAAGTGCATCAAGTGTATGCGCTGTGTTCAAATCTGCGACAAGATCCAGTCTTTGAGCATCTGGGACGTGGCGGGCACTGGCGGACGGACCACGGTGGACGTGTCCAACAACCGGGTCATCAAGGATTCGGACTGCGCCCTGTGCGGCCAGTGCATCACCCACTGTCCGGTGGGCGGCCTGCGGGAGCGGGACGACACCCGGAAGGCTTTCGCCGCCCTGGCCGACCCGGACAAAATCACCGTGGTTCAGGTGGCCCCGGCAGTCCGCACCGCCTGGGGTGAATACTTCGGCCTCAGCCGGGAGGAGGCCACCATAGAGCGCATGGCCGCCTGCCTACGCCGCCTGGGCTTCGACTATGTCTTTGACACCAACTTTTCCGCTGACCTGACCATTATGGAGGAGGGCAACGAGTTCCTCCACCGTCTGAAATCTGGCGGACTGACCCGCTGGCCTATGTTCACCAGCTGCTGTCCCGGCTGGGTGCGGTTCCTGAAGGGACAGTACCCGGAGCTGACCGGCCAGCTGTCCACCTCCAAGTCCCCCCAGCAGATGTTCGGCAGTGTGACCAAGAGCTGGTTTGCCAAAAAACTGGGCGTGGAGCCGGAACAGATTTGCTGTGTGTCCATCATGCCCTGCGTGGCCAAAAAAGCGGAGTGCGAACTGCCCAGCATGACCACCGGGCATGGCCCTGACGTGGATATGGTGCTCACTACCCGGGAGCTGGTTCGGATGCTGCGGGCGGATCAGATTTCTCCTGCCAGTATGCCCGAGGAGGCCCTGGACAGTCCTCTGGGTACCCACACCGGGGCAGGGGCCATCTTCGGGGCCACCGGCGGGGTGATGGAGGCCGCCCTACGCACCGCTTCCTACGTCCTGACCGGAGAAAATCCGGACCCGGACGCCTTCGCGGCGGTCCGCACTGGCCCCGGCCTGCGGGAAGTCGCCTATGAGATTGCCGGCATCCCGGTGCGGTGCGCTGTGGTCAGCGGACTGGGCAACGCCCGGCAGCTCATTGAACAGTTAAAGGCTGGAAAAGTCCACTATGACTTTGTGGAGGTAATGGCCTGTCCTGGCGGCTGCGTAGGCGGCGGCGGACAGCCCATCTCGGCGGAAGATGAGGAGCGATACGGCATTCGGGGTGAACGGCTGTATCATCTGGACAAGGCAAATCCCATGCGCTTCTCCCACGAAAACCCGGATGTGCAGACACTGTACTCTGAATTTTTGGGACAGCCTCTCAGCGAAAAAGCGGAGGAACTGTTACACACCGACCATATGGCTTGGAATATGCCAAGTCAGGCGTAATCAAAGGGCGTCCGGCCATCAGGCCGGGCGCTGTTTAATTGTGCAGATTGCATAGCACTTATACGAAAATAGATATAACGTGTTCAAGTTTTTCGTATTTTACATTTCGCCGCTTTTATGGCTAAATAGTATCAGAAGGCAGAATAAAACACAGCCTGTTTTACACAAATTCACCAAATCAGAGGAGGCAAAACTATGGCGGCAAAAATCGCGGCGCGGATGAACCGGATGGCGCCCTCCGGTATCCGCAAGGTCAACGAAAAGGCGCTGGCAATGGAGCGGGCGGGGGAGAAGGTTCTCCACTTTGAGATCGGACGGCCCGACTTTGACACCCCGGAGTACATTAAGCGGGCGGCGGAGCAGGCTCTGGCGGACGGGAAGGTCCACTACACCTCCAACTTCGGCCTGATGGAGCTGCGCCAGGCCATCGCAGACAAGCTGAAGCGGGAGAACAACGTGGACTATACAGCATCCGAGGTGCTGGTCACCGTGGGGCTGTCCGAGGCGGTGTTCGCCGTCCTGGCCACCATCCTGGAGGAGGGCGACGAAATTCTGGTCCCCGACCCGGTGTGGCTCAACTACATCAACGTGCCCAACCTGCTGGGGGCCAAGGCGGTCACCTACGGGCTGACCGAGGAAACCGGCTTCCAGATGAACCTGGAGGAGGTCAAAGCAAAAATCACCCCCAAGACCCGGGCCATCGTCATCATCACCCCCAACAATCCCACCGGCGGCGTGCTGTCCGAGGATGTCCTGAAGGAGCTGGCTGAGATTGCGGTCTCCAACGACCTGATGGTCATTTCCGACGAGGTTTACGAGCGGCTGGTCTACGACGGGGCCAAGCACATCAGCATCGCCTCCCTGCCCGGCATGAAGGAGCGCACCTTCACCATGAACGGCATGTCCAAGGCCTACGCCATGGACGGCTGGCGGCTGGGCTATGTGGCCGCCCCCGAGGACTACATCCTGGCTATGAACAAGTTCCACC
>OFFE01000721.1_pt1 | contig 26691 bp, 23 predicted proteins | sample 1521371 | NCBI WGS metagenome assembly OFFE01 (sample SAMEA3504131, study PRJEB24116) | mouse gut metagenome | biome: mouse gut; feature: mouse-associated habitat; material: faeces | place: Denmark | collected 2011 | reverse complement strand
CCCCGCCTCTCCCCACCGAAACCGCTTTGCTGGGTTTCAGCGGGGGCCCCGGAATGTTCTTTGTCGCTCATGCCTCAACCTCCTTCTTCTCCGCGGGGCGCAGCTGTTCCAGCAGGTCCAGCAGGTCGTTGAGGTCGTCCACGTTGTAGAACTCCAGCTCCAGCCGCCCCTTTTTGGCCCCGTTCTTGATGGTGACCTTTCTCCCCAGCCGCTGGGACAGGCTCTGTTCCACCGCCTTGGTGTAAATTTCGTGGGGGTCGGGGGTGTTCTCCGGGGGCAGGTCCCACTTGGAGGGGAGGGCAAAGTTTTTGGCCCTGGCCTCCGCCTGCCGGACGCTCCAGCCTTCGTCCACGATTTTTTGGGCAAAGGCGGCCTGGGCCTGTTCCCCCTCCACCATCAGCACCGCCCGGCCGTGGCCGGCGGACAGCACGCCCTCGATCATCAGCTCCCGCACCGGGGGGGGCAGGGCGGTGAGCCGCAGGGCGTTGGAGATGGCGGGGCGGGACTTGCCCATGCGCTGGGCCAGCTCCTCCTTGGTGAGGCCGAAGTCGGTGAGCAGGGCCAGGTAGCCCTCCGCCTCCTCCACCGGGTTCAGGTCCTCCCGCTGGAGGTTTTCGATGAGACCCAGCTCCAGCACCTTGCGGTCGTCCGCCTCGATGATGACCACCGGCACCTCCCGGCGGCCCGCCAGCTTGGCCGCCCGCCAGCGGCGCTCCCCGGCGATGATCTGGTAGTACCCGGAGGACAGCCGCCGGACAGTGAGGGGCTGGATGATGCCGTGCTCCCGGATGGAGGCGGCCAGGTCGGCCAGGGCGTCCTCATCGAACCGCTTCCGGGGCTGGTTCAGGCCGGGCTCCACCTGGGAGATGGGCAGCGTGACCGATCCGGCTTCCTGGTTCTGCATGGTGGCGGAATCGCCCATCAGGGCGTCCAGGCCCTTTCCTAAGCCTTTGGCCATAGCCATCTGGTTCATTCCTTTCTATCTTTTTATGGTGAGGGGGTTTTTCTTCAGAAATTCCCGTGCCAGCGCCTCATAGGCCTCCGCCCCCCGGGACAGGGGGTCGTAGACGGACACGGGCACGCCATGGCTGGGGGCCTCGGACAGCCGGACGTTCCGGGGGATCACCGAGGCGTACACCTTGCCGGGGAAGTGCCGTTTGACCTGCTCCGCCACCTGGAGGGACAGGTTGGTGCGCCCGTCGTACATGGTGAGCAGCACCCCCTCGATCTCCAGGCCGGGGTTGAGCCGCTGCTTGGCCAGCCGGACGGTGTACAGCAGGTCGGACAGGCCCTCCAGGGCGTAGTACTCGCACTGGACGGGGACCAGCAGGGTGTCGGCGGCGCACAGCCCGTCCAGGGTGAGCAGCTCCAGGGAGGGGGGGCAGTCGATGAAAATCACGTCGTAGCTGCCCTTGACCTCCTCAATGGCGTCCTTCAGCCGGAACTCCCGCCGCTCCAGGGCGATGAGCTCCACCGTGGCCCCGGACAGGGCCTTGTTGGCGGGCACCACGTCCCCCCATTTGGTGCCGACCACCGCCTTGGACATGGGGGCGTCCCCAAGAATCACGTCGTAGACGCTGGGGGAGCGGCTTTTGTCCAGGCCGAAGCCGGAGGTGGCGTTGCCCTGGGGATCAAAGTCGCACACCAGCACCCGGACGCCCAGGGCGGTGAGGGCGGCGGCCAGGTTGACGCAGGAGGTGGTTTTGCCCACGCCCCCCTTTTGATTGACGATGGCGATGCTCTTGCCCATGGGACATTCCCTCTCTCTTTGTTAAAATCCGGCGCTGGGGCAGTAAAATTTATTATATCCTGTTCCGGGCGTGATTTCAACCGTTTTAAAAAATAAAAGGACAGGCGGCGCCTGTCCTTTTATGGGGAAAGCGTTTCACGTGAAACGCGTCGGTCTAAGCCTGCATCAACAGCCGCAAGGATGTGTGCTGGGAGGTCTATTGGTACGGCTTCTAAAGTCCGCGCTGCCCGGGGCCGCCCTTGGGTCTCCTCTCCCCGCAAAGCCTGGGGGCGGTTTGCGGAGAGGGCCCCTATTTTGGGATGCGGATGGTGAGGGTGATCTCTCGGTCGGTCTCCTCCTTGCCGCAGCGGGCGTCCACCCCGGCGGACTGCATCATTGCCAGGCTCTTTTTCACGGTGTTGAGGAACAGCCGCACGTCTCGGATGCGGTAGACCGGCGCGGCCCGGCGGGGGGCCGCCTTGCGCTGCACCAGATGGTCTATGTATGCCTCCGTCTGGGCCACGTTGAGTCCGCGCTTCAAAATCTCCTCCAGGGCGGCGCGCTGGGCGTCCGGGCTGTCCAGCCGGAGCAGGGCCCGGGCGTGGCGCTCGGTAAGGCGGCGGGCGCGGAGGGTATCAATGACGTCCTCCGGCAGCTTGAGCAGCCGCAGCTTGTTGGCCACGGCGGATTGGCTCTTGCCCACCTGCTGGGCGGCCTCCTCCTGGGAGAGGTGGTGGCGGTCGATGAGCTGGCGCAGGGCGGCGGCCTCCTCCCAGACGGTGAGGTCCTGGCGCTGGAGGTTTTCCACCAGGGCCAGCAGGGCGGAGGTGTCGCCGTCCGCCTCCATGGGGAGGCAGGGCACCTGGGTAAGCCCCGCCAGCTGGGCTGCCCGGAGGCGGCGCTCCCCGGCGATCAGTTCCCACCCCCCGGGGGTGCGGCGGACGGTGAGGGGCTGGAGCACCCCCAGCTGGGAGATGGACAGGGCCAGCTCGGACAGCTCCCCGGGGGGAAAGTCCCGGCGGGGCTGGTGGGGGTTGGGGCGGATGCCGGCCACAGGCAGGTTCAACCCCTGCCGTTTGGCTGCTTTTGTAAAGAGGGACATGAAAACGCCTCCCTGCTTTTATAAAGGTGGCTTTATGATACCACCGGCAGGGGGGCGAATTCCATCGAAGGGAAGAAGAGATGGGCCCGCAGTGCGTTTCACGTGAAACGCACCGGCCCACCGTTTCACGTGAAACGGGCAGGCCCCTGGGAGCAGGCGGCGCGGAAGCCCAGGCGCGGCCCCGGGAACCGCAGGTCATTCAGGACAGCAGTACAGGCGGCAGCACAAATAAGAACGCCCCCGACAGACCCCATATGCCTGAAGGGACTGTCGGGAGCGTTTCACGTGAAACGGAGAAGCGCGGCTATCCTCGCGCTCCCTTTGTCACGCTCGGATTGGCCGCGCGGCCGGGTCGCTTTCCCTCCGACTCGGGCAAGACCCGCCCCGCTGCGCGGGCGGCCGGGCTCTTGCCCTCGCTCCGGTCCAAGCTCCCCTGCGCGGCTATCCTCGCGCTCATGTGCGCATAAACCCTTTGCCAAAGATCTCGCTGGAGTTGGTCACCAGGATGAAGGCGTGGGGGTCGGCGGTCTTGAGGTACAGCCGCAGGGCCACCGCCTGGGAACGGGACAGGGCGGTGAGCACAATCCACTTGGGCTCGTGGGTGTAGGCCCCCTCCGCCTGCCAGTAGGTGGCGGAGCGGTTGAGGGTGTGGGTGATGAAATCGCACACCTGATCCGGGCAGGAGGTGACGGCGATGAAGCTCTTGCGGCGGTTGAGGGATTCGATCACCGTGTCCACCACCACCGATTTCAGCACAAGGCCCAAGATAGAGTAGAGCCCGGCCTCAATATTCACAAAATACAGGGTGGAGGCGGCGATAAGCACATCCACGCATAAGAGGGCGTTGCCGATGTCCATGCTGGAAAACCGCTTGAGGATCATGGCCAGGATGTCGGTGCCGCCGGTGGAGCTCTGCATATTGAACAGGATGGCGGAGCCCAGGGAGGGGAGGATGACGGCGAAAAACAGCTCCAGGGTCTTCTGGTTCGTCAAGGGGGCGGACAGGGGGACCAGCCACTCCAGCCCGGACAGCATGGCGGAGAACATCGCAGAACAGTAGATGGTGTTCACCCCGAAGCTCTTGTCCACAAAGAGGACGCCCACCACCATAAAGGCGATATTGATGAGGGAAGCAAAGGTAGACGGGCTCACCGCCGGCACCACGGCGTTGAGGATCACCGCCAGGCCAGTGACGCCGCCGGTGTTGAAGTGGTTGGGGAACTTGAAGAAATATACACCTGCGGCCACCAGGAAGGTGCCCAAGGTGAGCAGGGGAAGCTGGCGCAGGGTCTGCTTGACGCGCTGCATGGCAGAAGCCTTCTTTCGGAACGTTTTTTGAGGTGGGGGCCCGCCCCCGCCGCGTTTCACGTGAAACGCGCGGCCCCCGCCAAAACGCGGATTCAGCTGCGTCCAACCGCAGCCGCCGCTTATTGTAACAGAAAATGTTGGGAAGGGCAAGGGGATTTTGGGGGAAAACGGTGGAAACGGGGCGGCGGTTCTGGTAGAATGGAGCTATGCACAGAAAGGGGAGAGGACCATGCGGGAATTGGAGGAGCGCATCCGCCGGGACGGCATTGTGGAGGACGGGGACGTGCTCAAGGTGGACAGCTTTCTCAACCACCAGATGGACGTGGAGCTGTTTGCGGCCATGGGGCGGGAGTGGGCGCGGCTGTTCGCCGGAGCGGGGGTCAACAAGATTTTGACCATTGAGGCGTCGGGCATCGGCATCGCCTGCGTGGCCGCGCAGCAGTTCGGCGTGCCGGTGGTGTTCGCCAAAAAGAGCCGCACCAAAAACATCGCCGGGGAGGTGTACCGCACTGAGGTACCCTCCTTCACCCACGGGGGGAGCAGCACTGTTATCGTGTCCAGGCGTTTTTTGGGGCCGGCGGACCGGCTGCTGCTCATCGACGACTTCCTGGCTAACGGCGCGGCGCTGGAGGGGCTGCTGGATCTGGCCCGGCAGGCCGGGGCGGCGGTGGCCGGGGCGGGGATCGCCGTGGAAAAGGCGTTCCAGCCCGGCGGGGCGCGCATCCGGGCAAAAGGGGTGCGGGTGGAGGCCCTGGCGCGGATCAAGTCCATGACGCCAGGGCATATTGAGTTTTGCTGACGGCCCAGGGGCGGCACTTCCGTCTGCCGTGGACGGGGACAAGAAAACCGAGGCCTTTCGGCCCCGGTTTTCTTGAGGATGGAGGATAGAATGAAAAAGAAAGGATTATCTCTTGCAAGTATTAAGATACCGCAGAGATATTTCAGAAGTTTGCGCTAAAGTGTTACAGCTTTGTTAAATCTTCCGCAGGTTCTGGAAAAATTCCGTCAGCAGGGCCCGGCACTCCCCCTCCAGCAGGGGGCCGTATACCCGGGGATGGTGGTTGAAGGGCTCGCAGAAGAGGTTCAAAATGGACCCGCAGCAGCCGGATTTCTCCTCCTTTGCCCCGAAATACAGCTGGGAAATTCGGGAATTGATGATGGCCCCGGCGCACATGGGGCAGGGCTCCAGGGTGACGTACAGGGTGCAGCCCGTGAGCCGCCAGCTGCCCAGGGCGGCGCAGGCGTCGTTGATGGCCTCGATCTCCGCGTGGGCGGTGGCCCGGCGGTCCGCCTCCCGGCGGTTGCGGCCCCGGCCGATGATTGCGCCGTCTGGGGCGGCGATGACACAGCCTACCGGCACGTCGTCGGGACAAGCTTCATATTCCTTGCTTCCGCCTTCGGCGAAAGCTCGCCCATTCCGCTGTCCCTCCTCTCCCCATCGAACCCGCTTCGCTGGGCTTCGATGGGGGCCCCCGGACAGGCACTGCCTGGCAAGCTCAATGGCTTCGCGCATATAGTCCTCATGGGTCATAGGTGCGGCCTCCTTCTTTTTGCCTCCGGCGGCTTCCTTTTTTCTTTGGAAAGAAAAAAGGAAGCGAAAAAAGAAACCTTTAATCTGCGCTAGAGAAAATGGACTTCCCCTTGTCGTGGGGAAGTCCATTATATCATAGACTGGGGAAAAAAGGAAGAGCTAACCCCAAAGACCGAGCTGGGCATCGGCGGCGTCATACCAGGGCTTATTAACAAAGACCACTTTGGGGACAAGCTCGCTAGGGAGAGGGTTGCCGTCTGTGGAGTGGTTTTCCGCGTTCCATTTGTGGTATTCAACCAGTTCCCCATCCACGTCGTAGTAGGTTGTATAGGTGTTCCAGCCGCCGCCGCTGTAGCCGCCCAGGGGCATCTCCATCCATATCTGCCAGCCGTAGTCCTCCGGCGTACCGCCTACGATCAGGTAATTCTTCAAGCCGGAGTCCGGGTCCTCGCCCTCCAGAATATAGGGCGTGTCCTCGTCAATGAGGTCGGTGACGTCGATGCGCTCATCTGCCAGCACCAGCCACAGCCGGCCGTCCTCCAGCATAATGGGGGTATTGATGTCCTTCCAGCTGATGTGGAGGTAATACTGGCCTGTGGGGTCGGTTTGAATGAGCACGGAATCGCCGGAAACCATGCGGTATAACTGGGTGAGCGGTCCAGCCGCCGCGATGCACAACACACAGCCCACCGCCAGCGCCGCCGCCAGCAGGGTCATCTTCAGCGGCATCCGCCGCCGCTTCGCTGGGGCGGCCTGGGCCAGCACCCGGGCCTTCACCGCCTGTAGGTCGGCGGTTTCGCCCCCCTGGGGGAAAAACTCGTTGTCCTCGTATTCATCCATCAGCCTGGAAATCTCCAGCCGCTTCATATCCATAGCCCTCCTGTTCCAAAATGGTTTTCAGCGTCTCCCGCCCCCGGCGCAGCCAGGTCTTGGCGGTGGACAGGTTCAGCCCCATGGCCAGCGCCGCCTCCCGCACCGTCTGGCCGTAGTAGTAGTGCCGGACAAAGAGCTCCCGCTGGGGCTTGTCCAGCCGGGACAGCGCCTGGTTGATAATGCGGGCGGTCTCCTTTTTGTCCAGCGCCCGGTCGGGGCCGTCTGTCTCCAAAAGCAGCGCGTCCTCCTCCAGGGGCAGGGACTCCCGGCTTGCCCGGAGGAGGTTGAACGCCCGGTTGCGGGCCACCGCTCCTAGCCAGCCCTTCACCTGGCCGGGGCGCAGCTTGTTCCGGTTGTCCCAGGCGGCCAGGAATACGTCCGCCGTCAGCTCCTCCGCGTCCGCCGGGCGGCCCGGCAGAATGCGGGACGCGATGGAGGACACGTAGGGCGTGTATCGGTCCATCAGCGCCTCCAGGGCGGACAGCTCCCCCCGGCGCAGGGCCTTCACCAGCTGTTCTTCCGTCAATGGATCACCTCCCAATGTTTCACGTGAAACGCGTCGGCGCAAGCTCAGCCGCGCCGACGGGTTCCGCGGCCCCGTTGAAGAAGCTGCGCGCCGCCGCGCGGTTTGAAAAACGTTTTTCACCTATCATAACACGGTAAGGGGGAAAATGGTTTCAGCCGCCGCTCTCAAATTTTGGCGCAAAAAAGAGAGGACAAGGGCGGGGGGGTGGAGTATACTATACCCAGTTGCGCAACAGAAAAGGAGCGAGGCACATGGAATGGATAGAGCGTCTGAACCGGGCCGTGGAGTACCTGGAGGAGCATTTGGAGGAGCCTGATCCGCGGGAGGCGGCGAAAATCGCCTGCTGCTCCCCCTACCACTTTCAGCGGATGTTCGGGCTGCTGGCGGGGGTCCCGCTGTCGGAGTACCTCCGCCGCCGGAAAATGTCCCGGGCGGCGGCGGACCTCCAGAGCGGGGAGCGGATTGTGGACGCGGCGGTGAAATACGGCTACAGCTCGCCCACCGCCTTCAACAGGGCCTTTCAGGCTGTCCACGGCCTGCCGCCCTCGGCGGCCAAAACGCCGGGGGCGGTGCTGAAAAGCTATCCGCCCCTGCGCTTCGCCATCACGGTACAAGGAGTGGAAAAAATGGAATATCGGATTGAAAAACGGGACGCATTCCGCATTGTGGGGGTGTCCGCGCCCCTGGGAAAGGACATGGAGGAGAGCTTCCAGTACGTGCCCCAGCTCTGGGGCCGGGCGGCGGCGGACGGCACCATCCCCCGGCTGGCGGCGCTGATGGACGGGGAGCCCCGGGGTATGCTGGGGGTGTGCGACGGGCTGGACAGCTCCAAGTATTATATCGCGGTGGCCTCCTCCGCCCCGGCGGGGGAGGGGCTGGAGGAGTATACCGTCCCCGCCTTCACCTGGGCGGTATTCCCCGGGAAGGGGGACACCGCCGCCGCCATCCAGGAGCTGGAGCGGCGGGTGGTGACAGAGTGGCTGCCCACCTCCGGCTACGAGTACGCCGAAGGGCCGGATGTGGAGGTCTATCTGGACCCGGAGTGCACGCGCTTTGAGGTGTGGATTCCCGTGGCCAAGGCAAAAGGGTGAGAGAAAGCCCGCACGGCATAAGCCGTGCGGGCTTTTTGCTGCTGGGTATGTATCAGCGCTTGCTGCTCCTGCGCCAGATGCCCATTTTTTCGGCGCTGGCGATGAGCTCCTCCCGGAAGTCCGGGTGGGCGATGCTGATGATGCCCGCCGCCCGCTCCCAGGTGGACAGGCCCTTCAGGTTCACCATGCCGTACTCGGTGACCAGGTACTGCACGCAGGACCGGGGGTCGGTGGCGATGGAGCCCTGGGTCAGGGTGGGGACGATGCGGCTCTTCACCGTGCCGTCCTTGCCGGTGACGGTGGAGGACAGGCAGATGAAGCTCTTGCCGCCGTTGGACAGGTACGCGCCCATCACGAAATCCAGCTGGCCGCCGGTACCCGAGATCTGCCGCAGGCCGGCGGACTCGGCGTTGACCTGCCCGAACAGGTCCAGGTCGATGGCGTTGTTGATGGAGATGAAGTTGTCCAGCTGGGCCAGCACCCGCACGTCGTTGGTGTAGTCCACCGGGGCGGCCATCACCTCCGGGTTACGGTTGACGTAGTCGTACAGCTTCTGGGTGCCCGCCGCAAAGGCGTACACCTGGCGGCCCTTGTCCAGGTTCTTGCGCTTACCTGTGATTTTGCCCGCCAGGGCGATATCCACAAAGCCGTCCACATACATCTCGGTGTGCACGCCCAGGTCCTTTAAATCGGACTGGGCGATCATGGAGCCCACTGCGTTGGGCATCCCGCCGATCCCCAGCTGGAGGCAGGCCCCGTTGGGGATGTGGGGGACGATGAGGTTGGCCACCGCCCGGTCCACCTCGGAGGGTTCGCCCCCACCGCCCAGCTGGGCGATGGGGGGGTTGCTGCCCTCCACCACGAAATCCACGTCCTTAATGTTGATCTCGCTGCCGGTGAGGCCGTACACCCAGGGCATGTTCTGGTTGACTTCCACAATAATGGTCTTGGCCTTGTCCATCATGTCCGCCAGGTGGGAGGCCGCCAGGGCAAAGCTGAAGTTGCCGTGGGCGTCCATGGGGGTGGTCTGCACCATCACCACATCCACGTCCACGTTCTCCCGGTAAAACCGGGGCAGCTCGGAATAGCGGATGGGGGAGAAATAGCCCATGCCCTTGGAGATGATCTTGCGGTCCACCCCGGAGCAGTGCCAGGCGTTCCACGTGAAATGCTCCCCGGCGTCGTCCGCCTTGCAGATCTCGGGCATCCACATGGTAACGCCGCCCCGGACCTTCACGTCATACAGCTCGTCCTTGCGTGCCGCCAAGGCGGCGTCCAGCGCGATGGGGTGGTTGGTGCACCAGGTATAGTCCACCCAGTCGCCGGATTTGACTGCCTTCACCGCCTCCTCGGCGGTGGTGAGTTTCTCTTTGTAAAGCGCCTGCCAGTCCATGTCAGGCCCCTTTTAGCACTTCTCGAAGATGGTGGCGACGCCCATGCCGCCGCCGATGCACAGGGTGGCCAGGCCCTTCTTGGCCTCGGGCCGCTTGGCCATCTCGTGGAGCAGGGTGACGATGATGCGCGCGCCGGAGGCGCCCACGGGGTGGCCGATGGAGATGGCGCCGCCGTTGACGTTGACCTTGCTCATATCGAAGTCCAGCTCCCGGGCCACGGCGATGGACTGGGCGGCGAACGCCTCGTTGGCCTCCACCAGGTCGATGTCCTTGATGGTCAGGTTGGCCTTGGCCATGGCGTCACGGGAGGCGGGCACCGGGCCCACGCCCATGATCTTGGGGTCCACGCCGCCGTGGCCCCAGCTCACCAGCTTGGCCATGGGCTTCAGGCCGTACTTCTCCACCGCCTCGCCGGAGGCCAGCACGAGGGCGGCCGCGCCGTCGTTGATGCCGGAGGCGTTGGCGGCGGTGACCCGCTGGACGTGCTTCCTGGCGTCGGCCTCGTGGATCTGGGTGAGCTCGAAGGTGTGCACCACCTCGTCCTCAACGCCCTCGGGGCCCACGGGGAACGCGCCGCGCAGCTTGGCGATGCCCTCGGCGGTGACGCCCGCCTTGGGGAACTCGTCCACCTTGAACTCCACCATTTCCTTCTTCTTCTTGATCGTCACGGGGACGATCTCGTCCTCAAACTTGCCGGCCTTCTGGGCGGCCTCGGTCTTCTGCTGGGAGGAGGCGGCAAAGGCGTCCAGCTCCTCGCGGGTGATGCCCCAGATATCGCAGATGTTCTCGGCGGTGGTGCCCATGTGGTAGTTGTTGTAGGCGTCCCACAGTCCGTCCTTAATCATGGTGTCCACCAGCTTCTTGTCGCCCATGCGGGCGCCCCAGCGGGCGTCCATGGAGGCGAAGGGGGCGGCGCTCATGTTCTCGGTGCCGCCGCACACCACGATCTCCGCGTCGCCGGAGCGGATGGCCCGGCCCGCCTCGATGACGGACTTCATGCCGGAGCCGCACACCATGCCCACGGTATAGGCGGGGACGGAGAAGGGCACGCCGGCCTTGATGGCCACCTGGCGGGCGGGGTTCTGGCCCTGGGCGGCGGTCAGGATGCAGCCGAACATGACCTCGTCCACCTGCTCGGGCTTCACGTTGGCCCGGTTCAGGGCCTCCTTGACCACGATGGCGCCCAGGTCGGTGGCGGGGGTGTCCTTCAGGCTTCCGCCAAAGGAGCCCACGGCGGTACGGCAGCAGCTGACCACGTATAAATCTTTCATGGGAATCGACCTCCAAATTTAATTTTTTGTTGAATCCCGTTTGTTAAGATTCTGACTAACATTATAAACGGACGGGGGGAAAAATGCAACAGGGAAATTCAAAAGAAGCGCGGAGCGCCCGGGGGATGTTCCTTTCTCTCACGCGAGAGAAAGGAACCAAAGAGCGCGCTTAGGGGGCGCCCCTCCGGGTAAACGCGCCCCCAAGGGCGGGCCGCGTTTACAGTCGGGCCTCCCCCTAAGAACCCCCGTTTACGGGGGACGCCCTATACGGATAAGGGCGTAATCCTTCCGGCGTACAGGGCCAGGACTGGTTTTCCCCTATTGGCGCTGCCGCCCGCGTTTGGGTACTGAAACGTGGTGGGGCCCACGTCGCTGCGCCTGGGCGGCTCGGCCGCAATAAACCAGGCAAAAGCCGGAATCACCGTTTTGCCCTGCGGATGGCCTTCTCCATCTCGCACACGATGAGCGGGGTGAGGGACAGCCCCAGCACCACCAGCCACTCGGTGAGGGTCAGGGCGCACACCCGGAACACAGACATCAGCGGCGGTATGAGCAGCACGGACAATTGCAGGGCCATGCCCACCAGGAAGGCCTTGTTCATGGCCGGGTTGGAGGTGAGGCCGATGTGGGCGATGGACTGGGTTTCGCTGCGCACGTCGAAGGCGTGGAACAGCTGGCAGAAGGTGAGGGTGGCGAAGGCCATGGTGTTGGCGGTGGCGTCCGCCAGGGTGGGGTCGCTGAGCACATACTCCCCCAGCCAGTAGGCCGCCAGGGTGAGCAGCCCCACCATCAGCCCCTGCCAGGCCAGGCGGATGGAAAAACGCCGGGTGAACAGCGGCTCGGACGCGGAGCGGGGCTTCTCCTCCATCACCGAGGGCTCCACCGGCTCCATGCCCAGGGCCAGGGCGGGCAGGGAGTCGGTGACCAGGTTGAGCCACAAAAGCTGCACCGCCACCAGGGGGGGCTGGTGGAAGTTGAACAGGGTGGCCAAAAACAGCGTCACAATCTCGCCGATGTTGCAGGAGAGCAGGTAGTGGATGGCCTTTTTGATGTTGGAATAGATGCCCCGGCCCTGCTCCACCGCCTTGACGATGGTGGCGAAATTGTCGTCGGTGAGGATCATGTCCGCCGCGCCCTTGGCCACGTCGGTGCCCGTGATCCCCATGGCGCAGCCGATGTCCGCCACCTTCAGCGCCGGGGCGTCGTTCACCCCGTCCCCCGTCATGGCCACCACCATGCCCTTTTTCTGCCACGCCTTGACGATGCGCATTTTGTGCTCCGGCGACACCCGGGCGTAGACGGCGAATTTGTCTACGTCCTGCTCCAGCAGCTCCTGGGGCATGAAGTCCAGGTCCTCCCCGGTGATGGCAAGGTCGCCGGGGCGGAAGATGTCCAGCTCCCGGGCGATGGCCACGGCGGTGAGCTTGTGGTCGCCGGTAATCATCACCGGGCGGATGCCCGCGGCGTAGCACTGCCCCACCGCGTCCTTGACCTCCAGCCGGGGCGGGTCGATCATGCCCACCAGCCCCACGAAGGTGAGCCCTGTCTCCAATTCCCCGCCGGCAGGGCTTCCGGCGGGTAATTTTTCAATGTCCTTATACCCGCAGGCCAGCACCCGCAGGGCCTGCTCCGCCATGGAAGCGTTGGCCCCCTCCACGTCCCGGGCCAGGGAGGCGGTGAGGGGGACGGCAGTCCCGGCCAGGATGCGGGCGCACCGGGAGAGCAGCACATCGGGGGCGCCCTTGACCATCACCCGGTAACCGCCGCCGGGCAGGGGGTGGACGGTGCTCATCAGCTTGCGGTCGGAGTCGAAAGGCAGCTCGGCCAGGCGGGGCATCTCCCGCTCCAGCATGTTTTTGTCCAGCCCGTCCAGCAGGGCGGCGTCCACAAAGGCGGTCTCGGTGGGGTCGCCGGCGGTCCTGCCGTCGGGGGTCAAAACCGTGTCGTTGCACAGCGCGCCGATGGTCAGCGCCTCCCGGCGGTGGCGGTCGCCGGAGGTCCACACCTGCTTTACCGTCATGCGGTTCTGGGTGAGGGTGCCCGTCTTGTCCGAGCAGATCACCCCGGCGCAGCCCAGCGTCTCCACCGCGGGGAGCTTTTTCACAATGGCGTTGTGCTTCACCATCCGCTGCACCCCCAGGGCCAGCACGATGGTGACGATGGCGGGCAGGCCCTCCGGGATGGCGGCCACCGCCAGGGAGACGGCGGCCATGAGCATCTCCAGCAGGGGGCGGTGGTAGAGCAGGCCCACCCCGAACATCACCGCGCACACCGCCAGGCACACGAAGGACAGGGTTTTGGAGATCTCCGCCAGCTTGCGCTGGAGGGGGGTGGACGTGTCCTCCTCCCCCAGGAGCATCCCGGCGATGCGGCCCACCTCGGTGTCCATGCCGGTGTCCGTCACCACGCATACCGCCCGGCCGTTGGTGATGACGGTGGACGAGACCACCATATTGCTGCGGTCCCCCAGGGGCGTCCCCTCGGGCACAACCGCGTCCGCCCGTTTGTCCACCGGGACGGACTCGCCGGTCATGGCGGACTCGTCCGCCTTCAGGTTGGCGCTCTCCAGGAGGCGGGCGTCGGCGGGCACCAGGTCCCCCGCCTCCAGCACGATGACGTCGCCGGGGACCAGGGCGGCGGTATCCACCCGGACCTGCTCCCCGCCCCGGACCACCTTGGCCAGGGGGGCGGACATCTTTTGCAGGGCCTCCAGGGCCTTTTCCGCGCTGTCCTCCTGGGAGATGGAGATGCAGGCGTTTACCGCCACGATGACCAGGATAATGACCGCCTCCACCCAGTCCTCCCCGGCGGAGGAGACCAGGGACAGCGCCGCCGCGGCCAGCAGCACTAAAATCATGGGGTCGCGCATCTGGTCCAGGAACCGGGCCCAGAGGGGCTTTTTCGCCGGCCCGGCCAGCTGGTTGGGGCCGTATTTGTCCAGCCGCGCCTGGGCCTCCTGGGGGGAGAGGCCGGAGCGGCCGGATTCCAGCCCGGCCAGGGTCTGGGCGGCGGTCTTGGCGTACCATTGGCTCATAGTCCAACACTCCTTTTCTTTCCTTCTGAATATAGCGTTTTTTTGGGGTCGAATGGTAGGGAAGGGGGACAAGCGGGAAACAAAAAAGACCTATCCACAGTCTCAGACTGTGGATAGGTCTTACCGTTTCAGACCAAACCAGGCGGAATCCGCCTTGCTGTTGGCACAGGTCACGGGACAAGCCCGCCGGTTACTCCCCTACCGCTTATGGGAGATGATACCAGAAGGGCGGGCGGTTGTCAAGGGGGAAGGGCGCCCTTTGTAAAAGGGGCGGTCACATGGGCTTCAGGTTTTGGTTGAGCCGGGCCACCATCCAGGCGACGCGCCTTGCCCGCCCGGCATCTGTCTTGGCGTCCAGATAGGCCCGGGCGTAGGTTCGCTGTACGGATGGGGGCATGGCCAGGAAATTTGTGTGGGCGGGCTCATACCCGCGCAGCAGCTGGGACAGGCAGGCAATGTGCTCCGGAGTGACCTGCGGGGGCCCGGGGGCGTACCACTGGCCGCCGCGTTTGGCCTGCTCGATTTTTTCCCGGCCGAAATCGGTCATGAGGCCCCGCTCTTCCAGGCTTTTGGCCAGCGCCTTGTTTTTCTCCGACCATTTGCTGTTCGCCCTGCGGGGGGAAAAATATTTCTTGTAGGTTTTGGCGTCCAGCCGTTCCATCCGCCCGTCGATCCAGCCAAAGCAGAGCGCCTCCTCCAGCGCCTCCTGGGCTTTGATGGTGTCCGGCCCGCCGGGCTTGCCGAACAGGAGCCAGACGCCGGCGTCCGACCGGCAGTTTTCCTGGAGCCAGCGGCGGAACTCCTCCCGGCCGGGAAACTCCATCACACCGCCCATTGCGGGGCCCTCCTTTCGGCCGTCTGATCCGTCCGGCCGCACGTCAGCCCACCCCGCCGCTCTCAACGGGGGCGTCCCGCTCCGCCAGCGCCTTGTGGTAGGCGCTGAGCCGGACGTAAAAATCAATGGCGTTCAGGCTGTCCAGCGCCCCGGCGCGGGTGATCTGGGCCTCCTCAATCCACTGGGCGGCCAGCTCTTCCATGGCCTCCACCTGGAACTGCTCCCGGTACTGGGCCTTTGCCTCATCGGTGAGGGGCAGGCGGAGGATGATGTGGTAGCCGAACTCCGTCTCCACAACGCCGGACAGCCCGCCCTCCTCCAGGGCCAGGGACGCCTCCTCAAAGGGGGCCACCATCTGGCCGGAGGAGGTGGTGTAGCCGTCGGGATTGTTCTGGGGGTTGTCCTCGCTGTGGGCCATCATCAGCTCATCGAACTTGGCCTCCAGCCCGTCCTGGGCCGTCCCCCGGAGCTGGGAGAGCAGGTCCTCCGCCTGGGCCTTTTTCTGGGCGATCACATCGTCGGCCAGGGGCTGCTTGCTGTCGTCCACCGTTTTGAGCAGGATGTGCTTCACCCGGTAGACCTTCTGGGCGTCCAGGTACTCGGCCAGCTCCTGCCCGTCCGGCTCGTGGGTGACGGCGCTTTTCACATTGTCGTAATAGGGGGTCATCTCAAAGATGAACCGGACGCCCTCGTCGGACAGCCCCCAGTAGGGGCCGGCGGTGTCCAAGTCCGCCTGCTCCATGGCCTGGCGCACCTCGTCCATCTGGGCGTCGGTGGGCAGGCAGCCCAGCTGGGCCGCCTTCTGGCGCACCAGAGTGTGATAGGCGGACAGGCGGACACCCTGCTCCAGCAGGTCGCCCGCCGCGTCGGGCATGTCCGCCAGGTTCAGGCCGAAGTAGGAGAAATACTGCTGGGTGTTCATGCAGGCCTGGCCCAGCAGGTAGAAAAAGAGGTCGGCCGGGACATCCACCCCGTCGACGGTGAGCATCACGTCGTCCGGGTTGGCGCCGGCGGCGAACATCAGGGGGGGCTGGGTCAGGTCGGCCACGATTTCGGGTGCGGCGCTGGGGGAGGCGGACGGGTCCGCGCTGGGGGAAGCGGACGGGTCCGCGCCGGGAGAGACGGAGGGATCGCCGCTGGTGGGGTTGGCGGTGGTGCAGGCGAACAGGGACAGGGCCAGGGCCCCGGATAACAGCAGGGCCGGCAGTCGTTTCCAATTTTTCATGGTATTCTCCAATCCGTGAGGCAGAATGATTCCGGCACGGGGCCGTTGGGGGGTATTATACATCAACAGGGCGGGAAATGCAAATCAAGGTTGTGGATGGGAAGGGCGCAGCACGACTCAAGGTTGCGGCGCCGTCGTGAGCAGAGCCCCGTACCGCTCCACGACCTGGGCGGCGGTGCGCAGGGGGTCGTCGTTCCGGCGCAGCTTCAGGGTGAGGGCGGGGGCGTCGCCGGGGGAGAAGAGCATCCGGCCGGGATACTGCCCCGCCAGCGCGGCGATGGACTCCAGGTCGAATTGTTCCAGGGCGAACACCAGGGCGGCCCCCTTCTGGGAGATGTCGGTGATGCGGCACTCCGCCCCCTGCCCCCGGAGGAGCGCCACCGAGAGCAGGTTGTTCACCTGCCGGGGCGGGTCGCCAAAGCGGTCGATGAGCTCGTCGGTGATGTCGTCCGCATCCTCTTGGGTGCGCACCCGGGCGATGCGGCGGTACAGGTCCATCCGCTGGCCCGGGTCGGGTACGTATTTGTCCGGGATGGAGGCGGAGACCGTCAAATCCACCGTGCACTCGGGGAGGCGGTCCGGCTTCTCCCCCTTCTCCTCCAAAACCGCTTCCTCCAGCAGCTTCAGATACAGGTCGTAGCCCACGCTCATCAGGAACCCGGACTGCTCCGGGCCCAAAAGGTTGCCCGCCCCCCGGATCTCCAGGTCCCGCATGGCGATTTTGAAGCCGGAGCCGAACTCGGCGTACTCCCGGATGGCGCTCAGGCGCTTGGCGGCCACTTCGGTGAGCACCTTGCCCGCCCGGTAGGTCATGTAGGCGTAGGCCCGCCGGGGGGAACGGCCCACCCGGCCCCGGATCTGATGGAGCTGGCTCAGCCCCATCTTGTCCGCGTCCTCAATGATGAGGGTGTTCACGTTGGCGATGTCGATGCCCGTTTCAATGATGGTGGTGCACACCAGCACGTCTACCTCGCCGTCGGACACCCGGGTCATCACGTCGCCCAGCTCCTCCTGGCTCATCTTGCCATGGCCCACCGCCACCTCTGCCTCCGGCCCCAGCATGTCCTTGATGCGCGCGGCGGTGCGCTGGATGGTGTCCACCCGGTTGTGGAGGTAGTATACCTGGCCCCCCCGCTCCAGCTCCCGGCGCATGGCGTCGGCCAGCACCGACCAGTCGTGCTCCAGCACGTAGGTCTGCACCGGCTGGCGGTTGGAGGGGGGCTCCTCGATGGCGGACATGTCCCGGATGCCGGACAGCGCCATATTCAGCGTGCGGGGGATGGGGGTGGCGGACAGGGTGAGCACGTCCACCTGCTTGGACATCTCCTTCAGCCGCTCCTTATGGGTGACGCCGAAGCGCTGCTCCTCGTCCACTACCAGCAGCCCCAGGTCCTTGAAGCGCACGTCCTTTTGCAGCAGCCGGTGGGTGCCGATGAGCAGGTCTACCGAGCCGTCCTCCACCCCGGCCAGCGCCTTTTTCATCTGGGCGGGGGTGCGGAAGCGGCTGACGACCTCAATCTCCACCGGGTATTTGGCAAACCGGGAGCGCGCCGTCAGGTAGTGCTGGCGGGCCAGCACGGTGGTGGGCACCAGGATGGCGGCCTGCTTGCCGTCCAGCACACACTTCATCACCGCCCGCAGGGCCACCTCCGTTTTGCCGTAGCCCACGTCGCCGCACAGCAGCCGGTCCATGGGGCGGGGGGCCTCCATGTCTTTTTTAATCTCCCGGATGGAGCGCAGCTGGTCCTCCGTCTCGTCGTAGGGGAAGTCGTCCTCAAACTCCTGCTGCCAGGGGGAGTCGGAGGCGAAGGGGTAGCCCGGCTGGCGCTGGCGCTGGGCGTAGAGCTGGATGAGGCCCTTTGCCAGGTCCTTCACCGCCTTGCGGGTGCGGGTCTTGGCCTTTTCCCAATCCGTGCCCCCCAGCTTGGACAGCTTTTTGGTCTCCGGGTCGTCCCCCGAGCCGATATATTTGGCGATGGCGTCCAGCTGGGTGGCGGGGAGGTAGAGCACGTCCGCCCCGGCGTAGGCAAGCTTCACGTAGTCCTTGTCCACCCCGTCCACCGTCATCTTCACCATGCCCACAAACCGGCCGATGCCGTGGTGCTCGTGGACGATGAGGTCCCCGGGGGATAAGTCTGTAAAGGAATCTACCTTCCGGCGGTCTGCGGCGTGTTTGAGGCGCTTGCCCTTGCGGCGGGGTTCGTTTCCACCCTCGGTGAGCACCGTGCAGGGACAGCCGATGTAGTCAAACCCCGCCGACAGCCCCCCCACGGCGATGGTGATCCCGCCGGGCTGGGGCAGGTCGTGGAGCTGGAAATCCACCGCGGAGCGGATTTTCCGTTCTCGGAGCAGGGATTGGAGGTTGAGCGCCCGCTGCTCGCTGCCCACCAGCACCACCGCGGCGGCGCCGGCGCTTTGCAGCTGGGTGAGGTCGGCCGCCGCCGCGTCCAGGCTGGCCCCGAAGGAGGAGAGCTGGCGGCCCTGGGCGGTGAGGACGTCTTTTGGGGGCAGGGGGGAGGCGGAGGTGGTGAAGGAGTCCAGGAAGCACAGGGCGTGGTCGGACAGCACAGCCATAAGGTCGTCCATCCCGGCCGCGAATACGGCGTGTTTGCCGTCTACGGCCCCGTTTTCCAGCAGGGTTTTCACGTCCTCATTCAGCTGCCACAGCCAGTTTTTGCCCCGCTCCGCCACCCGGCTGGACTCGGACAGGCACACGACGGCGTCCGGGGGCAGGTGGTGTGCGGCGGTGGCCAAGGCTTCATACCGGGCGGGAAGCTGCCGGTCGTTCAGGCGCGTCCAGTTTTCGGTGTCATCCCTGACGGGGAGAAGCTCGCTCACGGGGAGGAACACCGCTTTGTCCAGCCGCCCCGCCCGCCGCTGGGAGGACACATCGAAGGGGCCCATGGAGTCCACGTCCCGGTCCCAGAACTCGATGCGCACCGGGTCGTCCGCGCCGGGTGAGAACACGTCTAGGATGCCGCCCCGCAGGGCGAACTGGCCCACCCCCTCTACCTGCTGGCACCGGGTGTAGCCCAGGGCGGCCAGGCGGTCGGTCAATTCGTCCAGGTCATAGCTTCCCTTGGCGTCCACCTCCACCAGGTGGGCGGCCAGCTCCCCGGGGGGGAGGGTGCGCTGGAGCAGCCCCTCGATGGTGGCGGCGATGAGCCTGGCCCTGCCCTGGGCCATGGCATGGAAGGCGGCCAGCCGCTGGTGCTCCCATTGGCGGGAGGCCACCGCGCCGTCGTGGAATAAAAACTCCCGCGCCCCGATTATGGTGGCGCCCTCCCCCGTCAGGGCGGTGACGTCGGCGCACAGCCGGGCGCACTCCCCCTCGTCGGCGCACACCAGTACCACGGGACAGCCCAGCCGCTCCAAAAGGCCCGCCGCGAAGTGGGCCCGGTGGACGGGGGACAGCCCCGCCACCTCCACCGGGGAGCGGCCCGATTCCAGATCCGCCGCCAGCCGGGCGAACTCGGGCACCGTATTCAAGATGTTCAAAAGCTGTTTCATGGCAACCTCAATTGAATTGGTTCATGGCCTTCTGCGGCCCGTCCCGCAAAAAGCACTCCACCGCGTCGGCGGCCCGCTTCACCGCCTGGTCCATCACCTTTTTGTCCTCACCCTGGAGTTTGCCCAGCACCCAGTCGGCCATGTCGTAGTCCGGATGAGGCTTGCCCCCCACCCCCACCTTCAGCCGGGGGAACTGGTCGGAGCCCAGGTGCTGGATGATACTTTTCAAGCCGTTGTGGCCCCCGGCGGACCCGCCCATCCGCAGCCGCAGCTTGCCCAGGGGCAGGTCCACATCGTCGGAGATGACCAGCACATGGCCGGGGGGCAGCTTGTAGAACCGGGCCGCCTCCCCCACCGCCTCGCCGGACAGGTTCATATAGGTGACCGGCTTCATCACCAGCACGCCCTGGCCGCCAATGGCGGCGGCGGCGGTCAGCGCCTTGAACTTCAGGCGCTGGATGGGGAAGCGCCCCCGCTCCCCCAGCTCGTCCGCCACCAGGAAGCCGGCGTTGTGGCGGGTATTTTCATACTTGTCCCCCGGATTGCCCAGGCCCACCACCAGCCAGGAGACGGGGAGCTTTTTTTGGAAAAACATGTCGAACACCTCCGAACAGGGAAGAACCGCCCCAGGGCAAGGGCCCTGGAGCGGAGCTTGTCTCTATGGGATGGAACGGGGGAGCGGCCGGGCTTTTGCCCTCGCTGCGCTCCATCCGCCCTGCTCACGACGGCTCAGCAGCCGGTTACTGCCACAGCTTTGACACGGAGATCTCCTGGTAGATGCGCTCGATGGCCTCGGCGAACAGGTGGGCCACGGACAGGTACTTGATCTTGGGGCAGAGCTCATTGATATTGTCCTTGGGCTGGATGGTGTCCAGGAACACCACCTCGTCCAGGGCGGATTCGTTGATGCGCTGGATGGCCGGGCCGGACAGCACGCCGTGGCTGGCGCAGGCGGTGACCGACTTGGCGTGGCCGAGCTCCACCAGGGCCTTGGCCGCGTGGCACAGGGAGCCGCCGGTGTCCACCATGTCGTCCAGCAAAATCACGTTTTTGCCGGTGACGTCGCCGATGATGTTCATCACTTCGGAGGAGTTGGCTTTCTGGCGGCGTTTGTCCACGATGGCCATGGGCATATCCAGCTTCTGGGCAAAGGCCCGGGCCCGCGCCACGCTGCCCACATCGGGGGACACCACCATGGTCTCCTCATGGACGGGGGCGAAGCGGCGGAAAAAGTGGTCTACAAACACGGGGGAACCCAGCAGGTTGTCCACCGGGATATCGAAAAAGCCCTGGATCTGGTTGGCGTGGAGGTCCATGGTGAGCACCCGGTCCGCCCCCGCCCGGGTGATGAGGTTGGCCACCAGTTTGGCGGAGATGGGATCCCGGGGCTTGGTCTTGCGGTCCTGCCGGGCGTAGCCAAAGTAGGGGATGACAGCGGTGATGCGCCCGGCGGAGGCCCGCTTGAGCGCGTCGATCATGATGAGCAGCTCCATCAGGTTGTCGTTTACCGGGGAGCTGGTGGACTGGACCACAAATACGTCGGAGCCGCGAACCGTCTCAAAAATGGACACGAAGTTCTCGCCATCGGAAAAGGCGCCGGTCTCGGCGTTGCCCAAGGGGATGCTCAGCTCCTTGCAGATGTCCCTGGCCAGGGCCTTGCTGGAACTGCCCGCGAAAATCTTCAGATCCTTGCCGTGTGAGATCATGCTTCCCATCTTCCTCTCTTTTGATCGTAATGATTCGTTCTCAACCACATATATCAACTTCCCCAGCCGGGCGGGAAGCAGCCTGCCGTAAAAACATTATATCAGAAACCGGAGTTTTTTGAAGAGATTTTTCACACTTTGGAAAAATTGTCACATTTTCACGAAAGCGGGGGAGAAAAATGGGGGAAAGCGGTGATTATGTCAGCAACCCCGCCCGCAGCTCAGGCGGCGGACAGGGGGAGCCAGCGCTGCAGGCGTCGGGTCTGGTAGAGGTGGACCACCTCCAGGGTGGCGCAGATCTTGTCCGCCATGTTGACCACCAGCGCCTCGCGGCACCGGGGCAGGTGGACGGCCAGGGGGAACATATGGGACACGATGGCGTTTTTCTCCCGGTCGGACAGGTCGGGGCACAGGGCGGCGGCGTTGCGCAGGGCGAACTCCGGGTGGTCCAGGCACTGGTTGCCGGGGTGGGCGGAGCCGTCGGCGGGGTCGTAGAGGTACAAATCATGGAGCAGCCCCGCCCGGGCAGCGGCCCGGTAGTCCCAGCCAAAATACCGGGCCAGCCGGAAGGCTACGTAGGACACGAACAGGGAGTGCTGGTAGCAGGTAATGGAGAAGTGGTGCCGCCACCGCTTCATGGAGCTGACCTCGCCGGTGTCCAGCAAGGCGCCTACGCACTCCAGGAAAGCGGCGGCGTTCAAATCGTGTTTGGACATAGGAAAAGACCCCTTTCTAATATTCTGGGATGAAACGAGTCGGTTTTGGTGTTTTTTGACACTTTGACCCCCTGTGTAAGGGTAGACACCAACATTATAGCAGGTGTACGGCCCGTTGTCAGCAGTCTTGCGCAAATTTTAATTTGTAATATTCGGGAGATTTTTCCCGCTTGACAGGAGAGAGCGGCTGTGCTATGATGACTGTACTAAGACATATAATACAATGAGTACAATTTGTGAAAGGAGGCGGGGCCATGCTCAGCCTGAACTTGCGGGACAGCCGCCCCATCTACGAGCAGGTCCGGGACGGACTGCGCCGGCTCATCATCACGGGGGCCATCCCGCCGGGGGATAAGCTGCCCTCGGTGCGCACCCTGGCGGGGCAGCTGGCCATCAACCCCAACACTATCCAGAGGGCCTATGAGGCCCTGGAGCGGGAGGGCTACGCCTACTCGGTGCCGGGCAAGGGAAGCTTCGCCGCCCTGCCCCAGGACGTGACCGACAAGCGCCGGGTGGAGCTGCTCCGGCAGCTGGACACCATCGTCCAGGAGCTGTTGTACCTGGGGATGGCCTGGGAGGAGATCGCGGCGCGGTGCGCCGCTTTCGGGAAGGAGGAATCGAAATGATCGAAGTGAAAAACGTGGTCAAGAGCTTCGATGGCTTCCACGCCCTGGACGGGCTGACCATGACGGTGCCCCGGGGGGCCATCTACGGGCTGGTGGGGCCCAACGGGGCGGGCAAATCCACCATACTGCGCCACCTCACCGGGGCCTACCGCCAGGACAGCGGGGAAATCACCCTGGAGGGTGCGCCCATCTATGAGAACCCGGCGGTGAAAACCCGCATGGCGGGCATACCCGACGAGCTGTACTACTTCACCTCCGCCTCCACCCGGGACATGATGAAGCTCTACCGGGGGCTCTACCCCTCCTTCGACGCGGACCGCTATGAGAAGCTGAGGGAGGCATTCCCCGCCGTGGACGAAAAGCGGCCCATCCGCCGCCTGTCCAAGGGGATGCAGAAGCAGTCCGCGTTTTGGCTGGCGCTGAGCTGCAGGCCGGACTATCTGCTGCTGGACGAGCCGGTGGACGGCCTCGACCCGGTGATGCGCCGCCAGGTCTGGTCGCTGCTCGTGGGGGACGTGGCCGAGCGGGGGACCACGGTGCTGGTGTCCTCCCACAACCTGCGGGAGCTGGAGGACGTGTGCGACCATGTAGGACTGCTCAGCCGGGGGAAGGTGGCGCTGGAGCGGTCCCTGTCCGACCTCCAGGGGGGCACGGTGAAGCTCCAGATTGCCTTTGCCGATGAAACGCCGCCGGAGCTGCCCCAGGGGGTGCGGGTGGTGCATACCGACCACGTGGGACGGGTGTATACCTACATCGTCCGGGGGAGCGCCGAAGAGGTGGAGGCCCAGTTCAAGCCGTTGGCGCCGCTGTTTATGGAGGCCCTGCCCCTGACGCTGGAGGAGATCTTTATCTATGAAATGGGAGGTGAGGACTATGCGGTCCGGGACATCGCTCTTTAACTGGCCCGTGTTCAAGAAAACCGTACTGCGGTTCTGGCCCGTGTGGGGGGCCTACTCCGCCATCTGGCTGGTGGCCCTGCCCCTCCAGGGGCTGATGATGCTCCAGCTGGAGGCCCAGGCCCGCCCCGGCCTCACGGACGGGTATATGCGGCGGTTTGCCCAGAGTGTGCCGGAGATGGCGCACATGGCCATGGTCCTGGCGCTGGTATTCGGGGTGTTGGCCGCCATGGCGGTGTGCAGCCACCTGTATAACGCCCGCTCGGCCAATTTCTTCGGCTCCCTGCCCGTGCGGCGGGAGGGGCTGTTTGCCACCCACTACCTGGCGGGGCTGGCCTTCCTCGTCGTGCCCAACGCGGCCATTTTCCTGCTCACCCTGCTTATCGAGGCCATCGGCGGGACGGTGCTGCTGCCGGGGCTGGGGTTCTGGCTGGCCGTTGCCTGCGGGGAATGCTTCTTCTTCTATTCCCTGGCGGTGTTCTGCGGCATGTTCACCGGCCACATCCTGGCCCTGCCCGCCTTCTACGGCATCGGCAACATCCTGGTCTTCGGCGTGTGTGTGCTGCTGTCCACGGTGTTCCAGCGGTTTTACTACGGCTTTAACGGCTTCGGGCCCTGGATGCAGGGGCTGGTCGAGTGGTTCACGCCGGTGCTGAACCTGGGCCCCGGGGTGCGCGGATGGTATAACGGGGGGACGTTCCAAAGCCGCGGGCTGGGCATGGTGGCGGCGTACGCCGGGGCGGCGGCGGTTCTGGCCGCGTGCTCCTTCTTCCTCTACCGCGCCCGGCGGCTGGAGAGCGCCGGGGACGTGGTGTCGGTGAAATGCATGCGCCCGGTGTTCCGGTACGGCGTGGCCCTGTGCGCGGGGCTGGCCTTTGGGATGGCTACCGCCGTCTTTTTAAACGGGAAGGAGCCCACCCTGATGGTCTCCATCCTGGTGTGGGGCGTCGTCGGGTACTTCGCGGCCCGGATGCTGCTGGACAAATCCTTCCGGGTGCTGCGCTACTGGAAGGGGGCGGCGGCGGTGGCCGGGGTGTTTACCGTCCTGTTCCTGGCGGTGGGCTTCGACCTCACCGGGTTTGAGACCAGGGTGCCCGACGCCAGCCAGGTGGCCAGCGTGGAGCTGGACGGGGGCAGGGTGCAGTCCCTGGGCGACGGCGGGGACTACTTCACCGTGACCCGGGACGACCCGGAATTTGTGGGGTACGCCATCGCCCTCCACCGGGCGGCGGTGAACCAGCGGGGCATCAATCCGGGCGGCTCCATGGCGGACACCAGCCTGACGGTCACCTACCACCTGAAAAACGGCTCCACCCTGTCCCGGCGGTACTACCCCATATGGGTGGACCCGGAGGAGGCCGGGCAGGAGGGCACCGCCGCCTGGGCCATCCAGCAGATGTACGACGACCGGGAGCTGTACTGGGACGTCTACGGCTTTGGCGAGGCGGAGCGGCGTCTCAGCGAGGAGGGCTGGCGGGTCCGGGAGGCCGGTTATGAGGACGGCAGCCGCGCCGGGGAGGCAGACCAGACGGTATACTTCGCCGGGGCGGACGCGCTGGCCCTGTATGAGGCGGTGAAGGAGGACTTCCAGGCGGGCCGCATCGGCGTGCGCCGGGTGGAGGACTGGGACAAGTACGTGTACGACCGCAATAACCTGAACTTCCAGTTCGACAACGGGGAGAATGTGAGCTTCTGGATCGATATCCGGGTGCAGGACACCGCGTCCAGCACGCGCTCGGCGCTGGAACGGCTGGGGGCCCGGGCTTCGTAAAATTTTGCAAAACCGCCGCTTTGCGTCCTTTGCAAAGCGGCGGTTTTCTGCTATAATGGGGAAAATCTGTTTAGGAGGGCCCGCCATGCCAGGGAAAGAGGAATTCATCGAGATATACACCCGGCACATCCACAGGGAGGGCAGCGCCGAGCTGCTGGACTACCTGGAGAACAAGTGCGACTTTTTCACCGCCCCCGCCTCCGCCCGCTACCACGGATCCTACGCCGGGGGGCTGTGCGACCACAGCGTCAACGTGTTCCGCTGCCTGGAGTCCTACCTGGCCCGGGAGCGGGTGAGGGAGGTCTACGGGGTGGAGTACCCCATGGAGTCGGCGGCCATCGCGGCGCTGCTCCATGACCTGTGCAAGATCGGGTGCTATAAGGCGGGCACCCGCAACGTGAAGGACGACGCCACGGGGAAGTGGGAGAAGGTGCCCACCTTCTACTACGAGGACAAGCTGCCCTACGGCCACGGGGAAAAGTCGGTGTACATCATCTCGGGGTTCATGCGCCTCACCCGGGAGGAGGCCATGGCCATCCGCTGGCACATGGGCTTTTCCGGCCCGGAGGACAATAAAGTGGTGGGCCAGGCCCTCCAGCAGTACCCGCTGGCCTTCGCCCTGGCCACCGCGGACATGGAGGCGTCCTATTTCCTGGAAAAGGGATAGGAGGGCGCCCCGGAGGGAAAACGCAGGCGGCCCCCGCCCTCTTGGGCGGGGGCCGCTTATGTAACCGGGGATTACTTCTGGAGCTTGGCGAAGGCGTTGGTGTTCATGACCACGGCGAACTCGCCCGGCTCGTCCTGGCCGGTGTAGCCCTTCTGGAACTTCAGGGTGCCCTGGGCCGCCTCCAGCTCGTAGATGGGGGAGAACTCGGAGGAGCGCTCGGTGGGCTCGGCCCCCCACGCCTTCACGTCCTCCCAGGTAAGGCCGTGGTAGTCCGCGCCGTTGTAGGTGAACTTGATGTTCTCGCCGGCGTCCTTGCGCAGGCTGACCCGGTACACCACGCCCTCGGTGCGGGACTGCTTCTCCTCGGCGGAGAAATCCACGTAGTCGCCCTTGATGTTCTTCTGGAAGGGGACATAGACGGAGACCCAGAACTCGTGGCCGGAGCCCTCCTCCGTCTTGATGCGGAAGTGGCAGGCCACGTACTTGGCGTCCTCGTAGATCTCGTTCTGGGAGCCGGTGAAGTCCACCTGCCAGCCCCAGCCGGCCATATCGCCCGTGGTGGTCTGGCCCAGGGCGATGGTGTGGTCGTTCACGGTGACCTCCATGGGCATGTCGGGCTTGCCCATGCCGCAGGCGGCGAGGCACAGGGCCAGCGCAAGGGCCAGGGTGAGCACGACGGCGCGCTTGACAAATTTCATATTCGTTTTCGCTCCTTCTTTGTTTTTTGGGCGGGGCCGGACAGGAGGCGTCCGAAGCCTTCTGCCGGACAAGCCCCGGCCCGCCGGCGGGGGACAGGAAAAGATACCCGGCGCCATGTTATATATTTCATAAGGCCGCCGGAAGGGGACAGCTTTTTATCGTCCGGCAGGCTCAAAGCGAA
>OFFE01000710.1_pt1 | contig 26999 bp, 21 predicted proteins | sample 1521371 | NCBI WGS metagenome assembly OFFE01 (sample SAMEA3504131, study PRJEB24116) | mouse gut metagenome | biome: mouse gut; feature: mouse-associated habitat; material: faeces | place: Denmark | collected 2011 | reverse complement strand
GGCCATCGGAAACCGCCGGGAAAGCCGCTCCGTCTGCTACAGCAGTCCTTTCGGCCGGGTGGTGGATCTGACGGCCACCCGGGTGATGTGGGAGGACGACATCCCCGCTTTTGTCATCACCGTGAAGCCCCACACCGAGGCGTCTTCCTATGTGTATCACCGGCTGCTGCGGGCCAATCTGACCGACGGCAGCTATGAAGTGATGCGGCTGGGGCAGAACGAGCGGTGGGCCGAAGGGCGGGAGGAGCCTCTGATGGCCTGGATGGAGCGTTTCTTGCAGCATGGAAGGCTTCATCCGGAGGACGTGGACCGGTTCCGGGCCTTCGTTCAGCCTGAGCATCTGCGCAAGGGCCTCCGGGGCGGGAAGAAAGTGCTCACCTGCACCTACCGCCGGTGGGCCCGGGGCAGCTTCCGCTGGAATCTGCTGGAGGTGGTGCCTGATTCCGGCTACACCGACGGGGAGCAAACAGTGTTCATGTACGCCAAGGATGTGCACGACGTGTTCCGAGAGGGACTGGAGCGGGAAGAGAGCAGCATACGGCGGCAGGAGCTCATCCGGGCGCTTGGGGAACAGAATTTCGGCATCTATGTCATCGACCTGAACTCTGGTCTGGTGGACCCGATCCGGGTGGAGGGACAGATGCAGCCGGTGAGCAAAAACCGCCTGCTGAGCTGGGAGGACAAACTCCAGCCCCATATCCGGGAGCAGCTTCACTGGGAGTACCTGGAAGAATTTGACCGTCAGTTCTCTCTGGACAACCTCCGGCAAGCGGGAGCATCCGGCAAAAAGCGGGTGGAACTCCTCTGCCAGCGGACGACAGATGGGGAGCTTTACAGCTACATCTCCCTCAACGTCTGCTTCAATCTGGAGCGGAAGCACCGGCGCTACGCCGTACTGGCCCTTCAGGACACCGACGACCGGGTCCGGCAGGAAATGGCCCGCAGTCAATGGGATATGCAGATGGCCTCCATCCTCAAGTGCCGCTACAGCGTGATGAACACCATCCATCTGGATACGGGATTATGCGAGCGCATTGATCTGGGGCATGCCTCCAGCACCCGGGGCTCTCTTTCCGAAGACTATACCCAGCATGTGGAATGCGCCCTGCAAACCGTGGTGCGGCCTGAAGACGCCGCAATTTTCCGCCGGACCATGTCCCTTGACCGCATCCGCCAGCGGGCTCTGGAAACCGAGGACTACACCGAGGAGGTCTGCCAGTACCGCACCAGGGAACAGCCGCCACGCTGGCTGGAGCAGCACGTGGTATACAGCCGTCAATCGGGAGAAATCATGGTCAATATTCTGGGCCGGGATATCACTTCTGAAAAGCTCCAGGAGGCCGATCAGCAAAAACGGGACCAGGAAAAGCTTGACGTCATCCGCAGCCTCAGCGGTATGTTCTTCTCCACCCATTATGTAGACCTTCAGGCAGATACATATCAGTCCGTCATCCATCTGGGAGAGACAGGCGGCATGCTGGGACGGGCAGCCCGGTATACCTCTGGAGTTCATATTTATGTGGAGAAATTCGTTCATCCGGAGGACCGGGAGGAATACCTGGCGTTCATGTCTGTGGACAACCTCCGGCAGCATCTGGGTCCGAAGCGTCCTCTGCTGGCCATGGAATACCGGAAGCGTCCCCCCGACGGAGAGGACCTTCCTCCGGATCAGTGCAGCTGGATCCGGTCTACGGCGGTGCTGGTCCGCTCCGACAGCGATGGCAGGCCCCTCACCATTCTCTACGCCACCCAGGACGTTACCGAAATCAAGCAGAAGGAAGTCCGGGAACACCGGGCGCTTCAGGACGCCTGCCAGTCGGCCAATCATGCCAACGCAGCCAAAAGCAACTTCCTCTCCCGCATGAGCCACGACATCCGGACGCCCATGAACGGCATCATGGGCATGACCAACATTGCCGCTTCCCACATCGGAGAGCCGGAGCGGGTGTTGGACTGCCTGAACAAAATCGCCGTGTCCAGCCGCCATTTGCTGAATCTGGTCAACGAGGTGCTGGACATGAGCCAGATCGAGTCGGGGAAAATGGATCTGATGGAAGAGCCCTTCCGCATTTCGGAAATTGTGCAGGATTTGTCCACCATCCTCCGCTCCTCCATTCAGGAAAAAGGCCATGAACTGAGAATTTATCCCCTTGCAATCGAGCACGACGCCATGCTGGGCGATGCCGGCCGGCTCAGGCAGGTGTTTGTCAACATTCTTGGCAACAGCGTGAAATACACGCCGCCGGGCGGACTTCTGGAAATCGAAGTCCACGAAAAGGATTCCAGGCAGCATGGCTACAGCTGCTACGATTTTATCTTCCGGGATAACGGCGTGGGAATGGACGAGGAATTCGTCCGGCGGATTTTTGAACCCTTCAGCCGGGCAGAGGATTCTCGAATCAGCAGCATTGAGGGCACCGGGCTGGGCATGACCATCGCTCAGAATATTGTGAGAATCATGGGAGGCAGCATCGCCGTCAAAAGCCAGCCCGGCGAGGGTTCCCAGTTTACTGTGACTATTTTCCTGCGCCAGCAGGACGGTGCAGTTCCTCTTCAAGAGGAGGAAACCCTGGAGGTTTCCCTCCAGGGCCGCCGGCTGCTGCTGGCCGAAGACAACGAGATCAACCGGGAAATCGCCTGCGAGATTCTGGCGGAAGCCGGGGCGTCGGTGGACTGCGCGGAAAACGGCAGACAGGCCCTGGAGCGTTTTACCGAAGCAGCGCCGGGGTACTACGATATGATTCTCATGGATATTCAGATGCCCGTCATGAACGGATACGAGGCCGCCCGGGCCATCCGGAGTCTGCCCCGTCCCGACGGGGCGGCCATCCCCATTATCGCCATGTCGGCCAACGCCTTCGCTGAGGACATTGGGGAAAGCCGGGCGGCGGGGATGAACGATCATGTGACCAAGCCTCTGGATATTCCCAAATTACTGCAATGTCTGGACCACTGGCTGAGCCGGCAGCCCCCGGAACAGGGCTGATTTACCAAACAGACAGGGCCCTTCCGGGTGCTTCTCACCTTTTTCTTAGGGATTTTGCAGAATATGCCTTGACAAACGGAGAAAAAATGGCTATAATTTCATTTGTTAAGCCAATTGTGGCCCTAGAGAGCATCCTGGATTAAACCGGATGGATCGGAGGGAGGGAAGATAGATGTCTGAAGTTCATGTCAAGGAGAACGAGTCGCTGGATAGCGCGCTCAAGCGCTTCAAGCGCAGCTGCGCCAAGGCCGGCGTTCTGGCGGAGGTACGCCGCAGGGAGCATTACGAAAGCCCCAGCGTCAAGCGCCGCAAGAAATCCGAGGCAGCTCGGAAAAACCGCAACAAGCGGTATTATTAATGAGATTGAGAGCATCCGGTTTGCGCCGGATGCTCTTGATTTTTTATGGGCGCATCAAAGAGGGCCGGGAAGCGTACTGCCTCCCGGCCCTCTTTGCAGTTATACCTCCCTCCTTCCCTTCTTCTCCGTCGGGAGGTGCAGGCAGATCGCGCTCCGGTCGTCATCTCCCTGTCTCCTCTGATACGCCTCCCGCAAAACAAGGCTGGTCAGAACATTGGGATCGTCTCCCTGCCAGCCGGCCAGAAGATCCTGTACCCACTGGTCATCGCCGCCGTCGGCGACGCCGTCGCTGATCATCAGCAAAAATGTATTTTCCTCCAGGGGAAAGCGAATCGCCTGGGGCTCCGCGTCCGCCTCCTGAAGCCCGGCGGGCAGAGAAGCTCCTGCCAGCCGCCGGACCGTTCCCTGCCTCTTGATATAGGTAGGGGATGCGCCATATTTGTACAGCGAAGCCTGCCTGCCGGTCAGATCCGCCGCCAACAGGTCAATGGTGGTAAAGCTCCCCTGCTCGTCGCTGCGAAGATTCAGCGCGGCGTTCAGCGTCCGCAGCGCGGGCTCCGGAGCGATACCAGCCTGGAGAAACTGCTCCAGAAGCCGCAGCGTCATCTGGCTCTCCCGCTGGGCCTCCCGTCCGCTGCCCATGCCGTCGCTGAGAATCAGGTACAGTGTCCCGCCAACCCGGAACCAGTTCATGCTGTCCCCACACAGGCGCTGGCCCTCCTTGGGCGCGGAGCCCAAGGCCACCTCGTGGCACAGTTCCCGCCCTGTGGCGGCTGGAGCCTCCGGGGCCGCCATGGCCTGGGCCACCAGCTCCCCCAACTGGGCGTACTGCCCGCGGCTGCGCTCCCGCTCCCGGGCCAGCTGCCGGCGGTACTGCCGCCTCAGCAGCAGCGCCGTCACCTCAGTGTTGATGGCGGAGAGCAGTTGGGGAAAGTGGATGCACCGGGAGGCAAAGTGGGAGGCAAAGTCGGAGGCTTCCGCCCGCCCCCGCTCCAGCATCACCGGTGTGGCGTCGTTGAAGGCGTTGTAAGTGGAAACATACTCCTTGCTCCAGCACAAATCCCGCAGCGCACAACCCCGGCAGACCACCTCTGCCGCCCGGTCAAAAATGACGGCGGGATTTTCCTCCTTCTTCGGCTGGGGAGGGACAAAGCTCTCCCCCAGCGAACGCAGGGCCTCGGCGCTGAGCCGCAGCCGCTGGCGAAGACTGTCAGACTCCCGGGCGGCCTTCCGTCGGGGAATGGCAGTCTCCCGCAGCAGCAGCGCACAATAGTGGCACAGCACCCCCGAGAGGGCCGTGGAAGCCGCCATTCTCGTCAGACTGGCCGTGTTCAGACCCATTTGCAGCGCGTAGGCCAGCTCCACCGCCAGTGCCGCCCCTGCGGCGGCAATAGGACGGAACCACCCCTGCTGAAACCATTTCGTATCCCGGAAGGCGGACAGCACCGCGTAAATCAAAATCAAAATCCCGCTGCAACGCAGCGCCGGACCGAACGGAAGAAATATCAGACTGCCCAGCACGCCGCCCAGCAGGGCGGCCATGGCATTCCTCCCCGGCTTGCAGGCCGCCGTCAGCCCTGCCGCCAAAGGCGCGCGGCCATCCAGGCAGCACCCTGCGGCAAAAAATCCCGCCGCTCCATAGCCCGCCAGCCGCAAAAGCTCCCCGGCCCGGGGCCTGTCCAGGGTGATGTTGGCGATCTTCATAGCTTGTCCCCTTCCCTGTCACGGTTTTTCCATATTGTAGCAGGAAAAGGAGCAAAAAGCTGTCGGGAAATGCACAGGGGAATGGAGCGGTAAGAAAAAGCGGTGCAGAAAGCTGAAAACCTGTATTTTTACAGCAAATAGTTATTATCCTTATTCGCCACCTGCAAAGCTTTCAGCTTGTAGGTCGCGTATCCCTCCACCACCAGAGGCTCCATTTTACACAGCTCCTCGGCCTCCTCATAGCTTTCCGCTTTCAGAATATACATTCCGGCAACGCCCGGATATCCCTTGAACACGCCGCCAAGCTCCAGATGTCCTTGGCTGTCCAGGTTTTTCAGGTTGTCTACATGCCGTTCAACAACGGCTCTTGTCATCCGATTGTACATTTTTGTCTTCTCAATGAACATGACGTACCGCCAGTCATTCATACATCTGTCTCCTTTCAAATTTCACTCGCCGCCGTCCAGGTACGCCGGAAGAAACCTTGCCAGACTCCGGGCAATATAAGATATGTTGCTCTCCTCCAGCACTGTGTCCCTCTTTGTGCGCAGGTGGGGGATGTAGTACCCCAGTCCTGCCAAATAGCGGCAGGCGCAGAGATCCGTCCGGAACTTGAATTTCCGGCCGTCCGAGGGATAGTATTGCAGGCCCTTGGTCAGAATATGGGGCCGCAGCTCCTCCCCCTCCTGAAAGGCCTCCGCCAGCGCATCTGTCAGCGCAGCGTCCCACCGGCTGTGCTTGGAAGGAATCACCAGCAGATCCGCACCGTCCCCCACACAGTCAAGGTTGACAAACAGCCGCCTGGCCGCCTGTTCCGCATGCTTTTTTTTGAAGGCTGATGCCCCCAGAAGAGTCCTCTCGTTATTGTCCAGAAATACCAGACAGACCCGTTTATCAAATCTCGCCTCCCCGGCCGCCGCCAGCAGGGCCAGTACACCGGAAGAATTTCCATTGGCGTTATTCTGATTGGCGGGGCCGTAAGCAGCTATCCACAGTCCCGCCACCGCCAGAACCAAAAACAGCGGCAACATCAGTTCCGGCTGATTGAGTGGAAAGCTGACCGCAAAGGACAGCAGGAACGCCGCCCCCGCCAGTCCCACCGCCGCCGCCAGATGGTAGCACACATGGGCCGCCACATTGGTAGGCGAAACAAAATTGGGAATCAGCATTCTTGAGCCGGTATCATAGTGGGCGCAGAGAAATACCTCCGCCTGCTCCGGATCCCCGGCCACCACGTTGACGCTGCCGTTGAATTTACCGTACGTTTCCTCTCCGACCCTCCACCCCGCCCGCTTCAGTTCCCGCAATAGCCACTGGCGGAATTCCTTTTTCTGCGCTCCGGTTTTCCGCACCGGATGAACCGTCAGCAGGTATTTTTTCAAATGTCCGATATCTCCCATGGAAGCTTTTCCTTTCCCGTCAAATGCTCTTCTTATATTCCTCCGCCCCATCCAGCAGCTCCCCGGCGCCCGCCAGCATGGCAGCGGTGATCTGCTCGCCGCCGGTGAGGCGGGCCAATTCCCGCTTTCTCTGGTCCCGGTCCAGATGGAGAACCCTGGTATAGGTCCTCCCACCGCTCTCCCCTTTCTCCACGGAAAAGTGGGCGTCCGCCATAGCCGCCAGCTGAGGCAGATGGGTGACGCACAGCACCTGCTTCCGGCGGCTGACCTGGGCCAGCTTGGCGGCAACCTTCTGGGCCGCCCGACCGCTGACGCCGGTATCCACCTCGTCAAAAACCAGGGTCCCAATGAGCTCATTTTCCGCCAGCACATTTTTCAGCGCCAGCATGATCCGCGCCAGTTCGCCGCCGGAGGCCACCTTGTTGATGGGCCGCAGTTCCTCCCCCACATTGGCGGACATAAGAAAGCGAACCACATCCATCCCGGAGACATCCGGTTCCTTCTCCTGAAAGCAGATGGCAAAGCGCACCTTGGGCATATCCAGCTGCCGCAGTTCCTCCTGAATTCGCTCCTCCAGCCGCGCTGCCGCCGCCTTCCGGGCCTGGGACAGGACGCTGGCGGCCTTCACCGCCTGCCTGCGCTGTTTTTCCAGCTGCTTTTCCAGCCGGGCGGCGGTGTCGGAGGCAAAGGCAATCTGATCGAGCTCCTCCTTCCGCTGCTCCAGGTACTCCAGCATGTCCTCCACCGTCGCGCCGTACTTCTTTTTTAAACGGTAGAGCCGGTCCGCCCGCCCCTCCAGCTCGTCGAGCTCCTGAGGGCTGAAATCAAAGGAGTCCTGCAAATCCCGCAGCGTCTCCGCCACATCATAAGCCTCGGAGTACAGTCCCTCCAGACGCTCGTGAAGGAGGGCAAACCGATCGTCCAATCCTTTCGCGCCGGAGAGGGCCCCGGCGGCCTCCCGCAGTCCCGGCACCGAACCGCCGCCCTCGTCTCCGCCGGTAAGATTCCACACGGCTCCCCGGATGGCGGACATGAATTTCTCGCCGTTGCGCAGCAGATTCAACCGCTGCTGAAGAGTCTCCTCCTCCCCAGCCTTCAGCTGGGCCCGCTCCAGCTCGTCGATCTGGAATTTGAGGCTGTCCATCCGCCGTTCCTTCTCCGCCTCGTCCATTTGCAGGGATTTCAGCTTTTTCCTGGTTTCCTCCATGGCCGCGTAGCAGGCGGCATACGCCTCCAGTTCCTCCCCCACCTGCCCGAAGCTGTCCAGATAAGCTCCATGCTGCTCCTCGTCCAACAGCTGCTGGCCGTCGTGCTGGCCATGGATATTCAGCAGGGCTCCGCCGATTTTCCGCAACTGGGCTACAGTTACAGGCCGTCCGCCGATCCGGCAGGCATTTTTTCCGTCGGCATAGATTTCCCTCTGAAGCAGCAGCTCCCCATCCTCCGCCGGGATGCCGGACTCCTCCAGCGCCGGCAGCGCCGGCACGCCGGAAAACATGGCGCTGACGAAGGCCTTCGCGGCGCCGGTACGGATAAGATCCCTGCTGGTCCGCTGGCCCAGTACGGCTCCCATGGCGTCGATGACGATACTCTTACCAGCGCCGGTTTCGCCGGTAAGGGCGTTGAAGCCCTCGTCGAAGGTGATATCTGCTTCTTCAATGACCGCGATATTTTCAATATGCAGCAATTGCAACATAGTCGGTGCCTCTTTCTTCTCTTCCGCCGCACAGCGGCGGCTCCGCTTTTGATCCGCGGCCTAGAGGGCCGCCAAGGGCGTTCTTTTCCCGCAGTCCGCCTGCCCCGAACCGGACCGGGTCCCGCGTATCGGGCAAAATATTTGTTTGAGGATGCTTCCGGCAGCTCCTGCCAGACAAGCCCGCAGGGAACTCCCGGGACTGCAAATAGAAACTGCCGCTGTGCCGCCCGCTGGACGGCAGAATGCTCATTTCAGCATTTCGTGAATCTCCTCGCAGAATCCGCGCGCGGATTCCGTGTCCCGCATGACCAGCAGTGCTGTATCATCCCCCGCCAGGCTGCCTACCATGTCGGAAATATTCATGCCGTCCAACGCGGCGGCCGCCGCATTGGCCAGCCCGGGCATCGTCTTGATGACAATAATGTTCTGTGCGCTGTCTACGCTGATGATGCTTTCCCGGAAAATGCTCCGCAGCTTGTCCGCCGCATTCAGCCGGTTCCGCTGGCTGGACACTGTGTAGCGGTAGCGCCCCTGGCCCACCGGCTCTTTAATCAGATGCAGCTGCTTGATGTCCCGGGAAATGGTGGCCTGGGTGCAGCTGACCCCCTGCTCCAGCAGACGCCGCTGGAGCAGCTCCTGGGTGTCGATGGCCTCCCGCTCCACAATCTCCATGATTCTCTTCTGCCGGTCATTTTTCATAGCCGATGCCTCCTGTCATTTTCGTCCGCAATATTTCATAGATGCTCTTGTCCGTCAGCCGCAGCAGCTCCGTCTCGTACCGCGAACGGCAAATGCGTATCTTGTCCCCCTGACGCAGCGCAAAAGCCTTGCCGCCGTCCACTGACAGGTAAACCTGCTTGCGGTTCTGCTCCGCCGGAGTCACCGTCACCGTTCCCGCCGCGGACAGGACAAAGGACTTGGAAAACACCGTGTGGGCGCAGATAGGACTGATGACAAAGTTCTGCGCTGTGGGCTCCACAATGGGCCCTCCCGCCGAGAGGGAGTAGCCTGTGGACCCGGTAGGTGTGGCTACCACCACGCCGTCTCCGGAGAAAATGCCCAGCTGGTCCTCCCCCGCAGTTACTTGCAGGCGCACCACCCGGGCCATGGCCCCCTTTGTGACCACCGCGTCGTTTAACGCCCCGCCGGTATAAACCGTCCGACCCTCCCGGAGGACGGATACGTCCAGCATCATCCGCTTTTCCTTCCGGTAGCGGCCCGCCGCCAGATTTTTCAGCAGCGCCAGCTCGCTCAGCTCCAGGTCGGACATAAACCCCAGACTCCCAAGATTCACCCCAAGCACCGGAATCCCCCGCATGGAAGCCGCCCGGGCCAGGTGCAGTATGGTTCCGTCCCCGCCAAAGGCGATCACCAGATCACTGCGCCGCAGCTCCTGCTGAAGGGGCCGGCAGGGTACGCTGAATTGCCCTTCCCCTCCCTCCGGCTTGAACGGCAGACAGTATACCGCACTCAGCCCTGCGCTCCGCAGAATCTCCTCCGCCGCTTTTGCCGCGGTCAGCCCCTTATCCCGATAGGGGTTGGGACACAATATCACGCGCTTCATTTCACGCACCTCCGTACCGTTCCGGCAATACAGGCTCCTATTATCTCCATACTTGTCCTGAAAGTTCCTTTGCATTTCCTGCATTTCATCTATACCGGAATCAGCTATGATGTTCTCTCTCAAATTTTCGTCAGAATATCACTTGTGCTCCAGCTCCCCGTGAGACGCCTCCACCAGCGCAGACAAATCAAAGATTTTTTCCTCCCCCGCGCCCTTCCGCAGCCAGCCTAAATACTCAATGTTTCCCTCCGGCCCCCGGACAGGAGAATAGTTTAGATCCAGCACCGTAAAGCCGCTCTCCCTGGCATGGCCCAGAAAATGCTCCAGTACCTCCTGATGAACAGCAGGGTCCCGGACCACACCTTTCTTGCCCACCTTTTCCCGCCCCGCCTCGAACTGAGGCTTGATGAGGCAGACCGTCTCTCCCCCGTCCTTCAATACGCTGGCGATAGCGGGGAGAATCAGTTTCAGAGAGATGAAGCTCACATCCACGCTGGAGAAGTCCGGCTCGTCCGGAATGATTCCATGGTCCAGATATCTCGCGTTGGTCCGCTCCAGGCATACCACCCGCCCGTCGCTGCGCAGGCTCCAGGCCAACTGTCCATAGCCCACGTCCACCGCATAAACCTTTGACGCTCCGTTCTGGAGCATGCAGTCCGTGAAGCCGCCCGTGGACGCGCCTATGTCCATACAGATTTTACCCGCCAGCGCAATGGGCCAGACAGCCATAGCCTTTTCCAGCTTCAGTCCACCCCGGCTGACATAACGCAGGGTGTTCCCCCGGACCTCAACGTTCGCCCCGGGGTCCACAGCAGCGCCGGGCTTGTCTACCCGCTGGCCGTTTACGTAGACAAGCCCACTCATAATCATGGCCTGGGCCTTCTGGCGGCTCTCCTGAAGCCCCTGCTCCGTTAGGAGGACGTCCAATCTGATTTTTTTCCCCATCATCCGCCTTACCTCTTCTCCGCCGCCAGCCAGTGCGCCAGAGGCTTCCTGCTGGACGGCGAGATATTTTCCGGCAGACTGTCCGCGTCGAAAAAACGGAGTTCATCCACCTCTCCCCTCTGAGGCGTCAGCTCTCCGGCGTAGTCCCGGCAGGTATAGATAACGTCTATATTATACACCTCGTCTCCGTTGGGGTAAATATAGTGCATATCCTTCCCGGAAAACACGCCGAACAGCTCCAGGCGGCGCGCCGTCAGTCCCGTTTCCTCCAGAAGCTCCCGCCGGGCCGTCTCCTCGGTCTCCTCTCCCAGCTCCATGGAGCCACCGGCATAGTCCCAGCAGCCATTATCGCTGCGCCGCTGCAATAATATGCGGCCTGAGGCATCTACCACAATCACACCGGCCCCGGTCTGGAGCAGCGGACGGCGGCCTACCGCTTTCCGCAAATCCAAGATATAGTCCGCCATGTCAGTCCTCCCTTTCCGCAATCCGCACCGCCAGCTCCAGAGCCAGCAGCGCGGCCTTGTCCTTTCCGGTGATGTTGGCGTTCTGGCTGAGGCTCCACGCCTCCCATTCCCCGCCGTCCAGGTTATCCGAGGCGTGGAAGAAGTGAAACACTTCCTTCCCCCGGAACCAAGCCACCGCGGCCACCGCTGAGCATTCCATATCCACGCACACGCACCCCGCCGCCTTCCGGCGCTCCATCTTTTCCGCCGTCTCCCTGTAAAAGGCATCCGTGGTCCAGACCTTGCCCTGGGTGTATGTACAGTTATGTTCGTTCAAGATCTCCAAAAATTCTTCCCTGTATTTGGGATTTACCGCTATCTCATCCGACGGCGGCGCGTAGTGAAAGCTGGCTCCCTCGTCCCGCAGGGCGGCGGTGGGGATAATGATGCCGCAGTCGCCGATAGACCGGTCCAGCACCCCGCAGGTACCGAACAGCACCAGCTTTTCCACTCCGGCGGCAAACAGCTCCTCCAGATCCCCCACGCATCCCGCCGCGCCCACATATGCCTCAAACAGAGCTATCTCCACGCCCTTGTACTCCGTCCGGTAGACCGGAGCATCCCAATTGGCTTTTTTCAGCCGCATGATCTCCATTCCGCCCAGCCGCTCCACCATCCGCTCAAAGGTTCCCCGCTCAAAGCAGGACACCCCCACCCTGGGGCAATCCGGTACTGGCTTGATAATACCCCACGGGTTGATGACCGCCGCCCGGCTTGGGTCAAATTCATGCAGTAACATTTCTTTTCTCTCGCCTATACATCCAGATAAAACAGGATGTCAGCCTTGCCCTCCTGACTGGTGCCCTTGTAAACCTCCGTATCCAATCCGCCGATGCGGAAGCCGGCTTTGATGTAGAATTTGCAGGCTCCCAGGTTGTTGTTCTGGCCCTGGGTGTAGAGGCCCCGGTATCCTCTGGCCTTGCAAACCTCCGCTGCCTTTTTCATCAGCGCATGGCCCACGCCCTTGCCCCGGCAGGCCCCGGACACCTTCAGGTCGTAGAGGTACATATACTTGAAAAACGCATCCTGGAGAATCGCCAGACCCACGCACTGCTCCCCATCGTAGGCCCCCAGGAACACACTGTTCTCCTTCATCGCCTCATAGTCATAGTTTTCATCCGGAAAGCACATTTCCGACATATTTTCCTTGTCAAAAATAACATCTTTATGTCCCCATTTTCCGTCGGCATAGGAGATCTCCATCCTGCCGAACAGCAAAAAGGGTTCGTTGGGGATATTGATATCCGCCTGATGAATCCCGTCGATTTCTCTGATCTCGATCATATTTGTTCCCCCTCTTTCCGGGAAGCCAGCCGCTCCCCCAACTCCCGGTACACCCGCCCGCACAGTTCGGTCACGGCTTCCCGGTTTCCCGTCAGATATGCGTACAAGTATGTACAGGCCGTCTCGGCCTTGTTCCACTCTTCCGCTGTAATCATTTCCTTCGCCAGGGCTTCGTCCAGTTCATCCTGATCCATCACAAACAGCTCTCCTCGGCTGTTCACCACGATATCCAGATACATATCCACAAACGTCGGATTTTCCGGGTCGTCAAACCGGTTACCTGCGGTAATATCGAAATAGATCTGGATCAGCCGCCCCTGGGCGTCGTACATGGCGGTCAGCCAGAAGGGCAGCCCCTCCAGGGCGATCTGCACCCAGGCATAGTCCTTCTCCGCAATCAGCACATCCTCGCCCCCGTCGTGGACTATCAAAGGCCCGGTTATCTCCCGGATGACCAGCAGGCTCTCCTTTCCCCTGCGTCCGTACATTTGGCAGTCCCGGCTGATGTACTCCCGCCGGAGGATACGGCGCCAGTCGCTGCGGCGCATATCTTTTTTTACCATTCCATTAGCCTCCGTTCCGGCTTCCCAGGCAGTAGGGGCACACATCCCGGCAGGCATGGCAGGAAATGCGCCATACCCGTTTCTCAGGGTCGTCCCCAAAGGCGTGGTCCCAGCACGCCTGCTGGACCAGCTCCTTGCCGTCTAAAGCGTGGGCCGGGCAAACCTCCACGCACTTTCCGCAATTGTCGCAAACCGGTTCCCGTATCAGGTCCGCCTCCAGCTCCTCTCCACACAACACACACCCCAGCCAGACCATGCTGCCCAGCTCCGGGGTGATGAGCAGGGAATGCCGCCCGATGGTCCCCAGCCCCGCCGCCTGAGCGGCGTGCTTCTGAGAAACGATGGACCTCCAGCGGCCGGTTTTCTCATCCCACCGGCTCTCATTGGTGGGGATAGGCACGCAGGCTATTCCCTGCTTCTCCAACTCAATACAAAGATCCAGTGCAATCGCGTCCATCTTCCCCGTGACGGAGTTGCGGACTCTGGTGTATATCACATCGTTTTTACAGGAAGCCCCAGCTGCCGGAAATCGGCAGGCAAAGGAGATCACCGATCTGCATCCGGGCCACGCGTCCAAAGGATGATACCCCTCCGGTGCACTCGCAAAGCGGTCCAGACCGGCTATCCCGCACAGCTCCGCTCCCAGCCCATAAGCAATTTCCTTCACTTCCCGGCTGGTCATTTCCCATCCCTCCCTTACCGCAGCTTTTTTGATAAATAGAGCACAAGATCATCGTCGTTGCGGCAGTCTCCATAAGGGGGAATAAACTGGGTCCCGATACCATACGCTGCTGCCGTCTGGCCGCAATATTCCGCCGCCAGGGTGACGCACCGTCTCGCCTCCGTCATGTTTTGGATCACCACCGCACCGTCTTCATAAAAATCATAACATCTCCTGTACCGCCTCCGCCACGCTCCCGGCATCCAGTCCCAACAGCTTCCGCAGTTGGGCCACACTGCCCTGTGGTGCAAAGCCGGCTTTCAGGTTCTTTAAAACCATTGCCCTGGGCAGAATTCCCTTCTGCATCAGCGCAGTGGCCAGCTGCTGCCCGACGGACCCGTTTTCGACGCAGTCCTCCAGCACCAGCAACCGTCCGGTGCGCCGGACCGACTCCGCCACCAGCTCCGCGTCCAAGGGTGCGATGCGGTGGAGTCCGACAACCTCCGCGCTGACGCCTGTCTCCTCCAGCAGCTCCGCCGCTGCCAGGAGTTCATCCGTCAGTGTCCCATAGGACACCAGCGTCACGTCTGCTCCCTGCCGCAGCAAGGACGCAGTTTCCCCGTTCCAGTCCGGGTACTGCCGCCCCTCTCCGCCCCGGGGATACCGGATGGCCACAGGACCGTCCATGGCGGCGGCGGCCCGCAGCATGGCTTTCAGCTCTCCAAAGCAAGCCGGACACAGCACCGTCATACCGGGGATCTGAGTCAGATACCCCACATCCTGACACCCGTGGTGGGTGGGACCGTCGGAGCCCACCAGCCCCGCACGATCCACGGCCAGCACTACGTGCAGCCCCTGAAGCGCTACGTCGTGGAGCAGCATGTCAAAGCCCCGCTGCAAAAACGTGGAATATACGGCGAACACAGGAATCATCCCCTGCTTTGCCATGCCCGCCGCCATGGCCACCGCATGGCCCTCGGCAATGCCCACATCGAAAAACCGCTTGGGCCACGCCGAGGCAAACTCCTGCAATCCCGTTCCCTCCGCCATAGCGGCGGTGACGGCGCACAGCCGCCGGTCCTTTCCCGCCATCTCCACCAGCTCGTGACCTAGGATATAGGAAAAATCAATGCTTCGTCCCAGATCCGGCCCCACGGCCGGATCAAAAGGCGCTACGCCGTGACTGCGCTCCGGCTGCCGCTCGGCGGGGGCGTAACCCTTCCCCTTCACTGTGCGCACATGAACCAGCACCGGTCCGCCCATCTCCCTCGCCCAGGCCAGAACCGTACACAGCTGCTCCACGTTGTGCCCGTTCACCGGGCCCATGTAGGTGAAGCCCATGTCCTCAAACATGGAGCAGGGATAAATAGCCCGCTTGACACCTTTCTTGAGCCGGTGGTTGAACTGATACACCGTCCGGCCTCCGGGGAGATGCTCCAGCACCGTCCGGTAGCCCTTCTTGAACCGGTAGTATCCCGGACGCAGCCGCAGGCGGCTGAGATGTGTGGCCACGCCGCCCACATTGGGATCGATGGACATGCCGTTGTCGTTGAGAATCACCACCAGCCTCTCTCCGGACGCGCCCGCGTCGTTGAGCCCCTCATAAGCCAGCCCTCCGGTGAGAGCCCCATCCCCCAGCAGTGCCGCCACGGCGTAGTCCTCTCCCCGCAGCGTCCGGGCCCGGGCCATGCCCAGAGCCACGGACACGGAATTGGAGGCGTGCCCCGCCACAAAAGCATCGTGGACGCTCTCCTCCGGCTTGGGGAAACCCGCCAGGCCGTTCAGCTGCCTTAGACCCCCGAACCGCTCCCGCCGCCCGGTAAGAATCTTGTGAACGTAGCACTGGTGCCCCACGTCGAACACCAGCCGGTCCCGCTCCGTGTTGTAAACCCGGTGCAGGGCTACTGTCAGCTCCACCGCCCCCAGATTGGAGGCCAGATGGCCCCCAGTGCATGCCACACTCTCCACCAGAAATTCCCGCAGCTCTCCGCATAACCGGACCAGTTGGCCGCCGTCCAGCGTTTTTATATCTTCTGGGGAGGAAATATGCTCTAAAATCAAGATAGATTCACCTCTTCTTGTGGCTGAACAGATGTAAGATCCTCCCCACCAGCTGGAGCACCGCCGTACTCTTGGCAATGGCGAAGCTCTTGCCCAAGGCTTTGCCTCCGATGGTCAGTCCGGAAGTCAGCGCCGTCACCGCCAGGGATGTCACAACCATTGGCAGAAAACTGAACGCAGCCTGCATCTGCACTACAATCACCGCTCCGGTGGAACCGGAAATGATGCCGCAGATGTCTCCCACCACGTCGTTGCAGAAGCTGGACACCTTGTCGGCCTTCCGGATAAGATTCAGAGCCTCCCTGGCTCCCGGCGTTTTTCTGGCAGCCATGGAGTGAAACGGCTTTTCGTCCGCCGCTGTCACCGACACGCCGATGACATCAAACACGATGCCCAGCAGAATAAACGCCAGCAGCACCGCAAAAGCCACCACCAGTCCCGCCCCGTCCAGCGCCTGATCGGAGGCAAAGCTCAGCGCCGCCGACAGCGTCACGGCGATGAAGAACACCTGCACCGCCCAGCGGCTGGACGACTTCCCTTGCTTCCCCTTTTTGGGGGATTTTTTCTTATTGTCTTTATTGTCGCCTGCTTCCAAGAAAATTTCTCCTCACTTTCCGTCCTGTTGGAAATAATAACTATGCTTGCTCACTGACATACAGCTTCGCCCGGTTTTGTATCAGCTCCGCCGTCTCGTCCAGGCTCTTGTCTCCGGCAAAGTATGCCCCTGCCGCCTCCTCAATGATGGTCTCCAGGTTGATGTTTTGGCGGTAAAACGTATCCACGGCGTTGTACAGCGCCATAATCTGGTCGTACTCCTCCTGGCTGACCTTATCATAGCGTACGCAAATATTTCCGTAATACGAGGCATGGGAAATCTCCGAGCTCATCGCCGCCTGCGCTGCTTTTTCAAAGCTCTCCCGGTTGGTGAAGAACTTGTTTTGCTGCCAAAATGGGTTCGTCGGCCTGCCGCCGGGCAGCAACATGGTCCGCAGGAAGGCCCAGGCTCCCTCCTTATACCGGCAGCTGCTGCTCATGGAGAGGGTTCTCGGGGCAAAAAAGCTGCTGCCCACCTTGCCCGTCTCATTGGGATAGCCCACAAAGGAGACTTCCCCGTTGACTACCGCCTTTGCCACCTGAACCGACTCAAAATCATTCATGAAGATGCTGCAAACCACCTGCCGCCCGTCATTCACGCGTTCCCAGCGGTCGCCGGACACGTTTTCGGGGAAACCGCCGCAGAATTTCAGAAGCTCCCTGAACTCCTGGCTGTCAAAGCTGCACGTCCCCTTCTCCCAGTCCACAAACTGATCCCAATCCAGATTCAGCATACTCAGCAGCAGGCCGGTGCCGCCCTCGTCGATCCCGACGCTCCCCTCCGGCAGCTTTGCCAGGGCCGCCTCCAGATCCTCTGTGGTCCAGCTCATGCGGTCCCCCACCAGCTCCTTCGCGCCCATCAGCGTCCAGAACTGGAATGCGTCGGTGATCTCATAGAGCTTTCCGTCCACCTCCATGGCCTGGAATACCCGCTCCATCAGGTTCTCCCGGCTAATGTCCCGGTCCAAATCGATCCAGGGCCACAGATCCTCCAGCAGCCCCGCCGCGCCCCACTGGTCCACAGGCAAATCCTCTATGACCAGAATATCCGGCATCTTCCCCGCCCCGACTTCCGTGGCCAGACGGGTGATAGCATCCTGACGGGAGCCGCCGGCACTGTAGTCGAGATAGTCCTTCACCATAATCTGATACTCCGGGTTGGTCCGGTTGAATTCCAGAATCGCCGCCCGGTCCTCGCCACTCAGACCCAGGGTCGCGTAGGTGAGCACCTTTTTCTCCGAGGGACCGGACGACAGGAGCAGCAGCTCCGTGGCGCCGGGAGTGACGTCCGTCCTGTTTGCAATCCACATACTATTCTCCCCGGTCCGGGCCAGGGCCGCCACCCGGCCGTCCTCCATGGGTTCCACAAAGTGCAGTGCTTCGCAGTCGATCCCCGCGTCCAGCCAGTTGAGAAGTTTCTCTCCCTCCCCAGCCGTCTGTGTGTCCTCCCGCCAGGCCCGGAGATCGCTGCCCGCCAGATAATAGAACAGCGCATTCTCATCTCCGTCATACACGCCGCCGTCAAAAGGCAGAAGGTATTCCTTTCCCCAGCTGTGCGCCTCCTTGTCAATCGTGCGCAGACACAAATAGAAATCCGCCCCCATACCCATAGGATAGGTCACACCCACGCGCCCGTCTCCCAGCAGAACCAGAGCAGGCGTGACCGTAAAGTCCTCGAGCAGATGATCCATAGGAAGAGTAAAGCGCACCTCTCCCGCCGCCGTGAGAACCCCCACGGCCGCAGCCCCTAGAACCACAACATCGCCGCCATCCGGCAGCAGCTCAATCAGCTCTTCAAAGTGGAGCAGGCTGTTTAGCTCCTCCTCATCCCGCTCAAAGCGGAAAAGCTCCTTCCCACTTCCGTCCAGCTGCCGCAGCACCCAGCGGCTCCGGGCTTCAGAGTCATAAAGTCCCCAGTCTCCGGTATACCGGTCGAAATCGCCGGGCAGATCATAGACGATCTCCCGCACGTTCTCCGCCTGCCAAAGGGAGCCGTCTGTTCCGGCGTGGAGGCTGAGCGGTACAGGAAAGCTCCGCACGTTCCACCCGCTCTCCCCGGCAATGCTCCGATAGTCCGGCAGCGGCTGCGCAGCGCCCCCCTCCAGGGGGATGCGAATCAGACGGTCTCTATCCCCGTTATGGCAGCCGTTCTCGTCTATCTCCGGAACACAGCCCAAAAGATAGAGATCCTCTCCCGCCCCGCAGCCGTCCGCAATCCACTCCAGCTCCGAGGTATAGTCGATGCGCTCCGCCAGACAGACGGCGGTTTCCTCCGGCGGCTCTTCTCTCTTCCCGCAGGCTGTCAGACCCGGCAGCAGCGCCAGAACCAACGCCAGCGCCAGCGTCCGCTTTTTCACTGCTTCTCCTCCCTTCCCTCACGATTGCTCGCTGATATACAGCTTCGCCCGGTTCTGGATGAGCTCCGCTGTTTCGTCCAAACTCTTGTCCCCGGCGAAATAGGCTCCGGCGATCTCCAGAATAATCTCCCCCAGGCTGTCGTCCCAGCGGTATACGCCGTCCACCGCCTCGTACAGGGCCATGATCTGGGCATACTCCTTCCCGGTGGCCTTGCGGTAGCTGTGGAACCGCCCATTGGCGTCGGAGTAGCCGTACTCCGTCCTGCCAAAGCTCTTGCCGTCCATCTGGGCCAGCTCCTCAAACGCCTCCCTGTTAATGGGGAAGTTGATGACAAATGGGCTGCCGGAGAACCGCCCCTCGGGCAGGAGCAGGGTACGCAGAAAGGCCCAGGCCTCCTCCTTGTGCTGCCCGCCGCTGGACATGGCCAGACCGCCGTTCATGGAAAAGGCGCTCCCCGTCGCCCCCCAAGGGTTGGGGAGACCCACAAAGGACGTCTCTCCCCGGATATCTGTCTCAATGCTCTGCAAATCCCAGAAGTTTCTGGGATGCTGGGTCATCAGCATCAGCGTCCGGTCGCCCAGCATCTCCCGCCGCTCCCCATAAGGTATGCTCTCTTCCGGAAACCGGCCGCAGAATGCCAGAATCTCCCGGAACTCCTGGCTGTCAAAACCGCACGTTCCGTTCTCCCAGTCCACAAGCCGGTCCCAAAAGGTCTGAAGCATCGCTCGCAGCAGCCCCTCTCTGCTGTACGACACCGCCAGGCAGCCCTCTGGCATATTCTCCAGAGCCTGCCACATCTCCTCCTCCGTCCAGGCTGTCCGGTCTCCCACGGCATCCTCCGCTCCGACCGCAGTGGCAAAGGAGAAGCCCGCAGAGAGTTCGTAGAGCTTTCCGTCGATGGACGCCGCCTCCAGCACCCGGGTCATCAGGTCCTCCCGCTGGATGTCCCGGTCCAGGTCGATCCAAGGCCACAGATCCTCCAGCACCCCTGAGGCGGCCCAGGTGTACAGCGGTATCCCGTTCATATCCAGGATGTCCGGGATATGTCCCGCCCCCACCTCCGTGGCCAGCCGGGTCCGGGCCTCCTCCCAGCTCTCCCCGGAGTCGTAGTCCATATACTCCCGGACCTCAATGCAGTAGTCGTGGTTCTCTCGATTAAATTTCCGAACGGCCTCCTCCACGTCGCTGTACAGCTGCGCCGTTCCCAGTGTCAATACGGTCCGCTCCGGCGGATTGCCGGTAGGCGTCAGAACGACCAGCTCCGCCGCCATGTCCGTGGTGCTCCACCGCCCACCGCCCTGGACCACCACCAGCCGCCCGTCGGGCAAAAATCGCGTCACCGACCGGTCCCCACCGCTGTCCAGGCCCGTGTTGACCCAGCTGAGCAGGGGCATGTTCTCCTCCGGCTCACCGCTCTCTGCGGGAGCAGGTTCCCGCCAGGCCAGCAGGTCGCTGCCTGCGTTGTAGTAGAACAGATGGTTTACATCGCCGTCGTAGACGGTGGTGAAATCTGGCAGCTCCCAGCTTTCCTCCCAGGCATCTCCCTTCCGGGAGAGGGCCTGGAGATTTGTGCGGCTGGTCCCGGTTCCGTAGCTACACATGGCCAGCCGCCCATCGCCTAGGCGCACCAGGCCGTTCCAGTTCTGATTCTGATCCTCCGGAGTCACCCGGCCCAGCACCTCTCCGGTTTTATCCATCGTCACCAGCTCTTCCCTCTCGTAGCGGTTCCAGAAGGTGAGTTCACCTCCAGCGCCGATGTAGACCTCGTCGATGAACTCCATCTTCAACTTGGCCTCCAGCTCTTTCCGGGGCCACTCCTGCCGGGAGAGCTCATTTCCATCCTCATCCAGGCGGAGCAGGACATAGTTGCTCTCGCTGCTGATGTAATATTCTCCCCGGCTCCCCTGGGACATATCATAGGGATCGAAGTCCTCCGGAAAATCATAGATCCAGCTCCCCACCTTTTCCAGCAGCCACAGGGTATCCTCCTCTCCGGCAGCCACAGCCAGTCCCTCAGTGGAATAGATCACGTTCCGGTCCTTGCTGGAGGTGACGCAGCCGGGCAGGCTCTCGATCTCTCCAACCTCCAGGGGGACCCGCAGCAGCCGGGCCTCCCTGTCATAGTAGTCCTCATCTGTGATAACGGAGCCGGTGAGATACACATAATCCCCCATGACGCAGCCGCTTCGGATCTCGTCTAAGTCCATGTCCAGCTCCCGGAACACAGGAAGATACCGGATGCCACCATAGCGGTCCGGCTCCGCTTCCTCCTTCTCTTTCGCACCACAGGCCGTCAGGCCCGGCAGCAGGGTCAGAACAAGCAGCAGCGCTACTGCTCTCTTTTTCATCGTTTCTCCTCCTATCTCTACCGATTGCTTATGATTGCTCGCTGATATACAGGCTCGCCCGGTTCTGAATCAGCTCCACCGTCTCGTCCAGGGTCTTGTCTCCGGCGAAATAGGCCCCCGCCGTCCCGGCAATGATGTCCGCCAGGGCGCTGTCCACGCGAAGCACCGTATCCACCTGCTCATACAGGGCCATAATCTGGTCCAGATCCTCCTGTGTGGCAGCGTAAGCATCCCGGGTCAGCTCCACACTCCCTGCGTCCACCGTGACGGTATACGGGATCTCCTGACCGTTTTTCACCCGCTTGGGCGTCATGTCCTGCTCCATCTTTTTCTGAAAATCCGATTTGTTGATGGGGAAAGCCAAAAAATCATTCGATTCGATAGTCTCATGAGGCAGCAGCAGCTGACGCATAAAGGACCACGCCGCGTCCTTGTGTCTGCAATCACTGGACATGGACAGCCCCTTCTCCAGCATGAAGCTGCTGCCCACTTCTCCCCAGGGGTTGGGGTAGCCCACAAAGGATACCTCGTCTCCAAACAGGAACCGGTATTCCTGCAAGTCGTCCAGCTCCATGACGTCCCAGCTCAGCAGCATCTGCCGCCGTTCCAGCACCTCCAGCGCCTCTCCCTGGTAGCCGGTATCCGAGCCGGCCGCCGGAAAGCTGCCGCAGAATTCCAGCAGCTCCCGGAATTCCTCGCTGTCAAACCGGCAGTTCCCTTTCTCCCAGTCCACAAACCTGTCCCAGTCCATCTGCATCAGCCCCAGCAGCACGCCGCTTCTGTCCTGACTTGCCCGCATGGGGACACTCCCTTCCGGCATCTTTTCCAGGGCCGCCCACATGTCCTCCCCGGTCCAGGTATACCGGTCTCCTACCACGCTCCGCGCACCCGTCAGAGTGCAGAACCGGAAGCTGTCACTGATCTCATAAAGTTTCCCGCCGGTTTCAGCTGCCTCCAGAACCCGGGTCATCAGCTTCTCCCGGCCCAGCTCCGGATCGTTATCAATATACGGCCACAGATCCTCCAGCAACCCCCTCGCGCCCCACTGGACCACCGGGATATTCCAAACGGCCAGAATATCCGGAACGCGTCCCGCCCCGATTTCTGTGGCCAGCTTGGTCATGCCGCCGGAGAGGTCCGTCAAAGTGCCGTACTGACTGTAGTCCGTCACAGAGATCACATACTCCGGGTTGGTCCGGTTAAATTCCAGGATGGCCGCCCGCTCACTGAGACCCAGGTAGAAGGCGGCGTAAGTCAACACCTTCTTCTCCGGCAGGGAGGCCGCCTCGGTGGGCGTAAGAATGCTCAGCTTCGTTTTGGACGCATCCTCCCAGAGCTGGCCGCATAGCACCGCCAGCCGGCCGCCGGACAAGAAGGAAAAAGAATTGACGGAATTCCGGTCAATCCCAGCATCCAGAAAGTTCAGCATCCGCTCACCCTGTCCGGGATCCCCGTCCTCCCCCTGCCGCCATGCCCACAGCTCGTCGCCCAGATTGTAGTAAAAAAGGGCGGTCTCATCCCCGTCATGCACGCCGGCTGTATCCGCCATGGACAGAGGATATGTCTGCCCCCAGCCTCCGGAGGCTTTGTCAATAACCCGCAGGCGGCAGCCGTCAGTCAGATTCCAATCGCAGAAGCCCACCCGCCCGTCGCCGAGCAGGGCAACCGAGCCATAGGCCGAATCCGGCTCCATGGTAAACTGAAGCGCACCGTCCCGGTCCATCACCGCCAGCCCCTTCTCGGCCCGGACGATCAGATCCCCCTCCGCGTCCGACAGGATTTCACTTATGCTTCCCAGTCCCAGCGCCTCCTGCAATTTTTCCTGGTCCTCCTCAAACCGGAAGAGTTCCCTTCCTTCCGCGTCCAGCTGGCGCAGAACAGCCAGGTCCTCCCGGCCGGTGAATTCTCCGTCCGCGTTGAAGCCGTTGACGCTGGCCATCTCCCATAGCCACAGCGTTCCCTCTGGGCCGGCCCGGAGACTTCCGTTCAGGGAAAAGGCGTTTTCGCCGCCCAGGGGCTGATAAGCAGGCAGCAGCTCCGCCTCGCCCTCTGCCAGAGGCTGGCGCACGACCTGATAGCTCTGGCCGTCAGCCCCATAAATGAGCAGATAAATGGTATCTTCCACCACACATCCATCCAAGACCTGTGGATCCCCCAGCCGGTCCAGACGAAGCGCCGCCTCCTCCTCCGTATAGATGATTCCATTGTAAGGGGCTTTCTCCTTTTTACCGCAGGCCGTCAGTCCCAGCAGCAGAGCCAGAATCAGCAGCAGCACCATTGCTCTCTTTTTCATCGTTTCTCCTCCTATCTCTACCGATTGCTTACGATTGCTCGCTGATATACAGGCTCGCCCGGTTCTGAATCAGCTCCACCGTCTCGTCCAGGGTCTTGTCTCCGGCGAAGCATGCCCCCGCCGTCTCTGTAATGATGTCTGCCAGGGCGCTGTCAAAATCATTCAGTCCCGACGCGGCTTCATACAGCGCCATCCACTGTTCGTAGTCTTCCTCCGTAAAGGCATAAATTTCACAAGGGTTGCGTACATGGTTTATCGAAAAACTCCGTTTGGGCTTCTCAATCCGGCCGCCGTCCTGACTCAGGCGGTAGTTTCCCTCTTCGTCCACCGCGTAAGCCGGAGTCATGGCCTGCTCTGTCATGTTTCGGAAGGCCGCTTTGTTGATATAGAACACCGCCTTGTCCGTAAGCGATTCATAATTCACGGTATGCTCCTCCGGCAGCAGCAGCGTCCGCAGGAAGGACCACGCCCCTTCCTTCTCCCGGCAGGCGGTGGTCATGGCCAGCTTCTGCGAGAGGCGAAAGCTGGCTCCCGGCCGCCCGGAGGCCGTGGGATAGCCGATATACGCCATATCACCTCCGCACATGCCTTTGTACATGGCGGCTCCGTCAAACATCCCGTCAAAAGAGAACACATGAGCCCTCATGGCCACGGCATTCCCCTCCAGCATACCAGCATCGCTCCTCCATGAGTCCTCCTCGGGAAGCTGGCAGCAGAATTCCAGAAGTTCCCGGAATTCCTCACTGTCAAACCGGCAGATCCCGGCTTCCCAATCCAGGAAAACATCCTCCTCCTCCCACAGCAGCGATTGCAGCATGCCCGTCCTGTCGGCGCCGCCCGTTTCCAGCATGACGAACTCCGGCGGCATAGCCTCCCGGACCGCCAGAAAATCTTCGTAGCTCCACCCCATCCGGTCCCCCACCATATCCGCGGGTCCCACGAGGGTGTGTATTCCGAAGGCTTCTCCCAGAATATACAGCCGTCCGTCCTGAGACGCCTCCTCCAGGGGCCGGGTCATCAGCTTCTCCCGCCCCAGTTCCGGATCGCCGTCGATCCATGGCCACAGATCCTCCAGAAAGCCCCGGCTCCCGAACCGCCGTAACGGAAGACCGTCCATATCCAGAATATCCGGTATCGCTCCGGCTGAAATCATTGTGGCCATCCGGGTCCGGCTGGCGTTCCAGTCAATATAGCCGGTATCGCTCTGGTATACGGCATAATCCTCCACGGTGATATGGTACTCCCCGCTCTCACTGTTGAAACGGTTGATCCTTGCCCGATCCTCCCCGCTAAGGGAAATGGTTCCGAAAACCAATTCCTTTCTGGGCTTCAACCCGGCAGCATCCGCCGGGGAGAGCAGATGCAGTACCGTCCCGTTTCCTCCGTCATACCGCCTCTCGCTCACTACGGCGATCCGGCCGTCCGGAAGGACTGCCAAATCCTGCACCAGATCGCCGTCCAGCCGGGAATCCATCCAGTCTAATATCCGCTCCGGCTCCGCTTCCCCCTCCCGCCAGACATACAGGCTCGTTTCATCCTGACAGTAAAACAGCGCATCTCCGTCTCCGGGCCACACCTTCCTGATTCGCTGTGGAAGAAGAAAAGCCTCCCCCCAGTCCCGCGCCTCCATATCAATGGTCTGGAGCCAGAGCCGATCCTCTCCCTCTTCCTCCTTCCGCTTGGCCAGAAGGCCCAGGCCTCCGCCGCCCAGAGCGATAAACCCGTCGGAATACGCGGGGAACTCCTCTTCCAGCCTATCCAGCGTCAGCGTATAGAGGGCATTCCCCTCGTTGTCCAGCATGGCCGCCTGATTCCCGCCCCGGGCAAAGAGGCTGCCGTCCGCATTCGCAGCAACATCCGACAGGCTCCAGACAGACCGTCCGAACTGCTCCAAAAAAGGCTTTTCGCTTTTTCTGAAATCAAACCGTTCCAGCTCCCTCCCTGTCCGGTCCAGCCGGCGAAACAGATATACGGGGTCGGAATTGTCATAAAACGTATCATCCAGCACCCATACCGATCCGTCCCTTCCGGAGCGGAGGGACGGAGAATAGCAATCATCCGCATTCCCACCGGAGAACGGACTTTCAAAGGGCAGCTCTTCTCCTGCGCCTCCCTCTATGGGAACCCGGTACAGGGTCCAGCGGTCCCTGCTGCCGGCCTGCCCTACCCGCTCCCGGACGGTACCCAGCAGATACAGGAAATCGCCGGACAGGCACGCGTCCCGCACCCAGTCCAGTCCGGTGGTAAAGGCCGCCTCCTCCGGCAGGTATACGGTTTTTTCAGCCCGGTCCTCCCCGCAGGCGGTCAGACCCAGCAGCAACGCAAGCAGCAGCGCAAGCTTCCGTTTCACCTCCATCGCCCCCCTTTATCCGACTATTCAGATATAAAAGAACTCCGTCCCGCCAAGCGGACGGGACGGAGCTCACTCCGCTATCGCAAAAAAAGCTAAACGCCGGCAACAGGCAAGGTAAATCTTACGGCTTAGGTACGGGCTGGATTTCCCCGGGTCACACCCCTCGTTGCCGATCGGGCGGTTTCCCTTTCAGCGCCCCGGCGCGGCGTTGCCCACCGCGCTGCCCGACTGCCACTTAGTCCGCACTGCAATCCCTTGTCTGCCCAGTGACGACAGCCTAGGTGTTTTCCACCGCAGTCAAACCGCTTCTTAGCCTCTTTTGCAGGCAGGGTTTCAAGGAGCAATCGCAGTCCTCTCCCTGGCCGGGGAGCAGACTGGGTGTTCTCCTATCCGCCATGCCCACGCAAGGCAGGCTACATCTGCACACAGCGTTCACGGCTCTTTGACCGGGTAGCACCGCAATACAGGTTTCTACCCTGAGTCGTACATGGGTCGAAGTACCGCAAAGGGAGTACGCCCATGCACAAAAACAGGTCTCCACGAAAGCAGGGTCGGCTTCCCCATGCCATTGGGGAACGCCCTGAATCCGCAAGCGCGGGGAGTCCGCGCTTCCCGCCCAGCACCCACCCCAAACTGGGCGTTTGCAGCAGGCACCAGAGGTTTCACAGCTATGCCCTTTAAAGGATTTTTAGGCCCTTCTTCGGAAACGGCAGATCTGACTAGGATACTGCGCCGTCGCTTAGCGTTTTCAGTATACCACATCTTTACTGAATATTCAAGAGAGTTTGCAAATTTTTCAATATATTTACAGTTTATTCATGAGGGGGAATATTCCCCTTATACACCGGTTTGTCCAAGGACAAGCTGCCTATGTGCCGGGCAAGAAAAGGGTGGAGGCCGCCTTCAACTAATGCCCCTCGGTTTTCCAATGCTATTTCCCTGCCGGCCTGTGAGAGCGGCCAAGTGATAGGCCGCATTGATGGTGCTATTCTTGCCAGCCGGTTTGACGGCTCAGTGAATGGTTATCTGGATTGGATCTGCATGGTCAAAAGCATCCGTCACGCCGGGACTGCCCAGGCCCTGCTTGCGGAGCTGCGCCGCCAGATGAAGCAGGCCGGAGCTTCCCAACTTATCGCCTTGATGGCAGCCAATGAAGATACCCAGCGATTCTATCGCGCGGTGGAAGGCGCCAACATTCATGATGAAGGGATCTGGATCGATCTGTGCGAATTGGACAGAGGAGCGCGGAAAACTATTGGAAATCATTTTTTTGATTTGCTTGGAAAAATTCCGCCCCCGACCCTGACCATGAAAGCCGGCGCAGC
>OFFE01000700.1_pt1 | contig 27293 bp, 21 predicted proteins | sample 1521371 | NCBI WGS metagenome assembly OFFE01 (sample SAMEA3504131, study PRJEB24116) | mouse gut metagenome | biome: mouse gut; feature: mouse-associated habitat; material: faeces | place: Denmark | collected 2011 | reverse complement strand
CCGCACCGTTCCCGGTGCGGCGCTTCCGCGCGTCAGTATCTATCTGTCAGCAGTATTGGGCGACAGCCTCCCGGATCATTTCCACACATGCGTCCACGACGGCGGAGTCTCCTTCCACCAGCGGTGCCAGGGGCAGCCGGACACTCCCCACATCGGGGCCGCCGGTGCGGCGGAGGATTTCCTTGATAACCGCATACAGGTTGCCCTGGGCAGCGCACATCTTATAAATGATGCGGCAGCACTCGTTCTGAATCTCCCGGCCCTTGGCCATATCTCCTGCCTGGAAGCACCGGAAGATTTCCAGATACAGCTCCGGCATGGCGGCGTAAGTTCCGCCGATGCCGCCGGCCGCCCCGGCGGCCAAACCGCTGAAAAGCTGCTCATCCGGCCCGTTGAACACCAACGCGCCCTCATCGCGCCACATCTGGATGTCCTGTACAGGCATGGAGGAGTTCTTTACCCCGATCACCCGAGGATTTTTCAGCATTTCCTTGAGCAGGGGCACCGTCAGCGCCACTCCCGCCAGCTGCGGAATGTTGTAGATCACGAAATCCGTGTTGGGTGCCGCATCAGAAATATCGTTCCAGTATTTGGCAATAGCAGCGGGCGGAAGATGGAAATAAATGGGGGGAATGGCGGCAACGGCATCCACGCCCAGACTCTCGGCGTGGGCAGCCAGCTCGCGGCTGTCGGCGGTGTTGTTGCAGGCCACATGGGCAATGATGGTCATCTTCCCGCCCACCTCGGCCATGACGTTCTCCAGCGTCAGCTTCCGCTCCTCTACGCTCTGATAGATACACTCCCCGGAGGAGCCACCCACATACAGGCCCTTGACTCCCTTGTCCAGCAAATGCTTTGCCAGTCCGCGGACAGCCTCGGGGCTGACCTGTCCCTCCCCGTCATAGCAAGCATAGAACGCGGGGAAAATCCCCTGATATTTTGTAAGATCTTTCATAGCCTTCTCCTTACATTTTAATGGATGCGAACTTTGAAAACGGCTTTTGTCACCGTCTCCGGTCCATTCACCCGCATTTTGATCCGGTGGGCGTCGTTGGGAAACACCACCAGGAAATCCCCGGGAGACAGCACCAGCCTGTAGTCTCCTTCTCCCCGGTAGGCGTAGAAATCGTTGGCCTCTACCCGGTCGAATTCCGTCAGCTTCTCCGGCGGGGCGATCTCCACCCTCTCGGAACCGGAGAGCATGATATGGATGTCCAGATACTTCTGATGGGCCTCGAAAAAGCTCTCCTCCTCCGGCACTGTCTCATAGGTGAAGCGGGTGGCATACACGTCGCTCCCTTTCAGTTCCACCCGGTCATAACCAACGGAATCCAGATATTTCTCCGTGATATGCTCCAGCGCCAGATCCAAATTGGGGTGAATACCCCGATAGGACAGAGCGTCCTTGTTCTTTGCATAGATCATCGTTTCATCCTCCGCATAAAAATCCTCGCAGAGTTTGCCGCCGTCAGGCTGCAAATAATGGAACACGCGCTTTGGAAAACGCTTTGCGGGCTGCGTCCGGCCTGGACCGGTCTTTTCGTTCGAAAGCGTCAGCCCTTGACCGCACCCATGGTGATGCCCTGGGTAAAATACTTCTGGAAGAGCAGGAATATGGTAATAATTGGTATGGAAGCCAGGGCCGCGCCCGCCATCAGCAGGCCATTGTCAATGGAGGTTTCCGCCTGGAGCGTAGCGATACCCAGGGAAATCGTGTACTTCTCGCCGCTGGCCAGCATGACCAGCTGCATGAAGTAGTCGTTCCAGGCATTGATGAAGGTGAAGATCGCCAGTGCGCCGATGCCCGGTTTGACCATGGGCAGGACTACCGTCACGAAGGTCTTGGCCTCGCTGGCCCCGTCAATACGGGTAGCTTCCAGTATCTCGCCGGGGATGCCCTCCGAGAACTGTTTCATCAGGAACACACCGAAGGGCCAGCCTACCGTAGGAAAGATTACGGCCCACAGGGTGTCGTTGAGGCCCAGTATAGACATTTCCTTGAGCAGAGGAATGAGGATGACCTGCTTGGGCAGGGCCATGGCACATACAATCAGGGAGAACAGGATCACCCGGCCCGCGAACCTCTTCTTGGCCAGGGCATAACCCGCCATGGCGGCGGTGAGGCAGGTGAGAACCATAGCCATGACCGCCATGAACACAGAGTTGATCAGCCACCGGAATGCCGCTGGAGCTACGGGGCCATCCAGACCGAAGAAGGAGAACAGCGGCGCGGTGCGCTTCTTGAAGAGGTTCTGGAAGTTGGTGGCGACCCACTCTGTGGGCCACCAGACCGGCTCCTGGTTGTAGATGTCCTGGGCGGGCTTGAAAGCGCCGGTGAGAATCCAGTACAGAGGGAACAGGAACAGGATAGCCAGAATCACCAGAACGATGATGGAAAAGATTTTATACGCGCGGCTGCGCGGATTTGTCGTTTTCATAGTCGCACCCCCTTACTTTTCTTTCGCCAGCTTGAACTGGAGAGCGGACAGCAGACCGATGAAGATAGCCAGCACCACACCCATGGCGTTGGCGTAGCCGAAGTGACCCGCCTGCTCGGTGAGCTTGAACGCGGTCCAGTAGATGTAGTACATCACCGTATCCGTGGCGTGGTTGGGTCCGCCCTGGGTCAGCAGCTGGATCAGGGCAAAGCACTGGAAGGAGTTGATGGTGGTAATGACCAGGATGTACAGGGTGGTGGGCATCATCTGGGCCCACTTGACCTTCCAGAATACCTGGAGGTCCGTAGCGCCGTCCACCTGGGCGGCCTCCACCAGAGTCTGGTCCACGTTGCCCAGAGCGGAGACATACAGGACAATGGGCTGGCCCACGGAGGTGGTGAACAAAATGAGAATAATGCACCACAGAGCCGTTTTCTCGTCACCCAGCCAGTTGATGCCCTTCTCCAGGATACCTGTGGTGGTCAGCGCAGTATTCAGGATACCGGTGTAGTTGTCATACATCCACTTCCACACTACGGTGACGGCAACGGAGCCGGTGACTACAGGCAGATAGAAGATGCATCGGAAAGCGGACAGCACAGGTCCCTTCAGCTTGTAGATGGCTGAAGACACCCACAGAGAGAATGCGCACACCGCCGGAACGCTGACGATCACAATAATAAAGGTATTGACAAGACCCTTGAGGAAAATCTGGTCCTTGGTCAGGTTGATGAAGTTGTCAAAAAAGACAAAGCTGGTGGCGGTCTTCTGGTGCATAGTGGCATCGGTCATGCTGTAACCGATGCAGATGAACATGGGGACCACCACGAAGCCCAGAAAGAAAATCAGGCTGGGCAGCATGAACAGGTAACCGGCGACATTCTCTCGCCGCTGGAGGGCGCGGCTCATTTTCGTTTGCGGTTGCTTAGCCAAGTTCAGCACTCCTCTCTCAAATCAAAAATAGGAAACGCGCCCCTCCTCCGCGCATTGTCGCGGAGAAGGGGCGCGCAAACCCGTCTAAATGCGTTGTTGCAAAGTGGTTTGCTGCTTACTTCGCAGCTTCATTGGCCGCAGCCATATGAGTGGAAACCGCCGCGTTGACATCCTCGCCAGCCCCGATCTTCTGGAGCATGTTCCACCACTCGGTACGCTGAGCGGCCCAGCCCTTGATGACGTTGTAGTAGTCGCCCAGGTTGGGGAGCATCAGACCGGCGTACTCGTTGAGGAGCTCACTGTCAAAGATCGCGCTCAGGTCGGTACCCTCGGCGGCAGTACGGACAGCGAAGAAGGTAGAGGTAGACACGGCGTCCGCGGTGTGAGCGGAGTCGCACATGAACTTGATGAACTGCTTGGAAGCATCAATACGGCCCTGATCCTTGCTGTCAAAGATGCCGAAGCCCCAGATGCCGCCGCAGAGCTCAGCGGGGCTGCCGTCAGGCGTGGGGAAGTTCATGTAAACAATCTCCTCCCCGGTGACGGTCTTGCCTTCGCCAGTGCCGGCAGAGTTGGGATTGATCTGCTGGGCGCTGTTCCAGCAGAAGGCCATCTTCAGCACGCCCTGGTAGAACTTGGCGATCTCGTCGCCGCCGGCCAGAGAAGCGTCGTAGTCGATGCCCTGAGCGTCACGCAGCTCGGTGAGGGCCTGGACGTTCTTGGGATCGTCCCAGGTGTAAGCAGTGTGGTCGGCATTGGTGTAGGTGCCGCCATAGAGGTTGTTGACGAGGGCGCGGGTGCCCTGGTCACCGCCCTGGCCTGCGCAGTACACAGCGGCCACAGTCTGGCCGAAGTGGCTGTAGAGAGCGTCAATGGCCTTGAAGAAGTTCTCAGTGGTCCAGGTGCGGGTGGTCAGATCGATGTACTGATCGGCACCAGCCGCCTTGAAGGCGTCCAGGTTGATGGCCATGCAGTGGGCGGTCATGCACATGGGATACTCATACATCTTGCCCTCAGCGTTGATGCAGGGGGTCAGAGCGGCCTCGATCAGCTCGCTCTTGTCGGTATCGTCCAGCATGTCGGAAAGGTCCACCATGTGGCCGTTGGCGCCCCAGTTGGCAACCAGACGCTCAGGCCCTTCCAGAATCAGGTCGGGCGCGTTGCCGGCGGAGAGGGCGGCGTTGACCTTGTCATCGCCGTCGGCATAGGCCAGATAGTCCACCTTGACGGCAATGCCGGTCTCGGCAGTGAAGGCGTCAGTCAGTGCCTTGACGTTGGCCTCTTCGCCCCAGCCGCCTACGGGGTAGACCCACAGGGTGATCTCACTGGCCCCGGCGGGCTCGGCGGGAGCGGGGTCGGGAGTCTTGTTGTCCTCAGCGGGTTCGGTGCTGGGAGCGGGATCGGGATTGCTGGGGGCAGGGTCGTTCTGGTTGCCTCCGCAGGCAACCAGAGCCATGGTCATGACCATGGCAAGCAGCAGTGCAAGCAACTTCTTGATTTTCATGGTTGATCCTCCTCATTTCATGTGTCGCATCGGTCCTTGTGAAAAACATGGACAGCGCATAGATGAATGGTACTAGATTCTGTACAGAAAGTCAATACTTTTCTGAAAGAAATTTTCAAATGTTTTCTCTCCTGGATTTTTTTTCGACCGGCTTTTCCGGCTGTCCCGCCGCCTACAGATGTTTTTCCGCCAGCGCATCCGCCAGCATCCGGCGGTGGGTCTGGCAGGTCTCCAGATCCCGGCGGCAGACCTCAGAAAAAATCATGTCCACCACGAAGATCATAGCGATCCGGGCGGCTATTGAGCCCATCTGAATGGGGCTTTCGTTGGCGCCGCACTGAAGAACCACGTCCGCCAGCGCCGCGCCCGGAGATTTGGGAAAGCGCGTGACCAGAATGATTTTTACCTTCCGCTCCTTGGCCAGCTGGACGATTTCCAGCATATCCCGGGTGGCCCCGGAGTAGGAGAAATAAAGAATCACATCCCCTTCTCCCAGATGGATCGTGGCTATAGTCTGCATGTGGGAGTCGCAGACCGGGAAATAGTTGCCGAAGACGGTGGAGAACAGGTGGGCCGCCTCCTGGGCCACCACCATGGAGCCCCCCTGTCCCATGCACAGAACCATACCGGCGGACTTCAGCAGATCGCCTGCGGCCTGCAGCGCCTCGGGCCTAAGCAGGCTCAGCGTCTGCTCCATGGCGTCCACGTTGGCTGCGTACAGCTTCTGGCACATGTCAGCCACGGTGTCCTCCCGCGAAATCTCGCCGGAGAGCGGATTGCCGCCGCTGCTGCGCCCGGCAATGGCGTTGGCCATCGCCAGCTTGAAGGCAATGAACCCCTTGAACCCCAGCCTCCTGGCAAAGCGGGAAACCGTGGCCTCCGCCACACCGCAGGCCTCCGCCAGCTCCGAGATGGACATATACTGGTTGTCCTTCTGGTGGATGATCACATAGTCCGCCACCTTTTTTTCGGCAGAGGTAAGATGGTAATAGGCGTTGCTGATTCTCTCAAATGCATCTGTTTCCGGCATAGTCTGATCCTTTCCGGCGCGGACTATGCCGCGCGCTGTTATCTGGCTTCCAGAATCTCCCCCAGCGTCTGCTCGGCAATAATGAGCGAACGGGGCACGTGGAAGGGGCCTTTGAATGTAGAGCCCTTGGTGGAGGGCATGGTGGGCTTGCCGTCCCGGCGGAGATAACCGTACCACTCGCCGTACTCCGGATCGGCGAAGTGCTCCCGGCAGTAGTCCTCGGTCTTCCAGAACCAGTCCAGATATTTTTCCTCTCCGGTATCCCGGTAGAGCATGGCGGAGGCAATCAAGATCTCGTTGTGGGGCCACCATAGCTTCATATCGTGCTCATAAGCCTCCGGCGGCTTGCCCAGGCAGTCGGTGAAATACAGCAGTCCGCCGTACTCCTGATCCCACCCGGCCTCAATGGCCCAGTCAAAAATTTGCGCCGCTTTGCCCACCAGCTCCTTGTCTCCTGTGCGCCGGGCGTGCTCAAGCAGGAACCACGCGCCTTCGATGTCGTGGCCAGGGTTGACGGTGCGGCCCTCGGTGTGGTACAGCCGGGGGGAGCCGTCAGGATCCACATTCTCCAATACGCATTTCAGCTCCGGCTTGACATGATAGCGGAAAATTTCATCCACGCACTGCCGGGCCCGCTCCTCGTAGAGAGCCTTCCGCTCCGGGTCCACCCGCAGCAGCACGCCCGTTACGTTCAGAATGATCATCGGTCCGCCGAAGGACCGGCCGGACCGGGTTTCCGGGATGGTTTTGGGCCCCATCCCCGTTGGGTCGGCCATGCCGTGGTTCAGGTCCCAGTAGAGGTCATAGGCCTGCCGGGCCCGCTCCAGACGCGCCGTCTCCCCGGTAACGCCGTAATACTCCCCGTTGGCCATGGCGCAAAATGCCTCAGAGAAGCAGTAGCGCCGCTGGCGCAGAGGCTTTCCCTCGGCAGTGACGGTGAAGTACATCCGCTCCCCGGCCTCCCGGTTGATGCAGAATTTTTCCATGAAATCCAGACAGCTCCTGCTGGCCTCCAGCCACTCCTGCTTCGCGCCGTACACATGGCACAGATAGGCAAAAATCCAGCCGCACCGTCCCTGCATCCAGACGCTTTTGTCGGTAGAATAAATTTCCCCCTTCCGGTCCAGGCAGGTATACACGCCGCCGTTCACCGGGTCCATGCCGTACTTGAGCCAGAACGCCGCACTGCGGTCCAGCTCCTCCCGCAGCCACTGGCGGCTGCGCTCCAGTTTTGCACGATCCATTGCAATCCTCACCTTTCTTGTTAGGAAAATTTCCTGTCGCGCCGGTATGGAACCGGCTTTCCTTTGGTAGAATTCCACAGCTTGCTTTATCATCCTATCACACTGAAAACAATTTTTCAACAGAAAATTATCCGAAAACTTTTTTCTTTTTTTGATGAAAACAGGTGACAGAACGGCCGCGCCGTGATATGATAGGCGGGAGAGTAGTCCGCGCGGAAGCGCGGACGGCTATGATTTGATGGAGGTACGATATTATGAACCGTTTTGGCATTGAGGTCACTTTGCAGCACTCCCCCAAGCTGGATCCCGGTTATATCCCCCTTTACAAATTCAATCAGGCATTTCTGAAGGGCGCCGCAATGCCTCTGGGCATCGCCGTGGAGCGGGCCTGCGGCGAGATGGCGGTGTGCGAGACGTTTATCCACGGCACACCGGAGATGCGGGAGGCCGATCATTATTATGTCAACCGCCTGGTCAAGACCCTTCTGTGGATGAAAGGCGGCTTCCGGATCTATGTCCGGGGCAGCGAGGACATCCGCGACTATCTTCAGGAGGCATACTCCGCCAATGGCTGTCAGGCTTTTGACTGGGACTACATGGCCAATGTCTTCGAGCACCCCTTCGAGGTGGTCCTCTGCGACCAGCTCCCCGAGGCCAAGGACAGCCCCCAGGCCATTGGCCGCCATCTGGACGGCTGCCGCATCGGCTTCGATGCTGGCGGAAGCGACCGGAAGGTGTCCGCCGTCGTCAACGGCGAGAGCGTATTTGACGAGGAGGTAGTCTGGTTCCCCAAAACCAATTCCGACCCGGACTATCACTACGACGGCATCGTGGCTGCGCTGAAGGCCGCTGCGGAACACATGCCCCGGGTGGACGCTGTGGGCGTCTCCTCCGCAGGCGTGTATATCAACAACCGCACCATGAACGCCTCGCTGTTTCTCCAGGTGCCCAAGGATCTCTTTGATGCCAAGGTGAAGGACATCTATATCCGGGCCATTACAGACACCTTTGGAGACGTTCCCTACTCTGTGGCCAACGACGGCGACGTGTCGGCTCTGGCGGGGGCCATGAGTCTGGAGGAAGACAACGTGCTGGGCATCGCCATGGGCACCAGCGAGGCCGTGGGCTACGTGGATCCCCAGGGACGGATCACCGGGTGGCTCAACGAGCTGGCCTTCGTCCCCGTGGACGCTCAGGAAGATGCCATGCAGGACGAGTGGAGCGGCGACATTGGCTGCGGCGTGAAGTACTTCTCCCAGGACGGCGTTATCAAGCTGGCCCCCCGGGCAGGCATTGCTCTGGACGAATCCCTTTCCCCCGCCGAAAAACTGAAGGTGGTTCAGAAGCTGATGGCCGAGGACGATCCCCGGGCTGCCGACGTATATTCCTCTATCGGCGTTTATCTGGCCCACGCGCTGGCCTTCTATTTTGACCTGTATCACTTCAAGCATGTGCTGCTGCTGGGCCGGGTCATGTCCGGAAAGGGCGGAGATCTGATCCTTTCTACCTGCAAGTCCGTCATGGCCGGTGAGTATCCGGAAATCGCCGCCCAGATCAATCCCACCCTTCCCGATGAGAAATTCCGCCGGGTAGGTCAGTCCGCTGCCGCCGCATCCCTGCCGGAACTGAAAAAATGAATGTTCCGTACGGAATATTTTCCTGACATAGAGAGGTTCTGATTCATTTATGAAAAAACATATCATCTGTCTGGGCGATTCCAATACTCACGGCTACTGTGCCGACCCCGCCGACTGCGCGAACCCGGAGCTGGCCCGGTTCAATGAGAGCGAGCGGTGGACCTGCCTGCTGCAAAAGGCCCTGGGAGAGGAGTACCTGATTTTCGAGGAAGGCCTCTCGGGCCGGACCACGGTATTCACTGATCCCCTCTATGAGGGGCTGGACGCCCTGCACTACCTCTGGCCCTGCCTGAAGAGTCACGAACCGGTGAGCCTGCTGGTCATCATGCTGGGCACCAATGACAGCAAGGAGCGCTTCGGCGTGAACGCATTCGCCATCAGTCTGGGCATGCGCCGTCTGGTGCAGAAGGCCCAGATCACCGACTGCTGGGGGCCCGGCGGGAAGCCTAACATTCTGATTGTCGCGCCGCCAATCATCGACGAGGGGGTGCTGACCTCCCCGGTGGCTGACGAGATGGGCACCATGGGGCATGGCTGCGTAGAGAAATCTCAAAAGATCCCCGCCCATTACAGGCGGGTGGCAGAGGAAACCGGCTGTCACTTCCTGGATGCCAACGAGTGTGGGGCGGAGTTCAACACCATCGATTTCATGCACCTGACCCGGAAAGGTCACGCGGCGTTGGCCGGTACGCTGGCCAAAATGATCCCCGGTCTTCTGTAATATGGACAATCTCTTTCGTCCGGACGCTTTCCTCTGGCGCTGGTGCAGCCGGATTCTGGACATCATGGTGCTGAGTATCCTGTGGTTTTTTTGCAGCCTCCCGGCTGTCACCACCGGCGCCGCCTCGGCCGCGCTGTACGACGCCGCCGTCCATGGCATCCGGCGGGACGAGCCGGGCGCCTATGCCCGGTTCCTGCGTACCTTCCGACGGGAGCTCCGCATTGCGGTTCCTGTCTGGCTGGTTTGGGGGACCGTGGCCGCCGGGCTGCTGTGGTGCGGGCAGCTGATCGGTACCGCTGTGCAGGAGCCAGGCCCTGTGCTGGCAGCCGCGACAGCTTTGGTTGCTCTGCTGTTTCTGGTCCTGGGAACCCTCTCCTGGATATTTCCGCTGCTGTCCCGGTTCCAGTTTTCCTTCCGGACGCTTAACCGCACCGCGTGGCAATTCTGCTTTGCGCACCTGCCCTCCAGTCTGGCGCTGGTTGTGCTGCTGTCGCTGAGCGCTTGGGGATGCGTGCGGTTCCTGTTCCCTGTTTTCTTTGTGCCGTGTACGGAGGCGCTGCTGGCCTCCTTTCTGATCGAGAGGGCTTTTCAAAAGCATCTGCCCCAAGAAATTCCGGAAAATTCTGTGGAAAACAGGTAAAAAGAGGCTTGCGGACGCATGGACGCGTTCGCAAGCCTCTTTTGGGCCTTCGCGGCGTTTATTCTGTGAAAGGATCTCCCAGTGCCGTCACCGGCTCTATAGGTTCCGGAGATTCTTCCGGTTTGGCAGGTTCCGCTTCCCCGGAAGCAGGCTCCGCCGGGGGAGGTTCCTCCTCCGCGCCCGGCTCCGCCGGAGATGGCGTATCCTCCGCAGGCGGGAGGCTTTCCTCCAGACGGTACTCCAGATTGCGGCCGCTTTCCGCGTCGAATACATGGGCCGCGCTGCCTCGGAAGGTAAAGCGCACCGGCTGCCCCATAGGCAGGCTGGAGTCCTCCTCTTCTTCGCCCAGAGGCACTACAATCACAACGTCCTGCCCACATGCATTGACATGAATATGGACCGCGCTGCCCATCATCTCCGACACATCCACCGAAGCGAAAATTGCGTTATCCTCCTCCGTCAGCATCAGATGCTCCGGCCGCAGGCCCAGCTTGATGGGCTGGGAGGCAACATCCCCCGCCGCGAGGCGGGCGCTTTTCTCTCCGGAGAGCCTGACCCGGGCACCGCCCAGCTCCACGTAGTACCCGTTCTCCTCCCGCAGCAGCTGCGCGTCGAAAATGTTCATCTGGGGCGTACCGATAAAGCCCGCCACAAAAAGGTTTGCCGGGTGATGGAACACTTCCTGGGGCGTACCCACCTGCTGAACGAAGCCCTCCTTCATAATGACAATCCGGTCCCCCAGCGTCATGGCCTCCGTCTGGTCGTGTGTGACGTAGATAAAGGTGGTGTTCACCTTCTGGCGCAGCTTGATGATCTCAGAGCGCATCTGGTTGCGCAGCTTGGCGTCCAGGTTGGAGAGCGGTTCGTCCATCAGGAACACCTGAGGCTCCCGGACAATGGCCCGGCCGATGGCCACCCGCTGGCGCTGACCGCCGGAGAGAGCTTTTGGCTTGCGCTTGAGCAGCTCGGTGATGTCCAGAATCTCCGCCGCCTCCCGGACCTTCTGGTCGATGACCCGCTTGGGAAATTTCCGCAGCTTCAGACCGTAGGCAATATTTTCATAGACGGTCATATGGGGATACAGGGCGTAGTTCTGAAACACCATGGCGATGTCCCGGTCCTTGGGAGGGACGGTATTGACCTTCCGGCCGCCGATGTAGATCTCCCCCTCGGTGATATCCTCCAGCCCCGCCACCATCCGAAGGGTGGTGGACTTTCCGCAGCCGGAAGGCCCTACCAGCACGATGAACTCCTTGTCGGCGATCTCCAGGTCAAAGGCCTGCACCGCCACCACCGTGTTGTCATATACTTTCTTTACCTTACGAAGGCTCAGATCCGCCATCAGGCTTCCCCTCCTCCTCTTTTTTCTCAAACGCCTTTTCCAGGCGCTCTTCCCGGCGCTTCTCCACCGCCGCATCCACCTTCTCCGGAATCCGGATCTTGGCGAAACGGTAAGCCCGGCGAATATCCCGGATAACCAGCACCAAGGCGGCCAGCAGCGGATACAGCGCCAGCAGCACCGCCAGCAGCAGCAGCAGCGCCGCATAATCCTCTGTCAGACGGCCGGCGTTCTCCCAGTAGGGGTAAATCACACCGTTGGTCCGCATCGAGCGCTGCCCGAAGGTCTGGATCACATCCCAGAGGCGGAGCAGGCCATAACGTCCGGAGTTCTCCACAATGTCTCCCGTCCCGATGGGGAACACCTCTGACAGCAGGCTCTTGGCGTATCCGCTGATGGGGTTGGGCATGACGATCTCATAGCCGGTAATGGAAGCTTCCTCAATGAGACGGCTCATGGCGGAAAAGGACATGTAAAGACCGCCGTCGCCAGTGTAGGCCTTCTCTGTAGCAAAATCCGCCTCTCGGGCGACAACGCCGGAAACCACAAAGGGAACGCTGTTGATGTACACTGTCAGACCGGCCAGCTCCGTACCGCCGAACAGCTTCCAGGCCAGCTCCTCATCCAGCAGCACCAGATCGTCCATCAGGTCGTCTCCCTTGATATAGGACCCGGAGCGGAGATGCAGCGGATGAAAGTAGAAAAAGTCCCCTCCCGCCCCCACGGCCTTCACCGTGGAGTTGCTCCCATTATCGGAGCTGATGGTCACAGATTCCATGCCATAATAGGCATCCAGATACAACCGTCCGCCTTCAGGCGCTTCCAGGGACTGTTCCACCAGCTTAGACTCCAGACTTTGGCGAAAGGAGCGGACGTCCTCCTCGGTCTTCCCATCGCCCACCGGCAGATAGCAGGCCAGCTGGGCAAAGCGCGTCTCCCCTTCGCCCTGGAACCGCTTTGCGGCAGTGAGCGTGGACAGCGTGCCGCTGACGGAGCGCAGCCCCAAAGCACAGGCAAGTGAACCCAGGATCAAAGCCGCGTTCAGAATCAGCAGGAACCACTGCTTGAAGCCAAACTTCTTCACTGCGGCGGCAATCCGCCGGAACAGATTGGGCCTGCTCATGGGTTCTCCACCATGCGCACCTGACTGCCGGGGCTGAGGGGCTTGCTGGCGGTGGTGATGACATAATCATTGCTGGCCAAACCGGAGACAGCAGCGCTGGTATCGTCCTCCGCCAGCACCTGCACATCGGCGCGGGTGGCTGTGTACCGGTTGCCCAGAGGGGTGTTCTTGCTGGTGACAATCAGAACAAATTTACCGTTGGAATCTTCCCGGATGGCGCTCTTGGGCACAATGGTATCAAAATTGGCGCTGCGCTGGCCGATGGCAAGGCTGATATTGGTGCCCGCGTCGATCTCACCGCTGATCCGGAATACCAGCAGCTTTTTCTGCCCGCCGCTGGAGGGGTCGGGGGCGATGGATTCCAGAACGGCGGAGATATCGTTGCCCCAGTAATAGTTGGTCACTTCGGCGGTGTCGCCCACCTTGACCTGCTTGGCCTGCTCGTTGGTAACGGGAATCTTAATGATATAGCCCCGGTCCACCACGTCAATAACGGCCATGGCCTGATCAGGGGTGTTCTCCTTGCCGGCGCTGACGTTGATGGCGCTGACCACGCCGGAGACGGAGGATGTGATTTCCGCGCCCACGGCATCTTTCCGGTACTTCTCCACCAGCTCCTCCTGCTTCTCGATCTCTATTCTCATGGACTGGAGATTCAGGTTGTCCAGCTGCTTGTCAATATCCTTGCCGGACAGGGCGGTGGCCAGCTCCCGCTCCTTGGCGGAAACAGTTTCCAGAGCGGTTTTGTAGGCGGTCTGCTTCTCCTGCATTGCCGCCAGCGTGGATTCCAGATTGGTGATGCTGGCCTCCTTCCCGCGCTGGAGCGCCTCCTGCTGGCGGATCTGGTCCCGCAGCTGGGCATTGGCACTGGAGAGGCTCTCGGCGTACTGCTTAGCCGAGACAAGCTCCCGCTGGACCACGGACAGCTCCGCTCCGACTGTATCAATCTTGTTCTGGAGCGCGCGGCGCTGCTCATAGGCCGTTCCGGAGGAGATGCTGTTGTCCTGCTGAAGGCGCTGGAGGGCCTGAGTTTTTGCGTCTACATCGGTTTGGTCGGCAAGGAGGGTATTGTAGGCTGTCCTCCATTCCGCATTGTATCCGGAATCAGACGTCCCGCCACCGGCTGCTTTAACGCCTTCCTTATCGTCTGATGGCGGCGTCGTAACACTTCCCAATTCTTTTCCGCGCAAATACCCGTCAATGGCGATTTGCACATTTGTATCAAATCGGTATGTTCCATCTCCGTTGTTCTGCAGAAATTCAAACGAGTAGCCGGGAACGGCTTCCATCATCTTTCTGATGGTCTCCTCATATGCCTTCCAATCGCTCTTCCACTTTGTCTGAGCGCTGTCCAGCGCGGCCATGGCATCCTGGATTTTTCGTTCTGTGCTGATATCCATTCCGGTGTCCAGCTTATCCAGGTCCTTCTCGTAGCCTTCGATCTCGGTTTCCAGACTTTTGATCTTGGTCTCCAGCTCTGTCACCTTGGCTTTGGCCTCAGTATACTCCTCGCTTTCGCCGGCAAGAGCGTTGAGCTCCTTGATGGTGAACTCAATCTGACTGAGCTCGCTCTTGGCGGCAGCCAGATCGCCCTTGGCATACGAAATCTCTTCGTCCGTCACGCGGTTGGCGTCCCGCTGCGCATAGGCCTTTTGCAGATCCTCCCGAATGGCTTTGACACTCTGGTCGTCGGTGGCATAGCCTTTGGAGAGCTCCAGAACCTGTTTCTGGTAGTCGATTCTGGCCTTCTCCAGAGCTTCCTCCGCATTGCGCAGCTCCTCGCTGTCCAGATCTCCCAGAACAAACAGGAGATCGCCCTCCTCGACCTTATCGCCTACTTTTACACAGACGGAGCGGATTTCCCGGGTCTGCTTGAGAATGACCTCGTAGCTCTCGTTGGCGGCAATGGCGCCGCTGCCGCGGATCTTCGCATTAATGGTGCCGGAGGAAACCAGCTGGGTGGCAACCTCAGGCAGCGAGTAATTCATAATCGTGCCGGAAAAGAAGGTCAGCACCAGCAGCACCGTCAGAAAGATAATGGCGATGGTCTTTATCAGTTCCCTCTTTTTGGATTTCTCCTTCACTTCCATAGATGAATCGTCCTTTCAACTGGGGTTGGGGGGAAAGATTGTTCTTGCATCCGCTCAGGCGGCGCGGGGAATATCATCCCTTAACGGAACCCTGGTGCGCAATTCCCTCCACCAGGTAATCCTCTCCGTGGAGGAACAGCAGCAGCGAAGGCACCATGTAAATGGTGGCAATCGCAAAGGCCAGTCCTACCTCGCTGGAGTTGATGGTGGACAGATAGACGCTCAAAGGCTGCAAGTCTGCGTTTGGCAGCAGAATGATGGGCTGCTCTACCATGTTCCAGTAGTCAATAAAAACCAGAATGGCAATGGAGTAAAGCGCACTGCGGCACTGGGGAAGGCAAATGTCTTTGAAAATCTGCCACTCGCTGGAGCCGTCCAGCTTAGCCGCCTCAATCAGCGACGCGGGGATGCGCCGCATGGATTTGGTCAGCAGAAATACGGAGAACGGCGCGAAGGCCCCCGGCAGAATAATGGCCCAGCGGGTGTTGAGCAGTCCTACCCAGTCGCTAACCAGATAGTTGGGTACCAGCGTGACCTGGGTGGGCATCAGCATCAGTATGACATAGAAGAAAAACAGGAAAGAGCGCACCTTCCCCCGCCACCGGGTGAAGCCGTAGGCTGTGACGGATGCCACCACCAGCTGAAGCAGCACAATGGGCACCACCAGAATGACGGAGTTCCAGAATTTCAGCAGATAGTCCGGGCTGCGGATGAGTACAGAGATGTATTGATTGAACGTTACCTTGTCCGGTATGAACTTCAAATTGACGTTGTCCGCGATGTAGGCTTTGCCGTCGCTGCCGGATACATTGGCAAACACCTTGCCATAGTTGGAGCTGATCTCCGACTGGGTCATGAAAGAGTTGGAGATGGTCAGTACTGTGGGCAGCAGAAACCACAACGCAAAAAATACCGACAGAAGCGTCAGCGCAAAGCGCCCGAAATAGCGTTTCTTCTTCATCCCTCAACATCCTTTCCAAAAATGTCCTCCACCTTGAACAGCAGGGCGATGAGCGCCACCATCACCAGCGCCATGAGCACCGCCGCCGAAGACATCTTCTGATAATCCAGATTGTTGAAGGTGTTGTTCATGAAGTGCTGCATCATATACAGCCCGTCATAGGGATAATCTCCCGTCAGCAGATAGATTTCCCGGAAAACCTTGAAGGAGTTGATAATGGACAAAATTGCCACAAACAGCACCGTGGGGGACAGGTAGCGAAGCTTGATGTTGAAAAACTTGTGGGCCGCCGAGGCCCCTTCCACATCCGCCACCTCCAGCAGCTCCTTGGGAATGTTGTTCAGCGCCGCCATGAAAAGAATCATATTGTACCCCAGGTTTTTCCACAGGAACAGCACTACAATCACCAGCAGGCAGCGGGGACTGTTGAGCCAGTCAATGGGGTCCACCTGTAGATTGCTCAGGATTACGTTCAGCGTTCCGCGGTAGTGGAACACCACCTGCCAGATGAGCACCACCGAGGCCACCGGCACCATCATAGGACTGAGAAAAAAAGTGCGCAGCAGGCTCTTGCAGGGAATCCGGCACTCCAGCATCAAAGCCAGGCTCAGACTGAGCACCACGGCCAGGGGCACTGCAACGACGGAAAACATAGCGGTATTTCTGGCGGCTGTGCGGAAGGAGGAATTCTTCAGAACGGCAATGAAATTGTCCAGAAACACAAACTCCGGATTCATGGGCGAGCGGATGACAGAGTAGTACACCACCACCAGAAAGGGCAGGATGAAGAACACCGCCACCCCCAGCACGCTGGGGGTCAGGAAGGCCACGGAGCGCATGGTATCCTGGATTCTGTCGCCGCTCCGCTCCCTCCGGACCCTCCCGGCGCCCTTTTTCCGGGGCTCTGCCGGGGCTTTTGCTTTCTTTTCCTTAACGGTTTTCATTGACATAGGTGTTCACACGGTTCTGGATGAGGCCGGCAGCGTCATCCAGAGTCTTGTCTCCGGCAAAGTAGCTGCCCGCCACGTCCGTGACAATCTCGGAAATCTTGGTATCGTAGCTGTAGACGGTATTGATGGCATTATACAGCTCCATGATCTGATTGTACTCCTCCTGTGTGACGGCCTGGGTGTCAATTTGCAGGGTTGCCCAGCCCCAGCCGCCCTTGCTCTCCTGAATGGGGTTGCCGTTTAAATCCAACACCTGATTGCCTTCACCGTCTGTCATGTACTCCACTTCCATGGACTCTTCAGCCATCTTGTCAAAGTCCGCCTTGTTGACAGGGAAGCCCCAGCGGTAGTAGCCGAAGGAGCCGTCCTCCTCGTCTTCGGGCAGCAGCAGCTCCCGTACAAAGGACCAGGCCGCCTCTTTGTCCTTGCAGGTGCTGGATATGGCCAGACCGTCGCTGATGTTGAAGCTGCTGCCGCAGCCGCCGTCCTCCGTGGGATAGCCCTTGAAGGTGATATAACGTCCGGGCCGCAGGCGGTTGGACTCGTTGGAATAGCCGTACTCGTCCGTTACGGGGACATCGGAAACGGTGATGCTGGCGCCATCCGGACCGTATTTGTAGTCCAGGTAGAAGTGGTCCAGCGCTTCATCGCCGCCGAACATGGCCTCGTACATCTGGATACTGCGGAAATCGTTGATAGACTCCTGAATCAGCATCTGCCGGCCGTCGGCAATGCGGGCGGGCTCGCTGTTGTCATCGCTGTACTCGTAATTCTCATAATCAAACTCCAGGGGGAAGGAGTTGCAGAAAGCCAGAGCCGTCTTGAAGGATTCCCCATCAAAGCTGCACTCCCCGGTCTCCCAATTCACGAAGCTGTCCAGATTCTGGTTGAGCAGAGTGCTGAGCATCCCATCTTTGGTGCTGCTCTCGCCGAACACCGAGCAGCCCTCGGGCATGGAAGCCAGCGCGTCCTGGAACTGGGCCATGGTCCAGCCCATGTCCTCCCCCACCACATCGGTGGCGCCGATAATGGTGCTGATGTAAAAGCTGTTGAAGACCTGATAGAGCTTTCCATCCTGCTCAGCAGCGTCAAACACCCGCTCCATCAGCTTCTCCCGGCTGATATCCGGATCGTTGTCGATATAGGTCCACAGATCCTCCAGAATGCCCTTGGCCCCGTATTGCCGCAAGGGAAGGTTCTGGACGCTGATGATATCGGGAACCTTGCCGGCAAGAATCTCTGTGTTGAGCTTGGTGACGCCGGCCATGTAGTCCTCGGCGGTTCTGTACTCGGAATAATCTGTCACTTCAATGCGGTGAGTGGTACTGCTCTTGTTGAAGCGGATGATCCGGTTGCGCTCATCCTGCCCCAGACTCATGGTGGCATAGGTCAAAGTGGTTTTCTCCGGCAGCTGCTCCCGGGGTGTGGCGGTCAAAATGGCCAGATTATTTTCCGGGCCGCTGTTTCCATACCAGGAGCGTGTCATCACCACCACCCTGCCGTCGGCCAGGAAGGAGAAAAACTCAATGCTGTCGGAGTCAATGTCCGCGTCCAGCCAGCTGAGAAGACGCTCGCTGCTCGCGGCTTCCTCCCCCGATCCGGCCGCCTTGAAGCCGTAGAGAGCCTCCCCGTTCTTGTAGTAAAACAGATACTCCCCGCCGCCGTCGTAGGCCTCGTAGGCGTTCTGGGGCAGCTCATAAGCCTCCCCCCACTTCTGGCCCGCCTTATCCACACACCGCAGCTGGCGGGTATAGGAGTTGTTGGCGGGATCGCTGACCGTGGACACTATGCCCACGGAGCCGTCCGAGAGGTGGACCACCTTGTTGCCCCATATGTTCTCATCCTCCAGCGTGAAGCGGATATTCAGGGACGAGTCCAGAATCACCAGCTTCTGATCGGTACTGACCACCAGATCGCCGTCCTTGTCAATGGAGGTACCGCCGGAGTAGAGGCCATCCACGCCGACTTTCTCCGCCAGCTTGCTGGTTTCTATCCGGGTGATCTCACTGCCGGTGGAATCGAGCTGGATCTGATATTCCAGATTGACACTCTCCGTCTGCTCGTAGTTCCACATGTAGTCCGTCTCCGGGTCAAAGTCCTCCGGCAGGTCATAGGAGGTGGCGTAGACGCTCTCTTCCACCCACAGGGAGCCGTCCGCTCCGGCGCGGATGCCGTTGACGTAGGCACTGGCCTGATCATATCCCTCCGGAGGGTCGCTGACCTTGAAATTCTCCAGCTCCACCATCTCGCCGCCGTCCAGGGGCACGCGGACAATGGCGTTCCGTCCGTCCCCCTCCTCCCCAGCCTCCCAGTCCGGGTTGATACGGACCAGCAGGTAAACATTGGTCCCGTCGGTGCAGCCATCCTGCAGGTCGTAATTCTTCCCCAGCGAGCTCAGATCCAGGTCAATAAACTCCGGCACGTACACTGTGCTGGAAAGCTGCTGCGTATCGTCCTTGTCCTTACCGCAGGCCGCCAGGCTCAGCAGCATCGCAAGAAACAGCACCAGCGCAACCGCGCGCTTTTTGATTTTATCCATAGGATGGATCCTCCTTTACTCCTTTAAAGCTACTATTCAATTTACCATCCCATTGCATCATTTTTGCATCTTACTTTTATCACTTTTGTTTTATTTTCCAAAAGCCACCCTTTTTCCCGGGAAACTAAAGCCGTTACCGGCTCTCGTTGACATAGAGGGACACCTTGCTCTGAATCAGTTTGGCGGCGTCGTCCAGCGGCTTGTCGCCGGCGAAATACTGGCCGGCCACTTCCTGGACCGCGTTGTAGATCTTCTCGTCGTAGCGGTAGAAGGAGTCTATGGCGTTGTACAGGTCCATCACCTTGTCCACGTCTTCCTGATTGACGTTCCGTAGGGGAACCTCCATGTCATCGGTGATCCACATGCTGCCCGGATCAACGGGAACCGGTTGGCCGTTCTCGTCCAGAAGGGGCTCACCGTTCTCATCCTGCTGATACCGGGGCTCCAGTACCTGGCTCACCATTTTATCAAAGTCCTTTTTGTTGATGGGGAAGTCGCCGTAGTACCATCTATCCTCCTCGTTGCGGGGCAGAAGGGTCTCCCGCAGGAAGGACCACGCCCCCTCTTTGTCCTTGCAGGCGCTGGTCATGGCCGTTCCCCGGGAGGCAACAAAGCTGCTGCCGCAGCTGCCGTCCTCCTTGGGATAACCGATGTAGGAGAAATCGTCTCTGAAGAGAGCTCCTGTCCGCTGGATGGTCCAGCTGTCAAAGCTTCTGAGGTACAGCTGGCAGAGCAGCTGCTTGTCAGTGAGAATCCGGACCTCTTCCTCTTCCCAGGTCTCCCAGTCCACATTCTCCCAGCTGAATTCGGCGGGGAAGCTGCCGCAGAAGGACAGCAGGGCCTTGAACGCATCGCTGTCAAAGGAGCATTCTCCGGTGTCCCAGTCTACAAACTGGTCCATATTCAGGGCCAGCACCGTACTGAGCATCTCATCCCGGGTGTCGCTGGCGCCGAAGATGGAGCAGCCCTCAGGCATCTCCTCCAGCGCCGCCTGGAGCTCCGCCAGCGTCCAGCTGGTTCGGTTTCCCACCACCTTGGCAGGGCCCGCCGCCGTACGGATATAGAAGGTATTGAAAATCTCATAGAGCTTGCCGTCCTGCTGGTTGGCCTCCAACGGGCGGAGCATCAGTGCATCCCGTCCCAGGTCGGGGTCGGATTCGATGTAGGGCCACAGATCCTCCAGAATTCCTTTGGCTCCGTACTGGCGCAGGGGCAGGCTGCTGGTGTCCAGAATGTCCGGCACTGTACCGGCCAGGATCTCCGTGTTCAGCTTTTGCAGCGCCGCGCTGCCGTCGTCATCACCGGTGACATACTGAGAGTAGTCCCGGACCTCAATACGGTACTTCTCGTTGGTCTTGTTGAACCTGAGAATCTTCTCCCTGGCCTCGTAGTTCAGATACAGGGTGGCATAGATCAGGGTGGTCTTCTCCGGCAGTTGGTCTCTGGGCGTCGCGGTCATCAGAACCAGCTGGAAAATTGCGCGGCCCTCGCCATCCTCCGACCACTCATGAAGAATGGCCGCCACCCGGCCGTCAGGCAGGAAAAAGAAGCTGCTCACGTTGTCGGCGCTGATGTCTGCCTCCAGCCACGAGAACAGCCGCTGGGCTTCGCCGGTCCCCGTACCATCTCCGCTGGGCGCGCCGGCCTTGAAGCCCATAATGGCGTCATTGAGCTGGTAGTAAAAAAGGTACTCCCCGCCGCCGGGCAGAATGTCGTACACATTGCTGGGCAGGGCATACTCCGTTCCCCAGTCCTGCTTCTCCGGATCGATGGTCAGCAGCCTGTTGCTGCGGGCATCGGTGACCTCATCATAGTCCCACTTCTGGATGCCCATAGTACCGTCGCTCAGCTGGATCATATTATACCACATATCCTCCCCTTCCAGGGTGAAAAGCGGGGTCATCTGCGGATCCAGCACGTAAATCTTTCCGCTGGTCACTGCATAAATGTTTCCCTCACCGTCAAAAGAGGTGGAGATGAGATACTCCTCCTCCCCCAGCACCTCTCCCAGGTTCTCCTCCAGGTGAGACAGGTCAATGCAGGCCAGCTCGCCGCCCTGCGCGTCCAGCTGGCGGCGGACAATAATCTCTTTGCTCTCCGAAAAGCCGGGATCCGCCGCGGACGTATTACCGGATACCTCCTCTGTGACAACCGCTTCCTCCGTCTCCGCGCGGGGCATGATATCGTCCACAGCGGGGCCCTGCCCCGGATCAATAATATCTCCCCAGACATAGGTGATTTCCCGAACCCAGATGGTTCCATCCGCACCGGTCTGGATGTCCTCTATGTAGGCGTTGCCTTCCTTCCCTTCCGGAACAGAGGGGCCGATATAGTTGGGCAGACGCTCCGCAGTCTCGCTGTCCAGGGACACGCGGTAGATGTCATAACGGCTTTCAGTGTAGACATATTTCTCTCCGCTCGCGGAATCCTGCCGCTCCCGCGTCGTATCCTTCTGACCGATAAGATAGATGCTTTCCCCGTCAGTGCAGCCCCGCTGGATGTAGTCCACGTCCAGGCCTATGTCCAGATACTTGGGCACATAGACATTTGCGGAAAGCTGCTGGGCATTGTCTTTCTTCCCGCAGCCCGCCAGCAGTCCCAGCAGCAGGCTCAGGGCCAGCAGCAGCGTCAGTCCCCTTTTCCCAAATCGATCCATGATGATCCTCCTCATTGTATGATGTAACCGTTTATCTTACCAATCTTCTATGGTATAGACGCAGCCATAGGGCGGATGGTTCCGCCCCACAAGCATAATTTTACAGAGCCATGTATCATTGTTGCATCTTTTTGAAGACGATTCGGAAACAATTTGGAAACAAGAAAGGGGAGGGCCGGGCCCTCCCCTTTCTTCATGCAGTACGCTGATGAGATTATACCTCCGCGCCGGGTTCCGGCTCCTGACCGGAGGCGGCTCTGGCCTCGGAATTCCCGCCGGTCTTCACCTCCACGGTCACGGGTTCTCTGGCGGCCATCCGGCCGCCCACCACGCCGGCAAGCAGAGCGGTGAGATCCAGTCCGGTAGACTCCCGCACTCCGTCCATCACCTGGCTGGCAGAGCTCATGACATCCTTGACCAGTCTGGTGGAGTTGCCGTCGCCGTACATAACAATCCGGTCCGTCTGGGCCAGCGGCGCGGCGGCGTTCTTGACCACCTCGGGCAGAGCCTCCAGGTACATCTCCAGTACGGAAGCCTCGCCCATCTTTTTCTGGGCCTCCGCCTTTTTCTCAATGGCCTCGGCTTCCGCCAGACCCTTGGCCCGGATGCCCTCGGCCTCCTGTTCCATGGAGAAGCGCAGGGCTTCTGCCTCCGCTTTCCGCGCCTCCGCCTCCTTGGTGGCCTCGTAGGCCTTGGCATCTGCGTCCCGCTGGCGGCGGACCAGCTCGGCCTCCGCCTCCTTCTCGGCCTTGTACTTCATGGCGTCCGCCTGCTTGCGGACCTCGGCGTCCAGCTGGCGCTCCTTGATGGCAATCTCCCGCTCGGCCAGCTCCGCCTCCTTTTCCCGTTTGGCAATGTCGGCGCTGACCCGGGTGACCTCGATGGTCTTGCGCTGGGTCTCCTGCTGGATGGAGTAGGCCGCGTCGGCCTCGGCTTTCTTGGTATCGGCCTTCACCTTCATCTCCGCCTGCTGAATGGCAAGGGCGGCGTCCTGCTCGGCAATCATTTTCTCCGCCTGAACCTTCACGGCGTTGGCCTCCTGCTGGGCCTGCGAGGTGGCGATGGCAATGTCCCGCTGAGCGTTGGCTTTGGCGATCTGAGCGTTCTTGCGGATCTGCTCCACATTGTCGATACCCATGTTCTCAATGGTGCCGGCCCCGTCCTTGAAGTTCTGGATGTTGAAGTTCACCACCTCCAACCCCAGTTTGCGCATGTCGGGGACCACATTTTCTGTGATCTTCCGGGCCACGCCCTGGCGGTCCTGAACCATCTCCTTGAGGCCCACAGATCCCACAATCTCCCGCATGTTGCCCTCCAGGACCTGGGTCACCAGACTGACCAGCTCCTCGGGACGCTTGCCCAACAGGGCCTCGGCGGCCAGCTTGAGAAGCTCCGGGTCGGAGCTGATCTTCACGTTGGCCACGCCGTCCACGGTGACGTTGATAAACTCGTTAGTGGGCACCGCCTCGCTGGTTTTCACATCCACCTGCATGATCCGCAATGAGAGCTTATCCACCCGCTCAAAGAATGGCACCCGCCAGCCGGCTTTGCCGATAAGAATCCGCTTGCGGCCCAGACCAGAGATGATGTACGCCGTATCCGGCGGCGCTTTCAGATAGCCCATGAAAAACAGGATCAGCACAATCAATACGATCACGGCGGGCATCATGAATTTCATAAGATAAGGCATGTTTTCCTCCTTTAAAATATCCCACTTGGCTTCTTCCGTCTCTTTGTCAGAGGAGAGCCGTTTTCCCGCACCCGGGTACGAAAAAACGAGACCTCTGCCTTGCGGCAAAAGTCTCGTTAAAGTCCCAGCTGGAGACTTCCGCGCGTCCCGGGTACAGAAGTACCGTCCTGACGGTGCGCGCTCCGAATTGTCTCGGAGAACTACTCCCTTTTGACATTGTTATCATACCATATCCGCAGTTCCGGCGCAATAGGCATATTGATAAAAGTTTAACAGAGTTTTTTGTGTATTTTGCGGGATACCGGTATCAGATTATCCGTTCAATTGGATTTCGCAGCGGAGGACAGGTAAAAATTTTTCCGGATTGCCCTCCCTCCCCCTTGCATTCAAGGACAAGATGTGATATGATGAAAATCCCGTGAAATGGATTTTTGCGCGTTTGCGCTTCCATCAAATTCTTGGAGGTATGTTCTCATGACCCTGTTTGTTACGATTCTTCAGCTGCTGTGCGGTCTGGCCGTCATTCTGGCCGTATTGTTCCAGTCCGGCAAGAGCGCCGGCCTCAGCGGCGCAATCGGCGGCGTGGCCGACACTTTTATGTCCAAGGGAAAGGCCAAGACCCTCGACGCAAAGCTGGCAAAGGCAACCAAGTGGATCGGCGCTGTGTTCATCGTTCTGACGCTGGTACTGAATATTATGAGCGTCCGGGGATGATTCCCCATTGTAAAACCGCCTGTATTGATTACAGGCGGTTTTACTTGTTCCCTGCGGCTGGCACGATTGAACTGCCGGCTTTTTCTTTTTCCCGGTTGTCAAGTGGAATCGGGGATGTTATAATACCGTCGGAATTTATTGGAAAGGTTTGATGCTATGAAGAAGAACGTTTTTCTCCTGACCCTGTCCCTCCTGATTCTGCTTCTGACGGCCGCCTGCGGCCAGCGGGAACAGCAGCCAAATCAGGACAGCATGGCCAACGATGGACCCGTAGCACTGACCGTCTGGGGCGCGGAGGAGGATGAGGCGCTGCTCCAGGAGATCTTTGCCTCCTTCCAGGCCCACTATGCCGGGCAGGCCAGCTTCCAGATTACATACCAGCCGCAGAGCGAATCCAACTGTAAGGACGTTCTGCTGGGAGATCTGGAGGGGGGCGCAGACGTATTTGCTTTCGCTGACGATCAAGTGGCCGCTCTGGCCGCCGCCGGCGGCCTGGACCCGATTGAAAATGCGGCGGATATTCAGAACGCCTCTCTTTCCGCCGCCGTGGAAGCGGCCAGCGTGGGGAACACTCTCTACGCCTATCCGCTGACGGCGGATAACGGCTATTTTCTGTATTACAACAAAGCCTACTTCTCTGATGAAGACATCCAGAGCCTGGAGCGGATGCTGGAGAAAGCGGAGCAGGCGGAGCGGCTGGTGGTCATGGACTGGTCCTCCGCATGGTACGTTTACGCCTTCTTTGGCAACACCGGCTTGCAGACTGGTCTCAATGAGGACGGTCTGACCAATTACTGCACCTGGAACAGCACCGACGGTCCTATCCGAGGGGTGGATGTGGCACAGTCCATGCTGAACATCGCGGCCAGCCCGGCCTTTGCCAGCCGGACGGATGCGGAATTCCTCAGCGGCGTGCGGGACGGTTCCATCATTGCCGGAATCAGCGGCGTGTGGAACGCGGTGGCGGTGGAAGATGCCTGGGGACGGAACACCGGGGCTGCCAAACTGCCTTCCTTCACCTGTAGAGGGCAGCAGGTCCAGATGGCCTCTTTCTCCGGCTGCAAGCTCATCGGTGTGAACGCCTACTCCCGGCATCCAGAATGGGCAGCCCGGCTGGCGGAGTGGATCACCAGCGAGGAAAACCAACGCCTGCGCTTCCAGCTGCGAGGTCAGGGCCCCGCCAACACCAATGCCGCCAACTCCCCGGAGGTTCAGTCCTCCCCGGCTATCGCGGCGCTGCTGGCTCAGTCGGAATTCTCTCAGCTCCAGCGGGTAGGCGGCAAATTCTGGGATCCGGTGTCGGAATTTGCGGGAAACATGGCTCAGGGAAATCCCTCTGGCGCGTCCCTCCAGGCCCAGCTGGACCGGTTAGTGGAGAGCGTGACGGCGCGGTGACAGGTTTTTGAGAACCAACTACATTCTTTCGGAGGAAATGGCATGAAAGGAAAGCTGACATTACAGCAACGCCTGGTCCTGCCCATCGTTCTGCTGGGACTGGTGGCCTTGCTGTCCAATATCCTGGCGGTATTCAGCATCAACAACGTCCACGCTAACGCGGGCACCATTGTGGATGAATTTATGGTCAGCGAAGCCCGGTTAGAGGATATCCGCCGCTCCATGATGGACATTCACCGGCTGTCGCTGTCCCATATCGTGGCCGCAGACCATGCCACAATGATCCGTCTGGTTCAGGAAATCAAGGCGGAGGAGGAGGCGCTGGATGAAAAGCTGGCAGCCTACGCGGAGTTTGTTGCCGGGGAGGACGTGGCTGTATACCGCTCTTTGGCAGAAGACTATGACGCGTTCAAGCATGCGCTGGTCCATTTGGTCTGCGCCAGTGCGGACAGCAAAACGCAGGACGCTTACGCTACGGCCAATGGCGACGTGGCTACCTGGATCGACGCTGCGGAGAAGGACATGGACGCCCTTTACGCCTCCGTCAGCGCCCAGGCGGAAGCGGCCAAGGGACGCCTGACGCTGGTATATATTGCGTCCCTGATTACCAGCGCCATTACCCTCGTGCTGGGGATTGTGCTGGTGGCGGCGGCTTTCCGTATCATCCGGAAATATGTAATCGCACCGATCCGGGACGCTATGGGCATGCTCCAGGACAGTTCGGAACGCATCAGCGGCGTGGTGGGCGAGGTTCGCCGGAGGACCCAGACCTCCAGCGGCAGCGTCCGCAAGCTCTCCGGCCTGACAGAACAGCTTTCCGCTGCCTTGGAGGAAATCGCCGGCAGCACCACCGCCATCAGCGCCAACGCCTCCGGTACTCAGAGCGACGCCAAGGACATGGTGGAAGAGTGCGCCGCCATCACCGCCTATTCCGCCGGTATGAGAAGCCGGGCGGAGGACATGGAGCGGTCCGCACAGGCGGAACTGGAGAAAATCCGCGCCAAAACGGAGGAGATCATGGCTGTGCTGCATCAGGCTATCGAAAAAAGCCACAGCGTCAGCCAGATCGATTCCCTGACAAAAGACATTCTCTCCATCTCCTCCTCTACGGATCTCATCGCAATTAACGCTTCTATTGAAGCGGCCCGGGCTGGTACGGCCGGGAAGGGATTCGCTGTAGTGGCCCAGGAAATCCGCAAGCTGGCAGATTCCTGCGCGGAAACCGCCAACCATATTCAGGAAGTCAGCGGGGTGGTTACAGGAGCTGTGGACTACCTCTCCAGCAGCGCACAGGAGCTGGCCAGTTACCTGGGGCAGGCCACCTTGTCTCAGGTGGAGCAATCCGTACAGGCCGGAGAACAGTATCGGGAGGATTCCGTCTACATAGGACACGCTATGGAAGCCTTCAATCAGCGGGCAGACCGGCTGAGAACCGCCATGGACGAAATTGCCGGAGCCATCGCCAGCATTTCCGGGGCTATCGACGGTGCAGCCTCCGGTATCACCGGCGCGGCCGGAAGTACCCGCGTGCTGGTGGAAGACATGGCCGGTATCACCGCGCGGATGGATACCAATCAGGAGATCGTGGGAGAGTTACAGCGGCAGATGGATGTGTTTGCCAATCTTTGATTTCAGGCGGCGTTCCCTTCTCTTTTGCTGCATTGCCCGGAAAGGCGGGGCGCACAAGTG
>OFFE01000696.1_pt1 | contig 27378 bp, 19 predicted proteins | sample 1521371 | NCBI WGS metagenome assembly OFFE01 (sample SAMEA3504131, study PRJEB24116) | mouse gut metagenome | biome: mouse gut; feature: mouse-associated habitat; material: faeces | place: Denmark | collected 2011 | reverse complement strand
TCCAGGGTCTCCTGGGCCCATTTGATTTCCTGTCCGTTTAGCTGCATTGTTCCTCTCCTTTCTTAATATCAAGGATGCTCATCAAAATGTTTACTTCTATTTTATCATAAACAGCTCAAAGTCTCCATCTGGATTTTGTCAAATAAAAACGAAAAGAGAAGACCTCCATATATATTCCTCAAGGCCCTCCCTTTATTTCAGTTTCCCACTTCCGTCAGCCGAACCTTATTTACCACCCACAGTACAACGGGCGGCAGCATGCATACTCGCTGTGCGTTCTCTTTCATTCTGCCGTATCTTTGGCTCAATCGTCTTGTTCAGCTCTGCGATATCACTGCGCGTCACTGTCCGCACCACATGCTTCTGATGCGACTTTGACGATGCCTTTTTCCCAAATGAAAGAACTTTACTACCCATAGAAGCCATTTTAATCCCTTTCCCTTTTCGTAAGAGCGAGGCCACAGATACCGAATCCTGCCCCAGCTCACTGAAACGATTCGATTGTATCATAAAATCATATGCTTTGCAATCCTTAACATGCGCTAATAAACAGAATTTATCCATGCATTAGTGTCCAGATTATCATGAAATGCCTGAAACAGATGCCAGTCTTTTATTTCCTCAAACTCCGCGTCCCTTACCTCAGCGCAGTCCTCTGGCATCCTCCTGCAGATTACGCCGGGGTAATGTATTATGATAAAGCTGTCCGTCTTTCTATCTGCCGATGATGTGGCATCGATAATCACCTCTCCCATGACTCGCCCTTCTGCATATAGCTCTCTGGTGGCAAGCTCACAAACCCATATGAATTTAGGGAAAATTGTCATATTATACAGATCCCTCACTTCATGATTTTTTTCTTGAAACTGTTCGTCGCGAGCTTTCCGGAATGTCCGCGACGATGCCATGAACAGGCGGACGACTACCGGATTTTCTTTCGTTCCGCACTCCTCTGGCATGTATCTGTGCATAAAATCCTTTATACCGAACTGTACACTCGCCAATATGGTCAAACAGATATCGTAGGCATCCGCCGCCTCCATAATCATCCTTTTGTAAAGCGGAACCATCATATACTCCACCTCACACCCGTCCAGCTTCAGTAAAGGCATGTCTGCAATATCATCCTTTTCTTCAGTGCATAAGCTGAACTGATAAGGGGTTTTGTTGTCATCCATGATGCAATAAGAACCTACGGTATCTGCCGTATCGCATATCCAAATGGCACATCGGCTCTGGGAATCATATGCACAGGAAAGCTCTCTTCCAATATGTTCCTTATCCGGCGCAACATGTCCTATGCTAATTACAGAATGCTTGTTCTCGTCACCCAATTTCAATCCCAAAGCAACAGGAATCCCAGATTCAATATAATAATACAACATATGCCGAAATTTTGTTTTTGCCATTTTCTGAGCAGAATAAAGACGTGGGTAAAAGCCTACCTCACAGAAAATCTTGGATATCAATTCATAACTCAACCCTGTAGTCGGCATTCTGCGCTCAAAGCTGTTCATCTCTGCCAATTTGCTGATTTCACTTGGCAATATGTAGTGATATTCCGGATAGGATTCGCTATAGTAGTCCAACAGATTCAGAATCGTGATTTCCGCACAGGATGTAGTCTCTCCATCCTGCATGCTGTAAGGGAATGCCCTTATGTGCAGTTTCTTCCCGTACACAGTCACGTTATATTCTGCCAGTCGGATTTTCCATGGCACTTCATGTGGCAGAAAATATCTGGGGTTCAGCAGAGTACGGCCTATAGAGCGGTTTACAATCGGTCGGAGCACTATGGATCCCATAAAAATCTCTTCCAGCTCTCCGGACAGATAATCATAAAAATCCTTCTCTAATCTTCCATAAAAAAGACACAGCCTTTTACAAAAACGGGCATAATTGAAATGTTTGCTGGAGAAATAGAAATAATAGCTATCGCGGTATACGCGGTCAACGTAATAATTTTCCACGGTTACTGTAAATACGTCCAAATAAGAAAACAATCTCCATAATACGCAGAATGATGTATTATGATCCTCCAAAAATTTACTGCCCTGCTTGAATTCCTGTTCCGATATGTCCAATATCCAAGCGATAAATTCAAATTTCTGTTCATCACTGCTAATCTCAAATACTATGCATTCTTCATCATTTTCCAGACTTACGGTATCTTCAGCCTTCTCTGTATCCCATGCATCCATATCGTCCCTTCCTCACCTCGTAAATCTATACATTCCGTTAAACTCTACAAATACTTTTCGCTCGCATAAGCCGTTTAAAATAGCACGAAAAGAGTCCGCCCTTGCCGTACATTCCTCCCCATGGCAGGAATTGCACTCCCACTTCTCCTCCTGAATCTTATCCAGATAAGAGCAGCCTCCATCCCCATGTGGCATAATATCATCTATTTTGAAGTATTCCAAAGACGCATGTGTCGCTTTCCATCCAAGAGCCTGATAATATACACAGCACTCTTCTTTCCTGATATGTGTCCCTGCGCGGTAAACGGCCAAAAGACAGCTCAATATAGTCGAAAAAGCCAGCGTATCGCCATCCACAAGCCATCCCCCAAACTGGACAATCAGTTGTTCAAGCAAATCCTTCCGGGCATCTGTCAAAGAAACGGAATAACGAGTCTTAAAAATAGGGGCTGTAAAACGCTCTCCTTTTTTAAAATACCATAATTCGGTCTCTGACTCATTTAATCCATTCACAGTCTGCTGTTGTTCCCTGACCAGCAAGCAGACCGCCAGCTTGGCTACATCCTCTCCCATATCGAACTGTCCTTGAAGAATCTCCTGTAATTCCGATAGAGACCCATTTAAATGATAAACATGCTCCATATACAAATATCCCCTTCTATATTATACTACATTGGCATAATCATTATATAAGACATGCACTTTGCTTGTCAATCAAATTTTCCTGTTGCCCAGCCCCCTCAGTGCCGCACCGAGAAATAGTTCATCAAGATCCCCTTGATATGGCTGTAGCGCCTGGCGTAGGAATTCTCCACCCGGATCAGCTGCAGACCGTGGGCCGCGCAGATCTCGCTCTTCCTCCTGTCTCTGCTCAGCACCACCTCATCCTCGAAGTGCTCCTTGCCGTCCAGCTCGATGGCCAGCACCGGGCGCGGCTCCTGGCCCTGCTTCTCATAGACCACGAAGTCGAAGCGGCCTGAACGGAACAGGTCGCTTTGGTCCATGTCCTCCGCGAAGACCTGGGAGATGGGTACCTCTTTCTGTATGGTGAAGCGGTTCTGGGACAGCCAGATGTTCTCCAGGGCGTGGTTCAAGTTCTCCAGAAAGGCCTCCTCCGTGGCGGTGCTGAAGGGCTTCACCCCCAGGGCCCTGGAATTCGCCGTCTTGCGGGTGACCCGGGTCTCGCCGTTCTTCTTCACGTACTCCACCAGCTCATACAGGTCGTCCTCCGTGCCCTGTCTGTGGAGCCTGGCAAGATTCGCGGAGTCGGAGAGCAGGATGAGGCGGTCCCTGGCCCGGGAGGTGGCCACGTTGATCAGCTCCTTATTGTTCTTCAGCCATTCGTAAGTACCCGCCTGGGTCTGGTCCGTGATGGCGGTGGAGAACAGCACCACATCCTTCTCGTCCCCCTGAAAGGCATGCACCGTGCCGCAGGACACATGGGAAAGCCCCTCCCGCTCCAGGGCCTCCTCGATGAGCTTCCTCTGGTTCACGAAAGGCGTGATGACCCCGATGCTCTGCTCCCTGTGGCGCCTGGCATAGCCCAGGATTTCCTCCACTTCCCCGGGGGCTGTATTGCGCAGGGCCTCCCCTCTGTTCTTCACGTCCACGTACACCAGCGGGCGCGGCTCTTTGCTCTCGGAGCAGATCTGGAGCCTGGCATTGTAATACTTCTGATTGTTGAATTCGATGATCTTGCGGTTGCAGCGGTAGTGGTTGTGCAGCAGCACCTCGTCGCTGACCGCATCGCAGGCCAGGAAGGTCTTGTAGATGGAATTTTTGCAGTAATCGTACTCCTGGGCCACATTGTACTTCTTCCGCAGCTTCCGGTTGGGTGCCTCCTCTAAGAGGATCACCGGGTTGAGCTGCTGGGGATCCCCCACCAGCATCAGGCTCTCCCCCCGCAGGATGGGCACCAGAGATACCGCCGTGTTGCACTGGCTGGCCTCGTCCATGATGACCATGTCGAACATGGGGCCCGGCTCCCCCAGCCTGTGGGCGGAGATGCAGGTGGTGATGATGATGGGGAAGATTTCCTGAAGCTTTTTCACATTTGCGGTCTCTGTCAGGTATTTGGAAAAAGCGGCAGTCTGCTCCTTTTCATCCGTGTCAAAGAGGATTTCACGCAATTTAGCATATTTCTTATCATCCAGTTTCTTGAGATACCGGGCAGATGTGTAATAGAGGTATTTACGCAGCTCCTCCAAATCGTCGTACAGCAGGGCCAGGGCATCCCCGTCCGTAATCTCCCCCATCTGTCCGATCCGGTTCTGAATCTGCCTAAGCTGTCTGCCCTGGAGATCCGCCTGGAAGGGCAGCATCTCCAGGGACATCTGCATCCGGCTCTGGTACTCAAGCATCCGGTTCAGGGTCTCGCGGCGCTCCTTCAAGTCCAGCATTTCCTCATATCTGCGCAGCAGGTTGGACAGGTCCTTCGCCCGGCGGGCCCTGTCGTCCTTCCTCCGGTCCAGGGTACCCTCGAATACGGTAATCCCCCGGGCCTGTTCATACAGTTCCCGGATATACCCTATGGCCTCCCGGACCTTGTCCACGTTTCCCAGCCGCAGGACGGGGAATGGAATCCGCTTCCCCTGATACTCCATGGCTGCCAGCTTCTCGAACACCGTATTGACAGGGTGATTGTTATAGGAAGCAAAAAGTACCGTCTTTTCGTTGAAAAAGGCGGTGACGATGGTGTTGAGGATGGTATTGGTCTTCCCTGTGCCGGGCGGGCCCTGGATGTAGGCCACCGGGTACTTCATGGCATTGTGGATGGCCAATAGCTGGTCCAGATTGGTCTGGCGGCCGATCAGGGCTAATGGATAGTTCTTCCTGCGCAGGGGCCTGTCCAGAAGGTCTCCGAAAAAGGCCTTCAGGGGCACCGTGGCCCTGTCCTGGTTGTACATCCTGATGATGGCCTGGTATTCCGTGTGGAGATCCAGGGCGATGTCCATGCCTAAGCCGATGATGTAGGGCATGTCGTCCACTCCCGTCACCCGGCTGCTGCGGCGCATGACGCAGTCCTTGATTTTTTCCTGGTTCTTTTCGAAATCCTTCAAAAGCTCGTATTCGTCCCCGTCCAGGTATCTGCGGATATTCTCCTTTACCTCGCCGTAGCTGTACTCCGTGCAGATGGTGACGTCCTCCTCGGGCCGCAGGAGGCGGCTTTTCACGTCCAGCTGGAGCTTGCGGCAGGCCAGCACATAAAGCCCCCTGGCGGTATGGATGCTGAGCACGTTCATGGCCAGCTGCTGGATGGAGAGCCTGGTGGCCTTTTCCTTTTCTTTCTCCGTCCTCCTCTGGAAATTCCGGACAATGGTACGGAACTGCTCTCCGTCCAGCGGATAGCCCTCCCCGGTAAAGCTCTCCCTGTCCAGGTAGCGGACCAGGGCGAAATCCGAACGATAGGGCACGGTGTCCATGCGGTTGCACATTTCCAAGTAATTCAGAATCTTCAGGTTGGGGGAGTTGCGGAAAAGGGATCTGTATCTGTAGGGATTCAGGTAGATGTCCTCCACCAGCTTTTCATTGACAGGCTGATAAGACCCCTCCACGATCTGAGAGGCGAGAATGGAATCTATATAGATGGTGTCATAGCTCTCCGTGGTAAACCGGCCAAGGTGCAGGCCGTCTACGGACAGGGTGCACTTTTCCGGATTCAGGCTGCGGATGCCGATCCAATACTTCGTGACCTGAACTTCTCTGTTCCTGTACTCGATCTGCAGCCATTTTCCCTCGTGGATGGCCCTGAAAATGTCACGGCAGATATTGTTCATCGGAATGCTCCTCTTCCATGGAATGCCCTTCTTCCATTGGCTCCCTGCACCTCTTTATACATGTTTTTGCGGTTTGTCTCATGGCCGCCGGGTCTCCCTCCCTTTCAGAGCGCCGGGAGAGCGTTCTCTTCGCTTAAAGCTTGGCTACATATTTGGCGCGGTCATCCACGGGAAGCTTCAATGCATCCATGGCCTGCTCGGCTGTCCATTTCATGCTGTCCATCAGGTTCTGTATGGATGCCAGGATGGCGTTTTCTCTGCCCTCTGCCCTGCCCTCTGCCCTGCCTTCTGCCATTCCAGATTCTCTGCTCTTGTTTCTCTCTTCCTCGATTTCTTCCTTCATAAGCGCTCGTAGTGCATCACACATGGCAAAATCCCTCCTTACCTCATCGTAGACTTTCTCATTCGCAGAAATGCTGACCTGCAGGACTGCCTCCACATTGTCCCTGTCCCCCGGTGCCGTCAACAATGCCGCCTTGCCTATGAAAGTCCTGATATCTTCCTCTCTGGCATTTCTGGACAGAATGCGCAGCCCGCTGTGGGCCTTAGGGCTTAGCTGCCCTGTCACCACAATCTGTGTGGCGAACAGCACATTCCCCTCTATATAGTATATTCCCGGAAAACGCTGTTCAACCTTAAGTCCCGCTTTTTTCAAAGCTTTCAGCAATTCCCTGGGACATCTCTCCCGGAAAATCGATACTGTCAGCTCTTCCGCGGGAACTTCGTCCACCGTCTCCCCGAATCCTTTGTACAGACATGCATATCCTATCGTCTTGTAGTAGTCGTCTATGGACAGTCCATCCTCCGGACTTTTGTACTCTACTATATAAACGGCATTTAATTCTTGCCAGTCGCATAGCACAGCCAGTCATGCCGTTTATCCGGTTTTGGGGCAAGATTTAATCGCTACATATATATACATTGTATCTTTTGAAAATGCGCCCAATCTCATTCTCAATGCGTACATCCGCCAGCTTCTTTATAATGAGCAGATCCATCCGAAGCGGCGCTTTGCTCAGATTGTATTCTCTCTCAAACGCAAGCGCGTCTTTATTGGAAATCAATTCAAGCTCTGCCGCACTGTAGAAACCCGGGTGCCATTGAATCGTTGCCTTTTCAAAGGAATGCCTCTCTTCAAAGGAATGCCTCTCTTCCATGTTCCCCGCCACCGCAAGCACCTCCTGTCTGTACCTCCATTCTATCATCCGCCCCCCGGAAATGGCAAGTGCTTCGGTTGCTTTTTTCCGCCGATTTGTTTATAATGGAAAAAAGACATTACAAATGCAGCCCGTTTTCAGATAAGAGGTAGGTCATGTATCAGGTCATCATAGCGGAAGACGAGTTTTTCGTGCGTCTGGGCATCAAGAACAGCGTCTCCTGGGAAAAATACAATATGCAGGTGGTCTGTGATGCCGGCAATGGCGCGGAGGCCCTGCGGGCTATCCAAAAAAGCTGTCCTGACATCCTGATCACCGACCTCCTGATGCCCGGCATGGGCGGACAGCAGCTGATCGAATCCGTGCGGGACGCGGGGCTGGAGCCCTATATCATCGTCATCACCTGCCTGGAGGAGTTCAAGACCCTCCAGAAGATGATGTCCCTGGGAGTGCGGGACTATCTGCTGAAGGCCACCATGACGGAGGCCGAGATACAGGCCAGCCTCCAGAAGGCCAGGGAGGCGCTGGATAAGCAGGCCAGGCAGCTCGAACCTGCCCGGGCTCCTGTGGGGAACCGCTTCTCCCAGCTCATGCAGGCCTATCTGGCAGATGAGTCCCTCTGCAGGCAGACCCAGGGCGCGCTGGAGGAACTGAACCTGTCCGTCTCCGGTGCCCTCCCCGTAGTGCTGGGGACGATTGCCGAGGTCTACAAGGCCGACAGCCAGGCCTCCGGCGGTCTCTCCGAGCATATCTGCCAGAACCTGGTGGATCTGGCAGGCCATCAATATACGCCGGGTTTCCGCTGCCTACCCCTTATGCTGGATGAGCGCAGGTTCTTCCTGTTCTTCTTTCCCGAAATCTCCCGCTCCGGGAACACCCCAGACCTCCATGCCCTGCTGGAGAGGCTGCGGGGGGAGCTTCAGGACTACCTGAACATCCGGCTTTCGCTGCTGGCGGACAGAGCAGGGGACTTTGCAAGGCTTCCCGCCTGTTGCCGCCAGCTTCTGTCGGCCCAAAAGCGCCAGGCCTCAGACCAGACGGACGGGATAGCCTTCCTGCCAAACTACCGCCCGGAGATCAGGGCCGCGCTGGAAATCATTCGGGAGAACCTGTCCGACCCTGACCTGTCGCTGCGCTCCGTGGCAGAGAAGGTGGGGCTCAGCGAGGCCTATTTCTCCTCCCTTTTCCACGCGGAGATCCAGATTCCCTTCCGGAAGTATCTGACCAATATGCGGATAGAGGAGGCGAAATATCTGCTGGAGCAGGGCGAATATAAAATCTGGGACATCGCCTGCAGGACAGGGTTCTCCGATGAAGGGTATTTCTCAAAAGTGTTCAAGAAAGTGACAGATGTGTCACCAAAGGATTGGAGAAAGTTATGAAGACAAGAACCCCCCTTCTGCTCCCCCGAACCCGTAAAAGCCTGCTGCGCTCTTTCACAGTCTCTGTCCTGTGGATCCATCTGGCAGTGCTGATGATAGCCCTGCTATCAGGCTTTTTCATACTCCTGGCGATTTCCCGCAGACAGACCATCCGGGAGGCAGAGGACCGTCTGGCCTACATGACCTATCAGATGGACAATCTCATAGGCAGCCTGTCGGACATGCGCTCTCAGCTCCTGCAGGATAAGGACATGAGGATCTATCTCACCACCTCGCGTTCCTATGACGTAGATGATATCCTGCTGCAGCGGTCTGTCATGAACCAGCTGTCCATCATCATATCCTCCTGTAATTACATCAATTCCATAACGGTATTCCACGGAGACGGCCCTGTGCTCTGCGTCAGCAAAAACATGCAGATCCAGGGACGTACAGAGGATGCCCCCCTGCCTGTCCAGCAGTCGGAAAATTGGGAATCCATCACCTCCACCTCCGGCGTCACATGGGGAGGGCAATATCAGGAAATGGAGCTGTTCCTCACCCGTTACAGGCAGAAAGAGGCTGGTTCCACTGTGGTCTCTATCCTGCAGCCCATTGCCGATTATAAGAGCAGCCACCGCTTCTCCGTGTTTTCCGTCAACATTCCCACGGAGTATTTCAATTTCCTCTCCTCCCAACATGCGGATGAAGGCGCCTATGTCACCCTCTGCGACGCGAAGGGCGATCCCCTTCTCTCTGTCCCGGAAACTGCCGGCACATCCGAGGATTCCTGGCTTTTTCAGGATGTGGCGATTACCGGCCGTCTCGCCGGCACAGACTGGTATCTCACCGAAAGGATTCCTTTTTCTGTCTTTTTGCGGGATTCGCTCCCCCTGCTCCTGACCGTGAGCGCCATCTTCCTGGTGGCGATTTTCCTGGCGGTGCTCCTCTCCTCCCTGACAGGGCGCAGGCTCCTGAATCCTTTCCAGGAGATCACGGCCCAGATGAAGCCCATCAATGAGGGGAACCTTAGCCAGCGCCTCTCCCCCCAGAAATATGACGAGCTGAATATCCTTGTAGGGCAATTCAACCATATGATGGAGCATATCCAGAGCCTGGTGACTGCCAACAAAAACTATGCCGAGGAAAAACGTCTGCTGGAAATGGAGACCCTGCAGTCCCAGATCAACCCCCATTTCCTGTACAACAGCCTCACCACCATCCGCTGGATGGCAGCCATGGCCCGGGCGGAAAATGTCTGCCAGGCCCTGTTCGCCCTGGGCAATATCATCCGTCCCGTGTTCTCCCAGCCGGGCATCTTCTGGAGCCTGGACACGGAACAGACCTTTGTCCGGAACTTCATTGATATCATGGATTACCGCTTTGGCCTCAAGACCCAGTGCACCTTTGATATCCCCGATCCGCTCCTGCCCCGGCCTATCCTCCGATTCATCCTCCAGCCTCTGGTGGAGAATTCCTTCCTCCATGGCCTGCAGTCCTCGATCGATGCGGGGAAATCCGGCTCCATCCGCATCCGGGCCAGCCAGGATGAATCCTGGCTGGATATCTATGTGGAGGACAATGGGCAGGGCATAGGGGAGGATGAGCTCGAATGCCTGAACCGGCGCCTGCAGCAGGGCGTGGGAGAGCCGCCCGCCTCAGAATCCCGGGCGGGAGGCATCGGGCTGTCCAATGTGAACCGCCGCATCCTGCTCCAATACGGAAAAGGCTCGGGACTTTATATATGGTCCCGAGCCGGTGAGGGCACGACTGTCCGAATCCGTATGCTCTGCGACAGCCAGCTTTCCGTATAACCTTTTTACTCCACGGTCTGGAGATATTCCTTGATGTCCTTTTCCTGAGCGCTCCACCAATCAATGGAAGTCTGGATATCCGCTGCCTCCAGCTCGGCCAGCGTTTCCTCCTTTATCCGGTCGAATGCCGCCTGGTCCTCAGCCAGCACCAGATTCGGGATGGCTTTGATCATGATATCCGTGCATCTGGTATCGATTCTGCTGATGTCTGCCGGGATACCGGGCATCAGCGCGATGACATCCTGGGCCATGGTTCCGGCGCTCTTGTCGAATGCCTTGCCCTCTTCCACCAGCTTCTGCGCTGCCTGTGAAGGCACTTCCACTCCGTAATGTTCACAGAAATCCTGCTGCAGCGGGCTTAAGGTACGCTTCCAGATCTCCGGAGAATTCCAGAGATTCGCCGTCCCTCCGTCGGACAGCACCGCGCTGTGGGACAGGCCGATCATATGGGCAGCCATGGAGTTCGTCTTCTGGGCTATCTCCTTGGAATCACCATTCAGCTTCAGGTCGATGTATTCCTCTTTGATAGCGGGAGCCCCGTCCACCATTTCCCATACGCGACCTTCCTTGCCCATATATGCCATGCGGGCTCCCTCTTCGCTGTTCATGTAGTCGAAGACTTTCATGATCTGCTCCACATAGGGGGTCTCGGCGCTGACGCCCGTATAGAACTGCCAGCCGATGTTGAACTGCGCGCCGTCCCAGTTATACTGTCCTTCCACCGGGAGCACCATATAGCCTGCCAGGGTATCAGGGTCCTCGGCTCTGGCATTATCATAGAGGGAACCTTTGTACCAGCCGCACAGAGGGGATACCAGCTGTCCGTTGGTGGCTTTCGCATTCAGATCCTCGCCCTTCATGGTCAGGGAGTCCGGGTCGAAGATGCCCATCTGGTTCGCCTTGTAATAATACTCGATGGCATGCCACACAGGGGAATCCATGGTGGTGAAGTTGTTGACCACCTCGTTGGCATTGTCCGCGATCCGGATGGAATAGGCATCCGACAGGTTGTGGAACCCATAGAAGCATCCGAATGCCCACCATCCCCAGAGGCTCCCGTCCGAGAAGGTCGCTACACCGTATACTTTATCACCATTTTCCGTAGTAGGATGGTTGTCCACGATCTGCTTCACCACATCCAGGAACTCATCCTCATCCTTCACTTCCGGATAGCCCAGCTCCTTATACCAGTCCCAGCGGATGGTGAAGCCATTCCACTCCTCAGAGCCTACCGGCTCCTTTCCGATGAACGGCGTCCAGAAGTACAGCCCGCCGTCCCCATTGGAATAATACTTGCGCATGGCAGCCATCCTGGTGGCGCTCAGGGATTCCAGGTTCGGGGCAAGGTCCAGATAATCGTCCAGCTTCATCACCTTCTTGCCTGTCAGGAGGGTGTTGCAGTAATCCCTGTTCACCGTGATGATATCCGGCAGCTCCGATCCGGCCAGCAGCAGATCCAGCTCCTGCGCGTCGCATCCCTCCATGGTAAGCTCCACCCCCGCATATTCCCGGAGGGCCTCCTGCAGATCCTTGAAGGTTTCCGTGGGCCATGTATCGCTCTCCTCATAATCCATTCCCAGGATCATCCAGGTGACTGGCACAAGATCCCCATCCGCTTCGCCGGAAGTCCCGCTTTCCTGCTCTCCGCCCTGGGAATCGCCGGATTCCTGCACCCCGCTGCCTCCGGTGTCAGCGCTCTGGGATTCCCCCGAAGAAGGAGCGTCCCCGCCGCAGCCGGTAAGCATGCTTGCCATCATAGTCATTGTCAGCAACAGACTTATCCATTTTCTCTTCATACTTTTTCTCCTCTCTTTTCCTCCATGCATTTATAAAAAGGGGAGGAACCTTCCCCGATTTATCCCTTGACCGCACCTACCATGATGCCTTTCACGAAGTATTTCTGCAGGAAAGGATAGACGCACAGGATCGGCAGCGTCACCAGCATCGTGATCGTCATCCGGATAGAGTCCGGCGTCAGCGTCATCTGTTTCGTCAGCATCTCCCCCACCATCGTCGTGCTGCCGCTGCGGGCTGCCTCCGCGATCTTGTTGGCTTCGTTCAGCTTCTTGTACAGCAGGTACTGCAGGGTGTCCAGGTCGCTGTTCCTGGTATTGTAGATCATATTGTCGAACCAGGAATTCCACTGCCCCACAGCCACGAACAGCGCGATTGTGGCAAGGATCGGCAGGGAGAGCGGCAGCATGATCCTGAAGAAGATCGTCATAGGCCCCGCCCCGTCCAGGCTGGCGGATTCCCCCAGAGACTCCGGCACCCCATTTTCCATAAAAGTCTTCACCAGGACCATATTATATACAGATATCGCCCCCGGTATGATATACACCCAGAAAGAGTTCAGGAGCCCATAAGACTTGAACACCAGAAAGGTGGGAATCAGACCGCCGCTCAAATACATGGTGATGATGACAAGGCGGTAGAAGAACTTTCTGGCAGGCATCTTCTGCAGGGTGAACAGGTATGCCATAAAGGATGTCAGCAGCACTGACAGCAGGGTTCCGAGCACCGTGCGGGCCACGGATACGGTCATGGCCTCCATAAGGCCCTTGGAGCGCAGCACCTCCCTGTAGTTGAACCATGTCACATCCCTGGGCAGGAATGTAAGCGTGCGCACCGATATGTTCGGATTGCTGACCGACCCGATGAAGATGTACCAGAACGGGTAGAAACACAGAAAGGTAAATGCCAGCAGTACGATGACATTGATGATGTCGCCCAATGTAATGCGGTTCCTGAAGCTCTTCTTTTTCATCCTGGCCATATGCCTTTCCTCCTCTAAAAGATGCTATTGCCGCGAATCTTCTTCGACAGGCCGTTCATCCCGAACATCAGCCCGATGGAGATCAGGGATTTCAGCATCCCGATTGCCGTGCCGTAAGAATAGTCGCTGCGCAGGAGCGTAGCCCTGTACACATACAGATCCAAAGTCTCGATCTTGTCCGCCACCATGCCATTGTAGAAGACAAGATACTGGTCAAGTCCCGTTCCCACGAAGCTGCCCACCTGCATCAGCATCAGCACGATGAATGTAGGCATCAGGGACGGAATCGTGATATAGCGTATCTTCTGCATCCTGCTGGCCCCATCGATGGATGCCGCCTCGAACTCCTCCTGGTCGATGCCCGCGATGGCTGCCAGATAGATGACTGCGCTCCACCCAAGTCCTTTCCACAGACCCATGCAGGTCTGGAACGCATAGACCGCATTCTTGCTGGCCAGGATGCTGGTGGGCTTGTCCGTTATATTGAAGTCCATCAGCACATTGGAGACCATCCCGTCATAGGAGAAGAACTGGAAGGCCAGGGCGTACACGATGACCCAGCTGATGAAATTGGGGAAAGTGGTGATCGTCTGGATTGTCCGCTTCAGCCTGCTCCCCTTGACCTCATTCAGCGCGATGGCGAAGATCATGGACAGCGGCGCCACCAGGTAGCCCAACAGCGCGAAAGTCATCGTGTTCTTCATGACCCGCAGCATATTGTTGCGATCCGAGACAATCAGCTCGAAGTATTTCAGCCCCACGAAAGGAGATTCCTTTAAGGAAATTCCCGGAATGTAATCCAGAAAGGCCAGAATCCATCCGGCAATGGGCACATACCCGAATGCGATCACCAATACCAGGCAGGGCAATAGATAGATCAATAGCCTGTAATCCTTCTTCACTTTTTGGGATGGCCCGGCTGATTTGCCTGCTGTCAGACCCTTTTGCATTGTCATTCCCCCTCGCTCTCCTATCCTCTTAATTCCGGTGCGCCTCAGACAGGAACCGCTTCGCTAGCCCCATCGTCATAGTCCTATTATAGGAATTCCGTCTCCGCATAGCCATGGAATTCCATCTCCTGCGCTTGTACTTTTATTCTGTCCGGAAAAGAGGGGTAGGCAAAAACCGAAATTTTATTGGATTTCCTGTACTTTTTTCAGATAGGGGAAAATGAATCCGCAAAAATATTACATTGCCTTTCTATCCCAATCCCCTATAATAAACTTTAATGACTGGATTCATGAAACGGAGGTATCCATATGAAGATCATAAACATCATGAACTTTGTAAGACAGTGCGACCCCAGGATGGAGGACTCGGAGCGCATCCTATATGAGACCACTGCCGCGGAAGTGGCGCTGGTGAAGGAATACGGCCTGGACAGCACCTTCCTGCTGCAATATGACGCGGCGATCGATCCGGGCTATCAGGAGCTGTTCCGCAGGGAGGCTGACAGCCATATGGAGCTGGGATTATGGTATGAGATCGTGCAGCCCCTGACCCAAAAGGCCGACATACCCTGGAGAGGGCGGGAAGGCTGGCCCTGGGACTGGCATGTGATACCGGGCTTCTCCATGGCCTACACCGTGGAGGAAAGAAAGAAGCTGATCGACATTGCCATGGAAGACTTCCGGGCAATATTCGGAGAATATCCGAAGACCGTTGCCAGCTGGCTGCTGGACAGCTATACCGTGAACTATCTGGCGGACAACTATCCGGTCAAGGCCTTCGCCATCTGCCGGGACCAGACCAACACGGATGCCTACACACTTGTAGGCGGTTATTTCAACCAGGCCTACTATCCCTCCAGGCGCAGCATGTTCACCCCGGCCCAATCGGCCGAGCAGCAGGTCAACGTGCCCATGTTCCGCCTGTTGGGCCCTGACCCGATTCATAATTATGACGGAGAGCGGTACATGACAAACGAAAAATACCTGCCCTACCATGGCTGCTGCACCCTGGAGCCCATCTGGGAATCCGGTTCCAACCCTGAAACCGTGGACTGGTTCTTCCGGAACTATTTCCGGAATGAAGACCTGGGCTTCTCCTATGCCCAGCTTGGGCAGGAGAACAGCTTCGGCCCGGACCTCCTGCCCGGCCTACGGATGCAGTTCGAGAAGCTGAAGAGCTGGCCCGACCTGTGCGTCTGGAAAATGGGGGAGACGGGAGAATGGTTCCGGAAGACTTATCCCGACGGCACGCCTGCCACCAGCGTCAGCGCCCTGGACGACTGGGAAGGCACGGACCGGATTCAGTCCGTCTACTACGACTGTAAGAATTACGTCGCCAATCTCTTCCGCTGCGACGGGAAAGTCTTCCTGCGCTGCCTGTACTGCTTCGATGAGGACGCGCCGGAGAGGTATCTGGACAGGCCCTGCGAGACCTGGGATGCCACCTATGAGAACCTGCCCGTGGTGGACACGCTCCTGTGGGAGGGAAACCAGGGGCTTGTACTGGATCTCCAGGGCATGCCCCTCTGCGTGGCAAAGGCAGGGGATGGGTGTCTGACCGTGTCCTGGGGGGACAGACAGGTAATCTTCACGGAAGAGGGCATCCGAATCAGAGGCATCCGGGAACTGTTCCTCGATGCAAAGGGCTGTCCGGCACAGCCAAGCTGCCGCGAGGACCGAATCTGTTACCGTTATGGGGAACGGGAATATGCGCTCTGCGCGGCAGGCGGAACCGCCGTCCCAAAAGACAGCGGCTTCCGGATTCTTTCTTCCGGGGAGGAGCTTACCCTCTTCCTGGCGCGGCGCTGAAGCTCCACCTGGCAGAAGCGCGGGAACTATTATGACTTATACTGCGCAAAAACGAAAAACACGGGCAAAACATATCGAAATACCGTCATTTACATGCGCCTACCAGGGCATATTTGTAAATGCCGGCGGTCTTGAATATAGCTTAATGCGCAGCAAAGCTGCAGAAGTCAGCCCCCCGAACAGCCGGCTTTCTGCAGCTTTTGTCTGCGCAGACTCCAGGATAGGATGCGCAGACATCGAGGTGCTGCCTGTGCGGCAGGCTCTCTGCTACTTTTGTCTGCGCAGGGCAGAGCCTGTGCGCACCGTGGCCGTCCCCGCCTGCTTCCGTTTAAATCACCGTCAACACCCCAACCGATTTCAAAAACAGAATCAACAGCAGCACCGGCGCCACGAACTTCACCATCACCACATACAGTCTGCGTCTGCCAAACTTGTCCCCTGTCTTCTCCACCTCGTCGATGACAGCCTTGGGCTTCAGCAGCCATCCCACCAGGACACAGGTTCCGATGGCCACCAGGGGCATGAACAGGTTGTTGCTCAGATAGTCCATGACATCCAGAATCTGGGCCGTGGCCCCGTTGGGGAGCTTCAGCTCGAAGTACCATATGTTGTAGCCAAGGCATACCACGATCCCCGCGGCCAGGGCCACCGCCATTTCCACCAAAGACGCCTTCAGCCTGGACCAGTGGAACTTGTCCATCAGGCTGGAGACCACCGCCTCCATGACGGAGATCGCGCTGGTCAGGGCCGCGAACAGCACCATGGCGAAGAACAGGCATCCGATCACATGGCCGATCCCGCCCATCGCCGCAAAGACCCTGGGGAGCGAAACAAACATCAGGCTGGGCCCGGAGGCCTCCATCCCCTCCCTGCCCATGAAGGTGAATACAGCCGGGATAATCATAACGCCGGCCAGGAATGCCACCAGGGTGTCGAAAATCTCAATCTGGTTGATGGAGCGGACCAGGTTCGCGTCGTCCTTCACATAGGAGCCATAGGTCACCATGATTCCCATGGCCACGCTTAAGCTGAAGAAGAGCTGCCCCATGGCATCCAGGAGCACGGTAAAGAAGCCCTGCAGGGTGATGCCGCTCAAATCCGGCACCACATAGATCCGCATTCCCTGCAGCCCCGTCCTGGTGACGCCGTCCGCGTCCGTATGGGAAATCGTCAGGGAAAAGACAGCGATCCCCAGCACCAGGAGAATCAGAATCGGCATCAGCACCTTGGAGAAGTTCTCAATCCCCTTGTTCACCCCGAGGATGATGATCACGGATACCACGGCCAGGAAGATCGCCAGCATCACGATGGGGGAGAACTGGCTGGTAATGAAATCCGTAAAATACCCGTCCTGGGCCGCTTGCATACCCTCCCCCGTGAGATAGGCCAGGAAATACCGGATCACCCACCCGCCGATCACACAGTAATAGGGCAGGATAATCACCGGCACCAGGGAGGCCACCACGCCCAAGAATCCCCACTTTGGCCGCAGCTTCGCGTAGGCCGTCAGCGGGCTCTGCTTGGTCTTCCTGCCGATCGCCACCTCCGTGACGAGAAGCGTGAACCCGAATGTCAGCGCCAATACAAGGTAGATGACCAGAAACAGCCCTCCCCCGTCCTTTGCCGCCAGATAGGGGAACCTCCAGATATTCCCCAGCCCTACGGCGCTTCCGGCCGCCGCCAGGACAAAGCCCACCGAGCCTGAAAATGAATTCCTTTTTTGATGTTCCATACCTTTCCTCCAACCTTTCCTCGTTTGTCTGTCTTCAATGGCCAAGTAATAGAAATCTCATTATACTAAGGGAGGGCGGATTTTACAAGGGTCTTTTATAATGCTATTCGGATAATAAAATCATATATTCACACCTATTTTTCAGATTGATTTTCCCGCGGTGCGGGAATATAATATGACAGTTCTTTGAAACCACAAAGGACGCGAATCGCATCCTCCAGAACCTGATGCTGGCCAGCGGGCAGAAAATCCTTCCGGAAAAGACCCTTGTCATTTTCGATGAGATACAGGACTGCCCCAAGGTCATCAACTCCCTGAAATATTTCTGCGAAAATGCGCCCGAGTACCACATTGCATGCGCCGGCTCTTTGCTTGGAATCGCGTTGGCCAGGCCGTCTTCCTTTCCCGTGGGCAAGGTGAACTTCATGCAGATCGATCCCATGACCTTCACGGAATTCCTCCTGGCCAACGGGGATGCGAACCTGGCCGCATTTCTGGATACCGTCCGTACACCGGAGCCCCTTCCGGATGCCTTTTTCAACCCTTTGTACGAGAAGCTGAAAATGTATTATGTGACCGGAGGCATGCCGGAGCCTGTGCTGATGTGGACCCAGGCCCGCGACGTGGATGCCATGCAGGAATCCCTGTCCGACATCATCGGCGCATACGAACGGGATTTCGCAAAGCATCCCGACGTGACCCAGTTCCCGAAAATCTCCATGGTCTGGAAGTCTGTCCCCTCCCAGCTCGCCAGGGAGAACAAGAAATTTCTCTATAAAGTCGTGAAAGAAGGCGCCAGGGCCAGAGAATACGAAGATGCGCTGCAGTGGCTTGTGGACGCCAGGCTGGTGCACAAGGTCTACCGGAGCAGCGCCCCGGGGCTCCCCGCCTGCGCCTATGACGACCTGTCCGCCTTCAAAATCTATCTCGCAGACGTAGGCCTGCTACGCCGCCTGGCAATGCTGGCCCCCACCGCTTTCGGCGAAGGGAACCGGCTGTTCACCGAATTCAAAGGGGCCCTGACAGAAAATTACGTCCTTCAGGCATTAATCGCCCAGTTCGAAGCCGCCCCCAGATACTGGAGCCAGAGCAATCCGCCCTATGAGGTGGATTTCCTGATTCAGCGGAACAATGATATCTTCCCTGTGGAGATCAAATCCGAAGCCAGTACGACCAGCAAAAGCCTGAAAAAGTTCAAGGAACTGTTTTCCGATAAAGTAAAATTGCGGATTCGCTTCTCTCTGGACAACCTGAGACTGGACGGGGATGTACTGAATGTCCCTCTCTTCATGGCCGATCATACAGACCGTCTGATTGGGGCCGCTTTGGAACGGCGCGGTTCCTAAGTCCGGATCATCCCCGGGGCCTTCCCCCCACCCGCTCCCCCAGGCGCACCCTGGTCTCCAGCCCAAAGCGGGAGTTCTCCAGGATGTCCCCGTCCGGCAGGGCCGCGCCTTTTTCGGTCATGAGGATCACCGTGGAGCCGCCGAAGGCGAAACGCCCCTTCTCCCAGCCCCTGCGCACCCGCTCGCCCCTGGCATGGTTCCTGATCTCCCCCACCAGCAGCGCGCCCACCTCCATCTGGAGCATCTCTCCGAAATGCTCCGAACGGATGGTGCAGTACTCCCTGGTGTTCTCCTTGTAGATGGGGAAACGGTCGTTGGCCACCGGATTCACCGTGTGCAGCACCCCGGGAATCCGCACGGGCTCTGATACCCTGCCGTTGTCCACATAGATATACCGGTGGTAGTCCTCCACGCACAGCCGGAACACCCACACATATCCCCCGGCATACCTCGCGGCCAGCCGATAGTCCCGCAGAAGGCTATATACCGTATACCGTGTATGTTTGATTGTAAATTCGCACTGATTGTCTACGGAATAGACCGTGAGCCTGCCGTCACAGGGGCTCACCAGAGCCTCCGGGCAGGGGTCTAACCTCCGCGCCCCCGGGGCCAGTCTCCTGGTAAAGAACTCATTGTAGGAGGCATATGCCTGCTTCCGGTAATCCGCCATGTCGATGGAATGGCTGCGGATGAACCGGGGAATCAGCCCCCTTGAGAGCCCGGAATCCAAAAAGGCCCCCGCCAGTCTCGAGACCGCCGGTGACACCAGGAGCTTCATCAGCGCCCTGCCCGGCACATGGCCGTAGAGCCCCTCCAGGAGGGCATCCTGCAGGGAGCCCGCCTCCACGATCGTACCTTTCCTGTCCACTACCACCGAACCCATAAACGCTCCTTTCCCTGCGCCCGCAGCCCCTTCCAGGCCCACGCCTGCCGTAACCTCATATGCGCCCCTTCAGCAGATTCCTCCAGCTATGCCACGCAAAGAGGATCACCACCACCGCCAGCGCCACCGCCGCCACGATCAGCAGCACCTGCTTCACATTAGGCTTCCGGAGCCGGAAATTCACAATGAACAGGAACCCCACCAGCGCCACCACGATATGCAGCACTGCGATGAAAGCCCCGTGGGTGGGGAACAGCGGTGATACCACGAACAGCAGCGGCAGCGCAATCGCCATGGAGGTGATGGGCAGCCCCTGATAATACTTACGCGCCCCCCCTTCTTCCCTCTGGCGCTTGGCCTCCATCACATTGAAATACCCCAGCCGTATCAGCCCTGCCAGCCCGTACAGCGCCAGGATGGCCATGCCGTAGATGTGGTCCATCCCAAGCTTGTAGCAGATCACGATGGGCAGCACCCCGAAGCAGACGATATCGCACAAGGAATCTATCTGGATTCCGAAGCTCTCCTCGTCCTCCGTCCGGTTCTTCTTGGTCCTGGCGATCTTCCCGTCGAACATGTCGCAGAACCCGGAAAAGGCCAGGAAGAAAATCGCCCACTGCAGCTGCCTGGAGCTGGCACAGAAAATCCCCGCCACCGCGGATACGAAGCTGATATATGTAAGTATCACCGTATAATCATAAAAACCTATCACAGAAACCCCTCCTGATATCCCATGTGCCGTCTTTCCGCCTCCTTCCGCCTGCGTGGTGCCGAAAGCAGACGAAAAAGCAAATCCAAAGGCCCGCAAGATAAATCAAATACCCCGCTGCAAGCAACGGGGTATCAAGCTTGCAACGCTGCAGAGCAGCGGGGTATTTGACCCTCGCGGCATTCGCCAACTGGCCGTGCAAGCACGGCCGCTTGGCTCATTGCTCGCGGGAATAAAAATAATACAAAGTATATATCGGCAGAATCGCCCCCATATATTAGTCCGTGCCCCGAAATCCATCCGCCCCTGTCTGCTGCTCCGGCTCACCCGCTGCTGCTTTGCCTCTGTCCTCCCGCCGGAAGGTATAATACAGCTGTGCCACTACCGTAAAGAAAGCGCTGATCAGAAGCTCGCCGTAATACCCCAGTCCCCTGGAGAGTACCATGGCCGGCAGCAGCACTGTGCCGAACACAGGGGCGAAGATGTTCATGAACAGGGCCTCGCTGATCCCCATGCCCCCCGGCAGCGGCAGCATATCCACGGAGACGGATATCACCGCCTGCAGCAGCACCACGTCCCACAACGGCGTCCCCTGCCTGCCAAAGGCCAGATAGACCAGCCCCGTCACCGAAAACAGCGCCAGCCGCTGGAGGCAGGTGATCAGCATCACGCGTATGATTACAAATTTGTGTTCCTTCAGGTACAGCGCCGTGTCCTGGTACGCCTCCATGGATTTCCCCAGCTTCCTGGCCCTCTGCTCCCTGCGGCGCAGGAAGTGCATCCGCTCCAGCCAGGCAAGGCCCTTTTGCAGGATGGACTCTGTGAGGGCCGGGCAGAACACCAGCACGGTCATGAAGGCGACGCAGAACACATTCAGCAGAATCCCCAGCCAGAACACGGGGAGGATCCCCTCCAGATACTGGTGCATGAACCCGCGGCCAAACAAAACAATCCCCCCGCCGATCAGCACCAGCACCAGCTTGTAGGTGATGGTCACCACCATCAGGATCACCGCGGCCACCGGAACGGGTATCTTCTCCTTTTTCATATAATAGACCTGCATAGGCTGGCCGCCGCTGGCCGAGGGCGTGATGCAGCTGAAGAAGAAGCCCGCGGAGGAGAACAGGAAACAGCTTCGCTTCCTGGTCCTGATTCCGTAGGAAGTCAGCATATGCCAGAGGATGATGGATTCCCCCCAGATGAAGAACAGCACCAGGGCCACGCAGGGAACCAGCCAACGTATATCCGCTTCCCGGATGGCATCCATCATGGCGCCCAGATCCTCCCCGTGGAAGACGCCGTAGAGGGTAAGCCCGAAGACCAGGGCTAAGAAAAAAGCATTCCAGATTATTTTCTTCCCTGACCGCACGGATTTCCTCCTTCCAGACAGAGCTTTCCGTTGATTTTATCCAGAATCCTCCCGTATGTCCCCCACACCCCGGCCTTCTTCCCGATGAAGAAGCAGATCTCCGCCAGGAGCACGCCGCCTAACACATCCGGCACCACATGCTGCTTCGTGGTCAAAGTGGAAATGCAGACCAGCACCGCCAGCAGGCAGGACAGACCTCTGTACCATTTCGGAATGTTCTCCTTCCCCCGCAGCCCGATGTAGCAGAACCAGCTCACCAGGCAGTGGATGGAGGGGAACAGGTTATCCGCAGCGTCCGTGGCGTAGAGCCCGATCATCACCTGATTCCAGAAGCCCTCCGGCTCCACAGCCGGCCTGGTATTGGTGGTGGGGTAGAGCAGGTAGAAGGCCAGGCACACGGCCCTGGAGAGGAAATCCGCCGCGAAGAACCGACACACATGTCGTTTTTCCTGTCTGGCGATCAGGATATAGTTCACGATCCAGAACGCATAGCAGCCCAGGTAGATCGCCGCCGTCCACGGCACAAAAGGTATCAGCCGGTCCAATCTCCCCTCAATGTCATGATGGAACCACCCGCTGGTGAACACCCTGGACCCGAAGTACACCGTCATGTTCCAGGCCACTGCCACCATCAGGGGAATCCGCCCGTATGGCGGAATCAGGGCGCCCAACATTTTTCTCAGCTTTTCCATAATCCTCGATAATAGAATCCGCTCTTTGGCTCTATTATATACCCCCTGTTTTTCTTACCTGTCAAATCCATATAAGAATATATCAAAATTCTCACTGCGGCTCAATACGTTTTCCCATATCTTTAACAAATCTTTAGAGAATATTAAGCGGGGGATTCCGCCCGGAAATACGCAGATATGCCAGCGCCGGAAAAATCTTCCGGACGCTGGCACTTTACAGCCTGGCCTCAGGCCGGATCCGCAGCCTTCCCGTATTTACCGGGACATTCCGTTCCGCTGCGGCATCCGCCTGTCATGTCTCAATCCTTTGTCTGCCCCTTCGGCGCCTCAACCCTGGGCATCTCCGCCATCCGCAGGGTAGTGCAGCCGTATGGGTAGAGGCGCTTCTTCACCGGCGCCCCCAAGGGCTCCACGGATTCCGGCCGCTCCCTGCACATCCCGTCCTCCTTCTTCCAGTCCAGGGGCACCATCTCCGTCTCCAGCATCACAGGGGGCTTCTCCCGGTCGAAGGGCATCCCGGGCATCTCGGCCTGCACCTCCCGCACAGGCCCCGCCCCGAAGCCGTAAGCCCAGTCCGACTTTGGCCTGACGGCGTAGTCGCAGTAGGGGAACTTCCGCTCCACCCCGTCCCTTTCATACTCTATCCGCTCATGCTCCGCCTCTATGGGCATGGCATAGAACAGAGGCCCCCTGCGCAGGGCCCACATGCCGCTGGGCCGCTCCGCGAACTCCTCCTGGAACCGAAGTTCGACCACAACCTCATCTTCCTTTTTCCAGCATCTCTTTATCATATAGAAGCTGCCGGGCACGGCGTCCCGCGTCTCCTGCCCCACCCGAATCTGCGCCGCCCGGGCGAACCCCGGTATCCGCACGGAGAGCTCGAATTCCAGAGGTTCCTCCGGCATGACGCGGATCCGTAAGCTGTCCCGGAAGGGATACTCTGTATCCACCGTCAAACACACCTCCCTGCCGGCCACCCGGGTCTGTACCCTGACGGGGGCAAGGACCGTCACAGCCAGCCCTTTTTCCGTCCGCATCACCGTGGAGAGGGCGAATTTGGGCCAGCCCTGGCCGAAGTTGGCGGTGCAGCACCCGAAATGGGGCTCCAGGCCGAAGGTATGGGCCTCCTCATTGTTGGAATTGAAAGGCATCTTCCCCTGGGGCATCCTGGTGCACTCCACCTGGTTCGTCATCTGCACATACTGATGGCTCCACATGTCCGCGCTCACCGTGGCCGCCAGACCGTTGAAGGCCGTCTGCTCCAGGAGGTCCCCCCAGAAGGGGTTCCCGCCGATGGACAGCAGCTCCTCGTAGGAGTACATGGCCTCCACCACGCCGCAGCACTCGCTGCCCTGCAGGGGGCTGGTGCCGGAGAGGCATTCGTCCCCTGTGAAATGCCCTATGGCCATGCCGTGCCTCTTCTGCAGCTTTTCGTAGAAATCCAGGGCGAAGGCGTCCGGGTCCTCCCCGGTGAGCAGGCTCATCTCCGCCCTGGACTTCAGGGCCATGGCCACGTTCACCACATGGTTCAGATAAGTCCAGTAGCGCTTCGCGCCGGGCCTGTCAAAGGAGAGCCTGGCGTACAGCCTCTCATAGTCGATGCCGCAGCCCTCCAGCACATAGGCCAGCTCATCCATCCAGGGCTCGGGCCGCCTCTCCCGGAGCCAGAGCAGAGGAATCAGGCACTCGAACCACCTGGCCGCGCCCCAGCCGAAGAGGGTCCTGGCGCTGATATGGTTCAGCAGCTGCTTCAGCGCCCTGTAGACAGCATCTTCGACGGAATGCCCTCCTTCCTCCTCCCCGCTACACTCCTGGTACACCACCAGCACCTTGCAGATCAGGAACGCCGCCCACACATCGTAATGCTCCCGCTCCTCCATGCCGCAGGGACAGATCCAGCCGTCCTCCTGCTGCCCGGAGAGAATCGCGTCTATGTAGCGCTCCGCCCGTTTCTGCAGCCCCCGGTCCTCCAAAAGCCACGCCAGGGGGATGAAGCCGTCCAGCCAGTAGGGCACCCGCTCCCAGCCCTCCCTGTCGCCGCCGATCCATCTGCTGTCCCGCACGTCCGGCCAGATCAGGTCCAGATGCCCTGCCAGCCCCTGGGCCTGGAGCTCCAGCTGCCGCCTCAGCCACCCTTCCGGTTTGATGTCTGCGGGCTTGAGATACATGAATTTCCTTGAAATGTCCTTCTTCCATGGAGCGCTCTTCCCGCCTTCCCTCCACTTTACCGTGTTTTGTTCCATCGCTATCTCCTTTATCTGAGAACAGGTAACCTGCTTCCCTACGGTTTCATCCCCCCGCGCCGGCTCCCGCTCACTGCTCTCTGCGCAGGCGGAAGGTCTGCACCAACTGCCTCAGCAGGCCTGCCTGGTCGCTGAGCTCCTCACTGGTGGCAGAGCTCTCCTGGGCGGTGGCGGAATTGGTCTGGGCCACGCTGGCAATCTGGCCGATCTGGCTCTGTATCTGTTCCATGGCCTCCGCCTGGGTCCTGGCATCGTCGGCGATGTCATTGATGGTGCCTACGATTTCCTGGGCCTGGGCAACCGCGCCTTCCAGCTGCCGGGCCGTGGCGTCCGCAATCAGGGCCCCTTCTTCCACCGCGGCAATCGAGTGTTCGATCAGGGCCGCGGTGGATTTGGATGCTTCCGCCGTCTTGCCCGCAAGGCTCCTGACCTCCCCGGACACCACGGCAAATCCCTTGCCCGCCTCTCCGGCCCGCGCTGCCTCCACGGAGGCGTTCAGGGCCAGGATATTGGTCTGGAATGCGATATCCTCAATGGCCTTTATGATTTTTCCAATCTCGCTGGAGCTGCTGTTGATTTTCTCCATAGCGGCCATCATTTCCTGCATCTTCTGATTGCTCTCTGTCAGCTGCCTGCCCACCTCATCTGCCTGCTCCTGGGCCTGGCCCGCATTGTCCGCGGTCTGCCTGATCCGGCCCGCCACTTCCTCCATGGTGCTCTCCAGCCCTTCCACGGCGCCGGTCTGTTCCACGGCCCCCTGGCTCAGCCCCTGAGCCGCCGCGGACATCTGGGCCGCCCCGCCGGATACGCACTCGGAGCTCACCACGATCTGGCTTATGGTCTTGTCAAGCTTCTCCAGGATATCGTTGAGGGAGGAGCGTATGGCGGCGAAATCCCCCACATACTCCTGGCTGATCTGAGCCGTCAGATTCCCCTCCGCAATCGCTTCCAGCATATGGGAAATCTCCCCTATGTAATTGCGCAGGCGGCCGATGGTCTGGTCGAAGCTCTTCGCCAGTACGCCGATCTCATCGTTGGAATAGACGCCGGCCTGCCCATCCTGGCCCGTCCCGAGCCCCAGTTTCCCCTGTTCCAGCGATTCCGCCAGTATGGTCAGGCGGTGCAGGGGCTTAGAGACCGTCTGCTTGAGATAAGCGCCCCCCACCAGGATCCCCGCCACGATGAGCGCGATTCCGATAATACAGGACAAATATACCGTGAACGTCACCTGTCTGTTCACATCCGCCATGGAAATGCCGGCAAATATCAAACCGTCTGTCCTGCCCTCGCTGTCCTTTGTAGGGACATAGGAGCACAGATGGTCCTCCCCCAGGATGGATGCCCGGCCTACATAAGACTGCCCCTGTTCCAGCACGATCTCGGAAAGCTCGTCGGAAAGCCTGGTGCCCACCGCCCGCTGCCCGTCCTGCTGAATCGTGGTGTAGGCCCTCTCGTCTCCATGGAATATGGTGAATTCGCAGCCCATCTGCCCGCTGAGGGCGTCCAAAAGCGCCGTCTTGTCCTCCGGCCCCTGGTAATTTGCCAGTTCATAGGCCAGCACATTGGTTCCGCTTACGCACACATCCTCCATCATGGACATGGTAAGCCTGTAGAACATCCATACACAGAGCATCACCACCACGGTTATGCTCACCCCCAGCATCAGCGCCACCAGGTTCCCCACCTTGCGCCCGATCCGTTTGCTTTTTCGTATCGCTTTAGAATGATTCCCGTCCATCTTCACGCACCCCGTCTCTCTATGATTTCATCCCCGGCCCCTCTGCCCTTGTCCGCATCGGGTTCCACAGGTTCCCCGTGCATCTTCCCACGAATCGCCCCGGGCTTTCTGCCGTCATTGGCTTAAAAACTCCAACACCAAGCCGGAATCGTCCCTCCGGCCCAAATCCCGTCCGTTCTATCCACCGGCCATCTTCACACCTCCCCTCTCCTGTCCGTTTCCATGAGCGCCTCCGCAGCGGCCGGAGCCGCCCGTCAGGCGCCCCTTTCCGGAGACGCACAAAAAGCCACACAAAAGCATGGAGAAAGCCGGACATCCGTCCTGCTTTCCATGTGCGGCAATTACTGCCAGTATATCATAAAAGCTCATGTTGTTGCAATATTTTGTCAAAATGTTACACTTCATTGCAAATTAGTGAACAAAATGCCAGGATCCGCAAACTGGAGGAGGAACTTGGCAAAGGGGATGAAGGCGTAGCAGATTCGCCTTTGGAATTCTATGACGGATTCCTGATCAGCGACCATGAAGCGGCATTGATAAAACATGGATTCCAAAACCAGGAATGTATGGCACACATAAAAAGATATATCATAAACAGCATAGAAAACGAGAAAGGCCTCACATGGAATACCATGATGAAGGAATGGATCAAGGATGCCGTCACTTACTGGAATGATATACATGACGGAGGGAAAGAAGCGCCTGAAAAAGCAGCTGAATAACGGATGGCAGCCCAGGTAATGCGCTTCCGCTCTCAGGATGGAGCGACGGTTTAAGCATAATCCAGTCCATCAAAGCAGCAGGTAAAAATTTATATGAATC